>Ga0210391_10001565_pt1 | contig 20612 bp, 18 predicted proteins | sample IncBWC12OmetaG_FD_160573 | JGI IMG/M metagenome (GOLD analysis project Ga0210391, IMG submission 160573) | Forest soil microbial communities from Barre Woods Harvard Forest LTER site, Petersham, Massachusetts, United States - Inc-BW-C-12-O ...
GCCGCGGCCTGCATCCGACGCGGTCGCCTTGGTCATGGGGCGCATGGGCGCGAGCATTGTGTCTGCGGGCATGGCGATCTCGATGCTGGTCACGTTGAATGGCACAATTATGAGCGGCGCGCGCGTGCCTTTTGCCGTGGCTCGCGATGGATACTTCTTCTCGGCTCTGGCTGATGTGCATCCGCGCTTTCACACACCGTCGGTTGCCATCGTGTTCCAAGCCGTGCTGTCGATCGTTCTCCTGCTGCTTGGGGGAAACTTCCGGCAGCTTTTTTCTCTCGCCATCTTCGCGGAATGGCTGTTCTATATGATCGCGGGCAGCACCATCTTCGTATTCCGCTGGCGCGATCCGCAAGCGGCGCGGCCTTATCGCGTGTTCGGCTATCCTTTCGTCCCAGCCCTGTTCATTCTTGTGGCCGCCGTTCTGCTTTGCTATACCTTCCGCGGAGACTGGCCGAATTCTTTTTATGGATTGCTCGTAATTCTTGCTGGCGTCCCGGTGTTCGAGTGGTTCCGGCGGCGCAGGGGTGCTGTTTGATTACAGGGTACCCCCCTCCCCCCTCTCTCTTTGGAATGATCGAGTTAAGCATGTTTTGGCCCGCAAAATACGTCGAACAAAGGACTTAGAGGTCAAAATCTAGAGAACACAGGAGTTAGGAGTTGATTTCTTGGTTTGGTCCCCCGTTTTGCTGGCGCTGCGTGTGCTGCCTTTGCAGGGACAATTCTGAAACTAAGTCAGGGCTGTGCGCAAGGTCAGATGTCACATCGGGTTGTGGAAATCATTGTGAGCAGATCGCGATTCGTTCCCCGGGGTGAACGTCAAAATCCTTTGGTCACAGGCTGCATCGCGTCCCACCTTTGCAAAAGAAGCAAAGGTGGGGCAGCCTCAGTCGTGATAGTGCCAGCAGTCGGGAAATCAAAGATGGGCCAGCCCTCTATTGATGGGCGGACGCAGAGGTAGCAGCCTCTTCGATGAGCTTGGCTGCTTCCTTCGGATGAGACATGTAGGCCACATGGCTGGCATTTACTTCGACCGTCTTGGCGTTGGCGCGCTTCGCCATCATGCGCTCCTGTATCGGATTGATCGAGCGGTCTGAACTGGCCACCATGTACCATGTCGGCTTGTTCTTCCAGGCCGGATTCGTGACCTTGTGGGTGAATGCGTCGGTGGAGATCGGTACCTGCGATATGGCCATGAAGTGAGCCTGGGCCGGGGGAATATCCGCTGCGAAGTCGGCGGCGAAATGGTCCTGTTCTATCCACCAGTTTCCGTTGGTATCCGGCTTGAATGCCTTAGAGGCTTGCGGCACGGCCGTTTCGATTGACGCACACCTCTCACCTTCATCGAGCGCGAAGGCAGCGATGTATACCAGTGCTGCAACGTTTGGATCGTTACCAGCTTCGCTGATGATGGACCCGCCGTAGCTATGGCCGACCAGCACGACCGGGCCGCCCATGGCGTCGATTGCGGCCTTCGTGTATTTCTGGTCGTCGGCGTACGAGGTCTCGGGAGGTTGGGCAACCGATACCGTGTAGCCATCCTTCTCAAGGATCTTGGCGACGGCGTCCCAGCCGGAGCCATCGGCGAAGGCGCCATGCACCAGAACGACGTTTTTGATGCCAGTCGGCGTAGGACCCGCCGCGGCGGCACTTAGAGCCGCACCCATCAGCACAGCAGCGACAGTTACAACCCAGTAAGCCTTCTTCATGATCATTTTCCTCCCTAGTGAACTTTTACCGAATCGCCCGTTTAGCCTCGGACTTGCAAACGCACCATATCTGGAAACCACGACGACACGATTGAAAGCTCAGACCACTTTTGTGAATTCCTGCTCCAATGTGGATTGGAGCCGGCGAAAAGACCGCTTCCGGTCTGAGTTCAATGCGAAGACTCTAGGGAGTATCAAATCGGCGACGATACCGCATTAGAAGGAAACTAGGCTCAATACCGTCACCGGAGTGGACTTGAGCGTGGGATCTATTCCTGTGATTGAAGGGATTTACCTTTGGATACTTCGACACAAATTCTGCGGCCTGAGTGTTCGCGCCTCCATTTTGCCGGAGTCGCACCAACGAGGTTTGCAAACGTCCGAGTAAGGGCAGCTTGATCAGAAAATCCAGCCTGCGCGGCAATTTCCACCAACGAGTTATTGGTTTCCGATAAAAGGCCCTTCGCGATCTCAACGCGCTGCAGAATCAGGTAACGATGTGCTGAGGTCCCAAACGATCTCCTGAATGATCGCGCAAAATGGCTGACTGAAAGCCGACATTCCTCGGCAAGTGTTTCCAATTTCACCTCGCCGTCCAAGTGCTCCTTGAACAATTCCACAACGCGGCGTCTTTGCCACGGTGCCAGACCGCCTTTGAACTGCGAAATAGCTTCAGGAGTCTGACCATACTGCGCGACAAGGTGCGAACAAATTGTCATGGTGAGAGAATCCATGAACAACTGAGAGAACATCTCCGGCCTATTCAGGCATGGCAGAATCAGTTGCGTCAGGTGATAGACGGCGGGGTCGGAAGTTCCGTAAACGCAGTGGAGACGCTTAACTCTGGGCATTCTGGCATCGTCGGTGAGGGCGTCCAAGGTTGCACGCGGAACGTGGTAGTGGATCCAGTCGATCGGGCCTGGATTTCGAATGCTCGAATTTGATTCCAGGTCGCACATTGCAACCCCGCCCACTGGCCACGCCCCCGTCTTTGTGTACTTGCCATCGGTCCACAGTTCCCATTCCCCGGAATTCGCATGATTGAGATGAACCGAAACAACGTAGGCTTTTTCAGAAGGGATGGACGCAGTTCGCTCCGGGATGCCGCTCCGCGCAATCAGCCGGGTAATCGCCATTTGCGGCCGGACGACGGACACCGCAGAATCGATGGCAACATGGGGCGGTTGGTTCATCGTGAAATACTTCGCCATCTGCGTACCATAGGCGCTTGCTTGGGCTTCAGGCGAATGCGCGGAATTCCGATTTTGTTCGCGGGTGTGAGTTTTATTCACGGCAATCTCCAACGGAAGACGACCGGCCATCTTGACGGCTTCAAGAATACCACCCGCCGGGCACAGTTGTTTCGCGAGCTTACTAAGGAACATTATTGTGATCGGAAATCACAAATTCAGTTTGTTTCGACAAGCCACAAACGATAGATTCGTCGCCACATCGGGGTAATGTCTCGTACTCAGCATCAGGTCGCGCATCGAGCAATCAATACCCGCGAGATGCTCCTTCTATCAGCTGGCAAACTGTTTCAGGAAGTTGGCTATCCAGAAGCGAGCATTCACCGCATCGCCGCCGCCGTGAATGCGCCTAAAGGAACTTTTTACAACTATTTCAGGAGTAAAGAAGAACTTGCCTCAATACTCGTCGATCGCCAATTTGCCGCTATCTATCAATCACTCTCTCTAGAGCCGGGAGAGAGCGCATACGATCAACTGAATCATCATTTCCAGTTCTTAGCCATGGAACCGCCGATGATCGAAATAGCTCCACTCCAATTACTTGCGATTTTCGCCGCCGAGGCTCCGGCAATCCCGCCCGACATCGGCCAAAGAATTGCCGATGGCATACACGTCTGGGATCGGCAGTTGGGCGACCTAATCTCGCTCGCGCACATTGAGAAAGGAACCCCAGCCGCACACTCCACCAAACTAGCGTTACTTCTAACTACGTGCTGGTTCGGGGCGATCGTTCGTAGGAAGTCGGATCCATCTCTGAAGCTTGTGGACGACCTTCTTCCCACCTTGCTGCGCCTGGGTGTCTTTTGACAAGGACCGCAATCTACCGGCGTCTGCGCAATCGCGCCCTCGGTCCAAACCGTCGCACCTCGAATCAGTGAACGTCCTTGGGTCTGGTGAGTTAACCCCGCGCCACGTCCAGCGGACTAACGCTGTGTAATGTTTGCTGCTTCTTCACTTCGTCTCAAAATCGGTGGAGACGCTGAGTTCCTTCCAAATTCGTGCTTCCTCTAATCGCGCAAGATCATTCTTCTCCGCGGCGGCGTACGCATCGCTGCCGAGCAAGAGTCGCAACGGAGGGTTCCGTTCTTGCGTCAACCGGACGATCGCCTGAGCTGCCTTTTTGGGGTCACCAGGCTGCTTGCCGTTATAATTCCGCTGAAATCTTGCGGTAGCTCCAACCGTCGAATCGTATTCAGGATGGCCTTCGCTAAGTTTGGTGGAACTGCCCGCGAAGTCTGTGCGAAAGCCACCGGGTTCAACGATGGTGACCTTGATGCCGAGCGGTGCCACTTCGCGCGAAAGCACCTCGGAGAAGCCTTCGACACCCCACTTCGCCGCCGAATAAGGTCCACGTCCCGGAGGGCCAATCCTTCCGCCCACCGATGAAAACTGAATGAACTGGCCTGCTTTCTTTTCGCGAAAATAGCTAAGAGCTGCCTTGGTCACAATAATCGTTCCAAAGAGGTTCGTTTCGATCTGTGCCCGGAATTCCGATAGAGGCGTGTCTTCGACGGACGAAAGATCGCCATATCCGGCATTATTAATGACCACATCCAACAAGCCAAATACATCGACCGCCGCCATTACCGCGTTTGCTGCTGCCGCTTCGTCGGTCACATCCATTGCGAAGAGCTTGACCTGATCTCCATATCGTTCCGACAGATCAGCCAGCGACTTAATGTCCCTGGCTGTCGCCAACACTTTATTGCCCGCAGCGAGGCCCGCTTCAACAATAGCGTGACCCAGACCACGAGAGCTGCCGGTGACTAACCATACCTGCGCCATTCATCCTCCTCTATCAAGCCACCCCCCAAATATTCTGGAGAAGCTTCTCAAACTCAGGATTGGATGCGCAACCTGAAAAAGAACTAATCAGTGCAAAGAAATTGGAAGGATTCTGAGGCGGCGAAACAGCGATCGCCCGCCCTGTGTCGCGACAAGGCAGAGGCAAGACGCCGAAATCATCTCTCCTACACGATGGTACCGCCTGCTACTGGTTGTTCTCCGCTCTGCTATGTGAGGCGCCGAAAAGAATCGGGCTCACCATGGTTTCAATCCTGGCTGCCATCTCCTCGGCGGGGACACGGTTCGGAGACTGAAACCAGCGGCGCGCGGCTCCAAAAACGGCCCAGGCCGCGGTGGTCGCGGGTAGCGACGCGTCCGCACCTGGAGCCATCCCATGATGGGCAAGTCCTTCCTTGAACATATCCTCAACGATAGGAATGATCGAGCCTTCGAGCGCTATCCGCGACAACTGAGTGGGACAGCCTGTGCTCTCCACAAGATAGTCGCACACGCCGAGTGCAATGGCGCGCAGTGCTCCATTGCAGTCGGTAAACGTTATGGCTCGGCGCTCGATCAGATTGCGGAAGCGGGATTCCGTCATGGCCTGCAACAACGCGTTTTTGTCCGCATAGTGCAGGTAAAAGGTGGCCCGGTTCAACGTGGCTTCGTCAGCGATCTCCTGCACAGAGACGTCTTCGAACTCCTTTTTCATCAATAACCTAGCTAGGGCGTCCATGAGCATGCGGCGGCTGCGCAGAATGCGCGGATCCGTCGTTTCGATCTCGGGTTGGAGAAGCTGGGCCATTTCTATATTGATGAAAGCATACCTGTTTATAGACCAAAGCGACAGTTGTTTATTTTCTTTGCATCGACATATGTCGTTTATTCATCATATGTCGTGCAGGAGGAATTCTCAATGTCGACGCTGCTTCACATCGATTCCAGCCCGCTCTACAGCCGGTCAGTCTCGCGTGAACTGACGGCCGCGTTCGTGACTCAATGGAGGGCTGCACACCCGGATGGAAGGGTCATTGACCGCGACCTCAATGCCACAGTAATACCGCCGATCAATGCGGAATGGGTCGGTGCCGTCTACACCCCGGAACAGGCCCGCACCCCACAGCAGAAGGAATTGCTTGCGCTCTCCGACTCCCTGCTCGCCGAATTGGAGCAGGCCGATGAGTACGTCATCGGAGTGCCCATGCATAACTTTGGTGTGCCTTCCGTGCTAAAGCTATGGATTGACCAGATTGCGCGCGTGGGCAGGACCTTTTCCTACAGTGAGAAAGGGCCGAAGGGCCTGATCACCGGCAAGAAGGCAACCTTCATCATCGCAACGGGCGGGATCTACGACGCCCAGACGCGGATGGCCTCGTTCAATTTCGTGGAGCCGTATCTGCGGTCCGTATTTGGTTTTCTTGGCGTGACAGACGCGACCTTCCTTACCGCAGGTGGGACCAGCGCGCTGAACCAGGGGAAGGACCGGAACACATTTCTCGCACCCCACCTTCAAGCCGTGCAGACGCACGCGCAGACCTTCTAGGAGAGGACACTCATGAAAACTACTTCAATTGTTGCTCGCTATTTACTGGGCCTGATGTTTACGGTCTTTGGGTTGAACGGATTTCTCAACTTTATTCACCAGCCGCCACCCACGAATCCGCTGGCGTTACAGTTTTTTGGCGCCATCGTCGCATCGCACTTTGCCGCGTTCTTCTTCGCGGGGCAGGTGTTTGGTGGGCTGTTGCTGCTCTTCGGTCGATTCGTGCCACTTGCGCTGACACTGCTGGCTGCGGAGCTCTACAACATCCTGGCGTTTCACGTGACGATGTCACCGGGCACCATCGCGCCGGCTCTGGTCGCTTGCGTGTTGTGGATTCTGGTTTTCCTGCAGTACCGCGAAAGTTTCAAGGGGATCTTCAGCGCGAAGCCTGCAACGCAGGCATAAATTGCGTCCCAGTATGAGAGTAACGGTGCTGCGTGCTGAGTGCATGATCGGCAATACGGCACTCGAATGGCGCAAGCGCCCGTTCAGTAAGCGTTTTGAGTGAACGGGGAATTGATTTCAGAAGGAGAAGACATGTCGCAACAACGCAGTATCAGTCGCGTGGTTAACGTTCCTCCAGCGGCACCTGGATTCGTCGGTCCGGGACATCTAGCTGCGCCTGTCGTGTCTCCCGAAAACTTCGAGATGAACGATCCCTTTATCTTGTTGATGGACGATCATCTTGACATTGGCGACCGGCCAGTTGGTGGTCCTCACCCGCATGCAGGTTTTGAAACCGTGACTCTCATTCTCGACGGTGCGATCTTTGACCGCGACGAGGGCGGCACACTCAACGCTGGCGAAGTGCAGTGGATGACCGCGGGCAACGGCATTATTCACAGCGAGGACGTCAGGACCAAAGGAAAGGTCCGTCTGCTTCAGCTATGGCTTACTTTACCTAAGAACAAACGGTGGATTGACCCCGATTTTCAAATGATTAATGTCAATGACGTTCCGGTGCGCCGCGAAAACGGCGCTGAGATCCGAGTTTATAGCGGTTCCTCCGTCGGCCTTCAGTCAGGCACGCGAAACCATGTATCAGTCACAATGGTCGAGATCAATTTAGAGCCAAACGCCTCGGCCGAGTTGGACGTTCCTGCATCCTACAACGGCTTTGCATTTGTCATTGATGGTTCGGTTCGAATCGGCGACACCGAGCTGAACACTGGGCAGGTCGGTTGGCTCGATCGGCCGACTGACAGCGGTACGAGCGTGTTGCGTGTGGTCGCCGGCGAATCCGGAGCGCGGCTGGTGTCATATGCGGGACAACCCCAAGGAGACCCAATCGTATCCTATGGCCCATTTATAGGAGACTCGAAGCAGGACATTGCCAGGCTCTTTGCCGAGTATCAGTCAGGAAGATTTCCTCGCCTTAGCGAATTGAAAAAGCAGCAGATCTAACTCTTCGACGTTCCTCTGCTTCGCCAGCTTTATGGAGTAAGCCAGTTCACCTTGATAACTTTTCTACGTTGCCCCACTCAGGGTAACTTGTCGCCAAAAGAGGCAACCGATGACATTTTGTTACTGCTCCCTTAACTTTCGAAACGCGGAACGCATTTCCTCGACAAAAATGTCCGGCTGCTCGAAGGCGGCGAAATGGCCGCCGTGTTCGGCCTCGTTCCAGTAAATGAGATTCGAATAGGTCTGCTCGGCCCAACTCTTTGGAGCACGATATATCTCTCGCGGGAAGACGGTTGCCGCGACAGGCAAGGTGAGCTTGCCTCCTGAAAATGAACCGCCCTTATTCTCCCAGTAGATCCGTGCTGACGATGCCGCGCTGTTTGTGAACCAGTAGAGAGAAATGTCGTCGAGCATCTGGTCCCGCGACAGCGCGTCTTCGGGAGAGCCCTTGTTGTCAGTCCAACTATAAAACTTTTCGTAGATCCACATAGCCTGGCCCGCTGGCGAATCCGACAGCGCATATCCGATCGTCTGCGGCCGAGTCGCTTGTTGGCGCCAGTAGCCGTCGCCGTCGCCAAGGAAGAGTTTGGCACCATCGACCGCCCTCTGCTCTTCGAAACTGAGATGCTCTGGCATTTCCGCAGGAAACACGAACTGCCAATTGAGATGTATTCCAGCGAGTCCAGGGGGAACAAGATGCCCGAGTGTGGTCGTAACTCCCGCACCCCAGTCTCCGCCCTGTGCGACCCACCGCCTGTAGCCGAGGCGCTGCATCAGCAGACTCCATGCGGAGGCGATGCGGGGGAGGTTCCATCCGGGTTGGGTTGGCTTGTCTGAAAATCCAAATCCTGGAAGAGACGGAACGACTACATGGAACGCGTCCTGTGCGCGACCACCATGCTCTGTCGGGTTCGTAAGGGGCCGAATGATCTTTATGAACTCCACAATCGATCCAGGCCAGCCGTGAGTCAGAACGATTGGCAAAGCATCGGGATGCGGTGAGCGTACGTGGATGAAATGAATACCCAATCCATCGATGGATGTGCGAAAGTTTGGAAACGAGTTCAGCTCGGTCTCGAAGCGTCGCCAGTCATAACGAGATTCCCAATACTCGATGAGCGATTTTGCATGAGCGAGGGGAACTCCCTGAGACCAGTCCTTGACCGGCTGTTGGTTGGGAAATCGGGTTGCTCGCAAGCGCGCCCGAAGATCGTCAATAGCTTCCTGCGGAACCGAAATGTGAAATAGACGTACCTGTTCGGTAGCCTCGGGTAACTGCAACCCTAGTGTTTTCGGCATAACTGTATTTCCTTTCAAAACGCTCCCCCGGCCTCAGGACTGCTTAAGACCCGTCAGGTTGGTGCCCCATTCGAGGATCGGCAAGTTCCACTCAACGTCCACCTTGTCGAGAAATTTCTTAGTGTTTTCGATATAGACCTTTCGGTAAGGCTTCGTCCCCTGGGTCGCGTCGAACTCCGCGCGTGTTCCTTTCCATAGCTCATGGAGGATGAATTCATTCGGTCGTTCCGGAGTTTCGTGAAGAATACCCATGATGAATTCAGGTTCCTTTGCACAACGGTCAAGCATTCCTTTTATCTCGACAAGAAGCCCCTCTTTCTGACCAGGCTTGACTTGGTAATGAAGGCTCAGAGAGGTCGTTGCCCTTTGTGTCATAGCGCTTCCTTTCGAAATGTTGTACCCATGAAAACCTCCTTCTTTTGAACCACAATCCGGCGGCAGACGAGGTTAGCCTCGTCTGCCATGAAGCTTCTAGGCACCCTTGAGTTGTGGGGCACCTAGCAGCTGCGTCTCCCACAAGAACACGGAACCAGTAGCGCCGGCATGGTCAACAAAAAGCTGAGCGACTTCTCCAAGGCGCTCTGTGCGCGCCCAATCACGCTGAAGTTCTCCTGCCATCCCAAGCCAGGTAATGGGTTGAGCTCCCGCAGCCACCATGCGGCGGATTGCCATATCGTGTGCTTCAGGAGAGACTCCGCCCGAGGCGTCGGTGACGACGTACACGTCGTAGCCGTCTCCCATCGCATGGATAACGGGCATTGCAAGACACATCTCCGTCCAGAGCGCGGCCATGACCAGCTTCTTCCGGCCGGTCTTCTTCGCCGCCTCGACGACCCGGCGGTCCTCCCAGCAGTTGATGAAAGTGCGGTTAATCGTCTTCTGATCCGGAAAAACTGTCTGGACCTGCTTGAAAATTAGTCCCCCGCGTTCCTCATTGACTGTGGTGAGAATCGTCGGAATACCATATGCCTTCGCGGTTCTGGCTAGAGCTGTGACGTTGTTGATCACGATTGTGGGGTCGTGACTGTTTACATTTGCCAACTGGAAAGGTTGGTGGTCAATAAGGAGTACCGCACAATTCTCCGGTGTCAGAAGAGCGTCGAGCCCGACTTTTGGAAATTGTTGCATCAGATGTGTTCCTTTCTATGAATCGGCGTTAGCTACCAAAATTCGTGCGGCTATCTGGTCACTCGTTTCCGCAATCACCGCATCTGTGAAAAGCTCTTGCGCAATTCGGCAACGAACAGATCGGGCTGTTCGAGCGCGGCGAAGTGACCGCCCTTCGGAACCTCATTCCAGTAGAAGAGCTTCGAATAGGTCTGGTCGCCCCAGACCTTCGGCGGCGTAAAGAAGTCACCCTTGAAGATGCTCACGGCAACCGGTAGGTCGATGGGCATGCGGCCGAAATCCTTGCCCCAGCTCTCAAAATAGAGGCGCGCAGAGGATGCAGCCGTGTCGGTCAGCCAGTAAAGCGTGATGTCATCCAACATGTGATCGAGAGAGATGGCCTCTGTGGGATCACCCTTGTTGTCGCTCCATGCCTGAAACTTCTCGTAGATCCACATTGCTTGCCCAGCCGGTGAGTCGGCAAGACCGTACCCCAATGTCTGGGGACGGGTCGCTTGGATGGAGGCATAACCTGAGGCATCGCTCGCATACTTGCCGAGTTGAGCCAACGCCGGCTGTTCGGCGGCTGTATAGCCGCCGGGTGGCGGTGGTGGTGGTGGAAAGAGAATCGGAAGATTCAGATGAATGGCGAGAAGCCCCGAGGGCTGCTGCTTGGCCATCCAACTCGATACGCCAGCGCCCAAATCGCCGCCTTGTGCGACGTAGTGGTTGTAACCCAGGCGCGCCATCAGCGCTGCCCATGCGTTCGCAATGCGCGGAAGACGCCACCCCGGTTCTGTCGGTTTATCCGAAAAGCCAAACCCGGGGAGAGAGGGAATTACGACGTGAAAGGCTTCATCGGCTTTACCACCGTGGGCCGTCGGGTCCACGAGAGGAGCAACGACCTGCATAAACTCGATGATCGACCCGGGCCAGCCATGCGTCAGTATGATTGGCAGGGCATTCTCGTGCTTCGATTGAACGTGAATGAAGTAAATACCTAGACCATCAACTTGTGTACGAAACTGTGACAGCCCATTCAGTGCGCTTTCAATCCGACGCCAATCGTAGCGAGTGCGCCAGTATTCAGTGAGTGCTTGTGCTTTGGCCAGCGGCACACCCTGCGACCAATCCGTTACCGGTTCCTTGTCCGGCCAATGAGCATTGGCAAGTCTCTTTTTAAGATCGTCCAGTGCGGCCTGTGGTACGTGGACCTTGAATGGACTAACATCATTTGTCGCCGGGGGAATCACGAACTGCGCAGCCTTGTCGGAGCTCCCGTGGGCAGTTATTGGCCCCAGCTCGGCGGACAATATACCGGCACCACCGGCTGCGGCAGCGGCACGTATGAAGTTCCGGCGCGAGATGAGCGTCGGTACTCCTGTTCTGTTTTCTAAATCGCTGTTCATAACTTGCTCCGGAACGTCAATTGAATGCACTGCTTCATCAGACCGTCAGGATCGGTTGCAGCATCCTGATACTTCGTCTTCGGTTGGTCAGAGCTAACGAAGTTTGAAAACCAGCAACGTACCGGCCTTCGGAACCACCGTGTTTGTCCCTTGTATCTTGTCGAGGCCATTCTGAACTCCTCGCGCGTCAAGGTCCCAGCCTGTCGTGACAGCAACGTACTGCTCGCCATCGACCGCAAAAGACGTGGGAACACCGATGGCGCCGGACGGAAGCGGGAAGCTCCACAATTGGTCACCAGTGCGGGCGTTAAACGCTCTGAACAAGCGATCCGGAGTCCCGCCGGCGAAGAGGATGTCCCCGCCCGTGACCAGAAGGGGGGACCAGAGGATCGTCTTGAAATTGTGCTGCCAAACTCGCTTGCCGGAGTTTAGGTCCCAAGCCTGAAGTTCTCCCAGGTGATCGGAGGCGCCAGCGCCGGTGCGGACCGATCCGAAGATGCTGTCGACGTCGTACCCAACATAAAACCCCTTGGAGTCAGCCTCTGGGACCTCACCTTTTGGGAGATACGCGCAGATGTTGTTGTTCGCCGGGATGTAGAGAAGTTTCGTCTGTGGGCTCCAAGCCTCGGGCGGCCAGTCTTTGCCGCCACCAATGCTCGGGCAGAACTCGGCCCCCTGGTGCGCCCCCGGTCGCTTGGACTCGTCGACCGTGGGACGACCGGTCTTCGGGTCAATTGACGTAAAGACGTTGTTGTTGGCGAACGGGAAGGCGTGCAGGAACTTGAGGCCATCGCGATCCAAGATCCAAAGGTAGCCGTTTCGACCCGCGTGAGTGGCCGTCTTCGTGAGCGTCCCGTCGACCTCCGTGTCGATCAGGAGAGGCGCCGAGACTTCATCCCAGTCAAACGAATCATGTGGCGTGTACTGGTGATACCTCTTGATCTTGCCGGTGTCGGCGTCGAGAGCGAGCGTCGAGTCCGTGTAGAGGTTGTCGCCGGGCCGGTCGTCAGCGATCCAGGGGCCCGGATTCCCCGTACCCCAGTAGGTCGTGTTCGAGGCGGGATCATAGACCCCGGTAATCCAGGTCGATCCGCCCCCTCGCTTGTAGGTCTCACCTTTCCAGGTGTCGCCACCCGGCTCGTTTGGCGCAGGCACGGTGTAGGTTTTCCAGATGCGCTTTCCGGTGAGCCCGTCGAAGGCGCTCACTGAGCCCCGAACGCCAAGCTCGCCACCCGAGTAGCCGGCGATAATTTTGCCGCGCACCGCAAGCGGCGCCAGGGTCGAGTAGCAACCTGTCTTGTAGTCATCGAGCGCGGCGGTCCACACCTCCTTGCCCGTGGCGGCATCAAGAGCCACGAGCGCACAGTCGGTCGTCGCCATGTAGACGTAGTCACCATACAGAGCAACCCCACGGTTTGTTGGATGGAGCTGGAACAGGCCGTCCGGGTACTTCCTGGCGTACCGCCACAGTTGGGTCCCGGTCTTGGCGTCCAGCGCGACGATGTTGTTTTGAGGCGTCGTGATGAACATCCGGCCGCGATTGACGATTGGCGTCGTTTCGTGCGCTCCAAGCAGATCGGTGCTCACCGACCAGGCCAGCGTCAGGCGGCGAATGTTGCTCGACGTGATCTGCTTCAGCGGGCTGAAACCCCAGCCGTCATAGGTTCGCCGGTACATCAGCCAATCGCCCGCTTCCGGATGCTGGAGCCGTTCGTCCGTCACTGATGGGTACCCCGTCGATTCAACATGCACACTTTGCGCATGCATGCCATGTGCGGCGAAGAATGCAATGGGCAGGCTTAGCCAAAACGTCAGGTACGACACGCGCTGAAACCTCATTTACTGTCTTCCTTTCTCAATGGAACGGCGTAGATTCGAAAAGGCAAAGAAGGCGATAAGTTCCTCTTCGAAGGATCGAAAAAAAAGGCTAGCTGGCCCTCACTGACCCACGCTGTCGTGCCAATCCGGGCAACCGACGTCGGAGTCACGAAACCGTCATGGATTGGCGTGACGGCGAAAGCGTCGCCTCTAATCACGACGCGATCTAATCTTCCTGAACCCTCGATCAACAGGAAACTGTTGTCGCCGAGGGCTCGGAGAGCGTCGGGAAATTGCAGGTGATGGTTACCGGAGAGTTTTGTGACGCGCCCGGCCCTTCCATCCTTGACTTCCACACGCAAGAGTTCGCCCGCCGTGTAGGTCGTCACGTAAAGATTGCCATCGCTGCCGAAGGCGATCCCGTCGAGCCCGGCACCACCGCTTTGAGGCGCAGAAAACTCGGAATCCTGCGCGAATACTTCGAACGTTGCGGCGCCCGGGGAGAGTTTTAGGATGGTGGGATTCGCACTGTCGGTGATATATACGGAGCCCTTGCCATCCACCGTGATGTCGTTGCAGAACGCGCGAGCGCCGGGCAACAATACGCTGCGTTTTCCATCCCCCGTCTTAAGGTCGAAGCCCTTCAGCGCGCTCCATGTATCACTGCCGGTTGCGGGTCCACCCAATGCACTCAAGTCGTTCGAGCAGGCCCAGAGCGTGCTCGATGCCTCATCCGCGAAGACACCCAAGATCGAACGCGAGCCCGCTGCGCCCGGCTGGACGAATACAGTGCTCTCGGCCGTGCGCGGATTGACTCGCACGACTCCACCATCTCCGATGCGCCCGACAAAGAGCAAACCGTCGGACCTCGATGTGATGCTCTCTGGAAAGGCTTTCGTCCCCGGAATGGGAATTGATTCGGCCTTCTGCGTCGCCGCTTGAAGTGTGAAACTCAGCACCAAGGCGAGGAAGGCAAGCTGGGGAGGACACCGAACGCGCTTAGAGAGGGTGAAGACCCTGCACAAGAAGTGCGACGAGCTTATTTCGTGCTTTTCCGCATAATCGAAGTCGCAGCGGTCAGTGTCTGCCAGAATCCTCATGGCGTACACCTGAGGCAATTACAGGTCCAGCGTAAAAGGCTGAATCGAAAAGATTCGAGGGCTGTTTCAGTGGCGAGATCTCGCCACTGGCGGGATCCTGGCAAACACAGAGGGCCGAATTACATTCCAGAATCGCTTGAAGGAAAGTTGCAAGTGAGCGTCGTCAGCTGCCGGGTTATCGGCCTTAGCTCCGATGAACTCGTTCCCAAGTCGCCGGGGTTGTACCCGTCACACGACGAAACGTTTTGGTGAAGTGGCTTTGATCGGCAAAACCGCTCTGTATAGCGATGTCGGCGAGAGAGTCACTGCCCTTCAATAGCATTTCTTGTGCTCTCTTCACTCGATTGTGGAGGCACCATTGATATGGCGGAAGCCCTGTCGAAACCTTGAAAGCGCGCGCAAATTGTGATTGGGAGAGACCTACCAGTTGGGCGAGTTCGTCAAGGCCAATATCCTCAGTGAGATGTGCTTCGAGAAATTCCAAAACGCGTCTTAGTTGCCATCGCGCAAGCCCACTGTCGACAGCCCGATTTGAGGCTTCATGAGAAGCAAACAGCGCCGCCATGAGCACCATAGTAAGACTCTCTCCATACATCCGATTCTCGGGGAGACCGCTGATACATTCTTCGGCGAGCAACGCAGCGCAGTTCGTCACTCTCTCGTCGTACAGCATCAGTAGAGGAGCCGTCGCCTTAGAGCAGCTCAGATCCTCTCCGAGGACCTTGGGCAACGTATCCAAGTCAAAGTGAAGCCGAAGGTCACGAGTCGATTTGATGCTGTCCGAGTAGCCCCAAATTGACATATCCGGCGGGATAAATACCGTATGCCCGGCGTCGTAGCGGCATCGTGGCGTTGGCCGATTCACATTTAGCCTGGGCTCGCAGAACCCGCCGATCTGTTCGAGCAGGATAGCGACGGTCGTCTGGCTGGAGGATATGTCGTGCCACACTCGACCGGGATTTAGATGCTGGACAACGTGACGGACCGTAATTTTGTTCCAGCACCGCGATCGATGCTCGACCTTGTTGACGCCATGTGGCGAACGAAAATCAAATGGATTCGGCTTGTTCATATCACTCACAAATGATGCGACAAAATCGGAAAGGCTTCGGGCCTCATTTTAGACCAATGATCACGCTAGACGCCCCCATAGGCCCGCCCCCTGTCGCTGGCGGGACCGCCAACGGCAAGATCGGAATAAGATTGCAGAAAAGTGACAAGAACGCAACGGGCGCTCTAGTGGATGCTTAAGAGGAGTCTTGTCCGCGTGCATAGGACTCCCACGAGGGAACACGATGCCGGGGAGATTTGAAAGTATCAAGCAAACCGTCAGATGTGGACTGTCTGAGCCCGAATTAAGTCACGCGATGGGGTTCGTCGGGATTGAGATCGATGTGACCGAGCATGAGGAGCTCATAACGGCGCTGCGCAAGAGCGAGGCAGAGCTCCGGCAGATTCTGGACTTCGCGCCTCAACTTGTAAGTGTATACGGACCCAACCGTGAACGCCTTCATATCAACCGCATCGCACTTGATTACCTGGGCCTTAGTCTTGAAGAGTGGCGGCAGACGCCGGAGCGCAGTGCATTCGTTCATCCGGATGACCGAGGCCAGGAGCAAGAATATTTTGATCGTGCTGTCTCTACTGGCTCGGCCTACGAGTTGGAGGTGCGGCTGCGCAAGGGCGATGGAAGTTACCGCTGGTTCTTGGCTCGTTCCAACCCAGTTCGCGATGACAAGGGACAGATCATCCGCTGGTATGTCGCCTGTACCGATATCGACGATCGCAAGACTGCCGAGGAGAGGCTTCAGCAGGAAAACGTCGCCCTCCGTGAGGAAGTCGACAAAGCGTCGATGTTCGAGGAGATCGTTGGCGCCTCGCCAACGTTGATGGCTGTGCTCTCTCGCGCGTGCAAGGTCGCTGGCAGCGGCTCGACGGTGCTCATCACCGGCGAGACCGGCACAGGGAAGGAACTCGTCGCGCGAGCAATTCACCGGCGGTCTCGGTGTGCTTCACGAGCGTTCGTGGCCGTCAACTGCGCCGCCATTCCCCGTGACTTAATTTCCTCGGAGCTCTTCGGTCATGAGAAAGGCGCGTTCACCGGGGCCGTGCAACGGCGACTCGGTCGGTTCGAGCTGGCGAACGGCGGCACGATCTTCCTCGACGAGGTGGGCGAACTGTCGTCCGAAACACAGGTGGCGTTACTGCGCGTCTTGCAAGAGAGGGAATTCGAACGCGTTGGGGGACGAGAGCGAATCCGGGTCGATGTTCGCGTCATCGCCGCGACGAACCGAGATTTGACAGCTGCGGTGGCGGACGGAACGTTCCGTCAGGACCTGTTTTATCGGCTCAACGTGTTTCCCCTCGAAATGCCTCCGTTACGGGAACGGCGAGAAGACATTCCCATGCTGGTGGAGTACTTCATCGGTGGGTACGCGCGGAGGGCCGGAAAGACATTCCGACGGGTCAGCAAGCGGACACTCGACTGTCTGCAGTCCTATCCCTGGCCCGGAAACGTTCGCGAGTTGCAAAACGTCATCGAGCGGTCCGTGATCGTCTCGGAGACCGACGAATTCACGGTCGACGAGAGCTGGTTGTCCCAGCGGGGTCGGCGATCAGGAGCCGGGGTCGGGTTGTCCAGCTCGCTCGCCGCGCACGAGAAGGCGATCGTCGAGGATGCGCTGCGCGCAAGCCGCGGGCGCGTATTCGGGCCCTCAGGAGCAGCGGCCCGCCTCGGGATTCCGCGTTCGACGCTTGAATCGAGGATTCGTGCGCTAAAGATTGACAAGAGACGTTTTCGCACGCTAGCGAACATTTCGTAACGCTGCCGCTGTCCAGTCTTTCACCATTGGCGAGATCTCGTCCGTCTGGCATGAACTGACATCCTTCAGATTCAGTCGCTTTCCATTGGACCGGCAATTGCGTTCCCAACCACCGTACCGTTGTTGAAGATTCAACCTGATTACCGGGCAGCAGCAATACTCTGGCGGGCCTGTCGCTCGGCTCGTGAAGCGCTAACCGCGTAGCCGCGAAAAATTCGAGCCATTTCTGAGGGACGGGTGATTGCCGAGTGCAAACAGTGTTCAGGATCTCGCAAGTGCTGGTATTGCTTATGGTCATTGCAGGGGCGAATCGAACGGTAGGACAAGAAAAACCGGCTTCGCTTCCGCGTCCCTTATATCCCCTTCCTCGTTATGAAGAGGATTGGAGCTTGCTGTCCGATCCGGCGAAACGCGACGATTCTTGGGATCCGATCAAATTCATCCCGCTTAGTGAGGATAGAAACGTTTTCATGTCGCTCGGCGGTGAGATCCGCGAGACCTACGAGCGCTTTCACAATACGAATTTTGGGCTTAGCCCCGATGACCCGGACGGGTATCTTCTGCAGCGCTATTTGTTTCACGTCGACTTACATGCAGGACAGCGATTTCGATTCTTCGGCGAACTCAACAGCTCACTCGAAGACGGACGAACCGGAGGTCCGCGCCCTTTAGACGAGGACAAACTCGATGTGCATCAGGGTTTCGTCGACTTTGTAATACTAAAGCCACGCGAGAATTCCTCACTGACCGTGCGCATTGGGCGACAGGAGATGGCCTTCGGCTCCGGTCGAATGATCGACCTGCGCGAAGGGCCTAATGTGCCACTCAGTTTCGACAGCCTTCGGTTGTCTTGGAAATCTCCAGGGTCGCAGGTTGACGGATTCGCAACCCGGCCGGTTCAAAACGAGCCTGGATTCTTCGACGATCCTCCGCAGCACGATTTCGCTTTTTGGGGCCTTTATGCAACTCATCCCCTAGGTCAAACGCAACGAAAAACGCTCGATTTCTACTACCTGGGTTTGGATCTAAAATACGCGGTATTTAACCAAGGGTCCGGACATGAGAAGCGGCACACTCTGGGTGCGCGTATTTGGGGCGAACGTGGACCGTGGGTTTACGACGCCGAAGCGATGTATCAGTTCGGTAGTTTTGGCGTCGGCGCAATCAATGCGTGGCGTGTAGCGGCCGATAATTGGTACTCCTTTTCATCCGTCCACTGGCATCCGCGCATCGGATTGGCAACCGATTTCGCGAGCGGGGATAAGAATCCAGCAAACCCCGATCTCCAGACATTCAATTCGCTGTTCCAGAGCGGCACATACTCTGGGCGCGCCAACGTCTTGGGGCCAGACAACGCCATCCGCCTGGAACCTTCACTTGGTCTCTTCTTTTCTGAGCGTCTGACGCTGTCGGCGGGCTGGGGATTCTTTTGGCGTGAAAGTTCGAACGACGGACTGTATGGAATCCCAGGCAACCTCATCGTGCCCAGCAATGGCGTGAAGTCGCGATACGAAGGCAGCCGTCCCATCGCGCAGCTGGATTGGCAGATGACTCGTCATCTATCGACTCACGTGAACTACATCTTCATTTTCAACGCTTCATTTGAAGAGCAGTCCATCCACGCGACAACGAGCATGAGCTACCTATCGCCGTGGGTAACGTATCGCTTTTGAGTTGGAGGTAATGAATGGACGGGACTTCAGATCCAAGTGATGCCGTTTAGTGTCAAAGCAGGCCGCGGTGGCCAGCGTAGTTTTCGTCGACGTCCAGACCATGCTCCTTGATAACCTCGGCAGCAGCAGCCAGTGCTGTTGCGATGGCAGGATAGCCAACGTATGGCAGCGCCTGGATGAGAACTTCCTCGATTTCTCTCAGTGTGAGGCCGTTATTGAGCCCGGCCCTCATGTGGATGGCGAATTCATGGGGCTGACGCATGGCAATCATGACGGACATCGAAACTAGGCTGCGGGAGCGCCTGTCCAGACCGGGACGAGTCCAGATATCTGCAAAGGCTTGGTCGAGCGCGTAGGCAGCGATCGAGGCACCGAAGGTGTTTGAGTCTGCGGAAGCGCTGAGTTTTGCGGCCGCCTGGTCGCCCATCATTTCGCGGACTACATTGATTCCGGCTTCTCTATTCGTCATGATCGAGTCCTCTTGCAAAGCTCAAGTGACTTCTCCACCCCAAGACTACCCGAACGGCTCGAGGACACATAAGTACCGTAAAACGCGCTTCTGTTGACCAATCCGATCAACTCCCGGCTTGTCGGCTAACCTTACCCTACTGGATTACGGAAGGTTGGCCCGTCAGCATCGGTGAGGTCGCCGTGAAGAAATCAGACTTGTGAATCCGGCGCCAGCAGGAGGATCTTCCCAGTGCCGCCTTTCTCCCCTAGCACATGTAGAGTTGCGATTCAGAGAGATTGGCCGGTTAAGAACGGCAAACCGGAAACTACCACTGGTGTGCAAACGAAACTTGCCTAAAGACAGATCTCACCCCGTCACCGCTATTTCATCAGACAAATCTAACGTTGCCCCTCTTGATCCGCAGTCGTGGATTCTTCTCATCCCTATCGTGTCTCACGTTTCAGAATGTTCGACAATCCGTACAGCATTCGCTTTACCAAGGAGACACGACAATGGCGCAGAGACATCAACGCGGCTGGCTAAAAAAGGAAAAACGCGCTCAAGGCGAAACCTGGGTGTTGTTCTTCCGCACTACTCGAAAATCTGACGGCAAACGGGTGGAAAACAAAATCCCCATAGGCTTGGTCCGACACCTTCCCGAGGCAAGCAGTGCATGGGCCAAGGTCGAACGACTCCACGTTCCTATCAATCAGGTAGATGTGCGACGCGGATTGATCTTTGGAGACTTGGCTCAGCACTACGCAGAACACGAGCTGGCTGTAGCCTCCGAATCAATTCGCCCCAAGGCGCACACAACCATAAAAGGCTATGAGCGAGTTCTCCGAAACCAGTCAGCCGCGATCGCATAGTCGCAGCAGGCAAAATGCTAACTGCGATTCTCAGTCATGCGCCAGACAAAAACGGACTGACAGCGGACTAAATTGGAAGACAGTTCAAGATAAGTTCTTCAAGGACATGGACCTATGCGTTGGTCTCCTTGCACACCTTCTAGATGCGGACTGAGAGCGGACTGGAAGGTCATGAGGCGAGTCACGCAAGCGCTTTAGAATGAATGGTGGCCAGGGACGGAGTTGAACCGCCGACGCCAGCCTTTTCAGGGCTGCGCTCTACCACCTGAGCTACCTGGCCACATTTCGAAAGCCGCGAATCCGCCGCGGATTACGAGGTCGTTCGCTTCACGCTGATTGTTGCGGGATTGCCGGCTGAACTGAAACAGCTCCA
>Ga0210391_10001566_pt1 | contig 20607 bp, 16 predicted proteins | sample IncBWC12OmetaG_FD_160573 | JGI IMG/M metagenome (GOLD analysis project Ga0210391, IMG submission 160573) | Forest soil microbial communities from Barre Woods Harvard Forest LTER site, Petersham, Massachusetts, United States - Inc-BW-C-12-O ...
GCTCCGATACCAGAGTCAAGGGTGAAGGAAACATCGCCGCCAACGAACATGGCAAGCGGACTCTCGCGGAAGTAGGTGCGGGAGCCGGTGGCGGAGCTATCATTGGCGCCGCCGTTGGGGGTGGTGTCGGTGCAGTGGTGGGCACAGCCGTAGGCGCAGGTGTGATGACTGCGCACTGGCTGCGGACTAATTGGTCAGCTAATCTGCCGGCGCAATCGACGGTGGTCTTCAGCCTGACCGATCCGATGTTTCTGAACCCGGTGCAAGACCAGAAGACCGAACTGCTGCCACAAACCTTCTAAAACACCCGAGCCGCAGATCCTGGGTCCCAGGGCTGCGGCTCGGCCAACTGTTCCTGTTCACCCTCCTTCCCTCTCTGCGCCCCCGTTGTCATCGGCATTGCCCGAAACAAGAAAAGACCTTAACCCACGTACGCTGGTGCGAATATGGGGCAACCCCTTCAGAGTTGGTGTGATTGCGAGAGTGGATACCAGGACACTTCTTTTCGAGTTGGTGTAGTGGAGGAGTGGATTACCGGGGCACTCAGCGGGCGCCAGGGCGAAACCGTTGCACAAAAGGGTGCGTTTTATGGGTATGGCTAGGAGGCCACGCTTTCCTGGCGAACGATCTGGGCCCTCAGCGGGGTCCAGATGAGCCGGTAACGGGCGCTTTTGCGTACATTGGCCACGACGCTGGGCCGAAAACAGGCCAGGCAGGTGCCCCCCTCGCGGCGCACGCTCGGATAGATGATTCCTAGCGAACCTAACGCCATCAATTCAACCGCCAGCTGCTGGGAGCGCTTGTAGCTGGTGGGGCTGAGAGCCTCATCCTCGATCCCGCGAAGATCGTGGAAGGTATTTGTAAAATCTGCCAGGTAGTCGTCGTAGCCGATCTCTTCGCGTTCTCTCCAGTTGATTTCCGCAAACTCTATGCTTTTGTGAAACAACACCTCGGCCTTTGCGGTCGCCAACTCAAAGGCGGCATACCAGGCGCCGCGCTCAGGAGTTGAGAAGCGTGCTCCCAATGGGTTGGCGTGGGTAAAGGCCGCGTTAATGACGCGATAGTTCGGCACGTGAAAGACGAGTTCCCTGGAGTTGATACCGGGGGTCCGGTCTTCTTCGGCCAGCAAGCGGCCGTTGGTCGCGTTGTCGAGCTGGAAGATGGACGGCAGATCTTCGTCGTCGGCGATGCGGGTGAGAACCGAGTCGTTGTTTGGAGAATATTTCGCCGGCAGCAGCCGGTGCGTATCGAATCGGCGTAGATCAGTTAGAGGAATGGTCATCAGCCACCGCGGCGCGCATCGAGCAGGCGGCGAACCGTGTCCATGGCCCGCTGGCCCCCGCGGAGGACGTAATCGATTGGGGTACGGCCGGCAAATATGGGGTTGGTGTTAGGTAACCGCATCCATTGATCGGCCAATCGCTGGCTGTAGAGGATGTTGAGCGCCTTGAAGATCCCAATCAGATACGAAATGCGTTCCAACCTGTCCTGATCCAGGGTTTTGGTGCTGCCTGGGTTTGCCTTGAGCTGATAGTAGGACCCGTTGGAGATGCCGCCGAGAAGCTGACGGGCATCTTCATCACTAACGTTCCAGCGATCGACGATTTTGAACAGGGCTTTCATGGCCGCCGGAGACAAGCGGCGACGGTCGTCAAGACGGGAAAGGTCCGGCAGCACGGGGGGAGCGTAGTGGGTATCGGGATAGGCGAGACTGCCAGGATGCCGTTTGGGCATTCAAATTAACTCTCCAATTATGGAGAATTATAACTCCATTTATTAAAAAGCCTATTCCCTGGCGAGAAAATAAACGACCGCGGTAATACCGGCGGTGAGAAATACCCAGGCAAATTGATACCAGTAGAAGAAGGGGAAACCAAAGAGCTCCGGGGTTTGGCGCGCGTAGATAGCGGGAAAGAGCAACCCGATGGCTGGAAGGAGGAGAAGCCAATTCCAGCGAGTGCGGTGCTTCATGGGACAAATTATAGACTGGAGGCATGAAGCGCCGGATGATTGAGCACTATGAAGTGATTCGCAAGTTGGGTGCGGGCGGCAGTGGAGTGGTGTACCTGGCCAACGATACCCTGCTGATGCGTCCAGTAGTGCTGAAGATATTGAAGCGGGGCGCACTGACAATCGAACAGATGCGTAGGACGGTGCTGCGCGAGGCCCGGCTGGCTTCGGCTATCGAGCACCCCAATGTCTGCGCTATTTACGACGTGGGTGACTCCGAAGACGAAGCGTACATCGTGATGCAGTACGTGCCGGGTGAGTCGCTGGACAAGATTATCGCCAACGGTCCGGCCAGCGTGCAGCTAGGACTTTCCGTGGGTATTCAGATTGCAGACGGTTTGAGCGCGGCGCACAGGCTGGGAATTTTCCATCGCGATCTGAAGCCCGGCAATGTCATGCTGACCGATGGCGGAGTGGTCAAGATTCTGGATTTTGGCCTGGCCAGAAGGATCTCCGCGGCCGAGGCAGAGTTCGACCCGGCAAAGCCGCGGCGGTCCCAGGATGCCGCTCAGCGCAAGTCGCGCACTACCTACACCGCGCGAGGCGGCACCATCGCGTACATGGCGCCAGAACAATTCGTAACCGGGCAAACCAGCGTGCAAAGCGACATTTTCGCGGTGGGCGTGACTCTCTATGAGTTGTTGAGTGGGCGCCATCCGTTTGTGCGGCCAGAGTCGGAAGAGTTTCAAAGCGTGCGCGCAATTCAGTTTGCCGAGCCGGTGCCACTGACGGAGTGCTGTCCCCAGGTTCCGCCTGAACTCGCCAGCGTGATCGCCACCTGTCTGCAGAAGACACCGAGCGGGCGGTACTCCTCTGCTGCCGATTTGCGCGAGGCGTTGCGAACGATCATGAAGACGATGCAGCTGGAAACTGGTTTTCTGCCTGGGGATACAGCGGCCAACCTGCAGGTGCCGGCTGCCGAGCGGGCCCAGCGGGCTACGGGATTTCTTTCCATGCTGGCGGAGCGGTTTCGCGAATCCGCGGATGTGCAGCAGAAGCGGAATACGATCCTGGTGCTGCCGTTTCAGAATTTTGGCCAGTCGGGCGAATCGCCACTGTACGGTTATGCCCTGGCAGATGCCATTGCAGCAAGATTGGCGCGCATGTCGTCGCTGGTGGTGCGGCCTTCCAGTTCTCTGATGCAGTTGCCCGTACCAATGCAGCAGATGGATCCACTGTCGGTGGGAAAGAAGTTGCTGGTGCAGTGGGTTCTGGCTGGAAATTTCATGCGTTCCGAGAAAGGTTTCGACCTGAACTGGCAGCTGCTGGACGTGCCCGGGCAAAGCGTTCGGTCGGGCGGGACCATCAGCGTGCCTTCCTTCGACTTGATCGCGGTACAGACGGAGATCTGCAACGAGGTGTTCGCCACCCTGCAAGGATCGGGGGAACTGCTGCAAAACGGCGAGTCGACCCGCAGCGCACCTCTGGCGGAGGCATTGTCAGAGGAGTACCTGCAAGCGCGGGCGCTTTTGTCATCATTCATGTCGCGGTCCGGCGCCCGCAGCGATCTGGACAAGGCGCGGGAGATGTTTGAAAGCGTGGTGGCGCGTGACGCGCAGTTTGCGCCGGGGTGGAGCGGGCTGGGGATTACGCAACTGCAATACGTACGCAACGGGTTTGGCGGGCAGATGCACCTGATGGCTGCGCGACGCAGCTTCGACCGTGCGTTGGAGATCGATCCTGGGTCGATTGAAGCGAACCTCTATCGCGTGTATATGCTGCTGTCGCGGGGGGAGAAGGAGAGCGCGCGCCACGGGATCGAACATTTATTACTAACGGCGGATAACAACTGGAACGTACACCTGGTGGCCGGACAGACCCTACGCCTGGATGGGATGTATGAAGAAGCTGTACAGCAGTTCAATCGGTCTCTGCAGCTGAATCCTTCGAACGCACCGACTATTTATAACCACCGGGCGCGGGTTTACCAATATCAGAACCAGCTGGAGTTGGCGGAGGAAGAGCTGCAAAAGGGCTTGACTCTGGAACCGAGGCATCCGTTGCTGCGCACCTCGATTGCTTACCAGAGAATGCGCCAGGGAGATATGCAGCAGGCGATCTCGATTCTGGAAGCGGTGATCAAAGACGATGAGAGCATGCGCATTGCGTTTCCGACTCTGGCTCTGTGCTATTTGCAGGTAGGACAGCGGGAACGCGCTACCGCGCTGATCGAAGAGGATTCGCTTTCGGCTGCGGAGGCGGACAGCGAGATGGCGTATCGTTTGGCGACATACTTTGCCGTGGAAGGGGACGAGAGCGAGGCGTTGCATTGGCTGCGGCGCGCGATTTATCTCGGGAATGAGAACTATCCGTGGTTTTCGAAAAATCCGGCTTGGAATAAGCTGCACGGACACGCTGACTTTGAACGGATTTTGGAGGATTTGAAGAAGAGCCACAAGGTGAATCAGAAAACGTGGCGACGTTTGCTGGAGCGGGTTCCGGTGGAGAAGTTGGCGTAAAGGGGGTGCGTACTTCGACACGCGCTGCGACTGTTTTAAGGCAGGAGCCATCGCAGATCTCTCCACTGCGCTCACCCGGATTTCCTGTGGAGACCCGTGACTTTGATGATCTGCATGCGGCTCTCTCCACGGAGAGCCGCACACGTGGACGTCGCTAGCGCGCGAAGTAGGAAATCCGGGTGCGCTTCGGTCGAGATGACAAAGGGGCAGGGTGGTGGCGTACCTGGAGAGCTGCGATTGGAATGTGGCATTCAGGTGGGAGAGTGGTCTGGAGCGGGTCTCTGCAGAGAAGTCGCAGACCGTTTGAGAGGCGGCCACCAGGGCTAAAAGCCCTCCGGTTTATGCGGGAGCGTTTAAGCGGGGTTGAAAACCCGCTTCCCCCGGACTGAAGTCCGGGGCTACACACCGCCTACTGACCGGACCACTTGATATCGTTGCGCCGGACATCGTCCAGAGTGGAGGGTGTCCAGGTCTTGCCCCGGTCAACGCTGACCCAATGCAAGGCAGTCGTACTCTTCAGCAGGACCGCGGCATAGGTTTCCTGATCGGCGTCCGATCTCGGGGCTTGCCCACTTTTCGGTGCGGAAGTCAGGGCCGGTATTCCCAGAAGCTCCACTGCTTTGCCGTCCCACTGCTGTTTGATCTGATGCCACCGCTTGCCTTGATCGTCGGAGCGGTAAAGAGTGCCATTGCTATCCAGCGCTAATTGGGATCCTCCCACCACCAGCTCCGCAACCGGAGAAAGGCCGCTTGGCAGCGCCCTGGCGCCAGGGCCATTCGCGACGAACGAAGAGACTTGCGCCTGGATTGGGGAAAAACCGGTGGAGGCCAGGACGCCGAACGTCAACAGGGCAATCTGTAACGAGCGCGGCCTCCGCAAAGCACTAGACAGGGGAGTCATACCCTGAGCTTACCGGCCATATAGAAACTCGCAATGCCCCTTCCGTGGCGGTTTTGAAACCCCGGAATCACCCAAACGTAAGGTCGTCCCGCACCATCAATAGGCTGCCGCCAGTATGACTTAGCTCCGGGTGCCGGTCTACTTCGATCCGCGTCTGTACGCGAAATTTCTGCCGCTCGAAAAGGCTCCGGGCAGCAACATTATCCTCCCAAACAGTGCTGGTAATTCGGGAGAAGCGGCGCACCCTGGCTTGCTCGACGGACCACTCGATGAGCCGATTCCCTATCCCCTGGCGCCGGTGGCTGGCCTGAACCGCAACGCCGTTCACCAGGAAACTCTCCCAATCCTGAGCCTGGTCGATCGGCCCCAGGACCTGCACCCGATCCTGGGGGAGAATGTCTTGCTCCTCCTCATGCAACCACTCGGCAGGAAAGGCATTGATCATCCCGATGACGACACCCTGGTCCACGGCTACGAAACAATTGCGCCACGAAAGCCCACCATTACCCTGCTTGATGCTGCGCGCCATCAGCCCGGCCAGCATCTCTTTGGGCGCCATTTCCTGCAACAGAAATTCATACATTCCGTCGCCGGCCGTGATGGCTAGTTCGGCCAGCGCATAGGCATCGCCGGGCAACGCAGCGCGAAAGGCCTGATTCTGCATCCCTTCAACATACAACTGTTTCGTGTGCATACTGGAGGAACTATGGCCGTTGCGATGCTGCGTAGCGTGAACCTGCCGGGCCACCAGAAAGTGAATATGCAAGCGCTTAAGACGCTATGTACTTCGCTTGGCCTGCGCGATGTGCAAACCTACATTCAGAGCGGCAACCTTGTCTTTCGCGATAAGGGCGAAAATCCCGTCGCACTGGCGCGAAGGCTCGAGGGAGCTATGGAAGCCAGCTTTGGTTTCCGCCCTGCTGTCATCGTCCGCACCGCGTCAGAGCTGCGCAAGGTAATTGCGAAAAATCCATTCGCCGAACGCAAGGAAGTGGAGCCCACCAAGCTGCTGGTGGTTTTTATGGATGGTGCTCCAACCAAACAGGCACGAGACAAACTGCTTGCGATCCCTTGCGATCCGGAGGAACTGCACATCAACGGTCGCGAGGTCTATATCTATTATCCGAACGGAATGGCTCGCCCAAAGATCCCGCTAGTTCGCATGGAAAAGGCGCTTCAATGCTCCTCCACCGGCAGAAACTGGAATACCGTCAACAAATTATTGGCGATGGCCGAAGCGCTGGAAAGTTAGTAGGCTGCGAGTCATCGACGCCTTCCCGAATTTGCCGCAGCAGAGTCTCCGCTGCGATCCGCCCCACCTCATAGAGCGGCTGACGCACCGTGAGGACCGACACCGCCACAACGGGAACCGGCAGCTGTTCGCGGATCGGAGTATCCACCGCGATGATGCCTTCTACTGCCCGTGACAGGAGCAATCGGGGATAGCTTTGCAGAAGCTCGGCACGGTGGCGATGGCTCACTACGAAATAAAAGAATTTTTCATGCAGCAAAGAGTCCTCGATGCCGCTCAACACAGCCGCCGCATTTCCTTCGCTGATTTCCGGCACCATCACGCCGACCGTAAAGCTGCGTTTGTTTCGTAGCCCGCGGGCGAATGCGTTCGGTTCGTAGTTTAGAGAAGCAGCGGCTTTGAGGACTCGCTGTTGCGTATCTACGGCGATCCGGTACCTCGCTGCCGAGTCATTCATGACCCGTGACACGGTGGTCTGTGATACTCCCAGGTAAGCTGCGAGCTGCTTTATGTTGACGCTCTGCCGGCGAATTGCTTTTGTCTTTTTGATCTTTCGTTCCCTCCGTCTCCGATCGCCACGGTTTTGACAAGATCCTTACGTGCCTAGGGGGTTCGCGGTTCCCCGGCATCGGCACTAAATCCTATGTTCTTGAGCGCAGGCTGGATTTCAGGGTTGGCCATGAAGTTCTTCCAAACCAGGCCGCTGCGGTGATTTTCGATCATGACTACCATCGGCGCCTGATTCAGGCCCATGGTTATGCCGGAATACCAGTTCTGCTGCAGGTTGAAGGCGTCGCGGAAGCCGTAGATCGACCAGACCTGAGCGCCCAGGTCGCGATAGAAGTGTTTGAGTGCCGCCATAGAAGGTTGGGGCGTGTAGACGAAGGCACTGATCGCTCCCGTGGGGGCGATGGTTCCGTCATCGAGATCAAAGGTCGGCTCGTAAGGAACGTAGCCCTGGGGTCCATCCACCGCGGTAAGACCCCACGTGTCGTCTCCATATCCCTGCCAGTGATGCGGATTGTGAATGCAGTACTGCTGGTTGATCAACGCCTGGGCGCGGTTGTTGTCGAAGTAGTCGGTGAAGCGGTCATGGATGCCACGGGGGTCAAAGCCCATAAAGGAATAGTCGGTGAAGAAGAGTGGTCCCCCGGTGTTTCCTCCTACGTCGAGCTTGATGCCAAAGTACGATTTGCCATTCGCATACGGATTGCCAATGGCTTCACCTACCCATCCACTGTAGTAGTCGGCGGGGGGAATGCCGTGTGTCGGGGACGCGATGGCGTCGAGATAAGTGATCATGACCTCATTCCATCCGGTGAGGCGATTGGCGATATGGAAGGAGAACTCTGGCGACCAATGCCAATAGAGCGCGTCGTGTTGAGGGGTTGCTCGAAACCAGTTCCAGTCCACCCCTCGCCAAAGTTTCGTGATCCGTTGGTACAGCTCCTGACCCGATGGGCCGTCCTGCTTGAAGTATTGCCGCGCTGTGAGGAGCCCCTCCATCATGAAGGAGGTCTCTACCAGGTCCGCTCCGTTGTCGTAGATGTCGAAGACCGGCAATCTGTGGCCCGTGCTGCCGCTGAGGAAGTGCGGCCACGCGCCGTGATAGTGGTCCGCGGTCGAGAGAAACGCTGTAACTCTCAAAAGCCGATCGATGGCCTGTTGATGGGTGATGAATCCGCGCTCGGCACCCACCATGATGGCCATCACGCCGAAGCCGCTGGCTCCTACGGCCACGATGTCATCGTCGCCGGGTGTGCTTTCGCGGGTCATGCCCGAGTGCGGTTCGGCGGCCTCCCAGTAGTAGCGGAACCCAGCCTCCTGCACCATGGTGAGTAGTTCGTCGTCGGTCATCGCGTGCGTCGTCGCGCTTGCAGCAGCCGATGGAGGTGATTCGCGCAGCGATGAGGTCCGGGCGCTCACCCGATACGAAGCCGTATTGTGAAGATCTCCGGTGTAATCGCAGAAGCGATTGACACCCGGACGCTGTACGCCTATGGGCCGGAACGGATCGCCGCCGACCGACCGATAGATGACGTATTGTGCCAGAGCCTGATCTTCCACCGGGCTCCAGGTGATATCGATGTGCCGTTCGTATCCCCTCGCTTGCACATGCGTGGGTGCGGGTGGCGCAGCTTGATTTAAGGGTGCATCGTTCTCGATGCGGATATCATCCAGCAGCAGAGTGTGGGGCGCCGTATCGGCGTTGCCCTGGACAAAGATCAAAGTGCTCAGGCGATGCGGTTGAAAGGAATTCACTGAGGCGGTCTGGAAGGCGGAGAGGGGAATACCCACGCGCGTCCAACTGCCTGGCTTGAGGTCTTGCGTGTATGGGCTCAGCTCGAGCGGCTGGGTAAAATCACCCCCGGCGTCTCGCAAGGCGAGCCGCGGAAGGTCGGCTGCGAGGATGCCCCTTGCAGCATAGAGCCAAAGGAAGAGCTTGGCTCCTGGAAAAAGCCGCGTCCGATCACGCCATTCGTACAGCTTCACCTCTGCCGACCAGCCACCGTTGGCGGCAGACGCCCATTGCAGTTTCAGAGCATTCGGGCCGCTGATGAACGTGTCGTTTTCGACCGGAAGCTTTCCGTCGATAAGTTCAAGGGTGCTGGGAGGACTTACTTTGCCGCTGCTATAAAAATAATTCCCGGGCGAAAGACTGTTCTCGAAGAAGACCTGATCGGAATAATTCTGGTCTGCGCGGGCGCGCGTGCCGACGAGAAAGGCCAGAAGCAGAAGTAGAAATTTTGTTACAACCTTTCCTCTGAAATGCATCATCTAATCACTTTCGGTCTCCGTCACTGAGCATTGTAAAGGGCAAGGGACGGAATGAAATCGTGGCCACGGGGAAGACGAATGAACCGGCATCCTGAAGCAGCATCAGCTTGACAGGGCTATGTTCAAGTTGATTCAATCCTAGCCGAGCGCAACCGATTGCGCAAAGGTGAATGAAACTGCCAGGTAAGGTGCGGTGCATTCGCCACCGTTGAGTTATCAAGACCGTGACCGGTTGAGCCAGATTGGGTTGAAACGCGCCCAACGTCTCCGGAACGGAAAAGAGTTTGTCACTTTGAGGAGAGCCATTATGCACAATATCCGTAGTTATCAGGAGCCGCTGTCTTCGCTTAAGAAAGACCGCGCCTCGTTCAAAGCTACCCTCTTATCCCTAGTTGCTATGTCGCTGCTCTTCCCCGCGGCGCTCTATGCACAATATCGGACATCTATTCAGGGCGTGGTGACCGATCCTTCAGGCGCCGTAATTCCCGGCGCCACCCTTACCCTCACTAACAACGGCACCGGTGAAAAGCAGGTCCGTACCAGCGATGACAGCGGCGTTTATAACTTCAACGCGTTGCCGGCCGATAAGTTTAGCCTGGTCGTTACCAAGGATGGATTCCAGGAGAAGGACCTTCTTCAGCTGCAATTGATTCCAGAGCAGCCGAACGCAGTCAACGTGCAGCTAACGGTTGGACCGCAGGCTCAGACGGTGACCGTGGATGCATCTACGGAGCCTGCAATTGACACCGAGACTGCTAACAATGGGCGAACCATTTCGGACAATGAAGTGCAACACATGCCGGTCTATCAACGCGACGTGACAAGCCTCATTCAGTTGGCGCCCGGAGTTCTGGCCGATGGCGCGCAGTCAGGTGGAGGCGGGGGATTTCAGTCTCCAGGCACGCAGACCGGCGCGTCATCAGGCGGCGGCGGCAACTTGGGACACTCGAGCAGTATTTTTGCCACGGAAAATGGCGCTTCAGCAAACGCTAACGGTGGCCAGTTTGAGACCAACGGCTACACCATCGACGGTATCAGCACGGCGAGCGCAGTCTGGGGCGGATCGACGATCATTACTCCCAGTGAAGATTCGGTCGGCAATCTCAAAATCGTCACCAATGCCTATGACGCTGAAAACGGCCGCTTCTCGGGTGCGCTGACCGAAATCACATCGAAGAGCGGGACAAACGATCTCCACGGTAGTGTTTTCGTCCAGGTCACACGCCCTGGACTGAATGCCTATCAGCGTTGGAATGGCCCTTCTTCAGTGCAGGCATTTGATCCAACGACTGGCGCCAAGCTGACAGCCCAAGCGCGTGGCCTGCTGCGGGATGAAGATCGTTACAACCAACTGGGTGGCAGCATTGGCGGACCCATCTGGAAGAACCGGGTCTTTGCCTTCTTCGCTTACGAGGGACAAAGCCAAAGCGTGGCGACGACCAGCACGCAATGGTTCCCCACCACCGCCCTTACGGCGCTGGCGCCGGCAAACAGCATCGCCGCCACCTACCTCAACTTCAAGGGAGCAGCGGTTCATGGCACCGTCATTAGCTCCGTAACCTGCGCAGATGCCGGACTTAGCGAAGGCGTAAACTGCAATACCATCCCGGGTCAAGGCTTGAACATTGGTTCGCCGGTGACCACAGGCCTGGGCACGCAGGACCTCACCTACGTGAACAATAGCTCGCCCGGCGTCGGCGGTGGACTCTCGAACGTTGCCGATATCACCCAATACAGCATAAGCAACCCCACTACCAGCGATTTCAAACAATACAGCGGGCGTCTCGATGCGGACGTGACCAGCAAGGATCACGCCAGCTTCGCGATCTACTGGGTTCCCGCCAGCACGACCACGCTCAACGGCGGCCTGGGTTATCAGCTCTTTAATCACTCTCAGACCAACAATGCTTTCTCGGTCATCTGGAACCACACCTTCTCGCCCACTTTCCTGAATGAAGCGCGAGCCAACGCTGCGGGGTGGCGATACAACGAGCTTGGCAGCAATCCTCAGGCCCCTTTCGGTCTGCCCCAGGACCAGCTATATAACCCAACCGGCAATGGGCAGATTGGCAGCATCACCCTGGGTTCTCTCGGCGTGCCGGCGCCTTCCCATCTGGACCAATGGACCTACGGCTACAAGGATGTCGCCACCAAAGTGCTGCACGCGCAAACCATGAAGTTTGGTTTCGACTTTACCCGGCTTTACTATTTGAATGATCCCATTGGTGCGCCAAACTACACCTTTTACAACCTGTGGGACTTCCTGAATGATGCCCCGGAGGGAGAAAGCGGTCCATTTCAGGCAAAGACCGGTGTTCCCGGCGGCTATCGCAACGATAACCGTAACAATATGTATGGCATCTTCTTTCAGGACGACTGGAAGGCTCGACCCAACCTTACTTTAAGCGCAGGTCTCCGCTATTCCTACTTCGGGCCGCTCACCGATAAAGACAACAATATGGGAGTACTCACGTTCGGCAGCGGGTCCGACCTTTTGACCGGGATTACCATACGCTCGGGAATCTCAGCCTGGACAGCGCAAAAACTTAACTTCGGCCCTCAAATAGGCTTCAACTGGAGTCCAATTCACTCCAACGGTAAGGTGGTTTTCCGCGGCGGTTACGGTCTGAATTACAACCAGCAGCAAATTGCAACTGCCAACAATTACGATTTCAACCCGCCGGGAACCAGCTCCGTACCAGGCAGTAGCAAAAGTCCATCCCAGATCAATCCCAATATCCTCTACGCCACGTCGAGCAGCCCAACTAATATTTTCGGCTTTCCAGCGAACCCAAACGCGATTTCGACGTTTAACTCTGCCGGTCTACCGACAGTAGGTGGAGCAAACATCGGCGCCCTGCCCGGTCACTTACCCACTGAGTACACGCATCATTACTCCCTCGACATGGAGCTGGATCTGGGGCACGCGTGGGTCGCGAATCTTGGCTATGTGGGCAGTTCCAGTCATCACACGTTGTACAACTACGACTCAAACGCTTTCGGAGACATCATCGGTGCGCCACTTAATCCCCTGGTAAACAGCATCAATACCTTCGGCAGCCAGGGTAAGTCGAACAACAACATGCTGCTCGCCGGGCTCAAGCATCAGTTCTCGCATACCTTCTCTGCGGAAGCGCAGTATACCTGGGCCCACAGCATGGATACCAATTCGGGCCCGTATTATCGCGATCCCTATCTGTACGATACGAAGTACTCCTACGGGCGATCGAACTTCGACATCAATCAAGAGTTCAAGGTTTTTGGTGTCTGGCAGCCAGTTATCTTTCACGGCAGCCATAGCTGGGCAGAGAAGATCGCTGGTGGATGGTCACTTAGCGGCATCGCGACCTTCCACACCGGCTACGGTTGGACACCGGTCTATACTGCGCCACACCAGATTTACTGCAATTCCTGCAACTACGGATTCCAGAACCTGCGCCCGACTTATCTCGGCGGAGCTAGCCGTACCACCAGCAACGACGCCTTCAAAACAGGAAGCGATTTCCCCAATCCGGGCACCGCAAATAACGGGACGAATCAAAATCAATTCCTGAATAACTATTTCGAAGTCCCGGATTACACGACTGCGATCGCTGATAACCCCGGACAATTCGCTACGAATTTCATCCCTCCGCCGGGGATCGACCGCAACGCCTTTCCGGGTCCCGGGTATCGTGATGTCGATCTCAACATCGCCAAAGCGTTCGGAGTGCCCAACACGAGGCTGCTGGGTGAGAATGCGAGGTTCGAAATCAAGGCCAACATGTTGAACGCCTTCAATCTATTGAATATCGACCCCAACAGCCTTTCGACCAACATCGCAAACTCCAACCTCAGTCAGGCATCGAATGCACTCGGATCGAGAGTCATCGATTTCCAGGCACGGTTCAGCTTCTAGCTTGTTGAGCTGCTCTCCAAACCACAAGTGGGTGGCCCAGGTCTCGCTTTTGAGACCTGGGTGTTCGGGATAGAACCCAATTGCAAGGAGAAACCAAGGTCTCAAAAGCGAGACTTGGATCCCCTTACCATTTGGCAACGGCGGCGGCAACGGGTCGCGACCCCGTCTGCTTTAGACTAGAGATGGCATGATACCGACCCTTGAATGGACCGCCGACGGAGTCCGCTTTCTCGACCAGACTCGCTTACCTCTGGAAGAAACGTACGTCCTTGCCACCACCAGCGACCAGGTGGCCAACGTCATCACCACCATGGTGGTTCGCGGCGCGCCGGCTATTGGCGTGGCTGCCGCCATGGGGGTGGCCCTGGGTATCAAGAACAGCTCCGCCACAACCTTACCGGCGCTCACCAGCGAACTCGAGAGCATATCGAAGACCCTGGCGGCGACCCGCCCCACTGCGGTCAATCTCTTTTGGGCCATCGAACGCATGCGCCGGCGTTACTTCACGCTCGCCGCTGAGCCCGGCGTTACTATCTCTTCGATTCAGGATGCGCTGATCGCGGAGGCTCGCACCATGTACGACGAAGACATCACAGCCTGCCGCACGATGGGCGCCCATGGTGCCGAGCTGATGCCTGCCGCTGGTGGAGTTTTAACCCACTGTAACGCGGGCGCCCTCGCATCCTGCGGCTACGGAATGGCGTTGGGCGTGATTCGCGCCGCCGTCGAACGCGGCCACCAGCTCCATGTCTACGCGGACGAAACTCGGCCCTTTCTGCAAGGTGCGCGGCTTACCGCCTGGGAAATGATGCACGACGGTATTCCTACCACCGTTTTGTGCGACAACATGGCTGCCAGCCTCATGCACCAGGGAAAAATCCAGGCGGTGATTGTCGGTTCCGATCGCGTTGCGGCCAATGGCGACGTAGCCAACAAAATCGGCACCTACGGAGTCGCCATCCTGGCCAAAGAGTTTGGCATCCCCTTTTATGTTGCCTGCCCCTGGTCGACCATCGATTTGGCCACTCCGAACGGGGATGCCATCCCCATTGAACAACGGCCCGCGGTGGAAGTAACCCACCATGGCGGCAAGCAACTCACTCCTCACGGAGTGGGGATTGAGAACCCGGCCTTCGACGTGACCCCGGCCCGCTATGTCACCGCCATCATTACGGAGCGCGGCATTCTCCGCGCGCCATACGGCGAAGCGCTCAGAGGTCTGGAGACGGCGATCGCCTCGGTTCGTTAGGGGTGCAACAATAAGCCTGCTTTTTTTGACGTCATCGACCCGGTGGCCCAACCGGGCGCAGGCTCCGGTAGAGTGAATCATGGTTCTCAGCGCTCTGAACCCGCGACACCGTTCTCTGCCCCGCGGGATTGCGCTTGTTCTTGGGAGCCTGGTGCTGGCCTTCCTGCTGGCCGGCTTCCCTGATGATCGTGCCTCTCTGAAGCTGCTCATTCCGACGATCGCCGCCGCACTGGGAACCTGGGACACGATCCGCTGCCTGCGCCATCGCTGGAGTTTTTATCACGGCGCCGTGGTGGTGCTGATCTACATGGACATCATGGCCTTGTGCATGATCCTGTTCCTTTTCCTGTACCCCTACGGGCGCTGGTTGTTGTAGCCGCAAAATCTCATTCAACATTGGGGTAGGAGCACCTGCTTCAGTGCAGTAGAATGCTCGGGCAGACCGGCCAATCAAATTCCCTCAAAAGGAGTCTCAATGCTAAAAGGATTTCGCGACTTTATCCTGCGCGGCAACGTGGTCGATCTTGCCGTAGCCGTCGTAATCGGCGCTGCCTTCACGGCCATCGTCAACGCTTTGGTGGCCGATATCATCAACCCGCTGATCTCGGCCGTCGTCAGCAAGCCGGATTTTTCTTTCTTGATCCTGCATGTTCATGGCGGCGCGATCAAGTATGGCGACTTTCTCAACGCCCTGATCTCCTTCTTAATCATCGCTGCGACCGTGTACTTTATGGTCGTGCTGCCGGTCAACACCCTGATGAACAAGTTTCGACCCAAGGTCGTGGCTGCTCCTACCACCAAGCCTTGCCCACAATGCCTGAGTGAAATTCCGGTCGCTGCCACGCGTTGCTCTCATTGCACGCAACTGGTGGCCTAAATCACTCGCCGATGGGGTTGCTTCCAGCGGCGGCGGCCCCATCATTTAAACTTTGATATCGCCTGCACATTGACAAAACGATTTGTTTTTCCCTTGATGGTCCTCGCCTACTTCCCTGTGCTGGCCCAGGTTTCTCCCTTTCCCGATCGAGTCTTAGGTTTTCGTGACTTTAGCCGGCAAGGGAAAATCGATCAGGACTTCCTTGCTGTTCCCGATCCCAGGCTGGCCCAGGAAGAACTCAAGACATTGACGGCCGTTCCCCATGTGGCCGCGAGTAAAGAGGACTACGATACCGCCGTGTACGTAGCCGGCAAGTTCAAGGCTGCCGGGCTCGACACGCAGATCGTTCCTTACAAAGCCTGGCTGAATCTTCCTCAGGAGGTTTTTCTCGAGGCCAGGAACAGCGACGGCAAACTGCTGCTCACCGGACCCACCCGCGAACATGTCGACAATGATCCCTACCAGGATGATCCCCGGATCCTTCCATCCTTCCACGGAGGGTCGCCCTCCTGCGACCTGACCGCCGATGCGGTCTACGTCAATTACGGGCGCCCGGAAGACTTTAAGAAACTGGACGACCTGCACATCAGTATTGCGGGCAAAATCGTGATTGCTCGCTACGGAATGAACTTTCGTGGGGTCAAGGTTTACCTGGCGCAGCAACGAGCAGCAGCCGGGGTCATCATCTACTCTGATCCTGCGGACGATGGCTACTTCCAGGGTGACAAATATCCCCACGGCCCATGGCGTCCAGATAGCGGGGTGCAGCGTGGCTCGGTGCAATACATGTTCAAGTATCCGGGTGACGCGACCACGCCGGATGTTGCGTCTACACCGGGCTTGCCCACGTCACGGCGGCTGTCTCCGTCAGAGATAGGCAGCCTGCCGACCATCCCGTCGATGCCGCTCTCCTACAAGGATGCGGCGCCGATGCTTGAAAGTCTGGGCGGCCCGGTCGCGCCGCGGGAGTGGCAGGGCGCCCTGCCGTTTAGCTACCACCTTGGCGGGGCAGGGTCGATCAAAGTCCACATGCGGCTCAAAATGGACTACGCGCAACGCACGGTATGGGACGTGGTCGGCAAGGTCCCGGGCTCTGAGCTTCCCGATGAGTGGGTGGTTGCCGGCAATCATCGCGACGCGTGGGTGTTTGGCGCCGTCGACCCGGGCAGCGGCACCGTGGCCATGCTGGAGGCCGTGCATGGCATTGGTGTGCTGTTGGCGCAGGGTTGGAAGCCGCGCCGGACCCTGGTGTTTGGCAGCTGGGACGCAGAAGAGGAAGGGCTGATCGGTTCTACCGAGTGGGCCGAGGAACACGCCAGGCAGCTGGCTCATGCTGTGGCGTATATCAACACGGACGCCAGCGTTTCCGGGGTTCACTTTGAAGCTTCGGCTGTTCCCTCGCTGAAGCAGTTCGTCCGCGAGGTCACCATGGAGGTGGCTAGTCCTAAAGGCGGGTCCGTATATGAGGAGTGGAAAAAGGATCTGGTAGATTCTGCTACGCGGCGCCATCTAGGCAAAGAGTTCAACGAAGGCCCACTCATGACTCTGGCCGGTGGTGAGGTCCGGGTGGGAGATTTGGGCAGCGGATCGGATTACACACCCTTTTTTCAACATTTGGGTGTTCCTTCGACCGATATCGGTTCGACCGGTAGCTATGGGGTGTATCACTCGGCCTTTGACAACTACTCCTGGTTTGTCATGAATGCCGACCCGACTTTCGTTTACGTGCAGCAGATGGCGCGGGTTTTCGGTCTGGAAGTGCTGCATATGGCGGATACCGATGTTCTCCCCTACGATTACGCCACCTACACCAGGCAGATACTGGCTTATTTGTATGCTGCGCAGACGCGCGCCCATGATGTGGGGTTGGTGAACATAGATTTCGACGCTGCCCTGGCTGCGGCCAATCGTTTAGCGGCCGAGGCCACCGTCGTTTTTGCTAAACAACTCTCCGCAAAGGGCAATCTGACGGCGCTGAACACTTCCCTGCGGGCGGTAGAAGAAGACATGCTTTCGCCGGAGGGGCTCCCTGGCCGGCCCTGGTACCGGCACACAATCTTTGCCCCGGGAGAGTACACCGGCTATGCAGCGGTCGTGATTCCGGGGGTCAATGAGGCTATCGACGCTCGTGACGCGGGGAGAGCACAAGCACAAATGGCGAATGTAACCGCGGCATTGGTACGCGCAACGGAGACGCTGGAAGAAGTGCAGTAGAAAAACCTTTCCAAGAAAGAGCATCCACACAGAGATCTCCACTGCGCTCCCCCGGATTTCCTGTGTAGACCCGTGGCTTTGATGATCTGCACGCGGCTCTCTCCACGGAGAGCCGCACACGTGGACGTCGCTAGCAGCGCGAAGTAGGAAATCCGGGGGAGCGCAGTGGAGAGATCTCTGTGTGGATGCTCTTTCTTGGAAGCCACCGTTGTTAGGTTCGGCTGGCAAGGGTCTCCGCCTGGAGAGTTACTAGCTCACTCAGATCCTTCTTTTCCAGGCCGTGGACTTGCTTGTTAAACGCATCTACCTTGCTCGACCAGTTCATTGAGCAAAATTTGGGACCACACATGGAACAAAATGCTGCTTCCTTGTAATAGTCGTCGGGCAGTGTCTCGTCGTGCATGGAACGAGCTGTCTCCGGATCCAACGACAGCGCGAATTGCTTATTCCAGTCGAAGGTGTAGCGAGCGTAGCTGATGGCGTCGTCCCGGTCCTGCGCTCCCGGCCTACGTCTTGCGATGTCGGCCGCGTGGGCGGCGATACGGTAGGCAATCATGCCATCCTTCACATCTTTTTCGTTGGGCAGGCCGAGGTGCTCCTTAGGCGTGACATAGCAAAGCATCGATGCCCCATGCCAGCCAATCATCGCGGCGCCGATGGCGCTGGTGATGTGGTCATATCCAGGCGCAATATCAGTCACCAACGGTCCCAGAGTGTAGAACGGAGCGCCATCGCACAGCTCTACCTCCTTCTCCACCTGCTCCTTGATCTTGTCCAGCGGCACGTGGCCCGGTCCCTCAATCATCACTTGCACATCGCTCTTCCATGCCGTTCTGGTCAGTTCGCCTAAGGTCTTCAACTCGGCAAACTGCGCCTCGTCGCTGGCATCGGCAATGCACCCAGGCCGCAGCCCGTCGCCCAGAGAAAAGCTCACGTCGTACTTCGCCATCACCTTAACGATGCGATCAAAGTGCTCATAGAGAAAATTCTGGCGATGATGGTGGGTCATCCATTGAGCAAGAATCGCTCCCCCACGGCTGACAATGCCGGTGATCCGCTTGGCCACCATGGGCACGTATTGGATCAACACTCCGGCGTGCACAGTGAAATAATCCACGCCCTGCTCGGCTTGCTCCTCAATAACTTCCAGGTACACATCAATGTTGAGATCTTCGAGTTTTTTGACCCGGTTCAACGCCTCATAAATCGGCACCGTGCCGATGGGCACCGGGCTGTGGCGAAGAATCGCTTCGCGGATCTCCGGAATATTACCACCCGTTGAGAGATCCATCACCGTGTCTGCGCCATAGCTGACCGCGGTATGCAGCTTATCCAACTCCTCGCGCACATTCGACGTCACCGCGGAGTTGCCAATGTTGGCGTTGATCTTGCAGCGGGTCGCCACCCCAATCCCCATCGGTTCCAATTCGGGATGATTAATGTTGGCGGGAATGATCAGCCGGCCGGCCGCGATCTCGTCCCGAATCAAGGCCACGGGAATCTTTTCCCGTTCGGCGACAAAGGCCATCTCTTCCGTAACTTGGCCGCGGCGGGCAAAATGCATCTGCGACATGTTGGAATCGCCGGTCCGCGCTGCTTCGAGCTTCCGCTTTACGATCCACTCCGCCCGTGGCTTGAGAATCTCGTGCGTGCCATTTCCGTTGCTGCTCATTGTGGACTCGCCTCTCACGAAGAATTATACGGTTAGATGCGGAGCTTGACGGAAGGGGCCTACCCTCCTAACCTAAGACTAGCGATGAGCATCCGTCCGCAAACTTTACGCATTGGCGCCGCAGCGATCATCATCCTGAGCACCATTGCCTATTTAGCCGTGAGCGGGGCCAACGCGGATAAAAGCTACTACGTCACCATCGGCGAGCTCCAGTCCATGGGCAACAAAGCGTACACGCGTCATCTGCGAGTGGCCGGCGATGTGGCGCCCAATTCCATCGAGCGTAGCGGCACCAACGCGCATTTTGTTCTGACCGAACAGGGTCATACGCTGCGGGTCAGCTACCAGGGAATCGAACCCCCACCCGACACCTTCAAAGATGGTTCGCAGGCGTTGGCGATGGGCACTTACGGGCGCGATGGTGTCTTCCATGCCACCGAGCTGCAAGCCAAGTGCGCTTCGAAGTATGCGGCAGCAAAGCCCGCCCCCAACACCGCTTCCCTCAAAAGCCCGGCTGCGACGACACCCAAATAGAGGAACGTAAACCCAGGTCTCAGAAGCGAGACTTGGGCCACCCACTGCCGCTCTATACTCCAATGGGATGGCACCAGTTCTCGCTCAGCTCGACAACGTTTCCCGCCTCTTTGGCCGCTTTCCGGCGTTACGTAAAATCTCCATCAGCTTCGTGGCCGGGCGCTGTTACGTTCTGCTGGGAGAGAACGGCGCCGGCAAATCCACCCTGTTGCGCGTCCTGGCGGGGTTGCTGGAGCCAACGATGGGCAGCGCGCACTTCTTTATCGACGGCAAGCCTGACAAGATCGGCAATCAGAGAGCCCGCATCGGGTATATGAGCCACGCTCCGATGCTCTACGACGAACTCTCGGCTACGGAAAACCTGCAGTACTTTGCCGGACTCTACCGCACCTGTTCCTGTCTCACCCCAACCGCGGCCCTCGAAGCAGTAGGCCTCGATCCCAGCCTTGCTCGCCCAGTGGGCAAGTTCTCGCAGGGGATGCGGCAGCGTACTTCGCTGGCCCGAGTGCTCCTGCCCCAACCTGAACTGTTGCTACTGGACGAGCCCTTCTCCAACATGGACGCCGCCAGCGCAGCCCGGATGGTCGCCCTGCTCGCCGGCCTTCGCGCCGCCCACCGGACGGTGGTGCTCACCACCCATCAGAGATCACTCGCCGAACCACTGGCTGACTACTTCCTGACCATGGAGGCGGGCCAGTTGACTGCGACCACCGAGGCTCCGGCACGATGAAGACCAACGCCGCCCGTATCCGCGAAGGCCTGG
>Ga0210391_10001567_pt1 | contig 20605 bp, 32 predicted proteins | sample IncBWC12OmetaG_FD_160573 | JGI IMG/M metagenome (GOLD analysis project Ga0210391, IMG submission 160573) | Forest soil microbial communities from Barre Woods Harvard Forest LTER site, Petersham, Massachusetts, United States - Inc-BW-C-12-O ...
TAGCTGCAACCAGGGCTGCAAGACGTTCGATGGGCCAGACCAGGAGCCGGCCGATGGTGCGCGTCAGCATGAAATAAGTTTCACCTGCTATTCCTCGTCGTAAATCGTGAAGAGTTGCACGACCTCGTAATCTTTCAGGCCGGCCGGAGTGGTGACTTGCACTTCGTCACCAACTTTTTTGCCGAGCAGGGCGCGGCCGATGGGCGAGCTGGTGGAGATCAGGCCTTTGGCGGCGTCGGCCTCTTCGACAGTCACCAGTTTGTACTCGATTTTAGAGCGCTTCGCAACGTCCAAAACGGTGATGCGTGAGCCGTAGGCAGCGCGGTCTTTCGGAAGATTGCTGAGATTGAGCATGGAGAGGTCCGCCATGCGTTGATGAAGTTGGCCGAGCCGGGCGGAGACGAAAGATTGGCGCTCCTTGGCGTACTTGTATTCGGCATTTTCCTTCAGATCGCCGTGGGCGCGCGCGACGCTGATTTCTTTGGGCAGGTCGGTGTGCAGCTCATGCTCGAGCAGGGCGATTTCGTCAGTGAGCTTCTTTTTAATTTTTTCGGCTAGATCAACCATTTTTCAGGGCGCCTGGAGGGGTTCGATTTAGCGGGCTCGATCCCACTCTGCTTGGTACGTTAACCCAAGGATTATAGAAGATTTGCAAGGGACTCGGCAAATTAGATGGTTTGGGGGTGGATTGGATACAGGCGAACTGTGCTGGTGGCGGAGGAATTCGAAGGCACCACTGATGAACGCAGATGAAGGCTAAGGCAGGGGAAACCGCGGAGGCGCAGAGGGTGTTAGCGGCCGAGGCTGTCTTGGATTACAGCGTTTACCGGGGGGAGGATGCCCAGGTTTCTGTAGATGGGGCGGATTAATTTGCGGATGGCTGGGAGGCGGCCCGCGAACCAGGCGGCGCCTGCGATGCAGCAGGCGCCGCTGACCATGACCGTGCGAGGGGCGCCGATGGCGTGGGCTAGCGTGCCGGCTAGCAGGCTGCCGAAGGGCGCCATGCCTACGAAGGCGACTGTGTAAAAGCTCATCACGCGGCCGCGTTTACTTTCTTCGACGATGGTTTGGATGATGGTGTTGCTGGCGGCCATCTGCTGCATCAGTCCGAAGCCGCAGACCAGCATCATCAGCAGCGAAAGCCAGAGAGTGTGGGACATTCCGAAGAAGATCAGGCCGGCACCGAAGGCTGCGGTGGAGAGCGGGATCATTTTGCCTAGGCCGAGGACGGTTTTCCTTACTGCTAGAGAAATTGCCGAAACTAATGCACCTACGCCTACCGCGCCCATCAGAAAACCCAGGGTGTGCGGGCCGCCGCGCAGAATCGTTCCGGCGAATACGGGCATTAGCACGGTGAAGGGCCAGCCGAGCAAGCTTACTGCCGCGAAGAGGAGCAGGATGGTGCGGATGGGCGCGAAGCCTGAGACGTACGTCCAGCCTTCTTTCAATTGCATGAGGACGGAATCGGTGGTGCGTTTTATCGCGGCGGAATTCAGATGCATGGCGTAGAGCGAGGCGATGACGGCTAGGTAGCTGATGCCGTCAACCAGGAAGCAGTAGCCTTCGCTGGAGATGGCTATGACCATGCCGGCGAGCGACGGGCCGACGAGGCGCGCCATGTTGACCATGGAGGAATTCAGCGCGATGGCGTTGCCGAGGTCTTGTTTGTCTTCGACCATTTCTACGAGGAAGGCTTGGCGGCCGGGCATGTCGAATGCGTTGATGGTTCCTTGAAAGGCGCTGAGCCAGATGATTTCGTGAATGGTGATGCGGTGGCTGAGGGCGAGTGCGGCTAGCGCGAAGGATTGCAGCATGGCTAGCGCTTGCGTGACGAGCAGAACGTTGCGGCGATTGAGGCGGTCAACCCAGACTCCGGCGAACGGGGCGAAGAGGAAGGTGGGGATTTGTCCGGCGAAACCGACTACGCCGAGCAGGAAAGCGGAGCCGGTGAGGCGATAGACGAGCCAGCTGGTGGCTAGGCGCGTCATCCAGGTGCCCATCAGGGAGATGCTTTGTCCGCCGAAGTAGAGGCGGAAATTTCTGTGGCGAAGGGCGCGCCAGGCGTAGGAGATGCCCGCGAGTTTGCGTGGCGGAGGATTGGTGGGAGGGGCCTGAGCGCTCACAGGATTCCATTTTGACATTTATGGTGCGGGGGGCGGGGAGCAAAGTTTGGGGAGTTGTGATCTTGATCGGATGATCTTGATTCGTGGAAGCATGGATGATTTGCTGAAGTGGCGGAGAGGGGTTTTATCTCACCCATGAACGATACGTCGTGGAATTTTCAGAAGTTCACCTTATTCATGAACGAAGTGTTCGCCGAACTAGGGAAGGCTATCTAACGTCTGCCTGTTCCAATTTCTCGAATGAACACCATCGATGGTTGCTGTCCTACACGCGCCATGTTTTTGGGGAAGGGGTTCAGGACGTCCTAACGGAGCTCTATCGGTGTGACCCCGAGAGACTCTGGGGAGAGGTTGCACAGCAGTTGCTTGAATGGAGCCGAAAGGTCTTAGAATTAGCCCAAGGTCGGATGGCTCGCGGCCTACGATCTGAAACGGAGGACACGATGTCCAACAGCATATCGACTTTGCTGCTTCGTAATCTGAGCGACGTATTTGGCGAAAATGACCCCGTGCGTCGTCGCACTGCAATCGATGAGATCTTTCACGAAGACGCCGCATTCTATGATCCAAAAAGCGGTATATTTCGTGGCCGTGACGAGATTGATCGTATCGCTGGTGTGATAAAAGCAACACATCCAGATTTCAAATATCAGCCCCTCTTCCCTCCCGAGGAATTAGGTGATGCCGGACGGGTTCGATGGGTATCTGGCACTCCCGGCAAAGCACCAGCTTACGCGGGAACCGATTTTATCGTCGCCCGGGGCGGTCGCATTGCCTCGCTCTATCTCTTTTTCGACGATCTTCCTTGAGGCAAAATGGGCGACCTCGATGAGCTCGAATGCTTTGTTAAATCCTACGCGAGCGAAAAACTAGCGTTTTTCGCTCGCGCTGGTGATATCAGTAAAACGGTTGAATCTCGGACCTCGCGGGTCCGAATTGAGTGGGGGTTTTTAGCCCGCCCCCGTGGGTTTCATTCGCCGACAGATTTCCGATGACCGCACGTCCATCTAAAACGCGGCGGATGGCGAAAACGGACCGGAAGCGGCGTGTTACGCGGCTATATCACTTCACTGATTGACGCAACCTTCCGTCGAAAGTAGGACTCGGCGGTCTACCTCAGCGGTGCGGACGCGCCGCGAGAATCGGGGGGATAGCGCCGTTTAGCTCGAATTCAGCTCGAAAAAAGTGCGATCCGAGGGAAATAGGGAGAGTGCGGAGACTCTATGTGAATCCCGCTTCGTGAAGGAAACTGGACGACCCAAGAGCGATTGGCCGCACTGAGAACTCGCGCCGTCTCGGGTGCCTTCCACAACCTCGGCCTCGCAATCGCGCAAACAGTTGATGTTTAATCGTGCAGGATGACGCTCAGAAGTGAGGTGTCGATCTGAAGAACGCCGTTGTACTTGATGAAACCGAGCTTCCGGAATTTGTTCATGAAAAAATTCACGCGTGAGCGCGTGGTGCCCACCATTTCCGCCAGCGTTTCCTGGGGGATCTTCGGTAAGACTCTTTGCGGTTTATCCTGCGTTCCGTAGCGAGCCAACAGCAACAGCGTGCGAGCCAGGCGCTTCTCGCTGGAGTTAAAAAGCTGATTGACCAGGTCCTCTTCGATCCGGATGTTGCGCGAAAGCATGTAGGTGATAAAGCGGTCGGAAAATGCATGTTCGTCGTGCAGGACGCGGATCATTTCCTGCTTTTCGATGGCCAGCGCCGTGGTGGCCGCAATCGCAGTCGCCGTCCCTACGCGGATCGGCTGACCGGCCAGGCATCCTTCGCCGAAAAAATCTCCCGGTCCCAAGACCGCCACCACCGCTTCCTTGCCAGCTTCATTGACGACGGAGAGTCTCACGCCGCCTTTTTGGATGTACAACACCTCCTCGGCGGGATCGCCCTGCGAGAAGATCGTTTCCTTATTCTCAAACTCCGTAACTTTGCGGGCTACGCCGGCCGAATCGAGAAAAACTTGGGGATCGAATGCGCGCTTCTGCGCGGATTTTATTTTGGAACGAATCTTGGCTGAAGTCCTGAGTGTTTGCATAACACAAACCCCAATGTAGCAACCTATTGCCGCGCGCCCACGGCGGCGACCGACCAATAAAATATCACATTTGCAATCGCACAAACCGCGAACGCCAGCAAAGCTCCGGCCACGATCGCGAGCAGGAACCCATCGAACCGCGGGCGTGATTTTGGCACACCCAGCATGTGAGCGGAGAGGTCCGGTTGGAAAATTGAATGCGATGGTTGATGTACGGCACGGGGCATGTGGAACATATTACCGCTTGCGTAGATACTAGGAATAGTATGTGCCGTAACGGTACACATCAAAATAGCGACTTCAGTCACGGAGTGTCGGGCCGACGATTTACGACGAACAACCACTCAGTGGAGGCAGGTTCCCAACAGAGCTAGGGTCTTTCGCTGAAATAGAAACGAAGGTCGCATTCCTCGCAGCGATAAGGTCTACGTTTTAAAATTCGCAGCAAGTGGTCGCGGATGGTGCGTCTACGCGACCGGTGAAGGTTTTCGCTTCCGCAGCGTGGACACTTCGGAACAAGGGTGGGCACCGAGTTGTCATCCGATCCCCGGAATCTTGAAAGAGGCATTGGTCCCGCGATCCGGTCGAGGCATCTTTATCTATGCGCGGCTCGCCATCTTCGACGCCATGTGAAGCAAAATCCCACGGTCCTTGTCGTTCATCCGCGATAGCAATTTCGCGAAAGCCCACAGCTCGCGCTCCTGTTTCGCGTTAGCGGCACGCCTCGGAATGAATTCTGCCGGTATATTCGGCTTCTTCACGTGATCCTCATCCGTGAAAAACCGGTACATCGGAATTTCCAACGCTCGGGCCATCTTCTCCAGAGTGTCCACAGAGGGAACGGTGTGACCGTTCTCGACTCGTGAGATGTAACATCGGAGAAGCCCGGTTCGTTTTTCAATATCGCCCTGGGATAAATTTTTCTGTGCTCTCAACGCTTTCAATTTTTCGCCGATGACCATTCAAATCCTCCGGGCGAGATCATACGCCGGTGGCGCGTGAGCATCAAATAACCGCACCCTTTTGACTGAAATTTGCCTCTTACACGGGGAGAACGCCGGGCAAAGCGCTTTCAAGAAACGAGAAATAAGACACCATCACAAATCGCGATCTATTTGTTTGAAAATGATTTTTGTCGCGGAGAGCTTTCTCTTTGACTTGCGTTCCGTGGCGAGTTTGGCCTCTGCCGCAAGGCTTTCTCTTTCCCACAAAGACATATTGCTCGGATAGTCCAAGACGTTGGGGGAGTGTGCATTGATTTTATTCTTTACCATGCAGCAAGCCTGCTATGTTCGGCAAACAGTGCCAGACTGGAAATGGTGTATGCGAACGCAAGTAATAGACCACGTTTGGAATTCTGAAGAAACCAGGTTCGTGAACCCTTCGCAGGCCAGCACACGCCACGACCACGCATTGGATCAATTAGATCGTTCCCAAAAAGAGTGGCATTACTTTTTCGAAAGCTCGTCATCGAAATGGCTTTCAGCATCCTCACGAGTCAACGGGTTTCGCGCTTTGGACAATACGACCGAATAGACGACCTCATTACCTGCGACCTGAGCGGTGATAAACGCCCCCTCGTGCGGCAATCCTAAATAGATGAATTTCACCTTTCTGCCGTCTGCAAGTGTTTTAATCCACGCTTCGTCTTGCATTTCTGTATCTCTTCGGTCTGGACGTGCGTGTCGTAGGTTTACGTTGTTCGCTGCCGCAAACTGCGCCGTCTTCGGCAGGAATCATACTCGCCAAACGTGATGGTATCAAATCTTGAGCCCGATGAGCGGGTCCGGCGAATGGTGACAGAATGCAGGTGTTAACGAAGGATAGAATTGAAGGGACCACGACCGAGACTCGAAGCCGATCAACTCGACCGGAATGCTGCGATTATTCTTTCCGCGCGCTTTCCTTCTTACGAAGACGCGCAACGTGCCGCCCGTGAAGTGGAGCAGGCGAAAGACAAGCGGGCGCCTGCCGACTGTCTCGGTTCCGCTCGCTGAGCGAAGCGTAGCAGCTTCCCGGCGAATCAACTCTTTTCGATGGCCTCGATCGCGACGAGTTTCCGCTCCAGGTGAGTCTCCGAGCGCAGGCCGCCTGAATGCAGCACACAACGCTCCCCGGCAGACACGCCACACGTAGGACAGGCGACCGACGTTTCCTGTTTGGGCGTGAGTTCTTTCTTTTTCATTCGGCCAGACTGCGACGACACCAACCGAAAAGCTGTACCGTTTTGAACATTCTTTGGTAGCTATCTGGCCTACAAGCGAGTACGGTCGAAGTGTCTCACTAGCATCCTGCCGCACAACCCTCAGCTCTACGGCTCCCTGCGAAATCAGACGGCGTTGCTAACTGCGGACGTTCCCTCGAACGAAGATGTAACGCCAGAGGTGTTGAACATGGCCGAAAAACGAAAGTGTCCAAATTGCGGAAGCGTTGAGAATTCCTGCCCGCATCGGAATGGTCCACTCGAAAAATATCTCCTCGGGCTTATCGGTGTACGCCCATATCGTTGCCTGAATTGTGGCGTCCGCTTTTATGCGTACTCGCGCTTCGACGAAGATACTTCAGTGAACAACAAGGCTGCGTGAGCAGTCTTCTCTCAGGAGTCCGACATGATTGAGAATGACTGGTGGGAGCTATACCGGGCCGCTGTTCTTGAAATCGACCGAAACAAACTTCGGGATCGCGTAATCGCAGCTGAAAATGCAATTCGGGCCCGTGCATCGCTTGGTGGACTGGTTTCCAGCGAAGAGCGACTCTCGATACAAGACGCTATGGGTGCTTTGCTTGTCTTGAGGCGAGAGTTGGGGCACAGCCGGGTTGATAACAAGTTTAAGTGAAACCTTCTTTTGAGAGCATGCTTATTTCCGTCGTCCTCAAGCAAATATACGACGGGAATTTTCACTGGACATTGCCACCGCTTTACGAATCCTCAATCTTGAAGTCCAACGGAACGCCTAGCGCTTGTAGTTGCTTAATCCAAGTCAGAGTCGGCAACGACATAACGAGTCGGCTGTCATGCAGCACAATAATTCGTTTCTTGGTTGCAAGGGTACCGTCCCTGAGTTGCGTGTCAATGTTTTGAAGTAGATATTCGAAAGCTTTGCTTTGTTGTCCCTCGAACGGACGCAAGTCCCAAATTTCGCTAACTGAGTCTTCGGTTCGTATGGCTGTCTTGTTGAATTCGTCTTGTGTCATGCCGCGCTCTGCCTCATCCGTGAATGGCGCCTTTCACTCGCGCCCTCATTTGCTTTTCTTCTGCTTGTCAGCCAACGCGGCTGCCTTAATTCTTGCGACGTGGACAGCGGCTAATCCACCTGAAGTCGTGATGCAGTCGCGCCCTGGCATCGACATACAAGTGGGACACAAGAGGCTCATTGGACTCGTGGGCGGTAGTTTCGGTATTTCGCCTTTCGAGTTTGGCATTTTCTCGCTTGGGCCGCGTAATCGTCAAACCCGCAATCAAACTGCAACTCAGTTCCTACCAGCCGAACGACGGCCGCGTGAATGGTGACAACCGGGCTTTTCTCAAACGCTTCATAATTGTTAAGCCAGTCTTTCGCATCCGCGAAGGGTCCGAGGCGGATTGAGATTTTCCCGCTCTCCATCAGGCGGGCAAGCGGGGGCGACAGATTCTTCGGCTCAACGGTCTCCTGTGGAGTCACCTTTGGTTTCGTTCTCGTTTGCGTTGGCATAGGTTTGCATTTTACCTCAGTGCCAGAATCGGCGGTACAATTCGCCGATGAAACCATCCTTCGAAGAAGCTCTGATTGGCGTGTGGCGCCAAGCACTCGTGGATGAATCAGACGTGGTTAAGCTGGGTTCAGAGCGTTATCTCGTCACGCGAAGCAAGGCCAAGATGCTTCGGCAAGTCATCTTCGCCGTTGACGGGAACTCTATTATCGGTATCGAGCAGAATCCAAAAACAAAGTCGCGGTGGGCCGCAATCGCCAGATCTGGGAAAAAGGTAATGCAATTTATACAGGATGGGCGGTACGTTGCGGTAGTCGCGGATGGGAAAGTGACTGTGTACGGAAAGTCGAGAGCCAGCTAAGACGCATGTTTTTTCTTCTTTCCCGAGCACTCGTCACAGCGTGTTTGCTTCTCAACGCCGTAGAAATCGCCGCCACACTTGTTGCACTCTTTCAGGAACAAATGTTTTCCGAGAACGATGACCGATTGGGCGCGTTGCACTTTGGCGAAGACAAGCAACTTTTTCAGGGTATGCATGAGAGGGAGTGTATCACTACGCGGAGTTCCCGCGGGCAATAGTGGAACAATTTCAAAAGTTGTGGAAAGCAGCCGACTGACGTCGCACGTCTCCAACTGCTAGTGAACGTCGGTAGCCAAGAAAAGTATGACGATTGTGCCCGGATCCGCGTTGAATTTTTCACCGGACGTTGACTTATTGAGCTGTGTTCCGCGTCTTCGTGCGCCTCGCCCAATAATCTGGCTATCGCTTCCTCAACATTCCAAGGAAGATGTCTGACAGCCTCGTTCGCTTCTACCTTGGCCCCGGATTTGCTTATAACCCCGTGAACGCCCGCGGTCCTCACGGCTTCACAGGGCTTGGTCGAATTGAGATTGCAATTGTCGGTCGAAGGGATAGCGATGCACACATTAGCGGAACTTGAACGAACCAGTCCGAACGAATTGGCGTATCTTTGCCAACGAGTCGCAGATAATCGTGCCGCCTACCTACCGGACGCAGCCGAGGAAGCCGCCAAACTGAAGTTGGAATGGGAAAATCTACAAGTGCCGCCGAACGTAGGCTACATCCTACAAAGGAGAATCGAAGCGCAGAAAGATGATCTCAGGAAACGCATGATTGGATTTCTCACCGCGGTTCTCTAGTTTGCGTCAGGCCCGTGGATTGACCATCCAGGGTCTGCGATGATGATCCCTCATTCACCTTCCATCCGATCACCTTGAAGATCGTGAGAAAATCTTGTGCAAAATCGAGCGCGTCGCTCGCTGATGGGCCGTACCAGACCGCGACAGGTTGGTCGGGAAACGAAAGCAGCACCTGAATCAGTACTGCCTTTTGATGGGTAGCCAATCGTCGTGGAGTTGGGTGCATCGCTGACCTGTGGGATCTCGGTAAAAACGTTCTGATCGCCGCTCATCTCGCGGCAGGGCATGGGGCGTGTGCGTCGAACTCCTCTAGCGACGGGAATGTCGCGTGACAAAATCCGCATTCGTAGGCTCCAACTCGAGGCGACTTAAGGCCGCCGCCGCAGGGACCAGAGTGTCCTTCCGCCTGGATGCACCGACGGTTGAAATTCACCATGGTACGGCATTGGACCTATCCTTCATCTGCCATCGGACCTCCGAAAACGCGCACGACACAAACGGCTTACTCCCTTCCCGCGGCCTTGAGTGCTGTCCACGGCACGTTTGGAACAACATGCCCGGTTCCATCCAGCAATCTGATATTTGCCGTCTGCATGAGCGCGTTGACAAAAACAACTTCAAAAACGCCTTCGTGCTGAGTATCTCTCACATGCTCGCCTTTCTTAGGGGTGGTGACTTTGGGTTCAGTTGGCATTTTCTCCTCCGCTTAGCCTCTTCAATCATTAATGGTGTTGGGTTTTGCTTTTTGGTTTGTCGAGGCAGGCGGCGATCGGATTGTAGTTACCCGGTGGCCATCCGCTTTTCACTCCAGGATGACCTAGCCCGGTTACATCCGCTCTTCGGTCAGGCCGGTTGTTTCTGCCGCAACAAAGGCAGCCCGCACGGCTGCCAGCGCCTTGATTTGTTCGTTGGTCATAATGACCCGCTTGTCGGTAGTCTGGCACTTTCATTCGCAAGGCGCAATCCGGTGCGCGTCAAAATCATGTCAAGCTCTTGAATTGTTTCCGCTGTAATAATCTAGCAACTACGCCCCGATATCTTGGGCTTTAAGGAGAGCCGGATCATGGCAGAAGACATCACGCTTGAAGAAAAATTACGAAGGTTCGACGCGGCACTAGACAAGTTGCAGCGAATGGTGGAAGCGGATAGCGTCGTTCCCGAAGAGGTATTTAGCGAGTTCCTGATGGCCGCAGAGAACTATCGAAGCGACATTCGATACAAGGCGCTATCAGGACCTGCCAACAACAATTCTGATTCGAACGCAGCCTAATCGCCGAACGCTTCGTTGATCTTGTCCCGCACTTTCTCCGAGTCGCTGACTCCCAGGTAAAGTGCCGTGGTTTCCAGATTCTTGTGGCCCAGATAGTGTTGGATCGTCCGGATTGGTACGCCGGCTTCCTGCCAGCGTGTCGCGCAGGTTTTCCGGAAGCGGTGGAGGTAGATGTGTTCGCAGACCGGATCCGTCGCGCAGGATACTTCGACCTGCTTCTTTGTGGTGTACTTGCCCTTTGTGACGTTCGTTCGGCACTGGCCGCAGTTGGCGCTCGCACGTAACGCAATCCTCTTCAACTTGCGCAGGAAGTGATTGTCGGGTACGCCCGCTTCGTTCACGAAGATCCAGCGGGCGCTGGGGTTGGACTTCCGGCGAGCTTTGAGAACCGCTGCGAGGGTATCAGGGATCGGGATCGTGCGGCTTTCATGATTCTTCACGGTGAAACCCTCGTCGGGCTTGCCCCGCACTGTGTACGTCTTCTTATCAAAATTAATGTCCGCCCACGCAGCATACGTTACCTCCTTGTCCCGGCAGGCCGTACCCAAAAAGAACTTGTAACGAATCGCCTCCTCGTCGTCCATCTCCCCGAACAGTTTTTTCAATTCATCGTCGCTATAGGGAACTGCGGCCTCTGTTTCTACAACGGGCATCTCGTCTTTGGGCAGTCGAGCCTCAACACCATTTTTCTTCAGCAGGAAGTTTACGATATTGATGCGCGTGTCGATCGTCTTGCCAGCAAATCCCTTTGCGGTGAGGAAGTCTTTGTATTTACGCAAAGCCGCCACGTTGATTTCGTCCAGAAACTTGATCCGGCCCAAACCTTCGATGAATTCGTTCAACGTGAGGCTATATTGCTCGCGCGTCTTTTTGGCTTTGTTCTTTTTCTGTTCGAGGTACGTATCGACGACGGTGCGGAGGGGCAAGCGATTGCTATTCTGCATCGCGGTGAGTTCATTTACAGTAAGCCCCCGCGACTGTGCTTCGTACAACTTCTCGATCTCGTCGGCCTCCTGTCGAGCCTCAGCGAACGTCGTGGAATGGAGGGGATGTCTTTTTTGAACCCCATTGACAAAGGGTCGTACGAAGAAGGGTCCTACCAGGGTTGAAGTCCGAATCGCGCGGCCTTCGCGAATCTTTTCCGCGCGCCATTTCCCGTTCCCTTCTTTCACGCGCCTGTAGAGTGTGAGCACGGAGGCTCTCCTGCCCGTTTCAAATCACGGCCAGAATAGTACCAAGTAGTGAACGTGGCTTTCACACCCTATTTTTATTGGGTATTTTAACTGTGGCGGAGAGGGGGGGATTCGAACCCCCGATCCCGATTTTGTCGGGATAACTGCTTAGCAGGCAGCCCTGTTCGGCCACTCCAGCACCTCTCCGCAGCTGCTAAGGCTTTTATTGTGCTTCGACTTCAAGCGTTTTCGCGTCGCTTACAGTTTATTGCTTTCGCTCGGTGTGCCCAGAATTGTGCCCACCTAGCCGCGAAATCGCTTCGAGCGTTTTCAGGTGCCGGCCATAGATGCTGTTCGGTTCCACGTGGCCGCTCCGAGTTCTTGCGGGCCAGACCCAATCCTCTTCTGGCTTGCCCGCCGCAATCCATCGGGTTTCGAGTATAGCACGCACCCGCGGAGTCATTGGTAGTACGCGGCGCGCTCAGGCTGTCGTTCCATGCGTGACGAGCAGGGCGCCCTTCCGCCCATTGAGCCATGTCACATACTCCCAACGCATCCGAAAACATTCCTCGGGACGCATTCCAGTATCCGCCAAGACGGGAGCTATTAAGGCGAGCGGCTCGGATGCGACTGCGAGACATTTGGCCTCCTCTTCAGCGCTTGCCACGCGCTCGCGTCGCCGCTCTCCCGACAACACTTTGAGTTTGCGAGCGGTTGCGATTACGCCCCACTCGACGGCCAGGTTTAGGACGCGGCGTAACACCCGCAGAGACGAGTTTACCGTGGCAATCCGTCTGCCTTGCTGAATACGCTGGGCTGCGAACCGAGATGTTAACTCGCCGTTGATACCTTCGAGTGGTACGTTCGCAAGTGGCTTGTATTCCTTGAGCGCGCGAATCTCCCTACGATACCACTTCGCGTTCTTGGGTGTATTCGCTGCCAGCGTTGCTTCGGCCCAGGGCAGAATGCAGTCAGTCAGAAATTGTGCGAGCGTAGGAACGGCTTTCTTCTCCCGGATACCCACTTCGTCCTTGGCGAGTGACGTGCGGTGCGCGCTCTCCATGTTGTGGGCCACTTTGTCGTTGCCTTGCCGCGTTGATTCCCGTACGAGCCGTCCATCCCGCATGAATTTGTACCAATAGAACTTTCCTCGCTTGTAGATCATCGCTTTGTCCTCCTCGAAGATTTGGCCCGATTGCGCGTTCGCTTTCTTTTCGAGGCCCGCTGCTTTTCGCGACGCTGCACCTCGAAGCACGCCTTCGGCCAATATTTATCCGCAGTTTTGCGAGCGACAAAGGGAAGCCGGCATCTTGGACAGAACCGGGCGCGCCATGATTCCAGCGCGATCGCTAACACCGCGCGCTGCGCGTCGCACACTGGCTGCACCTCAAATTGCGTGTTGCCCGGCGGGGTAGTCGGAATGTTTAGAAGTTGAGCGACGTACTCAGGGTGAAAGCTCGAATGCCAAGCCTCGGTGAGAACTGCACGCCACGCCTGCCATGCCAGCAATCGCGTGTTGGAATTCGGCTCGGCATCATTACCACACGAGACTCGATAGAACCATTCGGGCATGAAAGCAGGGTAGCGGGTTTTGAAGTTTTCAAGGTCGCAGTCGGAAAGCCGTACGAATCGTTCGCGGGCGTCCCACGTGAGCGCAGAAGGAAGCTTCGAGAGCCGGGCGCCAAGATCGGGCGGCGTCGAGTCCGCATTGCCGTACTTTTCTGTCCTCGCCGTATCCCGCGAAATATCGCTGCGTTTCACTGAAGCCTCACCCCGCTCGTTGATTCGCTCGCGCTGAAGGAATTGCGCGGTTCGCTCGTTTTTGAGCAGCGTCGAGCCGGAGTGCTCGCGGGCATACTGTTCGAGAGCCCTTTGTTCCTTTGCGCTGAGCTTGTTCGGGTCGCTAATTCCAGACATCGTTTTGAGTACTTAATTGACGTCCTCATCCTTGGGTGATGATGGGTTTGCAAGCCAAACAAGGTTTGGTGCGAGGATCGAATGCGGAAACAAAACGAAGTTTCGCCAGCCGCTCGTTTCGCGCCTCAGTCGCTCGCGCGCGCCGCAGTCTAAAGGTGGGATGGAGCGCTCTCAAACACATCGGGGGATAGGAGATAGGAGGGGGCGAAACTGCCCTTTTTTGCACGCCCGGTGCGGTTGTTTGCCGATTGGGACGAACTTCAACGCGATGAAAATTTCAATTTTGTTTGCTTTGTTCAATTTTACTGGCGACGGCGGGCAATTGCGGCGAATTAAATCTTCAACACAGCTATTTCACATTGAGCGGCAAGATTTCAGCGAATTTAATGCGAAATCTCGTCTATCATTCTAGATATGATTTCTGGCTACGATACGACTTTGTATCCTTCTTGTTTATAGCAACTTGCAACGATTTGGCAACCTGTCAAATTTCGCATCTCCTTACCGCACGCTATTTCGGAGCATTTTCCGGTAGCCTTCGAGTATTCCGAATCGGGATTCTAGCTGCAAAGCCGCTCCGACCCTACCCACAGTTGAGCCAGATCTCTGAGGCTGTGTTTGTATTTACGTGTTACCACGTATTCCTTCCCACCCTTTACACGCAGCCTGTATTCCCCCGTCGGTAAAGGTTGGATCTTCTCCACGGCCGTAATATTCACGACGACCGAGCGGTGGATGCGAATAAAACCGTAGGGCTTGAGCTTCTCCACGATGGATGAGAGGGACTCGTGCACCAAATAGGGGTTGGGTCGGTGTTGCAACGAAACGTAATTACCTTCGGCTTGCACTGCCGAGATGTCGGCTATATCCAAGAGTAGGATGCTACCGTTTGCCTTGAACGCGATTCGTGGCGCCTGTGGTGCAATGGCCTTCTGATCCTGAATGTCGCGGGCACTCATGATGGAACCCCTTGCTCTCTGGTTTCGACTTCCTGCTTCCGGAAACGAGAATGACGAATGCACTGCTTCTAAATGAAATGGTCCTACATAACCGGAGCAGCGGATCCGTCTGACCACCTGCCCACGGGAACGATAAACACGTCGATCGGTTGAACGCCGTTGAATTGTGGATTCAGCATTACCGGTGAATTTGTGAGATCGGCACCCCAAGCCTTGCCGTCCAGCGGAGGCGCATAAAACATCAAGTGGGCGACGTTGTGATCACCTCTATCGGTGAGATAAGCTTCCTTCGACATCATGTAACTCATCGAGCCGGGTTCGAGCGGCGGCAGTTCTCCTTTTTCGAACGCTGCCTTGTTGCCCTCGATGATCTCAGCCTTCGTTTTCCCTGCCAATGCCAGCTCTGTTCTCTTGTAAGTAGCCGGCAAAACGGATCGCGCGGCTGGCGGATTGAAACAGACTGGGCCTCGAAGCTTGGGGTTCCAAAACTCCGGAGCATTGGAAGGGGACATCCACCCCCGCTCCACAACACACACAAAGCCGTTCTTCCCCTCGACGGCAGTTTCGTAGCCATGGCGCCCGAGGACCAGAACTTTTGCATCGGCCGATATGGCATCCGGGGCCGCGCTCCGCGCCAGGACTATTTCGGCATTGCGGTCTGCCATGAGGTACTGATCGAGTGGCGCCATGCTCGAATAGGGTGTCTTAGCGTCCTGTGCCTGCCCTTGCTTCATTGCAATGAGCCCCAGGATTAGAGCGAAACCTAGAGCAGCTACCTTTGCCAATGTTCTTCGGTTCATTGTTGTGCCCCCGGTGAATCGCTGTTTTGCTCCTGGTCAGAATCCCTGTTTCGCGCCGAGTCAGAATCCCTGCCGTTGCCTGAGAACGTGATTCTTTAACATCCGCCGTCCGCCTCTCCGAGATTGACGTGGCGCCCGGAGAGACTCCAACCACCCCACTATGTTCCTGGTTCCGACTTCCCAAACCTTGGCATTTTGAGCATTCTTTGCTAACGAGGCGTGGCCCTCGACCATCGCTACAAGAAAGCTGGCAGTCTCCTCTGGGTTCAGGTTGCGGCGAACTGTTCCCTGGGACTGCCCTTTCCGCAAAAGCGTAGCAATTCCTTCCTGCCAGGCAAGAAATAGCCTCTCCAGCCGCTTGCGGAATTGTTCGTTCAGCGGAGACATCTCCTGTGCCAAATTGAGCAGCGGACAACTTTCTCGGACGTCTGCGGGTCGAGTGGGTAACCGCCGGACAATGCCGATCAAAATGTCGATGGGTTGCCCGTCGCTAAGCAGAGGGAGCAACCACCTGTCGCGGACAAGTTTAGCGATGACCTCGTCGACGATGGCATATCCCAAAGCTTCCTTGCTGTCGAAGTGGTGATAGAGGGCTCCCTTGGTGACGTTGGTGGCGGCGAGAATTGTATTGATGCCGGCACTCTGGAAGCCTGATCGGCGGACCTCCCGGAAAGCCGCTTGCAGCAAGCGTTCCCGTGTACCGTCCGGATCACGGAGCCTTCGCTTCCTCACCTTCGCTCCCTCACCTTCGCTTCCTCTCGCGCCCATCTAATATACCGACAAGTATGTATGTTGAACCATCGGAAAGTCAATCGAACCGATCGAACTGACTCCTGGCTGTCGGTGCTATCGAATTTCGTAACCTCTAACCATAGTGTGTGTGAAAAGTTGGAGAAACAATCGCTCCAGCCGTTTTGGCATCGTCCCAGAATTTTGTTAGTCCGCCACTCGTTTTCGAACTCTGAGGTGTTGGGCCCGTTGTCTCACGTAATCGTTGTGAACGTGGAGTACCACATGCTCCCTCAGTTGTGACTCAGCAGGTATTTGTGGAGTTGTGGCCAATTCTGCTCTCAAGACATTGCTTGCATCAAAAGGAGAAGACATGAGCACACTAAGACAGTTGCGGAATTTCTGGATACCGGGAGTTGCGACGATTCTTCTGGGTAGCTTCAGCAATGCGTTCGCTCAACAGAGCTACAAAATTACCGATTTGGGCATTAACAACAGCAAAGACAACTTCAGCATGGCCATGGGCCTCAACAATCAGGGCTGGGCGGAGAACATGGATGGGACCGTGAACCCTCCCGAGAATAGTCTGTTTACGTCAGTTGCAAGGGGCCGCGCGGTGATAAGCATCTACGGATTCAACATCGACCTGGGCACGCTCGGAAAACCCGACGGCAACAGTTGGATCAACTGGGGCGGGATCAACGACCGCGGGGAAGCCGTTGGTATGTCCGAAACAGCTGATCCAGATCCGAACCGCGAAGACATTTGCGGCTTCGGCACACACCTTACGTGCGTTCCGTTTCTTTGGCGAGACGGCCACATGAGCGCTCTTCCGACGCTCGGTGGAAATAATGGGCAGGCCAGCGCCATCAATAACCGCGGAGAAGTCGTAGGATATGCCGAAGACGGTGCCGTGGACTCCACATGCCCAGCTGGCACAACCAACAATCGGATTACGTTGCCAGCGTTGTGGGAAAGAGGCAGCGCCGAAGCTCTTCCTCTGGTGGGTAACGATCCAGACGGTGTCGCATTCGGGATTAACGATCGAGGCCAAGCCGTAGGCTACTCGGGAAACTGCACCACAGCGACGCACGCCGTAATGTGGAAAGACAACACTGCCTTCGTGCTTCAGGATCTCGGCGGTACAGGCTCCAATTTCGGCTACGCCATCAGCAACCGCGGCCAAATCGCCGGGCAAGTCGGCACTGCTGACGGCACAACCTTCTATGCCGCGGTTTGGCAGAACGGCGCCGACGGCGCAGTCACAAGCCTCGGCGTGCTGCCGGGAGATTTTGCCGCCTTTGCGACCGGCATCAACAACCGGGGCCAAGTGGTGGGAAACAACTTTGACTCCAATTTCAACTGGTCCCGCGGCTTCATCTGGCAGGATGGTGCGATGACCGACCTTAACACGCTCATTTCCGCGGATTCCAACCTCTTCATAATCTCGGCTAGCAATATCAATGAGCGCGGACAAATCTCGGGCATGGCCACGGTGCTCAGCGGGCCGCATGCGGGCGACATTCACGCCTATCTTTTGACCCCCGAAGACGGACCCATAGGCGCCTCGATGGCAGATTTCGCACGTACACACCCGCATTCCATTCTGCCCGCGAATGCTTGCAACCACTCTTTGCAGAGATTCGGACCCGGCCGATTCCAGCGTTAACGGGCATTTTCGGAGCTTCCGCGCCGTGGATTCCAGGCATACGCTGCGCGAAGGCGCAAGGGCGGATGATCTACGGGACATTCTGGGTCACGCAAATATCGACGTGACCCAGAATGTTTACGGCAAAAACTGCTGGGAACAGCGAGAGGATGCGGTGACCCAGGCGGTCGAAGCAATGACCAATCCCGCTCAAAATGCCAAGAAAGAAGAGAATCAGCCTGAATCAGCCCCAGCAGACGGGGCCAGAATTACAAGTTGATCCCACTTGCCCCGCAGGTCGCGTTATCGTCCATTTGAAGTGGAGCTTCACTTCTCCGCATAGTGCGTTGATCAGAAGTCTTGCGATTCGACTTGACAACACTCTGTTGTCGCAGTTTATAAGTGAGCCGCGCTGGCCGAAAACGATTCGCGCGGTTGAGGGAGACGACCCGATGCTGCGTCTGCTGATGTTGGCTTTTGTCTCTGCGTATGCCACTTTGCCGGCGGCTTCCGCTCAAACGACGGACGTTGGCTATGCCGATGAGTTGTCGCCCTCGCTGGCGGGCGGTGCCAAGGCGATGCACGCGGCGATTCGCCGAAATCTAGCGGAGGCGGCAGATTACATGCCTGCGGATGAATACGCCTTTCGACCGACGCCGCAGGTCCGGAGCTTCGGTCAGATTATCGGTCACCTCGTCAAGGCGAACTTCTTCTTCTGTTCGGAAGTTGCGGGCGAAAAGTCGCCTGCAACCGTTGACTACGAGCAAATCACGGACAAGGCTGCACTCGTTAAGGCGTTGAACGATTCACTCATCTATTGCGACCGGGTATACGCAGCCACCACCGACGCGAGCTTCATCCAGCCGATGCAGGTTGCGCACGTTGTTGGTACGGGGTCGACCAGTACCGTCCGGGGCGCCGTGCTGATGTACAACATCGCACATAACAACGAGCATTACGGCAACCTCGCCGTTTACATGCGGCTGAAAGGCCATGTTCCGCCCTCAACAGCTCGGGACGAGCAGCGAAAAAATCAGTAATGCCTGGTAGGTCGTGCGGGTTCAGCCGGTCGTTGCAACACCATCCAGTGCATTGATTCGACAATCACTCCGACTGGAGAACCATCTGCTTGGACGTACTTGTCGAGACCTAGCTAGGGAAGCGTTCCGTTTGGTCTCGTTCTAGCGAGCGATTTAGCTCTTGTTTTCACTGCGAGACCGGTTCGAGCTTAGTGTTGCGTCGACCCGTTTGAGACCACCCGCGTAATCGGAAACTGACCGACTGCGGAAGTTTGAGCTGCAAGACCGCGTTTGCAGCACACGTCTTTCTAATATTTCAAGGATCGCGCCGATAAGGTGGGTTTCTTGCCCGGTTAGTCGCCTAATGAAATTTGCGCTCTTGCGGTCTCGGAAACACCGACCAACCGCGCGGGCGTCTGCCAATGCCGTTTGTGCGGAACGCGCCGTGCCGACCCAATGTCGACAGCATACGGTATCGAGACACCAAGCGTCGACCAGAAGACGGAAAGTGTTATCCACCACAGTCGCGGCTGAATCTCGGTTAGATAACATTTCTCGTCAAGCCACACCGGGAGATCAGATGATTTCCAAGCGAGGAACGCGGCACGGTGTCGAAGTTGCGTCTGGGATCTTCTCGCCGACACCTCGTCAGCTTGCGCGGCAACGCGCCCTCGCGATGCTGCTTCAAGAAGCGCCGTCCTTGATAGTTTTAATGCGCAGAGCACAGGGTTTTGCTCTGATTGACTTGTCTTTTGACGCAGCCTAACACAGGAGTAAGTTTCGCCAGCCCGAAATCTAGAATTTTGGCGTGCCCTCGCGCAGCAACGTTTGAGCGGCGGGCACGGCCGCCGGACATATTACCTCGCGCGGGAAAAAAGCAGATCCCGAACCTGCAGTCGCGGGTTCGGGATGACAAGCTTTACTTTTTAGGCCGAATGGAAAAAACGAACTACAGCGTTTCTGCAAGATACGAAGTTCAGCGTTCCTTCCGTTGCGTTGAACATCGTTCAGGGCTGCGGATTGAGCGGAGGGTCTTGCACGGTTGGCGCGCGGTCTTCGGTGGTGGCGCGGATGGTGGCGGATTCATCGGTGTAGAAGCTGCGGTAGCCGAAATTTCCGGCGCGCGCTGTTAGGGTGTAGGCGGTGATGCGGCCGGTGGGGTCTGATTTTCCGGGGGTGTATTGCAGGGTGTAATGGGAGAGTTGCGCGGATTGGGCGGCTTTGCGGACGGTGTCGCCTAGGGTTTCCAGGGAGGGCGGGACGGTGCCTTCGCTTTGCTGATAGGTGTTGATGGCTTGTTGGATGGCGGCCAGGGATTCACGGGCGCGGGCTTCGGCTTCGGTTTTCGAGCCGGATAATTTCCAGGGGACGGCGAACCAGGCGATGGCCCAGAGGATCGCGAGGAGGATGCCGCAGACTGCGGCGACGCGTTTGTAATTTGTTTTTGTTGGCTTGGGAATTTTGCCGGCTAGCAGCAATTCGGTGTCGGCTAGAGCTTTCTGGTCGGCGCCGCAGTAGGGGCAGACTTCGCTGGCCTGGTTGATGAGTTGTTCGCACTCGGGGCAGGAGTACATCGGCGGGACATGTTAGCAGTTTTCGGTTCGAGCGGCGGGATCGGTCACTGCGTTGCTGCAGAACGTCGAAAGATTTGACACAGAGTGCAGCGAGAAAAGGCGGAGAAAAATCCGAGAAAGACGGAGGCGTTCACCGCAGAAGACGCAAATGTCGGAGCGCAGAGCTCACAGAGAAAGAAGAGAAGATTGGCCACAGAGGAACAGAGACGAGGAGGCAACGAGGCAAGGAAAGCGCGCAACGACGAAATTGGGAAGTTGCTGGCGCGAATGGGCTGGGCAACGCAATTCGAAATTCGGGTATCATCTCTTGCAGTGGTTCGGCCAGGTTGCGGTCGCGCAGGCGCATATGCCGTCCAGCCCAGCAGGACAATTCGTTTCGATTGAGGTGGCGCGGGGCCTTCTGCGGAAGGCGGCTGCGCCGGCGGAATGGAATCTCAGTGTTGAGCGTTTTCAGCTGGTGCTGGAACGCAGCGTGGCGCATCGGTTTACCAAAGCGCCCTCCGGC
>Ga0210391_10001568_pt1 | contig 20601 bp, 17 predicted proteins | sample IncBWC12OmetaG_FD_160573 | JGI IMG/M metagenome (GOLD analysis project Ga0210391, IMG submission 160573) | Forest soil microbial communities from Barre Woods Harvard Forest LTER site, Petersham, Massachusetts, United States - Inc-BW-C-12-O ...
GCAAATGAGTCTCAGGGTCACGAGATCCCAGCTCAACCGCGCGTCGATACGCGTCGACTGCTTCGTGCAGCTCTCCAGCGTTCGCCGCCGTCCATCCGAGCACGTCCCAAGAGAATGCTGACTTGGAATCCAAAGCGGCCAGTTCGCGCGATGCGACAAGAGCTTCGACCCAGTTTTCTAGCTCCGAGTTCGATCTCACGAGCTCATGGACCCAAAACGGCTTCTTGCGTATTCGTTCGTCCATCCGAAACGCTCGATGGAACGAATTCAGCGCTTCGCGATTACGGCCGAGTTTCCGATACGCGAGAGCCAAATATGCGTGCACAACTCCAATCGTCGGCGCGGTCGCTAAAGCCCGTTCGAACTGGTTAACCGCGTCGTTCGCGCGTCCGACGCGCGTCAATCGGTAACCCAGCTGAAGCAAGACCTTCGGGTTACCCGAATCGGTTGCGGCGATTTTCTCCAAAAGCGTCAAAGCGCGTTCGTCGCCGATCCATCCTCGCCGCGCGATCCACACGATCGCTCTCGATCTCAATTTCACTCGAACCCGATCTCCGCGCCAGTACCGCCGCGTCACGTAGTCGCACCGCAATCCTACAACGCGGGTGCCTCTCCCACGCAGCATCCTACGCCGCGATTGCCTTGATCAGATCCGACGTTTGGCACACGCCATCGCCGGCGGAACGCGTCAGTCTTAGGCGTCGCGAAGGCAGGCGCTGTCACACAGATTGTCAGTCCGGGGCCTTTCCGCGCGAAACGCGTCGGACAGTCCTTCGCGACAGACGTTGCGTTCATTAAATTCCGGGCGTAGGATGCGCCGGGTGTCGGGAGGCTTAGGCGATGGGTTCATCCGACGAGACGGAGCGGGAGCTGGATCGACGGAGCTTCATTAAGGCTGGCGGTGCGCTCGCGGCGGTGTTTGCGCCGGCGTTGACAGCACAGCGTGCGCTCGCTGGAGTCGCGGTTGCGCCAGCCTTGAGGCGCGGCGGATTTGCGGCTCGGGAGGCGGATTTCGGCCCTGCGGAGGGTGCGCCGTATCCGGCGAAGTGGTATCCGTTCACCGGGCATCCCGATTCGGATACGTGCTGGTCGCTCTCGGTGGGGCCGGATGGGCGCATCTACGCTGCTGCGTGCGCGGAGAGCGTGCCGGGCGGCGTGGTGAAGCCGACGCGTTACAACGAGCAGCGCGACGACCTCGATTACCTTTTCAATCTCGCCGAAAAAGTGGACGACCCCGGCGACTCCGGCCGTGCCACGCAATGCAAAATTCACTACAGCTTCGCGCCGTCGATGCACGACGGTGTGATGTTCATGGCGACGCATCTTTCGGGGCCGCCGATCGATCTGCCGGTGTACTCGCCGTGGTATTCGTGGCACGACGCAAAGCGCGTGTTCCGTGGCTCTGCCCTGCTGGCCTTCGATACGAAGACGGTTCAGGTGCTGTGGTGGGACACGATGATCCCGAAGGAAGGCTGCCGCTGCCTGCTGCACGATGAGGAGCGCGGGCTGCTTTACGCGATGAGCTATCCGCGCGACCACTTCATCATCTACGACCTGAAGACGCGCAAGCACCGCGACCTGGGGCGAATCAGCTCGATCAATCCGCAGACGCTGTTCCTCGATAAGAAACATCGCGTGTGGACGTCGAGCGATTACGGGCGCATCGTGCGCTACGACCCTGAGACGGACCGCCTGGAGACGTCGCCGAATTTCATCGCGCACGATCTGAACTACCAGACGGGCTGGCACAGCGTGTTCTACGACGTAGCGCCGGCGCCGGATCGCGAATCGGTGTACGCGTGTACGTGGTCACCCGCGCCGCGGCTGATGCGAATTTGGCTCGACGAAGTGAATAAAGGGGACGGCTGGCCGCGCGTGGAGGATCTTGGCCCGGCAACGCAGCCGCGCGACCTGAACTTTCCGGTCGATCTGTACCGCGATCACTGCGGCGGGATGACGTTTGGCGGCGACGGCAAGCTCTACTACGTGGCGTCACGCTGGTACGACCCGAAATATTTTCCGCAACTGAAGGGCGCAAAAATCGAGACGCAGGGAGTGGTGTGGCGGCTCGATCCGGAGACGCTGAATCGCGAAGAGGTTTCACAGCTTGTCCATCCGACCGGCGAAGCGCACTACGTTTCGCGCGGCGCGGTGGATCACAACGGCGATCTTTTCTTTGGACACGTGGGCAACCGGCCGTCGGGAATATTCAAAGTGTCGATGCCGGCGGACCGCAAGCGGCCGAATGCGCATTTGCCGATCCGGATGTGGGGGTGAGAAGGATGACCACGAATACGCAAACGACGAAGCCACGATTCGATCCGAACTCACCGGAGATTCGGGAGTACCTGAACGACGTGTCGCACCAGTTCGTGCGCGAAGGCACGATGGTCGCGTTTCCCACTTGCCTGCCCGGCGTGACGATGCCGATTCCGCTGGACGAGAGCCGGATCACCGCGATCGACATCAACACGGATGGGCACGTTTACGGTGGGACGAGTTGTTCGGGAAAGGCCGGCGCCAAGGTGCACGTGTTCGCGGCGGCGTTTCACAACTTGACGGGCGTGGTGCTGGACGTCACCGCGGCCGACGATGCGCTTGCTGGAGCGACAGAGTGTGTAGCGGTGTGTTGCTGCGAGGTGCGCAAGTGGCGCGAGGAAGAAAGCGAAGAAGAACGAAAAGCGGCGCGAGCGTGGCCGGGAGCGATTGCGTTTGTGAACAGTCCCCGGAGCGGGCGCGCGATTTTTGTGCCGCACGTCGATCTGGCGCAGGACTGGATCCAGGAGTGGGGCGGCGATCAGCAGTACGCGCGCGATTTGGGCGAGTGCGTGCCGGGCGAGCCCGTGGTGCATGCGGTGGCGCTGCGCGAAGGCAGGCGCATCGTCGGCGTCACGTCGCGGCACTTGTTTACGGTAGAGGCGGCGACGGGAAAAGCCTCCGTGCTTGGCGAAGTTCCGGGGCGCGGGCGGATCGTCGTCGCGGAGTATTACGTCTGGGGTCTGGATGACAACGCGAAGCTATGGAGCTACGAAATCGGAACCGGCAAGCTTCAGCGCGGCGTGGTGAGTCTGCCGAGCGGAGACTGGGACAACGGCGCGGCGATACGCTGGGCGAGCAGCAAGTGGGGAAACGTCGTCATTGCAGATGCAAGCGGGAGGTTGTTTCGCTTCTACGAACGGCATGGCGGGAGCTTCCACCAAATCGGCCAGACGCATCTGGCGCCGGTGTACGCAATGGCTCTCGCGCCGGACGGGCGAGTCTTCGGCGGATGCGGGGATGAGATCGCGAACCTGTTCGTATGTGAGCCGTCCCCAATAAACCGTCCTGGGGAAGTCGTCGTGGCACCGCCTGTGGGCAGTTCGCCAGCGGCGGCATCGGCGAGGAACCTCGGCGTCGCCGCGTCTGTGTTCGAACAGCGGCGATATATGTATCAGTTCGGCGATGCGGTAGTGGGGCGCGATGGAGAAATCGTGTTCGCGGAGAACGATAACGGCGGGCATTTATGGCTGTACTTCCCGTCGCTTCGCGCGGTTCACGTTATCTCAGGGTGAGATGTGGCGGACGATGTGAGTTGTTGACTGTAGCGTGGGAAACGCGCAAGTTGAGGGAGTTGGCGGGGAGGTTTCACCGTGAAAAAGAGTTGGAATGGGCTCATCTGGATTGGGGTTCTGGTGACCGTGCTGGGCGTGGTCAGCTATTTTACGTTCTTCATCAACTTCCCGGTGCTGCGCGACTTTCCATGGGTGAATTTGCCGATGATCGCACTCGGCCTCTTGCTGCTCGGCGTGGGAGTGGCTCGGGCGTTCCGGCAGCCGCAGATTTATCGCGGGAAGATTTTCGGCAGCGTGCTGGGCGTATTGGCGGTGGCGTTCGCAGGCCTATTCTGCTGGCTGATTTTCTTCGGAGCGAAGATGCCGCCCGTTGGGCACGGAGCGCCGCAGGCAGGGCAATTCGCGCCGGACTTCACGCTTCCGGATTCGAGAAATAATTCCGTGAATTTGGCGAGCGTCTTGAGTTCGCCGTTTACGCCGAATGGCGCGAGCGCACCGGGAACGGGAGCGGCCGCGGGACAAACCGCGGGCGTGGTGCTGATTTTCTACCGGGGATATTGGTGAACCTTCTGCAACTCCGAGTTGCGGAGTTTCGAAAAAGCGCTCCCCGATTTCGATTCCCGAAAAATCCGAGTCATCGCGATCAGCGTCGATACGCTGGCCGAGTCCGAGGCGCTGCGCCAGTCGCAGGGCTACACGTTTCCGATTCTTTCCGACGCGAATGACGAGGTAATTAAGCGTTGGGATCTGGTGCACGCGCACGGCAGGCAGGATGGCGCGGATATCTCGCGTCCGGCGGAATATTTGATCGATCCGTCGGGAAAAGTGCGATGGGCAAACTTTACGAGTGAACTGACCGTGCGCGCGCGGCCGCAACAGGCGCTGGCGGCAGTGGACGCGATGAATGGCGGTAGCCCGTCGAAGGGTGGCGGTTAGGCGGCGCGATTTGTGGTGGTTTTGCGGGGCTTTTGCGCCGCGTTTGCGGCGGATTTGACGGTCGGCGTATAATTCTTTGTTTAGACCTATGCCGACGAAGCCCACTGAGTCGTTCGAGCAGGATCCCAAAGCCGTTTCCACGCGCGGTACGGGTGTGCCCGGTTCCCTTCCCGGCGGCGCGGAGGCGCGGGCCGAGTCCGGCTCGAAGTCCGACGCGTACAAGGAACGTGACCGGTTGCTGCATCGAAAGTCGGATCCCGCAAAAACCGGTGGCCCGCAGAAGCCCGGTTCCGGTGGCAAAGGCGGCGCGGCGGTGATGGCGGACGCCGACGAGATTCGCGTTCGCGGGGCGCGCGTCCACAATCTGAAGAATATCGACTTCACGATTCCCCACAACGCGATCACGGTAATGACCGGCGTTTCGGGGTCGGGCAAATCGTCGCTGGCGTTCGACACGCTGTATGCCGAGGGGCAGCGGCGGTATATCGAATCGCTTTCAGCGTACGCGCGGCAGTTCCTCGAGCGCATCGAGAAGCCCGACGTCGACGAAGTCACCGGCATCGCGCCCGCCATTTCGATCCGGCAGAAAAACTCGACGCGCAATCCGCGGTCGACCGTAGCGACGGCGACGGAGATTTACGACTACCTGCGGCTGCTTTTCGCGCGCATTGGGCACACCTACTGCTTGAACGACGGCGAAGAAGTGCGGCGCGACACGGTAGACGAGATTGCCGCGCGCGTGATGGCATTGCCGGAGGGCCGGCGGTTTTACGTGCTGTATGAGCTGAAGCCCGGCAGCGACACTTCTTCAGGCAATTCGGGCGCGGCGAAAACGGGCGTGGCGGCGGCGCGCGCTAAAAAGAAGCCGGCGCAGGAGTTGATTCGCGAGAGTCTGCTGAGTTTGCGGAAGCGTGGATTCAATCGCTTGTATCAAGGCGGGCGCGTTTTCGAATTTTCAACGCCGGAAGAATTGTTGGACGTGGATTTTGCGAAGCCGGTCTACGTGCTGGTGGATCGTCTCGCGACCGGGCCGGAAGTACGGCCGCGCCTGGTGGATTCGGTGGAGATCGCTTACCGGGAAGGCCGAGGCGAAGCGATTTTGGAATTCGTGCCGGAGACGGAGGGCGCCGCTCCGGAGCGGCTAATTTTCAACGAGCGGTTCACGTGCAAGAAGTGCCTGACGGAATACCAGGAGCCGGAGCCGCGGCTTTTCTCGTTCAACAATCCGTACGGCGCGTGCCCGCGCTGCCAGGGATTCGGCAACACGGTGGACTTCGATCTGGATCGCGTGATTCCGGACAAGAGCAAATCGCTCGCGGACGGCGCGATCGAGCCGTGGACCAAGCCGCGCTACCGGCCGCTCGCAGTGGAGATGAAGAAATTCGCGCGAGCGAAAGGAATTCCGGTCGATGTCCCCTTCCGCGAGCTAACGACTGCGCAGCGCAGCGCGATTCTGGATGGCGACAAACGCGAAGGCTACGAGGGCGTAAAGGGATTCTTCGGGTGGCTCGAGCGGAAGAAATACAAGCTCCACGTGCGCGTTTTTCTGAGCCGGTACCGCGGGTATGCGACGTGCCCGGAGTGCAACGGAACGCGGCTGCGAGCGGAAGCGCGCGCGGTGAAAGTCTCGGGCAAGTCGATCACGGAAGTCTGCCAGATGACGGTGAAGGAGGCGCGGCCGTTTTTCGCGTCGCTGAAGCTGACGGACGCGGAAGCGGAGATTGTCGAGAAAGTTTTGGAGGAAGTGCAGCAGCGGCTGCGGTTTCTCGATGAGGTGGGGCTGGATTATTTGTCGCTGGACCGGTTGACGTCGACGCTGTCGGGCGGCGAGTCGCAGCGGATTCAACTGGCGACGTCGCTCGGGTCGCACTTGGTGGGCGCGCTGTATGTGCTGGACGAGCCGTCGATCGGGCTGCACCCGCGCGACACGACGCGGCTGATCGAAATCATGAAGGGGCTGCGGGATCTCGGCAACACGCTGGTGGTGGTGGAACACGATCCGGACACGATGCTGGCGGCGGACAAGATTCTGGATCTTGGGCCGGGCGCGGGCGAACACGGCGGCAGATTGATTTTCAGCGGGACGCGCGAGGAGCTGCTGAAGGACACGCACTCGCTGACCGGCAAATATTTGCGCGGCGAGATGAAGATCGCGGTGCCGGCGCGGCGGCGGAAACCGCTGGGCAAGTTTTTGAAGATTTTCGGGGCGCACAGTCACAACGTGCAGGGCGTGGACGTGATCGTGCCGCTGGGGATGCTGGTGGCGGTGACGGGCGTGTCTGGTTCGGGCAAGTCGACGCTCGTGTACGACGTGATTTACAAGGCGCTGCAGGCGCGGCGCACAGGCGGCAACTATCGCGAGTTCTGCGACCGAATCGAAGGCGATCAGGCGATTACGGCGGTGGAGATGGTGGACCAGTCGCCGATCGGGCGGACGCCGCGGTCGAACCCGGCGACGTACTTGAAGGCGTTCGATCCGATTCGCGAAGTGTTCGCGTCGACGCCGGAAGCGAAGAAGCGTGGATTCACACCCGGCCATTTTTCGTTCAACATCCCGGGCGGGCGTTGCGAGGCGTGCCAGGGCGACGGCACGGTGACGGTAGAGATGCGGTTCCTCGCGGACGTGGAGCTGGTGTGCGAGGAGTGCCGGGGGACGCGATACAAGACGAGCGTGCTGGATGTGCGATACAAGGAGCACAACATTCACGACGTGCTGCAGATGACGGTGCGGGAGGCGCTGGCGTTTTTCGCGCCGTATCCGAAGGTGACGTCGAAGCTGCGCGTGCTGGATGAAGTGGGACTCGGGTATCTGCGGCTGGGGCAATCGGGGACGACGCTTTCAGGCGGAGAGGCGCAACGGTTGAAGCTGGCGGCGCACCTCACGCGATCGGAGAACACGGGAATTCTGTATATTTTTGACGAGCCGACGACGGGGCTGCACTTCGACGATATTCAAAAGCTACTGACGTCGTTCCGGAAGTTGCTGGAGGGCGGCGCGTCGGTGCTGATCATCGAGCACAATTTGGATGTGATCAAGTCGGCGGACTGGATGATCGACATGGGGCCGGAGGGCGGCGACGCTGGCGGGAAAGTTGTTGGTGCAGGGACGCCGGAGCAGCTGGCGCGGAATTCGCAATCGCACACGGGGAAATATCTGGTGAAGGCGCTCGCGAATGGTGGCAATGGCGCGAATGGGCATCACCACTCTCAGTCTGGGAATGGCGGCAACGGCGGCGGGAACGGCGTGAAGACGGCCAGCGGTGCTGCGCCGGCGGCGGATTTGGATACGGACGCTAGCGCGACAAAGGCATGAACGTGAAGTTGAAGACGCTGGCGTGTGGCGCGCTGATAGCGGGCGTTGCGCTGGCTTGTGTCGCGGCTGGCGCGCAGGAAGTGGGAACGTCGCGCAAGCGGATCGTGCAAGATCCGGAGACCGCGGCGCTGAATAAGTTGCTTGCAGATGCGCAAGCGGCGCTGGACTCGAAAGACTACGCGACCGCCGCGAAGGATTTTCAGGACTTCCTCGAAAAGAAACCGGATTACGCTCCTGTTTACTTCCAGCTTGGATACATCTACACCGCCCTGGGCCAGACCGCACAAGCCGTGCAGGAATACCAAAAAGCGGTCGATATCGATCCGGGAATGGAGGAGGCACAGCTCAACTTGGGGTTGACGCTCCTGCAAACGGATCCCGCGGCGGCCGTTGGGCCGCTGTCAAAGGCAGTGGGCCTAAAGCCGGGGCACGTCGAGGCGAACCTTGCGTTGGGCGCGGCACTCGAACGCACCAGCAAACCCGCCGATGCCGAGAAGTACGACGCGATCGCCGCGAAGCTTGACCCCAAGAATTTCGACGCGCACGCTTCACTCGCTCGCGTGCTACTACAGCAGAAAAAAGCACCGGAGGCGGAAGCGGAGTTTCGCACCGCGCTCGCGATTCAGCCGGACTCCGCGCAGGCGCATCTTGGGCTTTCGCAGAGCCTGACGCTTCAGAACAAGAGCGACGCGGCGGCGGAGGAATTGAAGAAATATTCGGCGCTGCATCCGAACGATCCGGCGGTCGGGCTGCAGCAGGCGTCGCTGCTGGCGAAAGCGGGCAAGGACGACGAAGCGTTGGCGGCGCTGGACGCTGCGGCGGCTGCGTCGAAGGCGCCGGAGGGCGAAGAGGCGCTGCGGCTGCGCACGACGATTCTGTTCCACAAAAAGGATTACGCGGGGATGGTCCCGGTGCTGCAGAAGCTGGTCGCGATCGCGCCGAACAATCCGGACTACCCTGCTGAGCTTGGGCACGCTCTTCTCGAGAAGAAAGACTACGCTAACGCGGCGAATGAACTGGTCGTGGCGCTGAAGGTGAATCCAACTTCAGAAGACGTGCTGAAGGACCTGATTCTCGCGGAGTATTTCAACAAAAATTATCCACTGACGCTGAAGGCGCTCGAATTGATGGAGAAGCGCGAGCCGCTGCCGCTGGGTAGCTGGTTTATCCGCGCAAGCTGCTACGACAAGCTGGACCAGAAGCCACAAGCGCTGGCGGCCTATCAAAAGTTCCTTTCAATGAACACGGACGAGAACTCCGACATGTATTTCGAGGCGGCCGCACGCGCCCGAACGCTGACCCGTGAGATAGCCGAGAAAAAGAGGTAAAATTCCCGCAACGGAATGTTGCGGCCGACGATTTTCGTTCTGGCGTTCACGCTTGTAGCCGGTCTGGTTCAACCGGACAAGACTGCGGAGATTCGCGCGCGGTTTGTAAGAGAAACGAATCCGGTGCGGAAGGCGAAGATTCTTCCGCAACTCGCCGAAGCGGAATACCTGCAAGTCCAGGATCAATTGAAGGCGGACAACGCGGCTGAAGCGGGCGCCATCGTAAAACAGATGGCCGACGAAGCGGCGACGTGCCGCGAGGCGCTGGACGCAAAGGTTCGCGATCCGGAAGCCCATCCGGACGGTTACCGGCAATTGCAGATTTCGGTGCGGCAAACGCTGCGTCGAATCGACAATATATTGCCGGGCCTCTCGATGGACGAGCAGAAGCCGTTTCTGGAAGCGCGCGAAAGCTTGAGCGAAGTGGACCAGGCTCTGCTGGTGGCGCTATTCCCGAAGCGGCCGGACGCGCAAGCGGCGCCGCCTACTCCGAAGCCGTAGGGGGTTCAAATGCTCCGGCGGACGATCATGCGAAAATTCTCCATGCGAGCGATGACGGCGGCAGTGATTGTGTGTGCGATAGCGGCATGCGCGAGCAGCTTCGCGATGCGTGTCCGTGCGCAGGAATCGCGCAAGGACTACCTGACGCAGGCCGAGAGCGACAAGATTCGCGATGCTTACGAGCCGGGTGACAAGCTAAAACTATTTATAACGTTTGCGGACGACCGGCTGAAGAAATTCCAGTACGAGCTGACCCGCAAGAACCCCGAGGGGCGGCGTGCTGAAATTTTGAATGGACTGCTCAATGCGTATCAAAGCTGCGTGGACGACGCCGCGGACCAGATCAGCATTGCGCGAGAGAAACAGGCCGACATTCGTCCTGCGCTGAAGATCATGGACGGGAAGACGAAAGAATTCATGGCGGTGCTGCAAAAGTTGCATGAGGGCGGCCCCGAGTACGACACCTATAAGGAAACGCTCGACGACGCGCTCGAAGGCACGCAAGATGCGATCAACGACGTCGCTCAGGCGCAGAAGGAACTGACGTCTGTGCCGGTGCGGAGGAAGCCGAATTGACGAGGCGTCGCGAGCGCGTCCCCGTGCCCGGCGGCGACGCGATTTTCCAGCGAATCTTTACGCGGATCGGGTGCAAAGGGCGGCCGCCGCAGTTCGTGGTTGAGTTTCATCCCTACGCAGGACTCACTCTGACAATCCGGCTGCGCGAGGAAGTGGCGCACGTGCGGATCTCCGACGCATTGCACGACGCTCCGCCCATGGTGGTGGAAGCGGCGGCGGCGATTCTGCTGGGACGCCTCTACCGCAGACGAGCACCGCGCGATCTGGTGGAGGCGTATCGCCAGTTTTCGTATTCGCATGAAGTGCGCAATCGCGTTCACACGTTGAGGCAAGCGCGTGGTCGCCGTGCGGCGCACCGGCCCGAGGGACGGCATCACGATCTGGATGCGATGTTCAACGAGCTGAACCGGCGCTACTTCGAGGACAAGCTGACGAAGCCGACGCTGGGATGGAGTTCACGCGTGTGGCGCTCGCAGCTCGGCTGCTTCGATCCCGCGCTGCAACAGATCGTGATCAACAAGCAGCTCGACCGGCCGCAGGTGCCGCGATTCGTGGTGGCGTATGTGATGTACCACGAGATGTTGCACGTGAAGCATCCGATGAGGTTCGCGCGGTGCCGGCGGGAGTCGCACGGGCCGGAGTTTCGGCGGGAAGAAAGGAAGTACGCGGACTATACGGCGGCGACACGGTTTTTGGATCGGATGCCGGCTCGGTGAGCTGACACGGCGGGATTGAGTTTTGCCCGCTAGGCGCGTGATTGAGATTGCTGGGACTTGCGCCGCAAGGCGGTGGCAAGCCACCGCATTCTATGCGGCGCTCGGCGTGCGGCAATTTGAGGTGAGGGGCAAAGCGGCCGAGCAACTTTGAGAGGAAAGACTCAGGCGCGGTTACTTTGATTGGAGCTGCGCGATCTTCTTCTGAATTTTCTTTGCGTCGGCGGCGTTCGGCAGGATTTTCAGATACTCCTGGTAGTAATGCGCGGCTTGTTCCTTGTCGCCCTTCTTTTCGTAGGCTTCGGCAATCAAGGCGCGGGGCTTCGCGAAGTTGCCCTGCAGGCGAATTGCATCTTCAAATCGCGTGATCGCGGCGTCGTAGTCGCCTTTATCCATGTAGAACTTGCCGACGTCGACGTCCTGTGCGGCGTGGAACGGATCCCAGGCTGAATCGGATTCCGGAGCGAGCTGGCCTGGCTTAGCTTTGGAAGGTGGGCGCGGACCGGAGTCGTTCGAATCCGATGAGTCGGACGTGTCATCGGTGTATTGCGGGCCGTTCTTCTTCTGTTTCGGCTTGGCCTTTGCGTCGGATGCGGAATCATCCGGATCATCCGGGCCGGAGTCGGGCTTTTTGGACGAAGACCAGGTCGGAGTATCGTCATTCGACGGGCGCGGCCGCTGCTGGGCCGAAGGTCTATCGGGCGCAGGGGGCGGTGGAAGCGGGCCATCTTGCGAATTGCCCTGCGGCGGAGAGGCGGGCTGAGACGAGTCGCCCTGCTGCGGCTGCGGCGTTTGCGAGGATTGCTGCGGCATCGCCCCGCGCACTGAGGCCGCGCTGAACGCGACCGCTGCCATCGCCAAAAACGCCGGTGTGAAGAGTTTTACGCGCATCGTGCTTACTCGTCGGACTTAGATTCGGTTTGTTATCATCGGAGTTGCACGAGCCAAGCTCGCTCCGAACGCCAGCCAAGCTTTATTGTACCGCGCCAGAATGGAACTCCGCGAAAAAGTCGGTCAGCTGCCTACTCAACCGGGTGTGTACCTGTTTGAGGATGTGACCGGGAAGATTCTGTACGTCGGTAAGGCGAATTCCCTGCGAAGCCGCGTTCGTTCCTATTTTCTGGAATCGCGCTGGCAGGACGCGAAGACGGGTTCGCTGGTGCGCGAAATCGCCGACCTGCAGTACATCGTGGTTGACAACCCGCGCGAGGCGCTGGCGCTCGAAAACAACCTGATCAAACAGCACAAGCCGAAGTTCAACGTGCTGCTGCGCGACGATAAGACCTACCCGTACATCAAGTACACGGCGTATGAGAAATTTCCGCGCGTTTACGTGACGCGGCGGCTGCAGAAGGACGGCTCGATTTATTTTGGGCCGTACTTCCCTGCCCGGCTGGCGTACCGGCTGGTCCATTTAATCCACAAGCATTTTCGAGTGCCATCGTGCACGGTCGATTTGACCAAGTCGCATCCGCGGCCGTGCTTGCAGTACTACATTCACCGCTGTCTGGGTCCATGCGTCGCGGGCCTCGTGACTGACGAGCGCTACGCGGAATCGGCGCGCGACGTGAAATTATTTCTCGACGGGCGGCGCAGCGATCTTGCGCACAGCCTGGAAGATCGAATGCAGCGCGCTTCCGACGATGAGCGTTTTGAAGAGGCCGCGGGTTATCGCGACCTGCTCAAGACGCTGGAAGAGATGGAAGAGCGGCAGAAGATTGCGTCGGCTGAGGGTGACGATACGGACGTGGTCGCGTGGTATGCGGAACTGCCGCAGGTGGCAGTGAACGTGTTTCACTTGCGTGGTGGGCGCGTGGTAGACCGGCGCGATTTTTACTGGGAGGACCTCCCGGAGTTCGACGCCGCTGAGTTTCTGCCTTCCCTGCTGAAGCAGCTCTATCTTGATGCCGCGTACTTGCCGCGCTTCATTCACACACCGCTCGATTTCGAAGACCGTGAACTGCTGGAAGAGGTGCTCACGGAGAAGGCCGGACATCGCGTGGAGATTCTGAATCCGCAGCGTGGGACGAAGCACGCGTTTCTGGAGCTGGTGGAGAAAAACGCGAAGCATTCGTTCGTGCAGCGATTCCGCGTGCTGAAGCCGAGTGGCGAGGCGATCGCGGAAGCGCTGGAAAGCGCGCTGGGATTGCCGGAGCCGCCGAAGCGAATCGAATGTTTCGATATTTCTCACATTCAGGGTTCGGACACAGTGGCGTCCATGGTGGTGTGGGAAGCGGGCAAGATGAAAAAGTCCGACTACCGGAAGTTCATCATTCGCGGCGAGGCGATGCCGGAAAGTTCGGAGAGGGCCGCCGGAATTCTGCGCGACGACTTTGCGAGCATGGAAGAAGTGGTGGAACGGCGATACTCGCGGCTGCAGGCGGAGAACAAGGCGCTGCCGAGTTTGATCCTGATCGACGGCGGGCTCGGGCAGCTGCACGCGGCGGCGAAGGCGCTGGACAAGCTCGCGATCATCAACCAGCCGGTTGCAAGCATCGCGAAGAAGGAAGAAATTTTGTACGTGCTGGGGCGCGAGAACGAGCCAATCGCGCTCGATCATCATTCCCCGGTGCTGCACCTGATCCAGATGATTCGCGACGAGACGCACCGGTTCGCGGTGACGTTCCACCGGCAGCGAAGGACGGCGAAGAGGCTGCGGACTTCGTTGACGGAGATTCCTGGCGTGGGAGAAGTGACGGCGAGGAAGCTGTTGCGGCGGTTCGGGAGTGTGGCGCAGCTGAAGACGCTGACTGTGGATGAGTTGCTCGAGGAAGTGCCGAAGGCGCAGGCCATGAAGGTGTACAACGCTCTCCACGGTGACCCGGGCCCCGAAACGAAGCCCGCTGACGCCACTGAATCGCGCCCCTGACATCGCACACAAGCCGGCATCGCTCGGCCCGCCCGTACGCCGCCGTATGGACATCCACTTAAAACTCTCCTCCTACTGTGTTTACCCCTTTGCGCGGTTTGCGCGGGCTATGCTACTCTCGTCGCTACGAGGTGCGAGATGAGTGATAATAATGCAGGTTCCAAGATCAGTTTCTTCATCGTAGGCATGGGCATCGGTGCGCTCATGGGCCTTCTTTTCGCGCCAAAGTCGGGCGAAGAAACGCGCGAATACCTCACCGGTAAGGCCGACGACGGCCGCGAATTCGCGCAGCGCAAGGCCAAGGAACTTCGCGAGCGTGCAGAAGACCTTCTCGAGCGCAGCAAGGAAATCATGGCGCGGCAGAAGGACGCGGTGAACACCGCGGTGGAAGCCGGCAAGGAAACCTACCGGCGCGAGTCTAAAGCTTCCTAAACATTTTAATCGAGGCCTTAATGCCCGGCTGGGTCGAAGCGTTCATCGTTATCGCTGCGGTGGCCATTTTTCTGCAGATGGCCATCCTGATGGCGATGTTTTTTCAGATGAAGACGGCGATCGAGAAGTTCACGCGGATCGCGACCGATTTGCAATCGCGCGTGGATCCGATTCTGCTGCGGACCAGCCGCATTTTGGATGATTCCGAGACGCGCATCGCCAGCATCATGGGCGACAGCGCGGAAATCACGCGCATCGCGCGCACCCAGGCGCAGAAGGTGGACCGCGTGTTCACCGAGGCCGTGGAACGGCTGCGCATTCAGGTGATCCGCGCGGATCAAATTTTGAGCGGCGCGCTGGAAGTGGTGGAAGAGACGGGCACGAAGTTCCGTTCGACGCTGTGGGGGCCGATCAAACAGGCGTCCGCGGTGATGAAGGGGATCAAGGTTGGGCTCGATCTACTGAGGAATGTGCGGGGCGAGCGGCGGTCGTCGGTGGATGCCGAGGGCCTTGAGCAGGACGAAGAGTTGTTTATTTGAGATTGGAGCGTTGTTGTAATTCCCTCCTGATGTTTCTTCTGTATGGTGAACTGGAAGTCGTGGTGTGCGCGGACGGGGAGCGATCCTTCGGCCCGTTAACGGGCCTCTGGATGACGTCAAAGGCAAAGCCCGTGGCCGCTGGCGCGGCCACACGGGCAGGATTGCCTGTGCTACCGAACATCGTGGTTAGCGGATCCAGCCGCCGCCGAGGACTTCGTCGCCGCGGTAGAACACGGCGGCTTGGCCGGGCGTGATGGCGCGCTGCGGTTCGGCGAAGGTGACGCGCGCAGTGGTGGCGTCGAGAGGAGCGATTCGCGCAACTGCGGGTTCGTGGCGGTTGCGCACGCGGACCATCGCGTCGATGGGCGTCTCGAGCGCGGCGAACGAAATCCAGTTTATGTCGCGCACGTCGCACGTGGTGCTGTGGAGTTCGCGATCTTCGCCGACGACGAGGCGATTGCGCGCCCGGTCGAGAGAGACGACGTACATGGGCTGGCCGGTCGAGAGGCCGAGTCCCTTGCGCTGGCCGACGGTGAAGCTGTGGAGGCCGTTGTGGCGGCCGAGGACTTCGCCGGCGGTGTTGACGATGTCGCCGGGAGTTTCCGGCAGCGCGCTTCCCTGCTCTTCGAGATAGCTCGCGATAAACTTCACGTAGTTTCCGCTGGGCACAAAACAAATTTCCTGGCTCTCGGGCTTTTCGGCGACGGGCACCTTGAGGCGGCGCGCGACGTCGCGAACTTCGGACTTCGCCATTTCGCCGAGAGGAAAATCGGTGCGGGCGAGCTGCTCCTGCGTAAGGCCGAAGAGAAAGTAGGTCTGGTCCTTCGATTCGTCGCGGGCTCGGTGCAGGTTGTAGCGCTGCGTCGTCGCATCGAAGCGGACGCGGGCGTAGTGGCCGGTCGCGATTCGTTCGGCGCCGATTTGGCGCGCTGTGGTGAGCAGCTGGTCGAACTTCACGTGGTTGTTGCACATCGTGCATGGGATGGGCGTGCGGCCTTCAAGATAGTCGGCGACGAATGGCTTGATCACGGTGAGTTCGAAGGCGCGCTCGAAATTGACGACGTAGAAGGGCATGCCAAGGTGCTCGGCGACGCGGCGGGCGTCGTAGACGTCGTCGTGCGAGCAGCAGCGGTGCTGCGGTGCGGCGTCGCTCGCCGGCTGCATTTGCGGCAGGCGGCGCTGATTCCACAGGTGCATGGTGAGGCCGACGACGGAATCGCCACGGTCGTGGAGGATGGCGGCGACGGTGGAGCTGTCGACGCCCCCACTCATCGCGACGGCGGTGGTGCCGGTGGCCGACGCGGCGACGCTTGCGGATGAGTCGAGGCGGACGTCGGCGAGGCAATCGTCGGGACGAGCATCGAGTTGGGTCAGCGGCGCCATTGCAATCCAATCATTTTAGCGCATTTAGCGCAGGGACGCGGGAGTTGTGTGAGTGGGTGAGAGGTTGCGCATGCGTTCGACTGTGGCTTTCACGGTGGAGATAACGTAGTCGATTTCGGTAGCGGTGGTGGCGCGGCCGAGGCTGAAGCGGATGCTGGATTCGGCCTGGTCGTCGGTGAGGCCGATGGCGCGGAGGACGTGGGAGGGCTCGATGGCGCCGGAGGAGCAGGCGGCGCCGGTTGAGACGGAGATGCCGAGCAGGTCGAGCGCGATCACGAAGGCTTCGCCGGCGATGCCGTCGAACGTTAGATTCGTCGTGTTGGCAACGCGACGACGTGGGTCGCCGTTTACGCGGGTGCCGGGCACTGCGGCGAGGATTTCGTGTTCGAGTTTGTCGCGGAGCTGCGCCATGCGTGTTGATTCGTCTTCGCTGGTGAGGTGCTTGGCGGCGAGTTCGGCGGAGCGGCCGAAACCGACGATGGCGGGAACGTTTTCGGTGCCGGGGCGCCGATCGCGTTCGTGATGGCCGCCAAACATTTGCGGCACGATGGGAGTGCCGGCGCGGACGTAAAGCGCGCCGACGCCCTTAGGACCGTAGATTTTGTGCCCGGAAAGCGTGAGGAGGTCGACGCCGAGCTTGTTGACGTCGAGCGGGAGCTTGCCGGCGGACTGGACCGCGTCGGTGTGGAAGTAGATGTCAGCTTCGGCGGCGATGCGCGCAATTTCTTCGATGGGTTGGATCGTGCCGAGTTCGTTGTTCGCGTGCATTACGCTGATCAGGAAAGTCTCGGCGCGCTGCGCGGCACGGACTTTTTCGGCGTCGACTACGCCGGATGCGGAGACGGGGACGAAGGTAACGTCGATTCCCTTCTTGGCTGCGTACTGAGCCGCATTGAGGACGGCGTGGTGTTCGATCGCTGTGGTGATCAGGTGCGGGCGCACAGATGAGGCGGCTCGCGCGGACTCGATGAGTCCGAAGACCGCGAGGTTGTCGGCTTCGGTGCCGCCGGAGGTGAATACGATTTCTGATGGCTTCGCGCCCATCAGGCGCCCGACGGAATCGCGGGAGGCGTCGACGGCGGCGCGGGCGCGCTGGCCGGCGGAGTGGATCGAACTGGCGTTGCCGTAGGCCTCGGAGAAATACGGCTGCATCGCATCGACAACGGCGGGGTCGACGGCGGTGGTCGCGTTGTGATCGAGATAGACGCGCATGGCGGTGGTAGTGCTGAATTTCAGAATAGCGGCGGGCGCGGCGCGGGGTCAAGAAACGGCGGTGCAAATCTATTGAGTGGAATTCGAGAGCGGCGTACGATGCGCCGAGCCGCCGAAGGACTTGAAAGTCCCGGCGCGACCTTTTCGATAAGCGGACAAAATGAATTCGCACTACCGTCTGTTCCGGATAATGGCTGTCTTGTGTTTGCTGGGCGCCTCGCCGCTGTGGGCGCAAAAGCAGTCCACTCCGATCCAAATCACCGCCGACCTTTCGGATGCTCCGCGCAAGATTTTTCATGCCGAAATCGATCTGCCTGTGACGGCGGGGCCGATCACGCTTACAACGCCCAAGTGGATTCCGGGCACGCACCAGCCTTTCGGGCCGGTCAGCAATATTGCGGGCGTGGTGTTCACGGCGAACGGCAAAACGATCGAATGGCGGCGCGACGACGTGGACATGTACGAATTTCACGTGACGATACCCGCGGGAGTCACGACGCTTCACGCGCATCTGGACTGTCTGGTTCCGCTGAACGTGTCGCGGAGACTCGCGTTGCTCGACTGGGAGTCGTTTGCGCTTTACCCGGCCAACACTCCGGTTCGCGAGATCGCCATTCAGCCCTCCTTGATTGTGCCGGGGGGCTGGAGCATTGGGACCGCGCTCACGCCGAGCGGCAGTACTCCATATCCGCTGCCCGCGGCTGGAAGCACGACGAAGTTTGCCGTGACCAACGTTGAGCAGCTTGAAGATTCACCGGTGCTCATCGGTCAAAACTTTCGCGAGTTCGCCGTTGCTCCGGAAATTTCGCCGAAGCATTTCATCGACGTCGCGTGCGACCAGGCCGAGGACTGCAATCTCTCGGGCGCGGAACTTACGGGGATCGCGAACATCGTTCGCGAGGCGGACGCGCTCTATCGTTCTCACCACTACAACCAGTATCACTTCCTTCTGGCAATGTCGGATTTCATCGGCAACGATACGACGCTGGAGCATGGGCAGTCGGCCGAATACGGCGTTCCTGAGAAATTCTTTTCTGACGATTCGGAACTTGTGGCGGAGGCCGACCTCCTTGCGCACGAATACACGCATTCGTGGGACGGCAAATACCGCCGTCCGCTCGGCCTGTATCAGCCGGATTTCGCCACGATGCAACAGGGCGCCCTACTTTGGGTCTACGAGGGGATGACGCAGTATCTCGGCAACGTTCTCGCCGCGCGCGCAGGGCTCAAGACTCCAGCTCAATATCGCGACATTCTAGCGTGGACCGCCGCGATGCTCGATAACACACCGGGCCGCGAATGGCGTTCGACGGAGGACACTGCAGTCGCTGCAAGCGTTTTGCGAGTGAACGATCCAGCGTGGGCGAACTGGCGACGGAGCCAGGACTATTACGACGAAGGCCAGTTGGTGTGGCTCGATGCGGACACCCTGATTCGGAAATTGACCAACAACCAGAAATCGCTGGACGACTTCGAGCACATTTTTCTAGGCAAAGGCGGCAACACCGGGCCGCTCATCATTACGTACTCTCTCGATGAGCTGGTGCAAGACCTGAATCAGGTGGCGCCGTACGACTGGGCAACGTTCCTCCACGACCGCGTTTACGTTGTTACTCAACATGCAGACCTTGCTGGCATCGAGCGCGGCGGATACAAGCTCGTGTACTCCGATCAGCCCAGCGCCACTGAGACGCTCATCGCGAGCGGAAGCAAAAGAGGACCTGGCATCGATGCTTGGTACTCCGCAGGGCTCTACGTCGGAACGCAGGGCGAAGTTTCGGACGTGAAATGGAACGGTCCTGCGGCTAAAGCGAAGATCACTCCCGGCGACAAAATCATCGCTGTGAATGGACAAATTTTCTCGCCGGACCGGTTCCGAGCAGCGCTTCACGACGCAAAAAACCAGACTGAGCCAATCCACCTGACGATTCAGTCGGACACGTTTGTTTCCACGGTTGACCTCGACTACCACGACGGGGAGCGTTACCCGGCGCTGGAGCGCGTCGAGGGAACGCCTGCTTACCTGGATGACATCATCAAGCCGATTGCGGCGAATCACGAAGCGGCGCCTAAATCGGCTGCGAACGATCACTGAGCCACGCGCACCCTTTTCGGAAGAAAAGGGGTGCGGCACCCGGAAAGGCCAAGGCGCACAGGCGAACTCCGGCCTGTGCCACTCGAACTCCCCGCGTAATGTGACCGAAGTCCGTTACTGGGATCGCGAGTATTGCATGCGTAGTCGTAACAGGACCGCCTGGGCGGCCGTCCGACGCACGCTCGCGCATGAGAGTTTACTCATCGGTCCAGCGGGGTTGACCGAGTGCGGAGCGTCGATTAGCGTGGAAGAACGTGTTCGTGCAGGAAATTTCAGCGCTATTCGCGGAGTGAACCTTGGCTCGTCCGATCATTACCCTGACGACGGATTACGGCACCAGCGACAACTACGTGGGCGTGATGAAGGGCGTGATCCTGAACATCAACCCCGAAGCCACGGTGGTAGATATCTCGCACAGCGTGCTGGCGCACGACATTCTCGATGGCGCGCTGACGATCGGACAGGCGCACAAGTACTTTCCCCCGCGCACGATTCACCTTGTGGTGGTCGATCCTGGTGTCGGCACAGCGCGGCGGCCGATTCTGGTGGCGGGTGACACGCACTATTTTGTGGCGCCAGACAACGGCGTGCTGTCAGCGATTTACGACCAGAGCGAATCGATTCACGCGTGGCACGTCACTGCCGAGCATTACTTTTTGAACCCGATCAGCTCGACGTTTCATGGGCGCGACATTTTCGCGCCGACCGCGGCGTGGCTGAGCAAGACCTGGCAGACGGCCAGCTTTGGCGAGGAAATCGAGGACTACGTTCGCTTCGCGATTCCGAAACCGAAAACGAACGGCAATGCGATCAAGTGCCTGGTGCTCCGCGTCGATCATTTCGGCAATTTGGTGACGAATTTGAGGCCTGAGGATGCGCCGGCGCTTTTTACGCCGGAGGCAAAGTTCACGATTCGCGCGGGCAATGGCCTGATTCAGAAGATCGTTTCGACGTTCGCGGAGGGCGCGGCGGGCGAGGCGGTGGGCATGGTTGGCTCGACGGGCTATCTGGAAATTTCGGTGAACAAGGGTAATGCAGCGCGCTCGTTGGGAGTGGCGCGCGGATCGGAAGTGGCGGTTGAATTAGCGTGAGATAAGAAAGTGGCTGGTGGCTGGTGGCTAGAGAAATTCCTTCCTGATTGGAAACTCTCTAC
>Ga0210391_10001570_pt1 | contig 20595 bp, 20 predicted proteins | sample IncBWC12OmetaG_FD_160573 | JGI IMG/M metagenome (GOLD analysis project Ga0210391, IMG submission 160573) | Forest soil microbial communities from Barre Woods Harvard Forest LTER site, Petersham, Massachusetts, United States - Inc-BW-C-12-O ...
TATCTGCGCGAGCGTTTGCGCCGTATCGAACGGGAGATGCGCGCCGGCGGACTTCAGCCAGATCCCGGCAAGCCCAAGCTGGTTGAAACCCGGCGCGCCGTCGTTGCGGGGTATCACGGGGCGGCGGAGGCGCTCCTGCAGGCCGGTCGGGGGGATCTGGCGCAGAGAATCTGGGGGTTCATCGGCGGAATGAGTCCTCCTCAGACGACAGACGAACAGCTGGCCGCGGCGCTTGCTCGTAGGCGGCAAGAGCCGCGGACAGTGGCGCCTCGGGAGTACTCGCGGTAAGCCAGTGGTTCGTGGATCACCATGATGTGGCAAATCATTGACAGATCCTATGATCTGTATATCATTTACCACATGGCGCGAACCTATCGACAACGTATCGAGCTTCTTCTGAAAACCAACGGATTCCTGGACCGGCAATCCGTTGCCGATGCCGGAATTCATACCCAATACCTTACCCGACTGGTGGCCGAAGGCGCCCTCGAACGTGTTGCGCCAGGTCTGTATCGGTACCCAAACGCTGAGGTCACCGAGCATCATGGTCTCGTACTGGCGTCGGTGGCTGCGCCGCATGGTGTCGTGTGCCTTCTTTCTGCCCTGAGCTTTCACGGTATTGGCACGCAGGTGCCTGCCGAGGTCTGGGTTGCAATTGAGCGCGGCACCACTGCTCCCAAGCTGCTAAGTGCAGCGCTTCGCGTCGTGCGCTATTCGGGCATGGCGTTCTCGGAAGGCATCGAGGTCCATCGGATAGAGCGCCAGGCCGTGCGCGTTTACAGCGTGGCGAAGACCCTGGCTGATCTTTTCAAGGCGCGCAACCGCATTGGAGTCGAAGTGGCTGTCGAGGCGCTGCGCGAAGCTTGGCGCGAGCGTCGCTTCAAGATGGCTGACCTCGATCGGGCAGCCAAGGCTTGTCGCGTGGAGCACGTCATGCGTCCGTACGTCGAGGGCGTCGTGGCATGAGCACGGGTCTTGCGCACTCCGTGCCGGTGCGTCTGGTCCGACACGCAAACGCTCTGCCTCAACCTAAAGTAAGGCCGGCCCTTGTTTTAGGCTGGGTAACCCGCCCTATCCCCAGTGCTGCCGGTGCGTCTGGGCCATCGAATGCACGAAGCGCAAATTGCCCATTTACGCTTCATTAAATGAAGCGTAAAAGGTGAGGCTACGCTTCAGGGCGTCAGAGAGCCCATTACGCCTCACATTTTGGTGCGATATGTCTAAGGCCCCCTGGATCTGGAATGCCCCTAGCTGGCCTGAACTCACCTTCGAGGCCGAGCGGATCGCGCCGTCACTGAAACGAGCCCGAAGTGAGGTAGCACGTTTATTTGGCAAAGCCGAAGCAATCGGCGCCACCGATCTGGCCAACGTGGAACGGGAGGTCTGGTCGGGCGAAGCGATCTCGACCGCCGCCATTGAGGGTGAAATCCTAAACCTGGCCAGTGTCCGCTCCTCGATCGCCCGTCGCCTCGGCATCACGCCTGACTTCATGGCAGCGGTTCCCCGAAACGTTGAGGGTCTGTTGGATGTCATGGAGAACGCGGCGGCCGACTGGGATACGGATCTCACCAAGGAACGGTTGTGCCGTTGGCAAGCGGCACTGTTCCCTGCAGAAGGGACAGCACTGCGCCACATCGAGACGGGCCGCTTCCGCACCCATGAGGATCCCATGCAGATCGTGAGCGGGCCTATGGGCAAGGAGCAAGTCCACTATGTGGCACCCCCTTCCGCCGCAGTACCGGCCGAGATGCACACCTTCCTGAAGTGGTTCAACGGCACCCGAACAGGTCCGGACGACGGTCTCGTGCGCGCAGGCATGGCCCACCTGTGGTTTGAATCCATCCATCCCTTCGAAGACGGAAACGGACGGGTCGGCCGAGCCATTCTCGATCTGGCGCTGGCCCAGGACGTCCGACGGGCCACGCGCCTGCACGGGGTTTCCAGTGAGCTACGGCGGCGCCAGACGCAATACTACGACGCCCTCAACCGGGCTCAGCGCGGAAGTGGCGACATCACCGAGTGGCTTGAGTGGTTCTTGGATGTCTATGTGGATGCCTGTCGTGCAACGTCGAGGTTAGTCGACGAGTCTTTGATGCGAGCTCGATACTGGAGTGACCATCGAGGGGTCGCACTCAACGAGCGCCAGCGCAAGGTCATCAACAAGATGCTCGAAGCGGGGCCAGGACGATTCGAAGGAGGGCTCACTTTGCGCAAGTACGTGGGTATCGCTGACACCTCGCGGGCCAGCGCGTTTCGCGATATTGAAGATCTAGTTAAGAACCGCATGCTGTTGGCCGAAGGTACGGGACGCGGAACGCGCTACAACCTGACGCTGCCAGGTTGGGAATGGAAACCATTCAACCAGGCTGCTCCTGTACGGTGATATCGAGCAGCGCCTCGGGACCCTGTGCGCTGCCTCACACGGTGGCTGTTCAAGTCGCGACATTCAGCTTCCAGTCATGTGCAGGCCTTCGCACCCATGCTCCGGGTCTCCGCAAGGCGGCCGTTCGCATTCCGTCTAACGCCGGCGCCCGCTGCTGGTCCCTTACCGCACCGCAGCCGTCAGAACTTGCGCGACCGGCACGCGCGCCGCCCGGAGCGCTGGAAAGAGGCCGCCGATACCCCCGATAACAAAGGCCCAAAAGATACCCAGGCCCATCAGCCTGGGTGTCACTGCCAACGCGAACACGGTCTGCGTTGTCATGGTATTCGGACTCATACTGGTCACGTGCCCATTGAACAGGAGCCATGCTAGGAGTGAACCAATGATCGCTCCGGCGATAGACAGAATGAGCGCTTCCACGAGCACTGATATCGCCACGGCACCTCCGCCGAACCCGATTGCGCGCAGTGTTGCGATTTCCCGTGTGCGTGAGCTGACGGCCGAGTACATCGTATTGAGTGCACTGAAGACGGCTCCCACGGCCATCATGCTCCCAACAAAGTACCCGACGAACTCGAGGAGTAAGTTTAGCGGGCGAGACTGAGAGTTGAAATACTCCGACTCGCGTCGCACTTGGACGTGCAGTGTCGGGTCCGAGGCAAGCGCGCGCTTCAGCCGATCTAACGAGTCGGGCTCATCGAGATGCGCCGTGACACTGTTGAACCAGTTGTGATGAAATGCCGTCATCACCGTATCGGCATCGGCCAGCGCACCCGAGTCGAGGGAACTGGCGCCATGGCTCTCGAAGGCTCCGACCACGCTCCACTCATCGTCCGGAAACGGCACGCGATCGCCAATATCGAGGTTCGCGTACTGCGCTTGCGCGTTGCGGCCAACGATGAACTCATGAAGACCGGGCCGAAACATGCGACCTTTGACCAGGCGGATTTCCGGTCGCAGCGCGAAGGCCAATTTTCCGACACCGCGCAGGGCGACATCGACCGCCTTGTGGTTGCTCTTGCGCGGCACCTGGAACTGAGCCAAGAGCTCTGCGTCGGCGATCGGGACGCCGGAGGCCGTGTGGCGGATTTCCGGATCCGTCAGAATCCGCGTGACCGCGTCGGGTGAGATACTGCTCGTCGCCTCATCCTGCGCTTCGGCCGCAACGATGATGGCTCGATCCGCACGGCCGGTGCCGGCGACGGTGCGCGCGAAGCCCACTCCCATTGCGAGGACGCTGATCAGCACCGCAACCACCCCAGCGGTACTGCCGATAATCACCGAGGCAGCGGTTGCGCGCCGCGGAACGCTTCGTAGATTGATACTCGAAATGGCGACGATCTGACGCAGCGCTTTCATGGCGATTTCCCCGTCACTGCACGGCCAACGCAGCGACGATGCTCAGACGCTTGGTGTGCCAGGCCGCTGGAAGCGCGCTTGACAGCGCGATCGCAGCAGCGGTGACAATCCCATAGAGACCGATCGCCCAGGGAAGGTTCACCGACGGAATGTTGCCCGCGGTCGCTCGGCCCACTTCAGCCAGCAACGCCGACACCATCAGCAAGCCGATCGCCGCCGCTCCAGTGCAAAGCAGCACCGCTTCGCACATCACAAGTCCGGCGAGGGTGCCATCGCGGAAACCGATCGTCTTCATGACCGCGAACTCTGGAATCCTTTCTCGGAAGGATTGCATCATGTTGCTTCCAATCAGCAGAAGCAGCGTCGCGAAAGCGGCGCCGATGATCGTATCCACGAAGAACCCGAGATCGCCAATCTGGGAAAGCGCATCGTGCGCGTAGCCTCTTTCCGTATCAGTACGAGTTGGATAGGCTGAGTTCGCAAACCGGCCGTCGATGGCATTGGCGACTTCGGTGGCCTTGGACGGGTCTGCAACCTTTTCGAAATAGATCTGGACCGTGCCGTCGCCCTGTGCACGCGCGGCATCCAAATACCGGTATTGCATTACCAGGCCCAGTTGTCCCGGATTGCTCGGGTAGCCATAGATACCGACGATGTCGAAGGTCCACACCGTGCTCCCGTCCTTCGTGGGTGTACTGATAGCTTGTACCGGAACCCGATCGCCGATGTTCCAGTGCAACCGCTCTGCGAGGCGAGCCGATATGAGAGCGCCGGTTTGCGTACGCCTGAACTTGGCGAGTTGGTCATTTGGCACGGAGAAATCGTCGCCCATTGTGAGGTGCAGATGCTCCGGGTCCACTGCGGAAACCGGTACGATGTTTCCTGCTGACTGGAAGTACCCTAGGAACCCTGATTGGTAGCTCACCGCCGTGACGCCTGAAATCTGCTGAATCTGGGGTAAGGCAGCCAATGGAAGCGATAGCCCGTGTGGATTTTTGGTAAGCAGGACATCAATGGGTGCCAACTCGACCACTCGATTGAAAGCCGCGTTCACACCCTGCAATGCCCCGAACAGCATGAAGGCCACGGCGATTGAAAGAAGCGTGAAGATCGTGCGCATTGGCTTGCGCCACAACCCGGACCAGATCAATCGGAAATAGCTCATTTCACTGATACCCGCGCCGGAAACCTCGAGGAGAAGGCAAAATCACAGCGTCCCAGGGCCGATTTTTGGTTCATTGCCTCCGCAGAGTTGCTCCATGGTCGCGCGCGATTCGTCTGACGGCCCACAGTAGCAGCCTACGGCCACCCAACCAGCTGAGCGCCAGGACTCCGACGCACAGCGGGTATAGCCACATTCCCAGCAACTCGGTTGCGTCCGCCGGGTTGACGAGGCCTATGGTGAAACCCCCCTGCGGGTATCGCCACACACCCGCGCGTACGGGATCGAAAACCTTCGCAATGAGCATTCCTACCGCGGCGAACGAGAAAACGCCCAGTACGGCGATTCCGATCCCCGCAAGAGCTGCGACGAAATTGCGATTGATTTGGCTTGTGACTACGTGCAAGAGAGCGGCGGTACCTTTTGAGCGAAGAGCGCCCTCCATCCGCATCTCGTCCACGAAGCACTGCGCGTAGTCTTCAGGACTGCCAAATCCCGCTAGGGCGTCCGATGGCGGGTCGCCCGCCACGAGCCTCTCGCGCAGATGGCTACGCGTCTCTTCCAAGATGTTGTTGCGTTCGGGCAATGGCATTGCGGCGAGCGCCGAATTCAGTCGACGCAGCCACTCTTCGATCTCTGCGGGGTCGGAGCTCATCGTTTCATCTCTCGATCGAGGAACTTGCCGAGTACGGATGCAAGTCGGCGCCACTCGCCGAGTTGCGTCTTCAGGTCGCGCCTTCCCTCGCCCGTGAGGGCGTAGTACTTCCGAGGACGCGCGCCCGGATCGTCGATCCGCCACTCCGAGCGGACACGGTCACTCTTTTCAAGTCGGTAAAGCATTGGGTAGATCGTGCCTGCCGCCAGGTCGACCCCAGCCTCGCCACGCAGCCGCTCCAGAATTTCCAGTCCGTAATGCGCGCGCTCCTGCAACAAGCTGAGCAATGCAAGTTCCCCCAGTCCCTTAAGCACCTGGGATTGGCGAGCTTGCGGCGCGAGCTCAGTTGCCTTGGCATTCATCTTGTATAGCAAGATATCATGCGACGCATGTACGATCCAATCGTGAAATTGGCTCCCTCCCAGGCACTGTTATTTATCTACCGTGAGTGCGGCTTCAGATCCGCGATTCGACTGTCCGGTTCGGCCCTTCTTTAATGGCCGTTCTTAAGCACTGATTCTGGCGGCATATTTTCAATAGCGGACGGTAGCTGATGGAGCTGAATGAGCGTAAACACGCCCAGATGAGTAGATGCAAGGTAATTCAACGTCGCCCAAGCCGAATCGGCGTCACCGTGCTCTTGCCGTGCTCAGCCTCCACGATCACCCGCGTCCACTGAGAAAGCGCCAGACGGCGCTCATTGAAGTAGTCATGGCGATCGTAGGTTCCCTCAACACCTTTGAGCTTATGCCCGAGGCAGCGTTCGGCAACCTCCCGGCGCACCCCGAGCGCAGCCAAGTGCGTGCGCGCCGTGCGACGCAGGTCATGGAGCGTGAAGTGGGGCAGGCCGTGGGCTACGCGCAGTAGTGCGACGTTCAGTGTGTCGAGCCCAACGTGCGCCACGCGGTGCCGATGATCTCGACGCCGCTTGGGGAACACGAATTCACTGTCGGCGGCCATCACTTTGAGAGCGTGAAGCCACTCGATCACCTGCGGCACCAGCGGAATATCCAATCCTTCACCCGTCTTGGTGCGCGAGCCTGGCAGATGCCAGACCGGGCCGGATCTGAGATCACCTTCGAGATCAAACTCCGCCCAGCGGGCGCCGAGGAGTTCGCTCTTACGAACGCACAGCGCGAGCAGCAATTTCACGGCGAGCAGGTTATCGCCGCCGAAACTCTCGGTTTCGCGAATGCTCTCAAAAAGCTTGATCAGTTCCTCGTGCGTCAGCGCCCGGCTTCGGGACTTCTCCGGGCCACCGGCATCCAGGCGCGGCGAGAACTCGGCGATCGGATTGATGGGTACGACTTGCCGACGTACGCCGAATGAGAAGATGCGGCGCGCGAAGCGCAGCAGATCATTGGCAGTGGTCGGTGCGCGATGCTTCACATCATCCAATAGGCGGGTAATGTGTGCCGGAGTGACTTCGGCCGCGGTCAATCGGCGCAGCTTGGGTAGCAGGTATTTGTCCAGGTACCGGCGCGGGACGTCGGGATGCTTGAGCCCACGCCCGACGATTTCGCTGCGATACCAGTCCTCGCACAACTGCTCAAACGAGATCCGTTGACGCTGCTCGGCCTGCACGGCGCGTCGCAGCGCGATGGGGTCCTGCTGCTTGTCGCCCTGCACGCGAGCCTGCCGCGCTTCGATACGAGCCTCGGCCAACGACATGTCGGGATAGTTGCCGAGGGTGATCCACCGATCGCGCCCGCCGAAGCGATAGCGCAGCGTCCAGGAGGCCCCATCGCGAGTCTGCTTGCGCAGGTACAGGCCATCACCGTCTCCGAGCAGGACCCGAGCGCCACTGCGATGGGCGCGTTCGACACTCCAGGAGTTCAGTTTTCCAGCCATGAATCACCCCCTTAGGTGACCCGTTGTAGCTAGAAATCTGCACCCGCGCGACTCGACGAGCAAGTGCGAGCTAGCTACAAAGCTAGCTACAATTTTGGGCTGGACCTGGGTGGACGGCCTTGGACAGCCGTGGACAGGAAAGTGACGAAAGTGCTTTGGATATAGGGCGTTGCGCGAACAGCCATCGATGCAGGTGGACGCCCCTGGACACTACTCGATATTTTGCACCTGCTCACGTAACTGCTCGATCAGCACTTTCATGTCGACACCGGCGCGCGTGGTTTCCAGATCCTGAGACTTGGATGACAGCGTGTTCGCTTCGCGATTCAGTTCCTGCATCAGAAAATCCAGGCGCCGGCCGGCAGGTTCGCTGCCGGCGATGATGCGGCGGATCTCCTCCACATGCGAGCCGAGGCGATCGAGCTCCTCATCGACATCCAATCTCTGCAGCATCAGCGCCAGTTCCTGTTCCAGGCGCTCCTGATCCACCTCGGCTTTCAGTTCAGCCAGACGCTCATCCAGGCGGGCGCGGATGCGGCTGCGGACCTCGGGTAGCCGCACCCGAACCTGTGCCACCAGGTTCACAAGTCCCGCGCAGCGCTGCTCGATGAGTTCGCCCAGCCGCGCGCCTTCGCGCGAACGCGCCAGCGCCAGATCCTCGATGGTGGCGATGGCCAGGGCGCGTGCCGCGGCCAAGAGATCCTCGGTGCCGGTGTCGGTGTCGCGTATCACGCCCGGCCAGCGCAGGGCATCCAGGGCATCGAGGCTGACCGGCGTCGAGCCGGCGAGGCTGGCCACTTCACGGACCCTTGCCAGGAGGGCGTCCAGGGCGCCTCGGTCCAGATCCAGCGCATGGGCGGCGGCGTCGGTGCGCCGATAGGTGAAGGTGCAGTCGACCTTGCCGCGTTTCAGGCCGCGCCCGAACTGCTGGCGGATCTCAGGGTCCAGGCTGCGCAGTTCCTCGGGCAGCCGCAGGCTTGACTCGAGGAAGCGGTGGTTGACGCTGCGCAGTTCGCAGATGAGTGAACCCCAGGGCCCGGAGGTTTCGCGACGCGCGAAGCCGGTCATGCTCGCAATCATGTTGGTCCAGATGAGACTTAAGCTGGTTGTCGTCTTACAGGAGGCCGCGCGATCGCGTCTGATGCCCCCGGCGATCCGCGTGATATAAGATTCGCGGCAGTGTAACAGACAGACAGAACATTCCTTGCAGGTTGAATACGCTGATTTGAGCCTTCTGGGCGGTCGGGAGGAGAACCAGGACCGGGTGTCGGTGGCCGTCGCCGAGCATTCCGCATTGCTGGTCGTGGTGGACGGCATGGGTGGCCACGCCGAAGGGGCACGCGCCGCCGAGGTGACTCTCAAGACCCTGCTTGAGGCTTTCTGGCACACCCCTCAGCCACTTTTCGATCCGCTGGGTTTCCTGCACCTGACCTTGGGAAGGGCGCATGAGGAGGTGGTGCGCATTGGCCTGCACCTGCCTCTGGAGCAGCGGCCCCGGGCGACCTGTGCCGTATGCCTGGTGCAGCAAAGTTCGGCCTACTGGGCCCATGTGGGTGACAGCCGTATCTACCTGCTGCGCCAGGGCGCCGTGGCGGCGCGGACCCGTGACCACAGTCATGTGGAGCTGCTGCTGCGCGAGGGTCTGATCACCCCTGATCAGGCGCACAATCATCCCATGCGCAACTACGTGGAGTGCTGTCTGGGGGGGGACCCGGTGCTGCCTGACATGACCCTGGGGCAGCGTCGGGTATTGCAGCGCGACGATGTGCTGTTCGTGTGCACCGATGGCGTGTGGGGTTGCCTGCGCGACAGCGAAATCGCCACCGCCCTCACCATGGCCGGCATCCCCTCGCGCGACCAGCTTGCCGCGCTGTGCCGCACTGCCGTGGCCGCCGCCGGACCCAACAGCGATAACACCTCGGGCGCCGTGCTGCGCTGGCGCAGCCAGTGACCGTGCGGCCCAGCGGTCGTGTGGCCGATGAGCTGCGGCCCATCAGCTTCGAGAGCGGTTTCACGAGGCATGCGGAAGGCTCGGTCCTGGTGCGCTTCGGCGACACTCACGTGCTGTGCACCGCCAGCGTCGAGGAGACGATCCCACCCTTCCTGCGTGGCAAGGGCCAGGGCTGGGTCACCGCCGAGTACGGCATGCTGCCGCGCTCCACGCATACCCGCCAGGCCCGCGAGGCGGCCCGTGGCAAGCAAAGCGGCCGCACCCAGGAGATCCAGCGTCTCATCGGCCGCTCGCTGCGCGCCATCGTGGATCTGAAAGCCCTCGGGGAGCGCACCATCACGCTGGACTGCGATGTGATCCAGGCCGACGGCGGTACGCGCACGGCGGCGATCACCGGTGGCTATGTCGCGCTGGCGCAGGCGTGCGCGGCGCTGCAGGTCCGCGGCGCCCTGACCCGCAGTCCCCTGCATGGGCAGATCGCCGCGATATCGGTGGGCGTCTTCGCCGGCGCGCCGGTGCTGGACCTGGACTATGCCGAGGATTCGCAGGCCGAGACTGACATGAACGTCGTCATGAACAGTGGCGGCGCCTTTGTGGAAATCCAGGGAACGGCCGAAGGCCATGCCTTTCGCAGGCATGAACTCGACGCGCTGCTGGACCTGGCGACGGCGGGCCTCTCGAGCATCTTCGCGCTGCAGTCGCAGGCCCTCGCGGCGCTGGCTTGAGGCATGAAGGCCGTGCTCGCCAGCGGCAACCCGGGCAAGGTCCGGGAGTTCTCGGCACTGCTGGCTGCCCGCGACATCGAAGTGCTGCCGCAGAGCCTCTTCGGGATTGTCACGCCGGAGGAGACCGGCAGCACCTATCTGGAAAATGCGCTGCTCAAGGCGCGGCATGCCGCAAGCTCAGGGCTGGCGGCGCTCGCCGATGATTCGGGTATCGAGGTGGATGCACTGAATGGCCGCCCGGGTGTGCGCTCGGCGCGCTACGCCGGTGAGCAGGCCAGCGATGCCGACAACCTGGCCTTGCTGCTGCGTGAACTGGCGGGCGTGCCCCAAGAGCGTCGCACCGCCCGTTATCACTGCGTGCTGGTTTTCGTGCGCGATGCCGCGGACCTGCAGCCCATCGTCGCCACCGGCATCTGGCAGGGCCGGGTGCTCACGGCCCCGCGCGGCAGCGGGGGCTTCGGTTACGACTCGATCTTTCAACCTGATGGCAGCGAGCTGTCGGCCGCGCAATTGCCGGCCGCCCGGAAAAATGTCCTGAGTCACCGTGCGCAGGCGCTGCGCGCGCTGCTGGCCGCATTGCCGTGAGTGTGCGGCTGCCGCCGTTGTCGCTGTACCTGCACTTTCCCTGGTGCGTTCGCAAATGTCCCTACTGCGACTTCAACTCCTACACCCTCAACGGCTCGCTGCCGGAAGCTGAATACCTGCAGGCCTTGTTGCGCGACCTGCGCGAACAGGCCGCCTTGCCGCAGGTGGCGGGCAGGCCTTTGACCAGCATTTTCATGGGGGGTGGTACGCCCAGCCTGTTTTCCCCTGCGGCCATCGGGCGGGTGCTGGAGGAGGCGCGCGCGCTCATCGGTTTTGCGCCTGACATCGAGATCACCCTGGAGGCCAATCCCGGCACCATCGAGCGTGGCCGCTTCGCCGAATATTCGGCCGCGGGCGTGAACCGGGTGTCCCTGGGCGCGCAGAGTTTCGGCGCGCAGCAGCTCCAGGAGCTGGGTCGGATCCACTCGGCAGCCGAAACCATACGGGCCGCCGAGGAGCTGCACGCCGCGGGCGTCGGCAACTTCAACCTGGATCTCATGTACGGCCTGCCACGGCAGGACGTGGCCGGCGCCCGCTCGGATCTGCGCCAGGCGCTGGCGCTGGGGCCGGCTCATATTTCGCACTATCACCTCACCATGGAGCCCGGCACGGTATTCGGGGCGCAGCCGCCGGCGCTGCCCGGTGAAGACAGCATCGAGTTGATGCTGGAGGAATGCGCTCAGGAACTCGCCGACGCAGGGTTCGGCCACTACGAAGTGTCGGCCTATGCCCATGAGGGGCGTCAGTGCCGCCACAATCTCAATTACTGGACCTTCGGCGACTACCTGGGTGTGGGCGCCGGCGCCCATGGCAAGCTCACCGATGTGGCCGCCGGCGCGATCGTGCGCACCACGCACACCCGAGAACCACGGCGCTACCAGGCAGGGACGGCCCTGGTGCTGCGAACCGTCAACGCTGCTGAGCTACCGTTCGAGTTCATGATGAACGCCCTGCGGCTGACGGCGGGCTTTGACGCGGCGCTTTTCGAGGAGCGCACGGGCTTGAGGTTCGAGCAGGTGGTCCCCACCTTGCTAAAGCAGCAGTCTCGAGGCCTGCTGGCCCGCATCGATGGACGCTGGGTGCCGAGCTTGACCGGTCAGCGGTTTTTGAATGATTTGCTGCTGGAGTTCCTTCCGGACTCGCCTGCGACCGCAGATCCAGCACTGTCAAGACCGAAAGTGGTCTGATTTGGGTCGGGGCGTTCGTTATACACAGGGTTGCCGGGGCACTTTGGTAAATGAGCAGATTACGTGCAATATCACCCAATCTGCTCGATATGATGCCAGTAACCTATTGAATTGTAAGGCCTAAACTAGGTGTACAATGTTTAACCAAGGTCACAAAAGTGCAATTTCGCCCGAATATTGAGGCTCTGCGAGAGCGACAGTCCACAGATTTATCCACAGGTTCTGTGGATAAGGAATGGGCTCGCACTGCACCAGATGAACCTTGTTCTTGTCAGTCGCCGGCTTTCCATGACGCCAAGGGCACGGGCCCCTTGAGCATCGATGGATTCGCCGCTAAACTCGCCCGCCCTTTTGCCCATGCCCGTCCAATCCGGGAGTTAGTTATGAAAGAAGCAGGTCATCCCGAGTACAAAGAGATCAACGTGAACTGCACTTGCGGGAACTCCTTCAAGACCGGTTCGACGCTGGGCCATGACCTCCAGGTGGAAGTTTGTGCCGCCTGCCATCCGTTCTACACGGGTAAGCAGAAGATCGTCGATACCGCCGGTCGCGTGGACAAGTTCCGCAAGAAATACGGCGCCGGCGCCACCGCCCGCTGAGCCCTGTGCGGCTGCCCTTGAGCGGGCCCTGCGTGGGCCTGATCCGGGCAGCCCCATCACGCTGATTGCACTGTGCTGCAGCCTCTTCAAGAGGAGCATCACGCGCACCTGTTCGGAATTTAATTCGCGCTGCCTTGATTCCGCCAGCGGACCATGTAACGCTGAAGCTGGGCTTGCGTGAATCCCCCGCGCCAGCATTCTGTGGAAGCTGCAACAACATGAATGAGAGCAAGCTCGAGCTCATCGATCGCGCCAGTGGCAAAAAGGCGGAGCTGACAGTACGTCCCGGAACCGTGGGCCCCAGCGTCGTCGACGTGGCGCCGCTGAACAAGGAATTTGGCGCCTTTACCTTCGATCCTGGCTACGGGCTGACCGCGGCCTGCGAAAGCAAGATCACCTACATCGACGGGGACGCCGGCGTCCTGCTGCACCGTGGCTACCCGGTCGAACAGCTGGCCGCGCAGAGCTCATTCACCGAAGTCAGCTACCTGCTGCTGTACGGGGAGCTGCCGACCAAGAGCCAGCTGGATGAGTTCACGCTCAGCATCCGTCATCACACGATGATCAACGAGTCGCTGTTGCGCTTCTTCAATGGTTTTCACCACAACGCCCACCCCATGGCCATGGTGTCGGCGGTCGTGGCGTCGCTGTCGGCGTTCTATCACGACACGATGGACATCCATAATCCGCGGCACCGCGAGATCTTCGCGCATCGCATTATCGCCAAGATCCCGACCATCGCGGCGGCGGCCCACAAGCACTCCCTGGGCCAGCCCTTCATCTATCCGCGCAATGACCTGGACTACTGCAGCAACCTGCTGCACATGTTCTTTGCCGTGCCCTGCGAGCCTTATGAGGTGGATCCGGTGGCGGCCCAGGCGCTGGACCTGCTGTTCATACTGCATGCCGATCACGAGCAGAACGCCAGCACCTCCACGGTGCGACTGGCGGGCAGCACCGGCGCCAATCCCTATGCGGCGATTTCCGCCGGCGTCTCGGCGCTATGGGGTCCGGCCCATGGCGGTGCGAATGAGGCGGTGCTGGCGATGCTCGAACAGATCGGCACCGTGGACAATATTCCGAAGTACCTGGCGATGGCCAAGGATAAGTCCAGCCATTTCCGGCTCATGGGCTTCGGCCACCGGGTCTACAAGAACTTCGATCCGCGCGCCAAGATCATCCGTGAGATGTGCCACAAGGTCCTCTCCAGGCTGGGCAGCCAGGACAATCCGCTGTTCGAGCTGGCGCTGCGCCTGGAGGAAGTGGCGCTGAAGGATGAGTACTTCGTGGCGCGCAAGCTGTACCCGAACGTCGATTTTTACTCGGGCATGATCTACAGCGCCCTGGGGATTCCGCGTTCCATGTTCACGGTCATGTTCGCGATCGCCCGCACCGTGGGCTGGGTGGCGCATTGGCAGGAAATGATCGCCGACCCGAGCATGCGCATCGGTCGCCCACGACAGCTGTACACGGGCTCACCGCAGCGCGATTACGCCGCCATCGGCACCCGCAAAGGCTGATTCAGTCCGCGGCCAGCAGGGCCTCGAGGTCCGCCACGTCCGCGCGGCGCATGGGCCGGCCGTCGACCGGACTCACCGGCGCCTGGCGAATTCCATCGGTGGGGAAAACCGTCGCCTCGATCGACTGATCATCGACCTCGAAGCGCACCCCGGGATATTCCAGAACCCGCTCCGCGTTCATCTTCACGCGCCGGGCGGTGACTTCATGGCGTATGCCATGGTCCATCAGCCACAGGGTCACCGACTCCGGGCGTTCGGCGAACAGGTGCAGCTGTACCTCCGAGTGTTCGGTCGCCGTGCCGCTGAGAACCGCTCCCACCAGGCGCGGCTCGAAACCCGACAGGCGCTGCATGGCATGCAGCGCCGCGCTGCGCTGGGCATGCAGGGTTTCAGTGTGGGAATCGCCCCCGAACAGGCGCTGGTATTCGGCCAGGGCGGTCTCGATCTCGGTGTTCTTAGGCAGCACCGCGCCATCGGTGACCCCGAAGCGCTCGGCCGCCTTGCGCTTGGCGACCAGGAAGTCGCGGATGCCATGTTCGGCCATGACCCGCGCGGCTTCCTGGGCGAGCGCGCGTCGCAGATGTTCAGCGCGAACGCTCAATCGTTTTGGCATGTTCCAATCATCTTGCCCGGCGGGCGGAAAATCAAACCCGAAATCGCGCCGAAAACTAGAACAGCGATTCAGAACCCGCGGCGGTCTGCTGGCTTTGCGTATTGACCGGTGCGCCGCTGGCCGGCAGGTGATTGACCATGAAGGTCTCGAGCATGCCGTCGGGATTTTCGGCGCTCACCAGCGCACCGGTCTGCGGTGACACCCGCAGCTGCACCAGGCCGTCCGGCATCGGCAGTTTCTCCTGCGGCACATCCTTGAGCGCTTCACGCATGTAGCGGATCCAGATCGGCAGGGCGGTGCGCGCGCCCTCCTCGGTTTCTCCAAGCGGGCGTTCCTGGTCGAAGCCGACCCACACCGTGGTGACGAGTTTGGTATTGAAGCCGTTGAACCAGGCGTCCTTGGAGTCATCGGTGGTGCCGGTCTTGCCGGCCAGGTCGGTGCGCCCCAACACCATGGCGCGGGCCCCGGTGCCGTGGCGGATCACATCGGCCATCATGTCCGTGATGATGTAGTCGTTCTGCGGACTGATGACGCGCGGCGCGAGCTGCTGGGTCGTCAGCGGACCCACGCCGCCGCGGATCGCGTCGGCGGCGTCGAGGGTCGACTCGGAAGCATCCCTGATCGGTACCGTCGAGAGATCGGCGGTCTGCTCGCATTGCAGACAGGCGACCGGCGCATTGGCCTGCCAGATCACCTTGCCTGAGACATCCTCGATGCGGTCGATGTAGTAGGGCGAGACGCGAAAGCCACCATTGGCGAAGGTCGCATAGGCGCCGGCGAGATCGATCGGAGCCACCTGCATGGTGCCCAGCGCGAGCGTGAAATTCCTGGGCAGCGAGTCCTTGTCGAAGCCGAAGCGGGTCGCATAATTGATGGCGTAATCGACACCGACCTCGCGCAGCAGGCGCACCGAGACCAGGTTCAGCGATTTGGCCAGCGCTTCACGCAGCCGCGTCGGACCGTTGAAGCCGCCGTGGGAGTTCTTCGGACGCCAGGCGGTCTCCATGCCGCTGCCTTCGATCACGATCGGCGCATCCGGCAGCACCGAAGCGGCCGTGAAGCCGTCCTCCAGCGCCCCTGAGTACAGGAAGGGCTTGAACCCCGAGCCCGGCTGGCGCTTCGCCTGCACGGCGCGGTTGTACTTGTTGCTGAAGTAATCGAATCCGCCCACCAGCGCGGAGACGCTGCCATCGATGGGATCCAGCGATACCAGCGCCGCCTGTGCCTCCGGGATCTGCACCAGCTGCGCCGCATGCTTGCCGTCGGTGTAGATATAGATCACATCCCCGCGCGCCAGGATTTCGCCGGCGCTCTTGGGCGCCGGACCGATGCGCTCGTTGTCCAGTTGCTTGTGCGCCCAGGCCAGCCCGTCCCAGTTGATCTGCTGGAAGCCATAGTCCTTGGCGTACACCTTGGCCGACTGGTCCCCGACCTCGGTGACCACCGATGGGATGAGCGGACCGACCGGTGAATATTCATCCAGCAGGTCTTCAAGATCGGAGCTGTCGGCGCCCGCGGGCACCTCCACGCGCGCGGTCGCGCCGCGCCAGCCATAGCGGCGGTCGTATTCGATCAGGCCCAGCCGCACCGCCCGGTTGGCGGCGGTCTGCAGGCGGCTGTCGATGGTGGTGTAGACCCGGTAGCCGGTGGTCTCAGCCTTCGGGCCGAAGCGCTTGCGCACTTCCTGGCGCGCCATCTCGGCCACGTATTGGGCATCCACGTCGTACAGCGGGGCATGCGTGCGCGCTTCGACCGGCTCGGCATTGGCCGTCGCGGCGGTATTGGCATCGATGTAGCCCAGGTCCTTCATGCGCCGCAGCACATAGGTGCGGCGTGCCTTGGCGAACTGCGGATTGACGATGGGGTTGTAGCGCGAGGGCAGCTGCACGATGCCGGCGAGGGTGGCCGCCTGGGCGACGCTGAGCTGGTCCAGTGACTTGCCGTAGAAGGTCTCGGCCGCGGCCGCCACCCCATAGGCACGCTCGCCGAAGAACACCACGTTCAGGTACAGCGCGAAGATCTCCTGCTTGGAGAACTCGTGCTCCATGCGATAGGTGAGGAAGGCCTCCTCGAGCTTGCGCCGCCAGGTCTTGTCCAGGGTCAGGAACAGCTGCCGCGCCGCCTGCTGGGTGATGGTGCTCGCACCCTGGGCGCGATCCCCTGAGATCACATCCACCAGCACCGCCCGCAGCACCCCCTGATAGTCGATTCCATGGTGCTGGAAAAAGCGGTCGTCCTCGGCGGCGAGGAAGGCGTGCTTGACCAGATCGGGGATCTGCTCCCAGGTCACCGGCAGGCGGCGCTGCTCCCCGATCTGCGCGATCAGGTCACCGTCGCGGGTATACACGCGCAGCGGTACCTGCATTTCCACATTGCGCCTTGCATCAACCGAGGGCAGGGAGGGCTCCAGGTAGACATAACAGCCCGCCACGCCGATGGCGCCGATAAGTGTGATCAGGATCACACCGCCCACCGCTGCAATCAGGACAGAGAGGTAGTTTCGTTTCACAGAACGTGACTGTATCCGCTTGATAAGGTTTCGGCTGCTATGCATAGTAGCGGCCGACTTAAGGGCAAACTCACCGAAAGGTGGGGACGCAAAGCTTCCGGTCTAAGGGTGCGAGTACCTAGGACAGCGGGGCTGCCGGCTGAGACGCTAAACCAAGCCATTGCCATGATCCTCGCATGGCAGGCCCGCTCCAGCCGCAGTCTTCCGCTCCCCTCGCCCATAGATACGTGGAGCCTAGTCTCCCCAAAATCAGATTGGACCATACGCAATCGAAAATGTTGGGCGTGACGGGATTGTGCAAGTGTGACGCCGGCAACAGTTCCCGGTCCCGCGCTGCCACATCATGGGCTTACGGGGCGGTTCTGAAGCGTTCCCAATTTCTATTTAACTTTTTCCTGTTATATAGTGGCCTACGAAATGATCCTGCGCGGGCGCTTTCGGCTGTAACTTACTGATAAGGAAACAAAATGTTCCTGCTACAGGGTAAGTATCGGCCGCTCGTCGGTCTTGACATAACAACGTCTTCGATCAAATTGATCGAGCTGTCGATGGCGGGCGGACAATATCGGGTGGAGGCCTACGCCGCCGAACCCACCCCCCAGAATGCCGTGAACGAGCAGACCATCGTCGACGCCGAGGCCGTCGGCGAGGCCGTGAAGCGCTGCATCAAGCGCTCCGGAACCCGCAGCCGCGAGGTGGCCATTGCCATCAATGGCGATGCCGCCATCACCAAGGTGATCCAGATGCCACGCAGCCTGCGCACCGCGGACTTGGAAGCGCAGGTGGAGATGCAGGCCGACCAGTACATCCCCTTTCCGATGGACGAGGTCAGCTACGATTTCGAGGTGCTCGGCCCGTCGGAGAAGGAGACCGAGACCAATGACGTGCTGCTGGTGGCCACCCGCACCGAAAACGTCGAGCAGCGCCAGGCCGCGATCAATGCGGCGGGACTCACCGCCAAGATCGTCGACGTGGAGGCCTTTGCGCTGGAGAACGCCTGCAAACTGATGACCCATCAGATGCCCGACGGCGGCATCGATCGCTCGATCGCGGTGGTCGACTTCGGCGCCACCAGCACCACCTTCAGCGTGCTGCGCAACCTGAAGATCGTGTACACCCGTGACTTCGCCTTCGGCGGGCAGCAGCTCACCGAGGAAATCATGCGCACCTACGGACTGTCGATGGAGGAGGCCGGCCGCGCCAAGAAGGAAGGCGGGCTGCCGGGCAACTACCAGTCCGAAGTGCTGGATCTGTTCATCGACGATATGACCCAGCAGGTCAGCCGTTCACTGCAGTTCTACCTGGCTTCAGGGTCGGGCCGCGAGCAGCCGGAAAAGATTCTGGTCTGCGGCGGCTGCGCGAACATCTCCGGCGTCGGCGATGTCATCTCCAGCCGCGTCGGAATTTCGGCCGAAAAGGGCGACCCGCTGGGACAGATGAAGCTGTCCTCGCGCGCCAAGGCCCAGGCGGTGGCGCGTGACGCCACGGCGCTGCTGACGGCCTGTGGTCTTGCTCTGAGGAGTTTCGACTGACATGCCACGGATAAACCTCCTCCCCTGGCGCGACGAGCAACGCAAAGAGCGCCAGGTACAGTTTCTGATCGCGCTGGGTGGTGCCACCCTGGTCGCGGTGCTGCTGGCATTCCTGGGCTACCTGATGTTCAACTCGATGATCGACGGGCAGCAGCGGCGCAACGACCGCCTGCGCGCCGAGATCAAGAGCCTGGACAAGCAGATCGAGGAGATCAACAGCCTCGAGGCGTCCAAGCAGAACTTCATCGCCCGCATGGAAATCATCGAGAAGCTGCAGCGCGCCCGCCCGGAAATCGTGCATGTGTTCGATGAGATCGTGAAGACGCTCCCCGATGGCACCTACCTGACGGGCATCAAGCAGACCAGCCAGAAGTTCCGCTTCGACGGCGTTGCCCAATCCAGCACCCGCGTCTCGGCCTTCATGCGCAACATCGAGTCCTCGCAGTGGCTGATGCATCCGGAGCTCGAGGTGGTGGCGGCCGACGCCGCCAGCGGCGGCCAGAGTTTCACGGTGTTCGCCGATGAGATTCCGAACGGGGGTGACACCGGCGCCGAGACCCCGAGCGGTCCCAAGCCCACCGTGTCCAAAACCGGCGTGCGCCGGGGGATTGCGCCATGAACCTGCTCGAAGAACTGCGGTCGCTTGATCCGCGCGAGCCCGGCCGCTGGCCGCTGCCCATCCGCATCGGCGCCGTGGTCATCTGGCTGCTGGTTCTGACCTTCATTCTCGGCTACTTCTTCGTCTGGTCGAACGAGAGCCCGGTGCTCGATCAATACCAGCAGGAAGAGCAGAAGCTGCGCCAGGAGTTCCGTACCAAGCATGCGCAGGCGGTCAACCTCAGCGTCTACAAGCAGCAGCTCGCCGACATCGAGCGCTCCTTCGGCGCCCTGCTGCGCCAGCTGCCGGGCCGCACCGAGGTGCCGAACCTGGTGGTCGACATTTCGCAGACCGGCCTGGCGGCCGGTCTTTCGCAGAAGCTGTTCCAGCCGGGCGCAGAAGTGAAGAAGGACTTCTATGCGGAATACCCGGTGCGGATGCGCTTCAGCGGCAGCTATCACCAGTTCGGCCAGTTCGTGAGCGGCATCGCGGCGCTGCCGCGCATCGTCACGCTGCATGACCTCGAGATCAAACCCGACGGCAAGAGCGGCTACGACAACCTCACCATGGACCTGACGGCGAAGACCTACCGCTACCTGGATGAGGATGAGCTGGCGGGCGCGGAAGCGGGCAAGAAGGGGCCGGCGAAATGAGCACCGTCAAAGCCATTGTGCGCATCCCGCTGCTGCTGAGTCTGATCGTGGCCGCCGCGTCGGGTCTTGCCGCCTGCTCCAGCGGCGATGATGACCTGCAGAGCTTCATCAACGCGACCAACCAGGAAGCCGGCGGCCGCGTCGAGCCGCTGCCCGAGGTCAAGCCGTACCAGACCTATGTATATGCGGACATGAACCTGCGTTCGCCGTTCATGCCCACTTCGCCGAACGCCGGCAACCCCAATCTGCGCCCCGACGCCCATCGCAACCGGGAGTTCCTCGAGCAGTACTCGCTGGACACCATGAAGATGGTCGGAACGATTCAGCAGGGCGGGCAGATGTACGGATTGGTCCAGACCAAGGATGGCTTGGTGCATCGGGTCGTCACCGGCAACTATGTCGGCACGAACGACGGCAAGATCACCGCCATCACCACTTCAAAGATCGACGTTCGTGAAATTGTTCCGGACGGCCTGGGTGGCTACATCGAGCGCCCGGCGGCGCTCTCGTTGAACGAATAGCCGAACAGCTGCAGGGAGTTTTCAAAAATGATACGCCTCAACCCGTTGAACCGGATCCAGAGCGCCCTTGCGACGCTACTGACCGCGCTCATCGCCGGTTCAACCTTCCTGTCGCCGGCCCGCGCAGCCGACAGCAACACGCTGCAGGCCATCGATGTGCGGCCCATGGCGGGACAGCAGCTGCAGTTGACC
>Ga0210391_10001571_pt1 | contig 20592 bp, 17 predicted proteins | sample IncBWC12OmetaG_FD_160573 | JGI IMG/M metagenome (GOLD analysis project Ga0210391, IMG submission 160573) | Forest soil microbial communities from Barre Woods Harvard Forest LTER site, Petersham, Massachusetts, United States - Inc-BW-C-12-O ...
GCTGGCGCTGCTCGCGAGGGTTTCGACCGTATATAGCTGATCCTGCGCAGCCAGCGCCTCCGGCGTGGCGGCGTGCCGCAACGACGCACCGAGTATGCCCCAATCGCCGCCGCCGGCAATGATCGCCTCTTCGGTGAAAACGGCCTGGTGCGCGCGGTGAAATGCGCCCAGGCCCAAGTGCACGATGCCCACCCCGAGGCGCCGGAAGTCATAGTCGGGTCGGCGAACATCGGTCGGAAGCTGCGCCAGCGATTCGAGGCTGAGTCTTGTCATCACAGGCGGTAGGCGGCTTTCGCCAGACGATAGGCGAGATCGATCGCGACCTCGCCGGCTTCGTCCTCGTCCAGCCGGCCGGTTGCCACCAGTTCCGCCAGATAGGCGCAATCGATCCGCCTGGCAAGGTCGTGGCGCGCGGGAATCGAAAAGAACGCACGCGTGTCGTCATTGAACCCGACCGTGTTGTAGAAACCGGCCGACTCGGTGCTCTGGCGGCGGAAGCGCAGCATGGCCTCGGGAGCGTCGTGAAACCACCACGGCGGACCGAGCTTGAGGCAGGGGTAGTGGCCGGCCAGCGGCGCAAGTTCCCGCGAGTAGGTGCTCTCATCGAGCGTAAATAAGATCAGCAGAAATTCCCGCCTCGATCCGAAGCGATCCAGCAAGGGCTTGAGCGCCGCCGTAAAGTTGGTCTGCGTTGGGAAATCCCCACCCCGGTCGCGGCCGAAGCGGTTGAACAAGGCTTCGTTGTGATTGCGCCACGCGCCGGCGTGCAACTGCATCACCATGCCGTCGTCGCAGGACATTTGCGCCATCTGCGTGAGCATTTGCGCCCGAAAGAGTTCGGCATCGCCGGGTCGCTGCTTCGACGCCATGATGCGGCCGAACAGCTCTCGTGCCTCGAGCGGCGAGAGATCGGCGGTGCGCGCCGTCGGATGGCCGTGATCCGTTGCCGTAGCGCCATGCGCGCGGAAGAAGGTCCGTCGATTCGCCAGGGCCGCAAGGTAACCCTGCCAACTGGCAGTGTCCTCCCTTGTCAATTCGCCCAGGCGCAGCACATTGGCCACAAAATCCACGCGATCCGGATCGACGACATCGTCCGGCCGAAACGTCGTGATGACCCGGCCCTTCCAGCCGGATTCGGCGAGCGCCTCGTGATGGTCGAGCGGGTCCAATGCCGCTTCGGTGGTCGCCAGCACCTCGATGCCGAATCTCTCGTACAAGGCGCGCGGCAGATATTCAGGCCGGGCCAAGGCCGCATTGATGGTGTCGAAATAGTGGTCCGCGGTATCCGGCGCGAGCCGCACGTCGATTCCGAACACGGTTGCGAAGACATGATCGAGCCACAGCCGCGAAGGGGTGGCGCGGAAGGCCCGGTAATGCTGCGCAAACAGCCGCCAGATCGCGCGCCGGTCGGTGGCGGCCGGGGCGCCGTCCGCGGGACGGACGCCGAGGCTCTCCAGAGCCACTCCCTGACTCATCAACATCCGCAACAAGTAGTGGTCAGGCCACAGCAGCAGGCTGACGGCATCCTCGAATGGGCCGTTCCGGGAGAACCAGCTGGGATCTGTGTGGCCGTGTGGGCTTATGATGGGCAAAGCCTCGACCGCTCCAAAGAGACGCACAGCGATGGAACGGACTTGCGGTTCCGAAGCAAGGAATCGCTGAGGATCCAAATGAAGAGATCGGCCCATGATTGGCCCATGAAGTGGTCTGACAACATTGCCATCCGCGGATGAAGCGGTCAAGATTCACAGTCAATGGCCGCCACGCCCGATACGCGCAAACTCTACCAGCAGGTCGCAAGCACCATCATGGCGGCGATCGCGGCCGGAACCTATAAGCCCGGCGAGCGCCTGCCCTCGGAGCGAGATCTCGCCGTGGCCTTCAAGGTCAGTCGGCCTACGATTCGCGAAGCGATGATAGCGCTCGAGATTCGCGGCCTTGCGGAATCTCGCCACGGCTCGGGTATCTATGTCTCAGACAAGCCGGCAGCGCAGGTCCCGGCGGGCGACCTGGACATCGGAGCCTTCGAGCTGACCGAGGCACGCCGCCTGTTCGAGGGCGAGTCGGCGGCGCTGGCGGCGACTACCATTACCAACGAGCAATTGCAGGAGCTGGAGGCGATCATCTCGGAGATGGTCGACGAGAACGCAAGAAAGCAAAAGGGCGAAATTGCGGACCGGAGTTTTCACGTGGCAATCGCGCGCGCCACCCGCAACACCGCCATTACCACTGTCGTCGAGAATCTGTGGGATATGCGCTACAAATCTCCGCTGTGCGCCTACATGCTGGAACGAGCGCGCCGGGTGGGTGTACAGCCGCGCATCAGCGAGCATCGAAAGATTCTTTCGGCGCTGCGCAAGCACGATTCCAAGGGGGCTCGCAAGGCGATGCGAGACCACCTGGCGCGGGTGATCGACGGACTGTTGGCGGCGACCGAGACTGATGCGATCGAAGGCGCCCGCACCAAGGCCGTGAAGAGTCGCCACGAGTACTCGCGCCGGCTCGCAATCTAGTCGGCGGCATGGCCGACGATTGTCGTCTGCCCGCCAAGCACGGCACCAATTAGTGGCTCGCGAAAGCCACCCGGATACCGAAATATCGATCCCAGTCGCGCGGCAGCTCCTGTGCATACGCGGTCCCGAGCGGGGCCGGATTGGGGAAGGTCCAGTTGCTGCGCACATTGGAGATGTTGTCGGAATAATGCTTGTCGAACACGTTGTTGCAGAATATCGAGACGCTCAAATGCGGCATTGCCTGCGGCGTCAGCTTTAAATTCATGTTGGTAATGCCGTAGGCGCGCTGCACGGACCCCGGATCACCCGTGATGGCAAAATTCTCGGCGCTTTGAAAAAAGGTCGTCACCGTGAAATCGCCGTCCACCGGTAACCCCGGAATGCCCTGTTTGTAGTCCAAACCGAGGTTGACCTTGTTCTTCGGCGCGTTTGGCAGCGTGGCGCCATCTAGATTTTGAAAGGCGGGCGAAGCAGTGCAGGTCGCCGGCAGGGTTTGGCCGCTGTAGCACTGGCCCACGGGATAGTCGATGGCGTTGGCTTCGGTATACGCATACCCGAGGTTGAAATGCAGATTCTCGGTGATCTGGGCGATCACATCGAGTTCGAGCCCGCGGGTGCGCACCTTGGGGATGTTGGTCAGAATGAACGCGTTGCTGATATTCGGTATGATGGTTTGGACCTGAAAGTCGGTGTATTCCGTGTCGTACACCGTGCCGTTGACGATGAGGCGGTGGTCAAGCCATTCGCTGCGCACTCCGAGCTCGTAATCGTTGGATTTCTCCGGTTTTACCGGAAAACTGGCCGCTTCCGCAGCGCCTAAACCTGTAACCAGGTCATACGCAACGCCCTTGTAACCGCGGGCGAAAAAGCCGAATGCCATGATATCGGGGGTTGCCTGGTATTGCAGGCCAAGCTTCCCCGTGACCACATTGTCGATGTTCGGGTTCGTGTGGCCGGCCGCGGGGAAGGTGATTACCCGGTAATAATCCTCATAGTTGTAGCTGCTCTGCTCGCGATTGAAGCGCAGGCCGGTGATCAAAGAGGTGCGCGGCAGGAACGTCCACGTGCTCTGACCGAACAGCGCATAATTGTCGTATTCGGTCTCCCCGCGCCAGTTGGCGATCGCCTTTGAATTGCCGACAAAGCCGCGGCCGAAATTGCGCACCAAGTCCTCGTCCGAGAAGAATGCGCCCAACAGATAATTGAAGTCGCGGACGCCATTGGATGTCAGCCGGAACTCCTGGCTGAAGGTGTCCACTGTAAAGCGACCGCCCTGCAGAATACCGCCGTTCAATTGCGTCGGCGTCGAGGGAGGGCTCGAGCCCGCGGGCTGGGTATTGGTGAACGGCGTGTAGTACTGCAGCGTATCGGCGTTGGTGGTGTCGTTTTCGGTCAGATCATGCAGATAGTATTGATCGATCCCGGTGATCGACAGCAGCGTCACCCCGCCGAAGTCATACGCGACATGGGACGTGAAGCCCACTTCATGGGCGTAAGCGAGCGGCGGCTGACCCACTTGCACGCTGTCATTGAGCGGGCCCGGGTTGACCCCGGCGATCGCCACCGACGGAGGCAGTCCCTTCTTTCCGAACAGAAGGGCACCGGGGCCGAGATAGGCCAGCGGCACTCCGCAACATTCCGCGTGATCGTCGCTGTAATGCACGGTAAACGTTGCAAGCAAGCTGTCGTTCGGCCGCCATTGCAGTTTGGCTCGCACAGCCCCCACTTGATCGCTGTCGATTTTCTCGCCGCTGTTGAGGTTATTGACGTTGCCGCCCCAGTAGCGCATCGAACCACTCACCCGGAATGAAAGTGTGTCGGATATCGGACCGGACAGACTCAGCGTCGCCCGCTCCTCGTCGTCGTTGGTTGCCATGACATCGCCGTAATAAGTAAACGTATCGGTCGGGGCCTTGGTCGTGACATTGACGAGCCCGGCAGAGGCCGATTTGCCGAACAGCGTGCTTTGCGGGCCGTTCAAAACTTCCACACGATCGATGTCCACGAGATCCGTGAATGCCTGCGCCTGGTACCCCACCGCCACATCGTCGATGACCACCAATACACTGGGTTCCGCGGCGATGCTGAAGGCGAAGGTGCCGACACCGCGCACGATGATGGCGCTGTTGGCCGGTTGATCGCCCGCGGTCACGGTGAGCGACGGCGAAAAGGCCGCCAGACTCGCAAAACTCGACAGGTTGGCCTTGGTGAAGTTGTCGCCGGTGACCACAGTCACAGCAATGGGCACCTGCTGCATGTTTTCCGCCCGCTTTTCAGCGGTGACCACAATTTCCTGGATTTGCGAGCTGTCTTCGGCCAATGCCAACAGCGGCCGGACAAAGCTTGCGGTGATGCCAATCGCGCAATAGAACAGCGTACGAATTACTGATGTCATTGATCGTCCCCCTAAATCTTGCCGGCCGGCTTTTTCTAATTTGTTTAAGGTATACTGGTCAGGCCACTTTATCAACTACCGGGTAGTTATTTGTCCAGTTCCCCGAGCGATGCGAAACTGCGGGCGGGCGCAATCCGAGGTTGCGGCCGCTCCGGCGGGGTTTAACTGCAAAAAAGCACGGAAACTTGTGCACATGGTTCCAATCTGTGCTTGACTATGAGAACGCTACGGCGCTAAAGCGGCCTTACCAATAACGCATACCTTTCGCAGATGCACACAGCACAAAAACTGCCGATCAGCGCGGCGCGCGTGATCGTCACCTGTCCGGGACGTAATTTCGTCACCCTCAAGATCGTGACGGCGGACGGCAGCTTCGGCCTCGGAGATGCGACGCTGAACGGCCGGGAGCTCGCTGTCGCGAGCTATCTGACTGATCACGTGCTGCCCTGTCTGGTGGGCCGGGACGCACATCAGATCGAGGATATTTGGCAATTTCTCTATCGCGGCGCCTATTGGCGACGCGGGCCTGTGACCATGAGCGCGATTGCAGCCGTGGATACCGCGCTGTGGGATCTCAAGGCGAAGGCGGCCGGAATGCCGCTTTATCAATTGCTCGGCGGGGCTTGCCGCAGCGCGGTACGGGTGTACGGTCATGCCAGCGGCGAGACGGTGGAGGACACCATTGCCGAAGCCCGCCGCTACATGAAACTCGGCTACACGGCCATCCGCCTGCAGTCAGGAGTACCGGGCCTCAGCTCGACCTACGGGGTCTCGCGCGACAAGATGTTCTACGAACCTGCGAACGGCGCGCTGCCGCAGGAGAATCGCTGGTCGACGCAGAAGTATCTGGCCCTCGCGCCGCAGCTGTTCGAAGCGGCCCGCGCGGCGCTCGGTTGGGACATCGACTTGCTCCATGACACGCATCATCGGCTCACGCCCATCGAGGCGGCGCGGCTTGGCAAGGATCTGGAGCCCTACCGATTGTTCTGGCTGGAAGATACCGTTGCCGCCGACAACCAGGCGTCGTACCGCTTGATTCGTCAACACACCACGACGCCGCTCGCGGTGGGCGAGGTGTTCAACAGCATTTGGGATTGCAAGCAGCTGATCGAAGAACAGCTGATCGACTACATCAGAGCCACCGTGGTGCACGCGGGCGGGATCAGCCATTTGCGGCGCGTTGCGGCGCTGGCAGAGCTGTACCACGTCAAGACCGGCTGTCACGGCGCCACCGATCTGTCGCCGGTGTGCATGGCGGCTGCGCTGCATTTCGATCTGTCGATTCCCAATTTTGGGCTGCAGGAGTACATGCGCCACACGCCGGAAACCGACGCGGTATTCCCTCACGCCTACCAATTCGAAGGCGGCTCCCTGCACCCCGGCGATCAGCCGGGGCTCGGGGTGGACATCGACGAGACCCTTGCCGCCCAATATCCCTATCAGCGCGCCTATCTTCCCATCAATCGGCTCGAAGACGGCACGATGACCAATTGGTAGACCCATATGTTTGACCGACATTCGCGTCCATGGTCAGTCGTCGGATTGGTCGCAGCGATCTGGTGCACGGCGCTCACCGCTGCGGCGCTCGAGTCCCGCGCCGCTCCGGCGGCCGGGCAGGGAGCCGCAACCGGCGAGCCGCGCGTCTCAATGGAATTGAGTCGAGGCTGGCGTTTCCGCCAAGCGGACGGATTGAGCGGCGTCGAGAGCAACGCGTTCGATGATTCTTCCTGGGCTGCCATCGAGCTTCCGCATACCTGGAACCGGCTGGGCAACGCGGGCACCGAACGGTCGCCGCTCTCGAACACGGTGCAGGGCGTGGGTTGGTACCGGCTTCGATTCCGCACGCCTCCCTCATCCGCCAACAAGCGCTACTTTCTTCAGTTCGACGGGGTCGGTGCCGTCGCGGATGTTTGGGTGAACGGACACTATCTCGGCAAGCACGCCGGTGCTTTTTCTCGATTCCGTTTCGACGCGTCGGCCGCCATCGACCCCTCCGGTGAGAATCTTCTGGTGGTCAAAGCCGACAATAGCCGGCCCCAGCCCGGTTCTACGACCGAAAATGTCATCCCGTTGTCCGGCGATTTCTTCGTATTCGGCGGCCTATACCGCCCCGTCACTCTGATCGCCACCGACTTCGTGCATGCGGACATGCTGGACTACGGCGGCCCCGGGGTGTACGCCAAAGCCTCGAGCCTCGACTCGGCGTCCGCCGTCGTGCGCGTATCCTCCAAACTGGTCAACGACGGCCCGAAGCCCCAGAAGGTCATCGTCGAGGCCCGCATCGAAAACGACGCCGGCGTGGTCGTCGCCGCGGAATCGAGCCGGGTGTCGTTGTCGCCGGCGCAGGTCGTCTGGATCGAGAGCACCCTGCACGTGGAACACCCGCGCCTTTGGCGGGGGACGAAGGATCCGTACCTTTACAAGCTCGTCGCGACGATCCGATCGAGCCAGGGTGTCCTTCTCGATCAATTGGCACAGCCGCTCGGCTTGCGCACCATCGCCGTCGATTCCCAAGAAGGATTCCTTCTCAATGGGGAGCATCTCTTCCTGAAAGGCGCGTCCATGCATCAGGACCGCCCGATCAAAGGTTGGGCGATCTCGCACGCGGATCAGGCGCAGGATTTCGATTTGCTGAAAGACATGGGCGGCAATGCCGTTCGACTCGCCCACTATCAGCACGATCAGTACTCGTACGAGCTGGCGGACGCATTGGGGATCGTGGTCTGGGCGGAAATTCCTCTGGTGAACAAAGTGTCATTCGACGGCTCGCCCGCGAATGCGGCGCTTGCCGCGAATGCGCGGCAGCAGTTCATCGAACTCATCCGTCAAAACTACAACCATCCCTCGATCGCGGTCTGGTCCATGGCCAACGAGATCGATCTCACCGCCGCCCAACTCAAAGGCCCGAGCAGACCCGCGGAGCTGCTGAAGTCCCTACAGATGCTCGCCAAGCAAGAAGATCCGGGACGCTTCACGACCTTCGCCGACTGCTGTGAAATAGCCCTCGCACCGCACGCGGACGCGGCGGCCGGTGTTGCCGTATCGCGCGACACCATCGTTGGAATTGCCGATACGATCGGCTACAACCGTTATTTCGGGTGGTACACGGGTGAGCTCGAAGATTTCGGCGTGATGTTGGATCAGGCGCATGCGCGTCATCCCACCCTGCCGATCGCAATCTCCGAATTCGGGGCGGGTGCGGCGCTCTCGCAGCACACCGATGATCCGGCCGGCGGACCGATCAATCCGCATGGACGGCCGCATCCGGAGGAATTTCAGAACCGGTATCACGAGGCGTCCTGGAGCGCCTTGCGCGGCCGCAGGTATCTCTGGGCCGTTTACGTATGGAACATGTTCGATTTCTCCAGCGACTCGCGCCGTGAGGGCGATCTGACGGACATCAACGAGAAGGGACTCGTCAGCTACGATCGGCTGACCCGCAAGGACGCGTTTTATTTCTACCGCGCCAATTGGAGCAGCCAGCCGACACTGCACCTGGTCGGACGGCGCTACATCGATCGGCCGTATGGTGTCGTCGACGTGAAGGCGTACAGCAATGCTGCGCAGGTCCGGCTGCGGCTGAATGACGAGGACCAGGGCCTGGTGCCCTGCGAGGGCGGGGTGTGTTTGTGGCGTGCGGTGCGCCTGCGTCCCGGACCCAACGCATTGCTCGCGACCGCGGAAATCGCCGGGACGGCCCTGTCGGATTCGATTCAGTGGACATTCGCCGGGTCGGCGGACCAGGTGCGCATCAAGGCGGGCGACATTTCCGGGTATGTATCGAAAGCAGGACAGCGCTACGGATCGGATGCGTACTTTACCGGGGGCAAGGGCCGCGGCATCAATGCCCCTGATACGCCGATGTCGGAGCGGGTTACCGTTGCAGGAGAGGATGCCGGCCTCTACGACAGTTTCAGAGAAGGTGCATTCTCGTATCATGTACCGCTGCCGAGCGGACGCCACCGGGTTACCCTGTATTTCCAGGAGCCCGCGGCCGACAAGGCCGGCATGCGGGCGTTCGACGTGCTCGCCAATGGGGCGACCGTGCTCAAGAGCTTCGATATCTACGCAGCGGCCGGCGGCAAGCTGAAAGGCGTGGTTCGCTCCTTCGACGCCATGTCGCGGGATGATGGGCTACTGATCGAATTTCGCCCCAAGATAGGCAATGCGCTGGTCACGGCGCTCTCGATTGCGCCCATTGACCGGCATTAGCAAGTCGATCGGCCGCTATCGCTGGCTGATTTGCGGCCTGTTGTTTGCGGCAACCGCGATCAACTATGTCGACCGTCAGATCATCGGGGTTCTGAAACCCACCCTGCAACACGAATTCGGCTGGAGTGAGTTCGCGTTCGCCGACATCGTCTTCTGGTTCCAGTGCGCCTACGCGTTGGGCTATCTCGCTTTCGGCAGATTCATCGACAGATTCGGAGCGCGGATCGGCTACTCGGCGTGCATGGTGCTGTGGACTGCGGCGCATATTGCGCACGCCTGCGTCACCTCGGTGGGCGGATTCATCGCAGTGAGGTTCGCGCTGGGCTTGGGTGAATCGGGCAATTTTCCGGCCGGGTTGAAGGCCATCGCCGAGTGGTTTCCGCAGCGGGAGCGCGCCCTTGCCACGGGCATTTTCACCGCGGGCTCGAATATCGGAGCCATCGTGACTCCATTGATCGTTCCCGGCATCACTCTTGCCCTGGGCTGGCGCGCCGCATTCGTGATCACCGGCTCATTCAGTCTCCTTTGGCTCGTCGTTTGGCTGAAAGTATACCGGCGGCCCGAGCTGCAACCCCATGTGTCGACCGCCGAGCTTGCGTACATCAACAGCGACCCGCCGGCCGTCGTCGTGCGTCTGCCCTGGCATCGATTGCTGCGCCTTCGCGAAACCTGGGCGTATGCGGCGGCGAGGTTCCTGATCGATCCGATTTGGTGGATGTTTCTGTTCTGGCTGCCGGATTTTTTTGCGAAGCGATACAGTCTCGACTTGAAGAGTTTTGGTCCGCCGCTGGTCGTGGTGTACACGGTCTCGGACATCGGAAGTATCGCCGGCGGCTGGTGGTCGTCGAGACTGATTCGCAGAGGCTCGAGTGTAAACAGGGCGCGCAAAATGACGATGCTCCTCGCGTCGCTGCTCGTCCTGCCGGTCATGTTCGCCATGTATGCGGACAATCTCTGGTTGGCGGTGGCCATGATCGGGGCCGCGACCGCGGGACATCAGGCCTTCTCGGTCAATCTCTATACCTTTCCGTCGGATGTGTTTCCCAAGCAAGCCGTCGCGTCGGTGGTGGGCATAGGGGGTACCGCCGGCGCCATCGGCGGTATGCTGATGTCGAAGTATGCGGGATGGATCTTGGACGCGGTGGGAAGCTATACACCGATTTTTGTGGTGGCAGGGACCGTGTATTTGGCGGCACTCGGGACAATACACATATTGTCGCCGCGCATGGCCGCCGTGGTCGTGCCCGAACAGGGTGTCCGCTCAGAGTGATCGTCTATCGGCCGGACTCGGGCTGCTCGGCCGCGAAGACCTGCCTTGCGATCGTCACCGCCGAGGCCGCCGTCGGCCAGCCTGAATAAAAAGCGAGATGGGTGATCAGCTCGATGAGTTCCTCGCGGGTGACGCCGTTGTCGAGCGCTCTCTTGAGGTGGAAAGGCAATTCGTTGGTCCGATACATGGCAACGAGAGCCGACACTGTGACGAGGCTGCGGTCTCGGGGCGAGAGCCCCGGCCGTTTCCAGACGTCTCCAAACAACACACGCTCGGAATACTCAGCGAGTCCCGGAGCAATATCGGCGAATGGATTGGGTGCGATACTGGGTTTGTCAGTCATAGGTCTCCTCGGCTCACCGTCCGACCAGGCGATTCAAGTGTTCGGGGTAGCGGGCCCCCTGCAGGTGGACTGTCGATGCGGCGCTCTCGATCTCTCGAAGTTCGTCCGAGCTCAGCTCGAGCGCAACTGCAGCGTTATTCTCCTCCAGGCGCTCGAGCTTCGTGGTGCCTGGAATCGGAACGATCCAGGGCTTCTGGGCCAGGAGCCAAGCAAGCGCAAGCTGGGCGGGGGTCACTTTCTTGCGCGCCGCGATCACGGCTAGCAGGTCGACCAGCGCCTTGTTCGTCTTTCGAGCCTCGGGGGTGAAGCGGGGGACGATGTTGCGAAAGTCGGTGCGGTCGAAGGTTGTCTTTTCATCGATCTTACCGGTGAGGAAGCCCTTGCCGAGCGGGCTGAACGGGACGAAGCCGATGCCGAGTTCCTCGAGGGTCGGCAACAGGTCTGCTTCAGGTTCCCTCCAAAACAGCGAGTACTCGCTCTGCAGGGCGGTGACGGGTTGAACCGCGTGAGCGCGGCGAATCGTCTGCACGCCCGCTTCGGACAGGCCGAAGTGTTTGACCTTGCCGGCCCGGATCAGGTCCTTCACGGCGCCGGCGACTTCCTCGATCGGCACCTCGGGATCAACGCGATGCTGGTAGAACAGGTCGATCGTATCCACCTTGAGTCGCTTCAGTGAAGCTTCCGCGACTTGCTTGATGTGCTCGGGCCGGCTGTCGAGGCCTGCCTGCTTGCCATCGACCAGCTTGAAGCCGAATTTGGTGGCGATGACGACCTGTTGACGGAAGGGCGCAAGCGCTTCTCCCACGAGCTCTTCGTTGGTGAAGGGACCATAGACTTCCGCCGTGTCGAAGAATGTCACGCCGGCCCGGACGGCCGCGCGGATGACCTCGATCATCTTCTGCTTGTCGCCCGGTGGCCCGTACCCAAAGCTCATGCCCATGCAGCCCAAGCCGAGAGCCGACACTTCCAGATTGCTGTTCCCCAATTTCCGCTTCTGCATAACGCCTCCGATCGCCTGTAACGGGTCTGTCCGTCTGTGTGCAGACTAAACCCTCGCGGTTCTCTCGACTAGCCGATAAAATACGATTGGACTTATGAATAGGGAGCATGAATGAAGCGGGAACAACTCGCCGATCTTGCGGCCTTCGTTGCCGTCGCTCAGGAGCGCAGCTTCACCCGGGCCGCTGCAAAGCTCGGGATTACACAGTCGACATTGAGTCACACCATCCGGCGGCTCGAGTCGCGCCTGGGGCTTCGCTTGCTGGCCCGGACGACCCGGAGCGTTGCGCCGACGGACGCGGGTGAGCGCCTGCTCCTCACGGTCGGACCCGCTTTCGAGGAGATCGATGCCAAAGTGGACTCGCTGAGCGAGCTGCGAGAGAGACCCGCAGGCTCGATCCGTATCACGGCGACGGAACACGCGGCGGAGGCGATCCTGATGCCGGCGCTGGAGCGATTGCTGCCGAAGTACCCGGACATCAAGGTCGAGATCACCGTCGACTACGGACTGACCGACGTCGTCGCCGAACGCTACGACGCGGGAGTTCGGCTGGGTGAACAGGTGGCAAAGGACATGGTGGCGGTGCGGATCGCCGCGGACATGCGCATGGCGGCGGTCGCAACTCCCTCCTACTTCGCCAAGCGACGACCGCCGCGAGTGCCGCAGGATCTCGCCGACCACCAATGTATCAACCTGCGGCTGCCGACATTGGGTGGTCTCTATGCATGGGAGTTCGAGAAGGCGGGACGGGAGTTGAGGGTCCGGGTCGACGGGCAACTGGCGTTCAACGATCCATCGATGAATGTACGCGCCGCCAGAGCCGGCTTAGGGATAGCATACGTTCTCGAGGACATCGTACGGTCCGATATCGACTCAGGCCGGCTTGTTCGCGTGCTCGCGGAGTGGTGCGCGCCGTTTTCCGGCTATCATCTCTATTATCCCAGCCGCCGGCAGCCTACCCCTGCCTTTGCCTTGATCGTCGAAGCGCTGCGCTATCGGGGACAAGGCAAAGCACGTGGGAAAGGGTCAGTATGATCCCCGACAAACAGGAGACTCCGTTGGCATACCGAACAGTCGAGAATTCTCCGCAGGTGTATGCACGAATCGGCGGCGCGCTGTACCTGGCAATCATCGTTCTCGGCGCTTTCGCCGAGGGATTCGTTGCGGACAGACTTGTCGTATCCGGTGACGCCGCAGCTACGGCGCACAACATCATGGCCTCCCCGATATTGTGGCACTTGAGTGTCGCCGGCGACTTGCTCGTCGTGCTTTTCGCCGTGCCGCTGCTGTGGATCGAATATCTGTTGCTCAGGCCGGTGAACAAGCAGCTGGTATTGCTCGCAGTGCTCTTCAATCTGGTGTCGCTTGCCGTTGAGGCGATCAGCAAGCTGTATCTTCTGGTCGTTATGCCGACATTGGGGAGTGGGGATTACCTGAAGGCGTTTGAACCACGACAGCTGCAGGTTCTCGCGAACCTGGCTCTCAAGTCGCATGACGTCGCATTCAATATCGCCCTGATATTTTTCGGTTGTACCTGCCTGGTGAATGGCTACCTCATTTTCAAATCGGACTATTTGCCCAAACTCATCGGCATATTGATGCAAGTTGCCGGTTGGAGTTATTTGATCGCCTGCTTTGCTGCATTTTTTGCCCCCGCACTCTCAGACCTGATCAGCCCCGCCATTCTGCTTCCGCCGTTCATCGGCGAATCGGCATTTTGCCTCTGGCTTCTCGTAAGGGGTGTGAACGTCGCGCGGTGGAAGGAGCGAGTAGGCGTAGGGCACGGGGTTTGAACGCCCCGAGGCGCTACAGAAAATCGTACGAGAAGTGGCGCTTCGCGCGGCGGACCCGGCCGGCGGGCGGATTCGGGAAGTGCGCGGGATACAGCACGGACCCGTTGTCCGCGCACCGGGCCAGCAGGCGCTGTCGCGTGGCACAGGCTTCGGCAGGGTTCTCGTCGGCAAAGAACGGGATGTCCGGACGAACGAGCTGGATCAGGTGATGCACGACATCGCCCATGAACACTGCCCGCGATCCGCCGCGTTGGGCGTTCACGACGACGCTGCCGGGCGAATGGCCGGCCGCGTCCTCGAGCCAGATGCCATCCTCAATCTCGCGATGCACGCAGTCATTGCCGTCCACGATGTCGGCAAGCCCCGCCTCGACCACCGGAAGTACCGAATCCGCGTAGGCCTCTCGGTTGTGGGCTTCGTGAGTCTGCCGGCCGAAGAACTCGAAGTCCTTGCGGCTGAACACGTAACGGGCGTTCGGAAATGTCGGGACCCAGCGCCCGTCCTCGAGACGCGTATTCCACCCCACATGATCCGCGTGCAGATGCGTGCACAGCACGAGATGAATGTCGGCAGGATGGCAGCCCGCGCCCGCAAGGTTTTGCAGCCACTGTGACTGCAGTCGATGCGCCCACGGAACACTGCGCTGCTTGTCGTTGCCGCAACACGTATCGATCAGCACGTTGAGGCCGTCGACGTTCAAGAGATAGCTGCGTACCTCGATGTGAAATATCGCGGCCTGCGGATCCATCGACAGATCGTCGCTCCAGTACCAGGCTTTGAGCGCCGACAGATCCTCGCCGGTGACGCCCGGCACGGCAAACTGCATGGGCATCCTGCCCTCGCCCTCGCGGACGCTGTTGATCTCGAGCTTGCCCAGGTGCCCCCTCATGAACGCTCCCTCGTTACTACTCGGCGCAATAATCTCATAGCCTGCGCCGAGCGCCTAAGCCGTACGCTCAAACCGCGGCGCTGCGGCGTATCATCATCGCGCAGGTGATCCGACGCACGGGTGGAGATATGGCAGATGTCGCGCAGGGGTTCGACTACCTGGTGGTGGGCGGTGGCACCGCCGGCTGCGCGTTGGCTGCCCGATTGTCCGAGGACTCTCGTTTCACGGTCTGTCTGCTCGAGGCAGGCGGATCCGGCAAGAGCGTGTTCGTCGACGTCCCCGGCACTCTCGTGGTGGCTCAGCGGTCGTCCGCGCTGAACTGGCGTTTTCAGTCCGTGCCCCAGCTGCAGCTCAACGGCCGCAGGATATCGCTGCCTCGGGGGCGGGGCCTCGGCGGTTCTGCGCTCATCAACGGCATGGTTTATTTCAGGGGAAACCCGCGGGACTACGACGCGTGGGCCGCCGCCGGAGCCGCGGGCTGGAGCTACCGGGAGGTGCTGCCGTACTTCCGCAGGAGCGAACACAACGAGAATTTTGGTTCCGGCGTGTACCACGGCCGCGGTGGACCCATGGCTGTGCGCAGCGTCACCCGTCCGAATCCACTGAACTTCGCTGTCTTTGACGCACTCGCCGCTCTGGGTTATTCCTACCGCGAGGATTTGAACGGCGCGGACAGCGAGGGGATGGGGCTGCGCCAGCTCTCCATCCGAGGCGGCAGACGCGAGACCACGGCTAGCGCCCTGCTGCGGCCGGCGCTCGGGCGATCGAATCTAACCGTGCTGACCGGCACGCAGGCCACCCGCATCGTGCTCGATGGTCGGCGGGCAGTGGCGATCGAGGCGCGCGCGGCAGGCGCCAACCTCGTGGTCAAGGCGCATCGGGAGATCGTGCTCACGGCAGGCGCAATCCAGTCACCGCAGCTGCTGATGCTCTCCGGGATCGGCGACGCCGCACACCTCGCTGCCGTAGGTGTGACGGTGCGACATGATCTTCAAGGAGTCGGCCGCAACCTTCATGATCACCTGGCAAGCCCGGTGCACATGCACACGCTCAATCCCGCGTCCTACGGCGTTTCGCTGCACGCAATGCCGCGAAACCTGCTGAATGTCGCCGAGTATCTGGTGTTTCGCCGCGGCCCTTTGGCCAATAACGTGTTCGAGTCCGCGGCGTTCGTGAAGTCGACTCCGGCTCTCGACAAGCCCGACATACAACTCGTCTTCCAGCCGGCCAAGCGCCCTGGCCCTTCATTCCCGTATCCCGTGGGCCATGGCTTTGCGATCAGCCCGGTCGGTCTCTATCCCCGCAGCCGCGGGCGGCTCACTCTGGCGAGTCCCGACCCATTCGACGCGCCGCTGATCGATCCGAATTTACTGTCCGCACCGGAGGATCTGCTGCCGCTGATCAACGGCATGCGCCTGGCGCGAAAAATCTTCGCGTCGAGCGCCTTCGCGCAATACCGAGCCCACGAGACCGCTCCCGGAAGCGCTGCGGCCAGCGACGCCGACCTTGCCGACTACGTCCGCGCGCAGGCCTATACCGTCCATCATCCGGTGAGCACCTGCCGCATGGGCAACGATGCTGCCGCGGTGGTCGATCCGCAGCTGCGGGTCGCCGGTCTGGAAAACCTGCGGGTCGCGGACGCCTCCGTGTTCCCATCCATCATCGGCGGCAACACCAATGCGGCAGTCGTCATGATCGCCGAAAAGGCCAGCGACCTGATCCTGGGACGACCGCCGCCGCCGCCCGAGAACTTCGGCGTCTCTGAGCCGCTGAGCAACAACGCTTCTTCTTAGTTCGCAGATCCACGGAGATTGCAATGTCCCAATCACCCAGCGCCGCGGAACGAATCGAGATCGAACGTGCCTGTGAGCGCATCGTCTACGCCTATTCACGTGCCCTCGACTTGGGCGACATGAGCGCGGCGGCGGACTTCTTTGCCGAGCATGGCTCATTTGCCCGGCCCATGGCGCCCGACAAGGTTATTCAGGGCCGGGAAGCCATTCGCGCCGCCCTGCTGACGCGGCCGAAGACGCTGCTGACCAAGCACCTGGCCACCAACGTGATGATCGACGTCATCAGCCGCGACGAGGCCCGCGGGCTCTCCTACCTCACCATGATATCGACGACACCGCCGGCGGATGGCGCCGCACCGCATGTGTCCGCCGGCCCGGTTTACTTCGGCGAGATCGAGGATCGATTTGTGCGCGAGGGCGGCGAGTGGAGAATCCTCGAGCGGCGCGGCTCGATCCAGATGAAATTCTTCGGGGCGGCGGCCCCGGGTTAAACCTAGCCGATGCCCCGAACGCTTGTCTCTAGCTGAGCAGTGTCAACGGTTTTGGCAGCTTGGTCAGCAGTTCCTCGCTGAAACGGGCATCGATATGGAAAAAGGCCGCGCGCGCAATCGTGGCTGAACGATTCTCCCACGCGTGGTCCGTACCCCGCTGCACGACCACATCCCCCGGTTTCAGGATCACCTCGCTGTCATCGAGGATCAGCACCAGTTCCCCCTCGATCACGACCACATAGTCGAGGGTGCGAGTCCGGTGCATCACGGTTCGCTTGCCTCCTTCCTCGAGCGGATAGACGTCCAGGATCCGCAGCAGATGGCCCGCCGCGGGCATGATCGTGAACGGACGTTCGTTCGGTTCCGAGGCGACGCCTGCGGTGAGTTCGGGAATCGTGCGAGCCTCGCTCCACATCTCATGAAAATCGGCGCCCACGCCCAACCCGTGCATCGAATGATGCTGGGGCGGCGCACCGTCCGACAGGACGACGGATTTTCCCAGGCCATCGTGGCCCGTGACCACGCGTCTCGTGGATTTCAACATCAGCCTTTCTCCTTACGCAGCCCAAGCCCGTCGTCCAGCTCTGCCGGTCGTCGCTGGAAGGCGCGGCGCTCTTCGCTCATGGTCGAGCAGCCTCTCTCGCGCGGCCGGTAGTCTACAAGGGGATCGAGTTTGCACGAAATGGAGGGTCACGCATGAGTCTCGTCGGATTTGGCCAACCGGACGATGGAATCATTCAGATGTGCTACGTGGTGCCCGACATTCGCGCGGCCATGAACCTTTGGATCGACAAGCTGAAGGTGGGTCCCTGGTTCTTGCTCGATCACTTCAGCGGCGTCAACCCCAAGTATCGCGGCCGGGACTCCAAGGCCGACGTGTCGCTGGCCATGAGCTTCGCGGGGCACATGAATATCGAGCTCATCCAGCCCAACGACGCCGAGCCGTCGGTGTACCGCGAGTGGATCGAGAAGCGCGGCTACGGATTTCATCACTGGGGCCGCGCGACCAGAAACTTCGACCGGGACGTGGCGCACTATCGGGCGCAGGGCCATGAGCTCGCGTTTCTGGCGGGCGTCCCGAGCGGGGGCAGCGTGGCTTACATGGACACCACGGCACAGATGCCCGGTTACGTCGAACTCATCGAGCTGGGCGCGGGCTTCGAGCCGCTTTTCAGCAAGTTCTATCGCGCCAGCATCGGCTGGGACGGGGCGGATCCCGTGCGCTCGTTCATCTGACGATCGCCGTCTCCGCCGCGCCCGGCCGGGCCTGCCGCGCCAAGCAGATGGGCGCCGTCTCGCGCAGAAACAACGCCAGCACGGTGCCCACGAGGGCGCAGGCCGCCATGATCACGAGGGGCGCCTGTAAACCGTAGTGATCGGCGGCACGGCCGGCAATGGCCGGCGCACTGACGCCGCCCAATATCTCGCCCAGGCCCACGACCATGCCGAGCGAGGTCGCGACGTAGCGGGCCGGAATGGTTTCCGAGGGCACCGTACCCATGAACAGCGGAAAGGTGCCGCTGGCCGACCAGCCGATGAAGATCAAAGTACCGAGCAAGAACAGCGAACCCTGGAAATACAGCGCGGCGAGCGGCACCAGCAGTCCTATGCAATTGAAAATAACAATGACGGGCCGCCGTCCGAAGCGGTCCGACAGTGCCGGCACCACGAAGCTGAAGAAGGCGGCCGACAGGCCGAGCACGCTCATGAGATAGCTCATCTGCACTTTGCTGATCAGCCGGACCTTGGTATAGAACAGCGGTAGAAACGCCCAGCCGAGCACCATCCACGCCACCATGAAGATGGCCATCACCATGCACAGCCACATGTTCCGGTGCTGCAACATCGCTCCGTAGCCCACTCTGGCCTCAGCGTGCGGCGCGGCCGCCTGCGTAGCCGCCTTGGAAGGCGTCAGCGCCGTGGGGGGCTGGCGCACATACTTGGCGATGAGCAGCGCCATGATAAGACCCGGCACGCCCGCCAGATAGAAAGCCCAGCGCCAGTTATAGCTCGTGGCGACGGCCACCAGAATGAGGGGCGCCGCAAACGAGCCCAGCATATTGCTGCCGAAGTTCTGCATCACGCCCATGTTGTTGCCGCGCTTGGCGGCCGTGGACTCGATGGCCACGAGCGACTGGGCGATGGGCAGTATCGGTCCCTCGGCGAGTCCCATCAGCAGGCGGGCTAAAATCAGGGTCAAGAAAGAAGCCGCTAGTCCGGAAGCGAACGAGCACAGCGAGAATGCCACGACGGTGATCAGCAGAATATTCTTGCGATTGCCGGTGCGATCCGAATACCAGCCGCCCAGAAACGACGAGACGGCCCAGGTAAAGGACAGGGCTGAAGCCACCCATCCCACCTGCTCGTTATTGAAATGCAAGTCATCGGCGATGAAGGGCATCAGGAAATTGGCGGCATTGCGGTCGAAGAACACGAAGCCGAACGTGACGGTCAATACCCAGATCAGCCTGGTTTCATACCTCATCCGCCGCATACCTCGGGAATCAGAATTGGGCCCGGATCGTCCGCGACTCTACTCGATAAGTGCTCCCAGGCGGATACGCTGGACAGCAGGTTCTTGTTCACTATGAGTAGAGTCTAGCAGCCCCCTAAAGCAGATCCTTACAGCTTCGTGAACACACCCGCGACGCATTCCGATTCTCCGCAGAGCGCCGATCGGCGCTCGTTCGTGCGCGGCGTAGGTTTTCTGAGCGGAGTGATTGCCCTAGGGCATCCGCTTGCCGCGCTGCTGCCGGGCCGTGCCTGGGCGGTGGAGCTGCGCGTGCTGTCTTCGGCGGACGCCGCGGCGTTGCTGGCCATGATCCGCACCATTGCGCCCCATGACACGCTGGATGATGCGGCCTATGCCCTGGTCGTCAATGCCATCGACGCCGATGCGGCGGGTTCGACCGAGGCGCGCGCCGATCTTGCGGCCGGCATTGCGAGTCTGGGTGCCGGATTTGCCGCGATGCCTGAAGCGGCACGCGTCGAACACTTGAAGGCCATCGAATCGGGCACATTCTTCCAGGCCGTGCGGGTAAAGACCTTGATGGTCCTGTACAGCAATCCGATCGCCTGGGCGCACTTCGGTTACGAGGGTGAGGCGTTCTCGAAGGGCGGCTACTTGGTGCGCGGCTTCAACGATCTCAAGTGGCTTCCCGACGTGCCGCCGGCAGACAGCGGCCCGATGCCGTTCGCGTAGGCGCTCAATTCATGCCGCGTTTCGAGCTCAACGATCCGGACCTCGTCGTCATCGTCGGTTCTGGTGCCGGCGGCGGCACCATGGCCAATGAACTCACGCGCCGCGGCCTCAAGGTTGTGCTGTTCGAGGCGGGCAAGCGCCAGTCGCTCGCGACTTTTTCACAGAACCCCGGCGAGGCATTCGGCCAGCTCACCTGGCTCGAGCCACGCACCCAAAGCGGCACCTGGGATCCGGTGAAAACCTCGCCGACTCTCCCGGCCTGGCACTGCCGCACGGTGGGCGGCACCACGGTGCACTGGACCGCCGCGACACCGCGCCTGCAGCCCTTCGAGATGCGCGCGCGCACCGTGTACGGCGACATTCCCGGCGCATCGCTCGCCGATTGGCCCATCGACTACGCCGAGCTGAAGCGCTGGTACCAGGTGGCTGAGAAGCGGCTGGGGGTTACGCGCCGCAACGGCAATCCGGGCATGCCCGCATCGAACAATTTCAAGGTGATGTATGCCGGCGCGCGCCGCCTTGGCTACAAGCGCGTACACACCAACTACCTGGCGATCAATTCGCGCGCCCGCGATGGCCGGGGACTATGCATTCAGCAGGGCTTCTGCGCGCAAGGCTGCAAGACCGGCGCCAAGTGGAGCACTTTGTATACGGAGATTCCCCAGGCCGAGGCCAGCGGCAAGCTCGACCT
>Ga0210391_10001572_pt1 | contig 20590 bp, 17 predicted proteins | sample IncBWC12OmetaG_FD_160573 | JGI IMG/M metagenome (GOLD analysis project Ga0210391, IMG submission 160573) | Forest soil microbial communities from Barre Woods Harvard Forest LTER site, Petersham, Massachusetts, United States - Inc-BW-C-12-O ...
TCCTTCCCCACCATCCGCGGCGAATGTGTGGACCCCGCCACCTCAAAAACCACATCTCCCATCTCCGAAACCCACCCCTCGTCGTAAGTCCAAGCCCCCTGCACCGTGTACACCACCACCGTCCCCGGATGAAAATGCATCTGCAGCGCCGCTCCCGGCACCGACCGAATAAATAAAATGATCTGCCCCGTCACCGGATTCAATCAGGAGTTGGGACAGTTAAGCGAGTCTCGACTTAATCCCCGGTCGATGGCAGCTTTCTAGTGCAGGGATGGCTTCACAGCGAAAAGATAGCCGGCAATGACCCATCCACATCCGACCCCGACGATTAGTATTCGGCTCAAAGCAGATTTTGCTTTTCTTCCATACCACCAGAAGAATTTGTTCGATACCAGTGCACTTAGCAGGTGACCTGCTCCCTGAGCGGCGAAAAACCAGAGTGGAGGCGTCCCGATTCGCAGGATTACCAGCGCAACGATAGCCTCGTAGATGGCCAGTTCTTGAAGGTAAACTGTACGCTTATCTCGGACAGGCAACGTAAAACCTACGATTCGCCGCGTCTCATCGTCAGTCGCGCCAACATATCACACTATTTAGCGAATTCGCGGTGCGTCAATCGTACGGACAAGTCCTTGGCCGCAAGGAGTGGGGCTAGGGAGCAACTACTCGCCTGCCCAGCCGCGGATGGGGCGGCCACCCTGCCTCCCACCCCTTGAAATCCCCAACCAAGTATGATACATAGTAACCAGCAGCAGAAAGTAACCGGCGCGTGCAGCGCACCCCTAAAAACTAAATAGCCGACGACCGGTCGAGCGAAACCGTCTCCGCGCCTTGGGACTTCTCCGCCCGCCCCTCCGCGGGCTCCGCTCGCCCGCGCGATTCCGTCTGCAAACGAGGCCACCATGGACGAAGAAGCGCCCCGCAGGCCAAACCGAAACTTCCCCCTCGCCCTCTACAAATTCCGCGATTCGCGCTTCGGTCCCGTCACCTACAAACTCATGTCTATCGCAGAAAGAGATGCCCAGATAGCCGAGGAAAAACGCGTGGCCGCCGAGAAGCTCGCTGCCGCCATTGCCGCCGCCGCAACCGCTTCCGCTGCATCGTCACCCGAGCAGCCGCCCCCTGCTCCTCCCGCGCCGCCCCCTCCTTCCGACCCGTCCACTCCTCCCGACTATTCCCGCCATCCTCGCCGCTGCTCCATCTGCTGCCATCCCGATCGTGATGCCATCGAAGGCGATTTCATCCGCTGGCGCAGCCCCGATCAAATTGCCAGGGCCTACGATCTCCCCGATCGCTTCTCCGTCTATCGCCACGCGCACTACGCCGGGCTCTTCGAGCGCCGCAAACGCCAGGTCGCTCGCGTCCTCGAAACCTTCCTTGAGTCCGCCGACAGCTGTCCCATCGAGGCTGCGGACATGATCATCCGCGCCACGCGCCTCTACGTCCGCATCAACGAACACGGCGATTGGGTCGAAGCCCCTCGCACCCAATACTTCATCACCGGTACAATGGACTCCACCGAGCCGTCCGCTCCGTCGCCTACTCCGTCTCCTGCTCCGTTATCCGTGCCGTCACCCACTCAGGCGTCTGCCCCGCATTCGCCCAAGCTCGCAAACCGCCGTCGCAACCTGACAAAACCCGATCCCACGTCGCCCAATCCGAATCGCCGCAAACGCAGCCCCAAAACCCTAATCGCTACACACTCCGATTCAGAAATTTCATAAACCCATGAAACCAAACGAGAAAAGATTTTCTAACCGCAACAAAAAACACACCGTGCACATATGCCTAACCGAACGAGGGATGCAAGAGGCGCAGAGGATGCGTGAGGAAACAAGAATCTTTGTGGGTCGTGGCTTCAGCGACGACGTGAACCAAGCAAACGCCGAGCGGCTTCAGTCACTGACCTGCCGATTTTGCAGTTGCAACGCAGATCTAGCGCCGGGAACGTTTCGTGGATTTTCTTTTCAGTCGCCGGCGCGCTTTCGCTGTCGCCCGACGCACTACTTTACTGCGGCGTTTCGATTTCTTGCGTCCTGCGTCGCGCCCAGCCCGTGCCAATTCGCGCCGCCTCGCCGCCGCCCAACCAGTCTTGATCGTCTGCCGTCCTCGCGCAATTCCCAGCGCATCCGCCGGAACATTTTCAGTGATCGTGGACCCCGCCGCCACATACGCGCCATCGCCAATTCGCACCGGGGCCACCAGCGCGGTGTCACTCCCGATAAAAACACGATTGCCTATCGTCGTTTCATGCTTGGCCACGCCGTCGTAATTGCAAGTGATGGTGCCGGCGCCGATGTTCGCTTCGCGCCCGACGGACGCATCGCCCAGGTAAGTCAGATGCCCGGCCTTCGCGCCCTCGTGTATCACCGAATTTTTCACTTCCACGAAATTTCCAATGTGCACGCCCGCGCGTATATCCACCCCAGGACGCAGCCGCGCAAACGGTCCCACCTGCGCCTTGTCTCCAATGCGGCTGGATACCATCACGCTGTGTGCACCGATCAATACCTCGTCATCCAGACGCATGTCCCGCAGCACGCTGCCTGTCTGAATCGTGCAACGCGCGCCGATGCGCGTCTTGCCCAGCAGTTGCACGCACGGCTCAATCACCGTGTCGGGTCCCGCGCTCACTTCCGGATCAATCACTACTGTTTCCGGCAGATAAATCGTTGCGCCTGCTTCCATCAGCTCCGCGGCTTTGCGCGCGCGGAATATCCGGTCCACGTCCGCCAGATTTGCGCGCGTGTTGCATCCCAAAATTTCATTCGCATCCGGAGCCAACTGCGCCAGCACACGTTCGTTGCGCTGCCGCAACAGCGCGATCGCATCAGTCAGGTACAACTCGCGATGCGCATTGTTCGGCCGCAAAGCGGCCAAGCAAGGCCACAGTTTCTCGAGTGTGAAGCAATAAATGCTGGAATTCACTTCGTGGATGGCGCGCTGCTCGGGTGTCGCGGCTTTTTCCTCGACGACTGCCTGCACGCGCCCTTCGGAATCGCGCACCACACGGCCGTAATCCGTGGGATCGTCGAGCTCAGCGCTCAGAATCGTGGCAGCCGCTTCGCCGCGGCGGTGCGTGTCCAGCAGCGCCGTCAAAGTCTCCGCGCGCAGCAACGGTGCATCGCCCGGAACCACGATCACCAGCTTCGCGCTCTTGCGCAGCGCGCGCCGCGCTACCTGCAACGCGTGTCCGGTGCCGCGCTGCGGTTGCTGCTTCACCGTATCCACGCCCAGCGATTCGGCCAGCGCGCCCACTTCTTCCGCCTGGTGCCCCACCACCGCCAAAATCTGCGCCGCTCTCACCGGCTGGCATGCGCGAATCACGTGCTCCAGCAGCGGGCGTCCTCCGGCGCGATGCAACACTTTCGCCAGGTCGGAACGCATTCGCGTCCCTTTCCCAGCAGCCAAAATTACGATGACGGTGTCAGCGGCAGCCATGCAAGAGTTATTGTCGCTTCCCCACGCAGCTTTGGCAATCGAAACAGCCGTACCACCGCCACAAATGCCGTGCATTTGTTAACCAAAGCGCTATATTCCCTCGCAGGCAGAACAGGAGGCACGCAATGTTTTGTCAAAACTGCGGAACGACCAATCCCGACTCAGGGCAATTCTGCTCCAATTGCGGCAGCCCGCTGACTGCGGCTGCCGCCGTACGACCAACGACGGGCCCGGGCGCAGTCGGCGGTGGTTCATTCGCAACACTGCCTCCATTCGACGGCAATCCGCGCACCAGCGGCAAAGCCATAGCCAGCCTGGTCTGCGGAATCTTCACATTTTTCTTCCCTGCCTCCATCGCCGCAATCATTCTCGGCCACATCTCGCTCTCAGAAATACGTAGATCCGCAGGACGTCTGGGCGGTCGCGGCCTCGCGACAACAGGATTGGTGCTGGGCTATCTCGGCCTCATGGTCATTCCCATCATGATCGTCGCCGCCATCGCGATTCCCAATCTCCTGCGAGCGCGCATTGCAGCGAACGAAGCTTCGGCCGTCGGCTCGCTCCGCACGATTAACGTTGCGGCGGTTCAATACGCAGCAGGTTATGAAAATGGCTTCCCCTCCAGCTTCGAAGTTTTCGGATATGGCAAAACGATTGTAGGAAATTGCAATCACGGCGGCCTGATTGATCGCAGGCTGGCCTCGGGCCAGAAAAGCGGCTACATCTTCACGTACACGCCGCAGTTCCCAAATGATGCGTCCGGGCCTGTCGTCTCGCCCAAAGCAGCCGCAAGAGGTTGCACTTCTGGAGGTGCTTCAGGTTTCACGGTGGCGGCGGATCCGCTGCAGCGCGGCACCACAGGAGTGCGCAGCTTCTTCACTGATCAGACCGGGGTCATTCGCTATTCAGCTAACGGCGAATCCGCCACCGCCGATAGTCCGCCGCTACAGTAGCCAAGATTTCACAGGACAATTTGGCCGCTACTTTCGGATAGCGCGGATTTCACGCGCCGCATAAATTGTGCGAGCATCGAAAGAACAAGGATCGAAGGAGCGAGCATCAATAAACCAGCGATGAAAACGCAAACAGCTTTTGAGACCGCGACGACGATGCACATCCTCGACAATCCGATCTGGCATTCGCTCTCGAAACTGCACGCACACTTTGCGGAAGGCGACGACCTCGCGAAACGCTACCCGCCGGAAGTAACTCGGCTCGCCGCGATGGGCGAACCAACCAGCGAAGCATGCGCCTCGCTCGCAAAAACTCTGCAGCGCGCCGGCGCGGCGTTATTTCTCGATCAGCCTCCGCAAATCCCCGCTGATTGGATCACCGCGCACGAACCGCCGCTGGTGCAAATGGTCTGCGAAAAACCAAATCTGGCGCAGGATGGATTTCCAGCCGAAAAGTTAACTCCAGCGGATGTGCCGGAAATGGTCGCGCTCGCCGAATTGACCAAGCCCGGGCCTTTCGGCACGCGCACGCGCGAACTGGGTGAATACCTGGGAATCCGTCAATCCAAGCGCCTGGTAGCCATGGCTGGCGAGCGGCTGCATCTGCCGGGTTACACCGAAGTCAGCGCAGTCTGCACTCATCCGGATTTTCAAGGCCGCGGCTATGCCCGCGAGTTGATGTCCATTCTGATGCGCAAGATCATTCGGCGCGGCGAAACTCCCATTCTCCACGTGCGCCAGGAAAACGTTTCGGCGATTCATTTGTACGAGAAGCTGGGTTTCCGCACTCGGCGCCTGCTTCATTTTGTGATTGTACGCACGGCGTGAAATTCCCGCGGTGCTCGCTGCCTTTTGTGTTCGAAGTCAGGATGTGGCGGGAAGAGAATTGGCAATAGAGGGCCGCGCATCTTCTGAATCGCGCGGCGCAGTTGTTTCGGTCCAGAGAGTGTGGTCGGCAAGCAGGCGCGTGACCAGTTGCGTGTGCAGCGCGTGACCAGCTTTGTGCGCCACGATGCGCGCTTTCAGCGGACGCCCCACCAGCGCCAGATCGCCGATCAAGTCCAGCGCTTTGTGCCGGCCAAATTCATCTGGAAAACGCAGCGGGCCGTTCAGGATGCCTTCGTCGTCCAGCACGATTGCGTTTTCCACGGAGCCGCCGCGAATCAATCCCATCGCCTGCAAGCCCGCAAAATCTTTCATGAACCCGAAGGTCCGCGCTGGCGCCAGCTCGCGGCTGAAGGACTGCCGGTCCACCGTCATCTCCACTTCCTGCGGACCTACGTCCGGATGCTTGTAATCCACGAAACAGTGCACGCGGAATTCATCCGCGGGATAGATTCCAATGCGGCGGTCGCCGTCGGAAAATTCCAGCGGCTTGATGACGCGAATGTAACGCCGCTGCCGGCGCAGCTTGCGAATCCCGGCGTTCGCCAGCAGTTCGATGAAAGGTTTCGAGGAACCATCCAGAATCGGAAGCTCCAGCGCGTCCAGTTCCACGTAAACGTTGTCCACGCCGCAGGAGTACAGCGCCGCAAGCAAGTGCTCGACGGTTGAGAGCAGCACTCCTTGCTTCATCAAGCTGGTGGCGTAGCTCACCCGCGCGACGTTGCGTACGTGAGCTTCAATCTCGAAGTTGTCCAGGTCCACCCGCCGGAAGACGATCCCCGTATCCGCCGGAGCGGGAAGCAGCCTGAGGTGGCAACGCACAGCGGTGTGCAGCCCGACTCCGCGAGTTTCCACGGGACGCTGGATTGTGAGTTGATAGGGCATCAGTTGGATCGGGCTGTTGTATGCACGTCGGTGACCCCTCGTCAGCAATTATAGCCCTTTGCAATCAGTAACTTATACCGTCAACGTTAGATATGTTCCGAGTGGTGTGGTAAGAGTACAACATAACGCTATGTTCTGACGTGGTTCAGCTTGAACAGGTTACGTAGCAGTTCGAGGGATCAAGGCTAAGCGGAGACGTTCAGGAGTTGCCCTTGCGGAGTGGTTGTTCCACTCGAAGTGGCGGCGGGTTGAGCTTCCGTCGTACCGCTCGGTGCGAGGGAGTCTTGCAACTTCTGGAATTGCGCCACTGCCGTCGCATTCTGCTGAGCAGTCGTGGCGCTTTGGTCCAAGGCGTTGGTGTTGTTGTTGCTGGCCGCTGCTGAACTGGCGGAAACCGGATTCGATTCCCGCGCTGCAGCCTGCGGTTGATTCTGCGTTTGCGGCGACTGGATCTGATTCTGATTCGCGCTGGCGATGGCGAGCTGCGCGGCAGTTTGCGCCGGATTGGCAGAACCAACCGCCGCATTTTGCTGCGAACTATTCGCAGCGGCCTGCACGTTCTGGACGATTTGCCTGAGCGCAGCGGGATCGTTGACCCAATTCAACATTCCTTCACGGCTAATCAAGCTCAGAGTTTGCGGATCAATGCCGAGTTGTTGCAACACGCGGTCAAGCTGCTGGAGAGTCTGCTGCGCTGGAGCTGCGCTGGACGCGGTTACCGCCGTCGCGGTCGCGTTGGCGCTTGCGGGCGCTTTCGCGACGGGAGATTGCGCCGCGGGAGCTTGCGCAGGGGCTGCCACAGCTACGGTCGGAGCGTTACTCTGAATCGTCGGTGGCGTCGCAGCCGCGTCGTTCTGACTTGCTGGAAATGTAGTTGTCTGGGTGAGCAGTGTGAATGTCGCGGGTTGCGCGTTTCCGGCCGAAGGTGCGTTTTGTTGCCGTTGTTGCGGCAGAAGTGTCCCAGAGAGGGACACCGTATCCTGCACCGGCGTAGGCGGTGGCGCGGTGGAAACTCCGCGCGCTGGAAGCACCGGGCTCGGGGCCAAGGCCTGCGGAGCGTGGGGGTTCTCCGGCGCGTTGGCAGCCGAGTCGTTGTGCAGCGCCGCGATTTGTAGGTTGATCGAGCCCATCTAAACCTCGTTCCCATCAAGTAAGTCGTGCACAATCAGCTGTTCAAGCCGTTGCGGCTAAGGCGCGTGGTCCATCGCGCGTCCAGTTCGAAACCTATCTTTCCTGTCTAGCATATCGGCGGACCGGCTTATAGCATTAGCCCAAATTCGCGCCCTGGGCCCGGTTGTCTCGCCTGGGTCGTTCCGCGTACAATACCTTTTCATCCAAACGCCGATGGCTACGCCCTTTACGATCCTTCCGAATTCCACACCGCCGCCCGGGGAGCATCCGCGGCCGTCCTGGCTGCGTGTGCGATTTTTCGGCGGGCCAAAATATCAGGAACTGAAGCAAACTATGCGCACGCTGGATCTGCACACAGTGTGTGAGAGCGCGCGCTGCCCCAACATGGGCGAGTGCTGGGAACACGGCACGGCGACTTTCATGATTTTGGGCGACATTTGCACACGGGCATGCGGATTCTGTGCGGTACCGAGCGGCAAGCCCCTGGGTCCTCCGGCGGAAGACGAACCGGAACGCGTGGCGGAGGCGGTGGCGCGGATGGGATTGCGCTACGCAGTAGTGACTTCGGTGAATCGCGACGATCAACCGGACGGCGGGGCGGCGATTTTTGCGCGCACGATCACGGAAATTCGCGCGCGTGTGCCGGGATGCAAAGTGGAAGTACTGATCCCGGATTTTCGCGGCGATTGGACAGCGCTCGAAACCGTAATGGCGGCGAAGCCCGACGTCTTGAATCACAACATGGAGACCGTGCCGCGGCTTTATCGCCAGGTGCGCAAGGGCGCGGTGTATGAGCGGTCACTGGAATTATTGCGGCGCGCGGGAGAAATGATTCCGGGACTTCCCACCAAAACCGGAATGATGCTGGGACTGGGCGAAACGCGCGAAGAAGTGCTGGCGGCGATGGAAGACATCGCGGCGCAGGGCACGCACATTTTGACGCTCGGCCAGTACATGCAGCCCACGCACGACCATTTGCCGATCGAGCGCTACGTGCATCCCGACGAATTCGGGGAGTTCAAGCGGCTGGGCGAAACGATGGGATTCAAGCACGTGGAAGCCGGACCGCTGGTGCGGTCTTCGTATCACGCTTTCGAACAGGAAGAAGCGGCACATTCATAGCGCTGCAACCTATTGAAGTTCTGAAGTTCTCACCCCACTCAAATTCCAATGAATCCCTGGCGCGGACTGAAAAATCTGCCACGAGAGATGTGGATACTTTCGGCGGCGACGCTGGTGAATCGCTCTGGAACGATGGTGCTGGCGTTTCTAGTTTTGTATGTGACGCACACGTTGGGAGTGACGCCGGCGCGAGCGGCAATCGCGCTGACGGTGTACGGCCTGGCGGCGCTGCTGGCCATGCCGATTGCGGGAACTCTGTCCGATCGCGTAGGACCACTGCCGATCATGAAGGCTTCGCTGTTTCTCACTGGTTTTCTGCTGCTTTTATTTCCCCTGGCGAAGAGTTACAGCGGGATTTTGCTGATGACGCTTGCATTCGCGGTGCTGAACGAATCGCTGCGGCCTGCCAGTCTTTCGATGGTTTCGGATTTGGTGCCGCCCGCGCAGCGCAAAGCCGCGTTCGCGCTCAGCCGCCTTGCGGTGAACCTGGGGATGAGCATGGGCCCGGCGATCGGCGGGATTCTGGCGGTGTATTCGTTTCGCTGGCTGTTTGTGGTGGATGGCACGACTTCGATTCTAGCGGGAGTGGTGCTGGCGCTCGCACCGATGCACAATCTGGGGCGGCAAAAAACACACGAGCCGGAGTGGTCGGACGCAACCGACCTGGGCCGCGAAATCGAAGCCGACACTTTGACGCCACTGGCCACGCTGCATCCCGCGGCGGATCTGCGCGCGTTTCGAAATCCGCGGATGCTGTATTTTCTGGCCGCGCTGATTCCGGTGCAGCTGGTGTTTTTTCAATTTACGTCCACGTTGCCGTTATTTTTGGTGCGTTATCTGCATTTTCCGGAATCGGTGTATGGAACGATTTTCACCGTGAACACGTTGTTGATCGTGGCGATGGAAGTTCCATTGAACACGGCGATGGCGCACTGGACGCACCGGCACACGCTGATGCTGGGCGCGTTCTTGTACGCGGTGGGATTTGGAGCGTACGCGCTGGTGGGGATTGCTCCGTTCGGAAAAACCGCGGGGGTTTTTGCGGCCGTTGTTATCTGGACGTTCGGTGAAATGATTCTGATGCCGGGGAGCTCGGCGTATGCAGCGGAACTCGCACCGCCCGAGAGGCGCGGAGAATACATGGGGCTATACACGATGTCGTTCAGCATCGCGTTTGCGGTGGGACCTTGGCTGGGCGCGAGCATTCTGGGAAAGTGGGGAGCAACGACGATGTGGGGCGCGGCGTTTGTATCGGGATGCATTTCGACGCTGCTGATGAGCCGTACCGGGCCGCGCAACGGACCAGATCTGAACCAGCGGTCACTCGCGCGGTGAGTCGAGGAATGCTTTTGCGATTACGCGGGTGCGGGCGGAACACGAGGGACAGGATGGGCACGGGGAGCAGCAATCGGCTGCGGCAGGCTGATCCGCGATTCTGACCGCGGCTTGAAAATATTCCCGGGCCTTTTCGGGGTGGCCCATTTGGGTGTTCAGATTCCCGAGCAGCAACTGGAAAATCGGATTTCCCGGGTAACGTTCGACGAGCGGTTGCGCCACCACGGCGGCGCGTTCGTATTGAAAGTCAAAGGTGCGCAAATTTCGGGCGAGATGGAAGCGCATTTCCACGGGCGTCACCACGCCGTGGTCAATGCCGATTTGCATCTGGCGAATTCCTTCGGTCCTGCTGCCGCCGGGGATGCCCATGAAGAAGCGCAAGATTTTCACGGCGGTGGAAAGCGAATCCACGTAGTAGTTGTAGAGGCCGAGGCCGGCGGTAGCGTCTGGCATTTGCGGATCGAGTTCGAGGGCGCGCAGAAACTCGGAGCGGGCGGAGACTCCGGCGTGCGCAACCGCGCGATTTTCACCACGCAACACTTCCAGGCGAACTTTCAGGGCAAAGCCCATTCCGGCGTAGAAGTGCATATCCGCCGTATCGGATTTGGCGATTTGTGCGTGGGCCAGATCAATTACTTTGTCCGCGAGGAGAAGGAAGGCATCGTCTTCCGGTTTTTTTCCGCGCTTCCAGGCGTCAATCATTCCGTATCTAATTTCCAGATTAGAGCAATAAATCTTCCACCAGCGCGCTTCGCCATCGAGCAGGACGGGGAGAGGATTTTCGGGCTGGGACTGTTCGAGATTGCGCAGTATGGAGATAGCGCCGTCGGGATCGCCACTGTACATTTTGTCCATGGCTTGGATCGCTTCGGCCGGGAGCTTGATTTCGCCGGCACGGGCGGGCGCGACGGCGAGCAACGGGGCAAGTGTTGCGAAGCAGAGTGCGAGGAGCAGAGCGGCGAGCTTCGGCGTTGTGACGTGAGCAGCCGGGCGCGTCCCGCGCCTGCGGGACGCGCCCCTACAAATGCGCGGAGGATGCGAGACAGAGGCCATAGGACCGATGCGATGGCGCACGGTATTCACTTTACTCTTTTTATCCAGCCGAGTAGCCAGGCGGCGCTAACGTACATTACGAAACACTCCAGCGCAAAGGGAAGGAAGCCGAGGAAGCCGGGCGCAGGCATCTCAAATATTTTCCAACGCTGAAACATCGGGAAGGTGTAGAGCCATTTTGCGGCCGCCCAATAATTCCAGAACTCCCACAGGCAGCCGCAAATCCAGCCCGCGAGGAGAAAACCGTAGAGGCGGCGGGGCATGCCTTCGGCGAGATCGCCGATAAAGGATGGAAGGCCGAGGCGGCGATTGAGGGGATCGAGGAGCAAAAGAAATCCGATCCAGACAAGCGCGAACAGGTACGCAGCGAACTGCCGGGGCACGAGGAGTGGAATGAGCAAGCAGGCCGCGCCGGAAATCATCAGGATGATTTCGGCGGCTGGAGAAATTTTCCGAGGCTGCGGCGCGGGTTCCGCCAGCGGGCCGCCTGATTGCGCTGGGAGGATGGCCTGGACCAGATCGGCGGTTTCGAATACCGCGGGCGTGATAGTGGCGAACGACCAGGCATAGCCCAAAAGCGCGGCGGGCCACGCGCGCGGAAGGCCGATATAAGTCCAATTTTGCAACCGGAGATTGTAGGCTTCGAAAATCAGCCAGAGAGGAATCGAGAGAAATGCCAGGCGCGCGACGACGATGGGCGCGTCGTTGAAGCGCGAACGATTGGTGAGGGCCAGGACCGCGGCATCGGCGATGAGGATGTAGGAACTCCAGGCGATGGGCGTGAAATAAGTGGCGACTGGTTCGACGCGCGCGAAGAGCAATGCCTCGGCGGAGAGCAGGGCAAGCCATCCGAGCCAGCCGTAGGTTGGGAAGGCGCGGAGGCGACGGGCACGGAAATATCCGAAAAAGAGCGATGCTACGGTGGCGACGGTGAGCGCGAGTCCGAGGGTTGTGCGGGTGTCTAGCATGAGCGCGAGTGGCGCAGTGCTCCGGGTAATGATAACGCAGAGTCGCGCACCCTTCGGCGTCGTGAACGACGAAGCATCTTCGGGTCGGCGAATCAAAGAGAGATCCTTCACCGGCTGTAGCGGGTTCACGATGACGAACTAAGGACGGAGCACAGGCAAGATTGCCTATGCGACGCGAACGCGCGGACCGATGTACTTTTCGGGGTGCCAGGTTCGCATTCTTGTTATGCTGACTTTCCTCTTTTCTTGGAGTCCATCGGCACGTGAAGGATTCTCTAGCGACGCGGCATGAGTGAACCGGAAAAACTCGAGCGTGGATTAGGACTGATTGAAGCGACGTCGTTGAACATGACGTTCATGGTGGGGATCGGCCCGTTCATCGTGATTCCGTTCATCGTACGGGCGATGGGCGGGCCGCAGTGCATTCTGGCGTGGGTGGTGGGGGCGGTGCTGGCGGCGCTGGACGGATGCGTGTGGGCGGAATTGGGCGCGGCAATGCCGCAGGCGGGAGGGAGTTACGTCTTTCTGCGCGAGGCGTACGGGGCGAACCGGCTGGGCAGATTGATGTCTTTTTTATTTATCTGGCAGACGCTTTTTCAGGCGCCGCTGAGCATTTCATCGGGCGCGCTGGGATTTGCGGATTACTCGAATTATCTGATGAGGAAAACGCCGGGGCTGACGGCGTGGCTGGCAACGGATACGGAATTCACCAGGTGGATTGTGCTGAATTACGACAAGGTGATCGCGGTGCTGCTGATCGCGATTGCGGTGATGCTCTTGTACCGGCGGATCACGGCCATCGGGAAAATTTCTACGGTGCTGTGGGTAATCGTGCTGGGGACGATTCTGTGGCTGATTTACGGCGGGGCGACGCATTTCAACGCGAGCAATCTTTTCAGCTACCCCACCGGTACGTGGAGTTTTTCGTGGATTTTTTTCGCGGGGCTGGGACACGCATCGGTGTCGGCCGTGTACAGCTATCTGGGTTACTACAACGTGTGCAATCTGGGCGGGGAAATGAAGGATCCGGGGAAGAATATACCGCGGGCGATTTTCATTTCGATTTTCGGAATCGCGATTTTATATTTTTTGATGCAGACCAGCATATTGAGCGTAGTGCCGTGGCAGGAAGCGGCGCGTTCGACTTTTGTGGTGAGCCTGTTCGTGGAGCGGACATTTGGAATGCACTGGGCGACGCTGGCGACGGCGCTGATTCTGGTGCTGGCGTTCGGGTCGGTGTTTTCGGCGACGCTGGGTTATTCGCGGGTGCCTTATGCGGCGGCGCTAGACGGGAATTTTTTCTCGGTGTTCGCGCGGGTACATCCTACGAAGCGTTTTCCGCACGTGGCGCTGCTGGCGCTGGGCGCAACTTCGATCGTCATATGCCTATTTTACAAACTTGATTTCGTGATTCGCGCCATCCTGGCGATGCGTTGCCTCATCCAATTTGTCGGCCAGGCGGTGGGATTGATGCTGCTGCATCGGCGCTGGAAAGCGGAGCACTGGCCTTTCCGCATGTGGCTGTATCCCGTGCCGGTGGTGCTGGCGATTGCAGGATGGGTGGCGATTTTTATTTCCACGGGACGGAAGCCAATGCTGGACTCGCTTGTGGTGCTGGCGGCAGGTATTCTGGTTTACATGGGGCGCGCGCGAATGCTGCGCCAGTGGCCCTTTGAGGAGGCCCGAACTTGAATTGGAACCCGAGGCTGGGATTGTTTCGCGTGACTGCAATGATTTCCTGCGCGCTTTCTTTTGGGTGCGCGGCGGTGCGGCCGGTTGGCGCGCAGTCGCTGCCGGAAACGGTGGAGGCGATTCACAAAGCGCGGGTGAGCACGCGCATTCTTTTTATTACGGCGCATCCGGATGACGAGTGGTCGAGCCTGCTGGCTTATCTTTCGCACGGGTTGAACGCGGACGTGGCGCTGCTGACGATTACGCGCGGGCAGGGCGGGCAGAACGCGATCGGGCCGGAGCAGGATGGAGAGTTGGGAGTGGTGCGCACGGAAGAATTGCTGGCGGCGGGAGAACATTACGGCGTGCGGCAGTATTTCACGCGCGCCTTGGACACTGGATATTTGAAGAGTCCGGAGCAGGCGAGCAAAGTGTGGGGAAATCTGGCGCTGGAAGACATGGTGCGGGTGATACGGACGTACCGGCCGGACGTGGTGATCAACGGCTGGGGCGGCGTGCATTCGGGACACGGGCATCATCAGGAGAGCGGAATTTTGACGCCGCAAGCGGTGACGGCGGCGGCTGATCCGAAAATGTTTCCGGAACAGATTGCGGAAGGGCTGGGGCCGTGGAAGGTGACGCTGGAAGCGCGGGTGGCGCGAAACGCGACTGCAGCGAACGCAGTGGCGTTACCGGCGGATGAAGTGTCGCCGCTGTGGGGAAAAACGTACGTGGAGATGGGGATGGAGGGGCACGCGCAGCATCGGTCGCAGGGGACGCCGGCGTTTTTCGGAAACGCGTTTTTCCGGCGGCCGGTATTTCTGGTGGCGGAGAACGAGAAGGGCGAGGCGGGTAAATTTGATGCGCAGTTGCTGGCTGAGCCGCTTGCGTCGCTGGCCGCGCGGTTTCCTGGCGCGCAGGCGATGATGACTCCGGCGTTGAATGCTGCCGATCAGGAATTGGCGTCGGCGGCGAAATCCGCGCTGGAATTGGATCGCGCGACTGCGGCGAAGTCGTTGGCCGCTGCGGCGAAAGAGATTGCTGGTTTACGCGAGCAATTGGCGAAGCAAGGAGGCGACGGCGCCGTTTGGGAGATTGACGGCGTTCTGAAGCGGATTAATCTGGCGCTGGCTGATGACGTGGCGATTCCCTTGAACGCGCAAGCGAGCCGGCACGAATTGGTGGCGGGAGAAACATTTTCGGTGGACGTGTCTATTGCGGGGACTCCGGCGGTGCCGGTGAAGTGGACTCTGAACCCTGGCAGCATACTGACGCCGAGCGGATGGAGCGTGACGCCGGAGGGAACGAAAGGAGCGAGCGACACGGGCACCGCGAAGTTCACGGTGGCGATTCCGGCGGGGGCGAAGCGATCGCTGACTCCCGCGGATGCGATTTTGCCATTTCCACCGCCGCTGGTGCGGCTGGCGCTGCGCGTGGAAGTTGGGGGATATGAATTTGCGATTGAACGGCCGGTGAATTCGATGGAGGCCACCACCACCGGGATACAAACCTATCCGCTGGAACTGGTGCCGGCGGTGACGTTGACCGTGGAACCGAAGCAGGTGATGGCGCCGGAGAAACGTGCGGCGATGCCGGTGAAACTTTTCGCGCGCGTGCGTTATCACGGTACGGCGGCGACGAAAGTGACGGTGGGATTGGACGCGCCGAAAGGCTGGACGGTGCAGCTGCCGAACGTCGAGGGTCCGCTGGAATTCGCGAAGGGCGGCGACCGGTTGATTCAATTTGTGGTGACGGCGCCGGCGGAAACTGCGGCGGGGGCTTACACGTTGCGTCCTTACGCGCGGATGGGCGAGGAAACTTTTCGCACGTCCGTGGAACCGATTCCGACTTTGCCGACGCGAAATTGGAGCGAGCCTTCGGATGCGACGGTGCATGTGTTGAATCTGGTGGTGCCGGCGGGATTGCATATCGGTTACATTGCGGCGGAGAACGATACTTTGCCCGAAATTTTGCGGCAGATCGGGATTCGCGTGGATATGTTGGACGAGGTGGCGCTGGCGTTTGGAGATTTGAGCAAGTACGACGCGATTACCGTGGGAATACGTGCTTATGAATTGCGGCCGGACTTGCTGCGGACGAACGCGCGGTTGCTGGATTACGTGAAGCGCGGCGGGACGCTGCTGGTGCAGTATCAGCGCGATTTCGCGTGGAACGAGGAATTGCCGGCGCCTTTTAAGGCCACGATGCCGGGGGAGACTTCGCGGGTGACGGATGCAAATTCGCCGGTGCGGTTTCTGGCGCCGGATGATCCGCTGCTAAATTCGCCGAACAAGATAACGCTGGTTGATTTTCAGGGCTGGGTGCAGGAGCGCGGACTTTATTTTTGGGGATCGTTTGACGCGAAATACACGCCGGTACTGGGATTGACGGATCCAGGCGAGGCGGAGACGAATGGATCGCTGGTTTACGTGCGGGATGGGAAGGGTCTGTACATTTATACGGGGCTTTCGTTTTTCCGGGAGTTGCCGGCTGGAGTGCCGGGGGCATACCGGTTGTTCGTTAATTTGCTGAGCCAGACACGGCATCCGGCGGGACAGGATTGAAGAGGTGAGTGCGGCTGCAGATGGACAGATGAGCGACGCGATTGATTTGAGCGCGCGCGCTAACGTTATCGAACCACTTATGGTGGCGATTCCCGAGGGGTGGTTCTTGATGGGGAGCGATACCGGGCAGGAGAACGAGCGGCCAGTGCATCGCGTGTGGGTGGATGCGTTTGAGATGGCGGAATGCCAGGTGACCAACGCAGAGTATGCGCGATTTTTGGCAGCTATGAAGCACCGCGCCCCGCTGCATTGGCAAGATGCGAACTTTTCGCATGCAGAGCAGCCGGTGGTGGCGCCTTCGTGGTTTGATGCGGCGGCTTACTGCGAGTGGTTGAGCGCGGGTAGCGGGCGGCGATATCGTTTGCCGACGGAAGCGGAATGGGAACGCGCGGCGCGCGGCGGCGTGGAGCAGAAACAATTCCCATGGGGCGACGAGCCGCCGGAGCATTTGACGAATTATTCCGTGCGCTGGAAGAGCGGGCCGGAGCCGGTGGGACGAGCGGAACGAAACACGTACGGGCTTTGCGATATTGGGGCGAACGTGCACGAGTGGTGCGCGGATTGGTTTGCGGCGGAATATTACGGCGCGTCGCCGGAGCGCAATCCACAGGGGCCGGCACAGGGCGCGCGGAAAAGTTCGCGCGGAGGATCGTGGCGGCACCAGATTAAGGTGTCGCGATGCGCGGCGCGGGCCAGCATACCTCCGGAATTTCAGTATGCGGATTACGGATTTCGCGTTGTGCGGGATGTGAGGAAGTAGAGGCGGTTCCGAGTCACACCATTCAGCACACGGCGGGGCTGGCATTGTGGCAAGCTGAGGGGCAGCAAGCAGCGCCCCGACCACGATGTGATTGTTTGCGGTGAATTTCTGGAAACTGCATCCGGCTCGCAGCAGTTGATCGTAAGAAAACACCCACGAAAATCCACAATGTGAAATTCATAGGCCGTTTTTTTATGCGCAACACGTGTGCCGATGGCCATCATTGTACTTTCGGGCTCGTGCTATGCTCCGGCGGGGCAGGCGAGGAGGAAAACGCGAATGAGGCAGCTTGAGGTGAGTTTGGTGGGGTTGCGTGCGGGAGTGATTCGCGCGCTGGCGGGCGTCGTGGTGATTCTGCTGCTTTGCTCGGGGGTGTGGGCGCAGAAAAGCAAGAAGAATCAGCCCGCACCGGATCAGCCGCTGCCGTCCATGCCGATGACGCCCAACGATCAGATCGAACACAACATTGGCGAAATGCTGGCGGCGCAGCAACTGGGAAATCTGGAATTGATGCACAAATATTATTCGGATAACGCGACGTTTGTGAGCAGCGATTACGGGCCGCCGATTGTGGGATGGAAAAATTGGGCGGATGGTTACGAAAGGCAGAAGGCGGCGTTCCAGCAGATGCAGATCGTGCGGCGGAACACCTACATATATATACATGCTGATGTGGCATGGGCCACGTATCAGTGGGATTTTTCGGCCATGCTGGCGACGGGAAAGGGTTACGACGCACGCGGACAGACGACGCTGGTGTTTACGAAGGTCGGCAACGATTGGCTGGTGGTGCACAACCACACGGCGGTGGATTGCAGTTCGCTTGCGCCGGCGGAGGCGACGCCGGTGGCGCCGCCGTCATCTGGAGCGCCAGCGCAGCCGCAGCCCAAGCCGCAGAATTGAGACACGCGCGCTGACGATTCAGAATTTCTGGAAGCCCTCGAAGAGGAAGACACCCAGGGCGGTCAGCAGCAGCACGATGGAAAGGATCATGAAGAGCTTGATGGGCTTGGACAGCTTGTCAATACGCGCGACAAGTTCGCGCTGTTCGTTGGCCATGGAATCGCCGGCGCGATCGAGAAAGATCTGATCATCCTCGCGAATTTCCAGGGTGCCGCGATAGGCGAGAAGACCGATGAGAACGGCAGTTACCGCTCCCCAAAGAACCAGAACGCCCAACAGTGCGCCGTGAATCGCTTCCATGGGTGCCTCCCGCCCGCCGGCCATGAAGAATGCCCGAGTGCAGACGGCCGTGCAGGCCTGAATTGCTAGCTGGATTGGGGGGATTATAGCGCAGACGGCTAGTTCGAGTGCAAGCAAATCAAACGGTCGCGGGAACTGCGCCGCGCAAGCTGCGGGTTTTGCGCTTCTTGCACAAACTCCGCGGCGTAAAGCTAGCGAAGTTTTCCAGATCCTTGCTCGGACTCCAACTGGATAGGACTGCTCGGATCGAGTTGCGGCACGCCATTCGGACCCATCACGTAGGGATAACCCGCCGGGTCCTGCAAAGTGCCGCCGACCAATCCCGCATCGCGCAGTTCCTGCATCGAGGTAGGGAAGCGGCCGAATTTTCTCCAGTAATCCTCAGAGCTTTCATTGAGGCGCTTCAGCCCCAGCGTCGCGTCCAGCGAATGAATATGCTGCAGGGCGGTGCGCCTGACCTGTTCGTCTTTCGTGCTGGAGTACACTCCCGTCCAGATCAGGCGGGATGTTTCCAGCTCGTTGCCGGTTTCCGCGACGCGCGCAGCCATCACTTTCATCCATATTTGCGCATTGGGATTCTTGCTGCCTTCCAGATAGGCTTCAGAGGCTTTTTTGTAATCCTTCAAGTGGATCGAATAAAGAAATCCCAGATCCTGATAGAGCCGCCATTCATCGGGATTTTCTGCGATGCCTCGTTGTACCAGTTGCACCGCTAAATCCGCACGCCCCGGTCCGCCCGGCGGTTGCTCTGAAAGAAAAACCGCGCCGAAGCGGTAGGCGATCATTAAATTGGGATCGAGCGTGGTAGTGATGTCGAGCAAAGGCCACAGCTGTTCGTAAGTCGCGCCAGGTTTGTGAGCCCTGACGCCATAATATTGCACTACGCGCGTCCAGTAGATGTCCGCCAGCAGCGACTCATATCCCAGACTCAGTTTCTTCAGGAGCGGACCTGAGCGCAGCAGCAATTCTTCTTTGTCCTGGTTCATCGCAAGCGTATCCGCGTCGATACGCATCTGCAGCGCCGCGCATACTGCGAACAGCGTGGGCACCGCCACCAGCGCCAGCAACACCGCTCGAATGTGGCTTTTATTTTGGCTGCGCTTGCTCATTTCAAATTGCGCCCGGAAAACACCGCGGCCGAAGCGACCAGAATCAGAAGCACGTACAACGCCGCGTACACCGTGTTATGCCAGATCAGCACGAGCGGCACCGCGTCGCCGTGCGCGGCCGCCGCAATCACACCGAAATTGTGAAAGTTCGGCAATAGGTAGTAGATGAAGCGCGTCACGACCGCCAGCACCCAGTTCGATGTGAATTGGCTGATGCCCTGTATCCCCGGCGCGAAAACTCCGGCAACATAAATTCCCAATGTGTACAGAGTGGAAAGCATTGGGCTGGTAAAACAGGAAAAGAACAGCGCCAGGGCCGTCACCAGCGCCAGCTCCAGCAAAATAAAATAAACCGCCACCAGAATGGTCGCGTCCGCCCGCTCGAATTTCCTGCTGACGCAATACAATGCCGCGCCCAATCCCAACGTCATCAGCGCCGTGTTGACCACCAGAGTAAGGAGCAGGCCTGCAAATTTTCCCACCAGGAATTCCCAGCGGCGGATGGGCTTCGACAGCAGGCTGTACAGCGTACGCTTTTCCATTTCCTTGTACACCAGGCCCACGCCGATAAAAATCGCCATGATGATTCCAAAAATCGAAATCGCCGAAAGCCCCAGGTTGATGATCACCATCCGTTCGATCCCGATCGAGATCTGGCCCACCAGGATCGCCGCGCCGATCATCATCAGCGCGAAAAAAATCAAGTTGTACAGCACGCGGTCGCGCACCGCTTCGCGAAACGTATTGATGGCTACCACGCCTGGTATCACGCTCATCGCACACCCACTTCCGCGGCGGGCACTTGCGATTTTTGCCGCCCCACCAGATTGAAAAAATAATCCTCCAGCGACGGCCGCAGCGGCGCCACCGACAGAATGCGCCCCTCGCATCCGCGCAATTGTTCCAGCACCGGGTACAGCTCCTGCTCCGCCACTTCAATGCGGTAGCGATTGCCGATATTTTTCGCGCGCGCCGCGATGTTTGCGGGCAGCGTCTGTTCCTTGCCCACTTCGAACAAGATTTCCATGCCTTGCACTTCCATGGACACGATCTCCCCCGGCGAGCCAACTCCGCGCAATTTGCCTTCGAGCAGCACGGCCACGCGGTCGCAGAGCATTTCCGCGTCGGAAAGAATGTGCGTCGAGAAGAAAATCGTGCGGCCCTGCTTCTTCAAATCCAGAATAATGTCGCGCACTTCGCGCCGTCCCACTGGATCCAGGCCAGACATCGGCTCGTCGAGAAAAATCACCTGCGGATCGTGCAGAATGGCCTGCGCGATGCCCACGCGCTGCAGCATGCCTTTTGAAAATTTCCGCAACTGGACGTCGGCCGCTGCCGCCAGGCCCACGAGGCTGAGAAAGCGCGCCACGCGTTCGTTCCGCTCCGCCGCGTTGAACCCGAAAAACCGCGCGAAATATGCCAGCAGCTCGCGCGCCGTCAGATAATCGTAAAAATAGGGCTGCTCCGGCATGTAGCCGATCTCGCGATGCATGCGCACGTCGTTGATCGA
>Ga0210391_10001573_pt1 | contig 20587 bp, 20 predicted proteins | sample IncBWC12OmetaG_FD_160573 | JGI IMG/M metagenome (GOLD analysis project Ga0210391, IMG submission 160573) | Forest soil microbial communities from Barre Woods Harvard Forest LTER site, Petersham, Massachusetts, United States - Inc-BW-C-12-O ...
TTCGTGGCGGCCGTGCCGCAAGACGTCACGCCGGTATTTCTGATCTCCGGCGGCGCCTCCAGTTTGGCCGAAGTGCTGATTCCCGGCGCGACCCTGCAGCAGTTGCGACAGCTGAATGCCGCGGGCCTGGCGAGCGGGGCGGATATTGCTGAATTGAACGCGCGCCGACGCACGCTGTCGCGCCTCAAGGGCGGCGGCTTGACCGCCTGTCTCAAGGGCCGCACGGCCCTGGCGCTGTTTGTCTCGGATGTTCCCGGGGATGATCCGGCGGTGATCGGCAGCGGCATCCTTGGGCCGCAGGCGGGTACCGCTGATCAGGTGACCCGCTGCATCATCGCGCGCATTGAAGATGCCATGCGGGCGGTGGGCGAGCGCGCCGCGGACCTGCGCACCTGGATCAGCGACACACGCTTTGCCGGCGATGCCGACCGCTTGGCAGTGCGGCTGACCCATGAGCTGTGTCTGAGTGGCGCGCAGGTCTGTGTCTGGGGCGGGGAGTCCGTGGTGCGCTTGCCCGCGAACCCCGGCCGCGGTGGCCGCAACCAGCACCTGGCGCTGGCCGCCGCGCGCCTGATCGCCGGACAGGATGATCTGCTGTTCCTGGCGGCGGGGACCGATGGCACCGATGGCCCCACCGACGATGCCGGCGCCCTGGTGGATGGAGAGACCTGCGGACGGGTGACGGTTGCCGGGCTCGATGTGGAGCGCAGTTTGTTGACGGCGGATTCCCAATCCGCCCTGGAGGCCGCGGGGGACCTGGTGCACACGGGCCCCACCGGTACCAATGTCGGCGATCTTGCGGTGGGTTTGAATCTCTCGAGCGCCCAGGCCCGCAGCTGGTACGAGCGCAGCGCGGGCGGCCGCGCCGGCCTGCGGTAGACCCAACCATGCGCCTCATGCTGATCAGCGCTGACCCTGCGGTGCAAACGCAGTTGCGCAGCAGCGTCAAAGTGCGCTGGCTGCGCTCAGAGGTGGTCGAATACAACCCCCTGCAACGCGGCCCGCTGGCGCCGGACATCCTCGCGCAGGGGTTCGATGCGGTGCTCCTGGATCATGCCTGGTGCGATGCGGCGCGCAGCATCGAGGAGCTCTCCCAACTTGCACGGCGGCGCGGCTTCGCGCCGGTGATATTTCTGGGCGATCAATCCGGTGATGCCTTGTGCGAAACCGCCCTCCAGGCGGGTGCCTGCGCCGCCGTGTGCCGCAGTGCGGACTCATCGGAGGCACTGCTGGCTGCGATCAGCGCGGCCGCGGCGTTGCAGGCCGCCGCGCGCGCGAAGCGCCACCACTCAGGCCAGGTCGCGGAGGAACAGCGCTTCAGCGGCGCGCGCATTCCGGGATATCGGCGCATCCGCACCCTGGCCACCGGCCATTTCGCTGAACTGCACGTGGCCGAAAGCGATGCTCGCGGCGAACTCGTGGCTATCAAAGTGGCCCGCGACGTGAAGTCTGACTCGGAGCTGGATCATGCCTTCCGGCGCCTGCTACAGGAACATGACATGGCGCAGCGCGTGGATCCCGAGTACGTCGTGAAGGTCTACGATCTGGGGATCAGCGATGAGCACGCCTACATGATCATGGAGTACTTCGATGCGGGTGATCTGCGGCGGCGCATGCGTGCGCCGCTGCGCGCCACCGAAGCGCTGCAGATCGCGCAGGACATCGCCTTGGGACTGGCGGCGGTGCACGCCACGGGCGTGCTGCACCGGGACCTCAAACCCGCCAACGTGATGCTGCGCCAGGGCAGTGGTGTCGCGCTCATCGATTTTGGTCTCGCCAAGGATGCGGCGCTCGCGCAGGACATCACGGATGCGGGCCAGATCATCGGCACGCCGCACTACATGAGTCCCGAGCAGGGACACGGTGAACCCATCGACGTGCGCAGCGACCTGTACAGCCTGGGCATCATGCTGTTTGAAATGCTCTGCGGGCGCAAACCCTTCGTCGCCGAAAATCCGATGGCCATTATCTACATGCATCGCAAGTCGCCGGTGCCGCAGTTGCCCGAGTCCCAGGCTGCCCTGCAATCGCTGCTGGTGAAACTGCTCGCCAAGCAGCCGGCGGACCGGTTCGAGTCGGCGCGCGTGGCCGCCGCGGCAATCGGCGCGGCGCTGGCCGAGCTGCGCGCCCGGGAACGGGCGGCGTGATCGCGCCCGGCGCCGCCGCGATCCCGGAGCAGATCCTGCTCGGCGCGACCCCGCCGGGCTGGGTTGCCCTGGCGTGCGGGCGCTGGCAGGAGCTGCTGGTGGATCATCTGGCGTGTGAGAAGAAAGCGGCGTCCACTGCGCTGGCGCTGATTTTCGCCTACCCCGAGGACACCGCCATGACGCTCGCGCTGTCGCGCCTGGCGCGCGAGGAGCTGCGCCACTTCGAGCAGGTGCAGGCGCTGATGCTGCAACTGGCGGTGCCCTTCGCGCGCGCCAAACCGGGCCGTTATGCCGCCGGCTTGCGAGCGGTGTCGCACACCGCGGAGCCGCGGCGCAAACTCGATCTGCTGCTGACCGGGGCGTTGATCGAGGCCCGTTCGGCGGAACGCTTTGCGAAACTGGCACCCCAGCTGCCCGCGCCGCTCGACCGCTTCTACGCCCAGCTTGAACACTCCGAAGCACGGCATTTTCAACTCTACCTGCGCCTGGCGGTGCAGGCGGCGCAGCTGAGCGGCCTTGATTGGCGGCCACGACTCGCGGCCCTGGCGCAGCGCGAAGCGGAGCTTGCCACCGGGCCGGATGAACAGTTCCGATTCCACTCCGGAGCGCCGTAGCCGCAACCGTCAGGGCGTGGGGCGGTCGTATTCCAGGGTGTACTGAAAGTCGTAGATGCCCGAGCGGGTGATGGTGGAGGTGACCGAGAGCGTGCCGTCATGCTCCAGGGCGTAGCGCACGTCCGACTGCGGGCCCTTCTCGCCCACCTGGGTGCGGATCAGGAAACCATCCCCGTCCCAGCCCAGCGTCCGGTTGGCTTCCCCGCGCGTCGTGGTCACGACACTTTTTTCCCCGGCGGTATATGAGTTGGTTACGTGCTTGCCGTCGGGCATGGTGATATCGACGGTGAAAACCCGGGCCGTCTGGCTGATCGACAGATGCGGCGGCATGGCAAAGTGGTGTTCGAGCGAGCTGCCGCGACCGCCGCCCGGGCCGCCCGCCATGGGCGCGCCACCGGCGCCGCCCGTGCCACGGCGACCCCCATGCCCGCGCCCGCCCGGCTGGCCACTACCGGAGTCGGTGGTGCCGCCGATAATGGGCGACTGCGCCGGGACCGCCTCTTCCGGGAAGTCACTCAGCGCAAGGTCGATCTGCCATTCGCCGCCAAGATCCACGCCGCGCGGCGCCCGGGTGGCGAGCTCGGTGGAGCATCCGGACAGCACCGCAGCGCCGCCCGCCATAAAAATTGCTGACAGGATGCAACTCAGTCGTGACAATTGTGTCTCCGTTTGGACGGGTCGTGCGTTGGACAGAAAAGTGACGATTCGGGTTCGTTGGGCGCGTTGTTTACACAATCTCTTACAAATAGCAGGCGGATGCCATGACCGATCAACCCCATATTCTCATTGTCGATGATGACCGTGAGATCCGTAGCTTGCTGGCCAAATATCTGGAGACCAATGGCTTCCGGACGACACCCGTCGGCGATGGAAAAGCCATGTCTGCAGCTATGCAGCAAACCCACTTTGATCTGATCGTACTTGACCTGATGCTCCCCGGCGATGATGGCCTGGCACTGTGCCGCGATCTGCGTCGTCATTCGCAGGTGCCGATCATCATGCTGACCGCGCGCGGTGAGGATGTGGATCGCATCGTTGGCCTTGAGGTGGGTGCGGATGACTATCTGGCCAAGCCCTTCAATCCCCGGGAACTGCTGGTGCGGATCAAGGCGGTGCTGCGCCGCGCGGCCCACGCGCCCAAGGACCCGGACTCGGCCGTCGTGCGCAGGTTCCGTTTCGGCGGTTGGGAACTCAACACCACCACCCGCACCCTGACCGATATCGAGGGGGGCTCAGTGTCGCTGAGCGGGGCCGAATACCGGCTGCTGACGGTTTTATTAGGCTCTCCAAGCCGAGTTCTGTCACGCTCCCAGCTGGCAACGTTGCTGCGTGGCCGGGAGGCGGATCCTCAGGATCGCAGCATCGATGTACGCGTCAGCCGGCTGCGCCAGCTGTTGGGTGATGATGCACGTGCCTCGCAGATCATAAAAACAGTGTACGGAGAGGGGTACGTCATTGGGGTTGGGGTCGAGACCGCCTGAAGCCAATCCGCGGCCACGCCGCTGGCGACTGTCCTTCTGGCCGCGTTCGCTCTTTGCTCAGCTGTTTTTCGCTGTGCTCATCGGAGTGCTGGCGGCGACCCTCATTTCCACCTATCTGGTTTCCCGCGACCGGGATAGCTCGCTGGTGCAGGCTTCGGTGCGCGAGTGGTCGCGGCGCGTGGTCGATATGACCGCCTCCATGCAATTGCTGCAACCCGATGAGCGCGTCCAGGCGAGCTCGTTGTTGCAAAGTTCACAATACCGCAGGCCGCGTCCGCGGCGGCCGCCGCCGGCACCGCGGCTGCAGCCACTGTTTGCGCCGCCCGGCCTGAGCGCGACGGTTCCGGACTTCAGGCAGTCGCTGGAGCGGCAGCTGCGCCAGAATCTGGGCTCCGACTATCAGGTCGCGGTGATGCCCACGACGGACCCGAGCAAGCCTGCGCTGATCTTGGGACGCCCCGGCGCTGAGGCCTTTGAACGCGGTGGCGACCTCTATGACGTGAGTATTGGCATTCCGGGCGGCGATTCGCTGCTGTTCCGCCTGGCGCAAGGCCAGCGGGTGGCACCGCTGCCGCGTTCCTTGCTGTTCAATCTGATCCTGCTCGCGGTACTGACCGCCATCGCGATCTATGCGGTCACGCGCGGCATTACCCGCCCGCTGTCCGATCTGTCGCGTGCGGCCGAGGCGGTGGGCCGCGATTTGCGCCAGCCGCCGCTCATCGAGCGCGGCTCGCGCGAGGTGCGCGATGCGGCGCGCGCCTTCAATACCATGCAGGAGCGCATGCAGCGGCACGTGGACAGTCGCACCCGGGTGCTCGCGGCGATGTCGCATGATCTGAAAACGCCGCTGACGCGTCTGCGGCTGCGGGTGGCCACGCTCGAGGACCCGGATCTGCAGTTCCGCGTCGATCGCGACCTCGACGAGATGGAAAACATGGTGCACGGCGCCTTGACGGTGTTGCGCGGGCTCAATGACGATGAGCCCGCCGAGGCGGTCGACATCAATGAGCTGCTCGGCACGCTGCAGACTGAATTTGCGGAAATGGGTACCCCGTTTGAGGTGCACGGGCGCGTGCGGGTCCTGTACGCGGGCAAGCCCATGGCGCTGAAACGCTGCCTCACCAATTTGCTTTCCAATGCCAGCAAATTCGGCGGTGGCGTGAGCGTGCACGTGAAGGATGGCGCGGCCGTGACGATCTCGGTGCGCGATTGCGGGCCGGGCATTCCCGCTGAGCACCTGGTGCGCGTATTTGAACCGTTCTATCGGGTGGAGTCCTCCCGCAATCGCGACACCGGCGGCACCGGACTCGGGTTGTGCATTGCGCGCGACATCGCACAGGCCCATGGCGGCTCACTGACCCTGGCAAACCTGCCGCAGGGCGGTCTGCAGGCGACGCTCACCCTGCCGCGGTCGAGTTGATGAAGGTCTCGGCGGCACAGCTGCGCGCCGGCGTGGCGGGCGGGCTGGTTGGCGCGGTGACCAGCTGGCTCTACGAGCTCATCGTGTGGGTGCGGCTGCTGCACCTGACCAGTGTCTACGGTATCGCCGAAAACACGGCCGTGCTGAGCTTCGGCACCGGTATCCGTCGTCTTGGCGCCGCTGCCTTCGCGCTCGGGGTCGGCATCCACTTTCTGACGGCGGTGATCTGGGGAATCGGCTTCGCGCTCATCTGGCCGGCGTTGCGCGCCCGCGCGATCGAAGCGACGCTCGCCGCGCTGTGCTACGGAATTCTCGCCTGGGTCGTCATGCACAACGTGGTGCTGGCGCTGTTCTCCCCGGCGCCGCCGACCTACACCGTGTACAGCGTCCTGAACGGGCTCATGGCCCACACGTTTGCCTTCAGCGTCCCGATGGCGCTGGTCATCAAGCGGCTGCTGCGGGTACGATAGCCTCATGAAAAAACTCCTCGCAACGATCCTCGCGCTGAGCGCGTTCAGCCTGAGCACGGTGACACTGGCCCAGGCGCCCCCGGCCGGCAGTGCGCCCGACCCGCAGGTCCGCATGGCGCAGCTGGCTAAGGAGCTGTCGTTGACGGATGCGCAGAAGCCGCAGTTCCAGCAGATTCTGGACCAGGAGCGCACGAGCCTCGGCGCCTCCATGAAGCAGGAGCGCGAGCAGAAGACCGACCTTGCGACCGCGCATCAGAACCATCAGAAGATCGAAGACGCCGCCATGGCGAGATTGAAGCCCGTGCTCAGCGACGAGCAGTACAAGAAGTACCAGGGGATCGTCGAGGCCGAAGCCTACGCCCGGCATCACCGCGCGCCGGCCGACGCTCCGGCGCCTGCCGCGCAATAGTCGAGTTCGCGCAAGCTGTAGCGTCCCGCCTCGCGCAGCAGATAGCTGCCCTGTTCGTACCACGCCCCGAGGACGATGCGCTCCACCGATCGACCCGCAAACGTGGAGGTGTGTATCCCAGGTCGGTGGGTATGGCCGTGAATGATGCGGCTGACCCCGGTGCGCCACACCGCATCGACCGCCGCCGCATTGACATCCATGATGGTGGGCACGGTGCGTGAGGTGTGCGCCTGGCTGCCGCGACGCACCTGGTTGGCCAGCATCTCGCGGGTGGGCAGCGACAGCTTCAGATACCGCCGCTGCCAGGTCGGCGCCCGCACGGTGGAACGCAGTTCCTGGTAGGGATGATCATCCACACACAGCGCATCCCCGTGTGTTAGCAGCACGGGTTCCTCATCAAACGTGGCGATCACCGGATCGGGCAGCAGGCGACAGCCGGTGCGCGCCGCAAACTGCGCGCCCAGCAGAAAATCGCGATTGCCGTGCAGCACGAAGCAGGGCACGCCGCGCTCGGTAAGCTCCTTGAGGCCCTCGCAGATGCGGTCCTTGGCCGGGTCCGGATCGTCATCGCCGATCCACGCCTCGAACAGATCCCCGAGGATGTACAGCACGCGGGCCTGCGCCGCCTCCTCTTTGAGGAAGGCGAGGAAGCGCTCATTGGCGGCGGGAGACTGTGCGTCCAGATGCAGGTCAGAGACGAACAGTTCGGCCAAGGGTGCGGCTCCTGCCTTGATGCGCCCCTTAGTTGGGCGAGAGAACCTCATTGCCGGTGGGCGCCGGTGCCAGCTCCCTGGGTCCGGGTCCGTCCTGCTTGATGCCGCCCGGACCGACCAGTTCCATCTTCTCGATGACCACACGGGTCAGGGGTGCATCGCTCTTGAACCGGCCCTCGGCACCAACCGGCACGGTGCTGATGCGCTCGACGACATCCATGCCGTCGATGATCTTGCCGAACACGGCGTAGCCCCAGCGAACGGGCAGCGGGTCGAGTTCCGAATTGTCCGCCAGGTTGACGTAGAACTGGCAGTTACCGCTGTGCGGCGCCTCGGTGCGCGCCAGCGCTACCCAGCCGACCCGGTTCTGCAGGCCATTACCGGATTCATTGGGTATGGGTCCATGGGTCGGCTTGGGGCTTTCATCGACTGCCGAATAGCCGCCGCCTTGGATCAGGAAGCCCGGAATCACCCGGTGGAACAGGGTCTGGGTGAACTGACCTTCCTTCACGTATTTCAGGAACTCCTGCACGGTTATCGGTGCGCGGTCCGGGTACAGCTCCATGACGAAGTTGCCCTGGTTGGTGGTGACGCGCACCTGCGGGTATGGCGCCGCCGTCGGCGCCGGCTTGTCGGCCGCGAAGACCCCGGTACCGAAGGTGCCGCCCAGCGTCGCCGCCAGGGCAGCCACCACGAGAACTGAAACGAGGCGTCTGCTGATCGTCATGTACATTACTTCGTCTATCCGGATCTGGAGGGTGGATTCTAGCAATTGGACCGCCGTCCCTCGGCGGTGTTTCAAGGGCCGCCTCATTTCATCGTAAAATCGTCGCTATGACTGAGAACTTCGAACGGGCGGCGCTCGCCCTGGCGGACCAGGCGGACACGGTAACGCGCTTCGCTCCCAGCCCAAGCGGCAACCTGCATATCGGCAATGCCCGCACGGCCCTGTTCAGCTTCCTTTTGGCCCGGCGCACCGGTGGACGCTTCGTGCTGCGCATCGAGGACACCGACGCGGCCCGCAGCTCTGAGGAGTTTGTCCGTGCCCAGCAGCAGGATCTGACCTGGCTGGGCCTTGACTGGGACGCCGGTCCCGGCCGCGAGGATGGCCGGGGGCCGTATCGGCAGTCGCAGCGTGTGGCGCTTTACGAGCAGTACTTTGTCACGCTGGCGCAGCAGCACCGGCTGTACGAATGTTACTGCACGGCCCTGGAGCTGGAGGTGTCACGCAAATCCCAGATCGCCGCGGGCAGGCCGCCCCGCTATGCGGGCACCTGCCGGGATCTCACGCCGGCGCAGCGCGCCGCGAAACGCGCCGCGGGGCTGGCACCAACCCTGCGTTTTCGGGTGCCCGCGGGCGAGCGGATCGAGTTCGTGGATTTCGTGCGCGGCGCGCAGTCCTTCCTGAGCGATGACATCGGGGACTTCATCGTGCGCCGTGCCGACGGGTCCGCCGCCTTCTTCTTCAGCAATGCGGTGGATGACGGCGCGATGGGCATCACGCACGTGCTGCGCGGCGAGGACCATCTCACCAACTCGCCGCGCCAGATCTTGATCCTGGCGGCACTCGGCCTGCCCGTACCGCACTACGGTCATGTGGCGTTGCTGGTCGGCACCGATGGCGCGAAATTATCCAAGCGCCATGGCGCGACCACGGTGCGCGAATATCGTGAACAGGGCTTCACGGCGGCCGCCCTCTGCAACCATCTGTTCCGGCTGGGGCACTCCACTGCCGAGAACGGATTGCTGGATCTCACCGCCATGGCGCGCGCGTTTGAACCCGCGCATCTGGGCCGCGCGCCGGCCCATTTTGACGAGGCGCAGCTGCGGACCTGGCAGAAGGAATCCGTCAAACAGATGTCTTTGGATGAGGTCGGGGCATGGCTCGGATCACAGGTCCCGGCGGATCTGAGCGCGATGCGGCGGGCGGCCTTCATCGAGGCGGTGCGCCCCAATGTCGTGCTGCCCGAGGATGCCCGCGAGTGGCGCGAGATCGTGTGCGGCGGGCCGCCGGTGATCGGTGCGGCGGAGCAGGCCGCGGTGGATGCGGCCGGTAAGTCTTTCTTTGCGGTCGCGGCGCAGGCGGAACGGGCGACGCCCGGCGACTTCAAGGCGATCGCAGCCGCGACCGGCCTCGCGACCGGCTCGAAGGGCAAGGCGCTGTATCAGCCGCTACGAATCGCACTCACCGGCCAGATTCATGGGCCGGAACTGGCACCGCTGCTGCGTGCCATGCCGGAAGGTTCGGCGCAGGCGCGGCTGATGCGGTTCGCGTAACCTAGCGCGATGATTCGTATTTTCAACTCGATGACGCGGCAGAAGGAAGACCTGCAGCCGCTCAAGCCCGGCCGCATCGGCATGTACGTGTGCGGCGACACGGTCTTCGATCTGTGCCATATGGGCCATGCGCGCTCCAAGATCGCCTTCGATGTGGTGCGTCGCTACCTCACGTACAGCGGCTTTGCCGTCACCTTTGTCCGCAACATCACCGATATCGATGACAAGATCATCAAGCGGGCGGCGGAGCGCAACGAACCGATCGACACCTTTACCGAGCGCTTCATCGGTTACATGCACCGTGACTACGATGCGCTCGGCATCCTGCGACCGGATCACGAGCCGCGGGCGACCGCCTACGTGCCGGGCATGATCGAGCTCACGGAGCGACTCATCGCCAAGGGCTACGCGTATGTGTCGGATGGCGGGGATGTGATGTTCTCGGTGCGCAAGTTCGAGGCCTACGGCGCCCTGTCCGGGGAGCGACTCGAGGATCTGTGCGCCGGCGAGCGGGTGGCGGTGGATGCCTCGAAGCGTGATCCGCTGGACTTCGTACTGTGGAAGATGGCGAAGCCCGGCGAGCCCTCGTGGCCCTCGCCGTGGGGCGCGGGGCGGCCGGGCTGGCACATCGAGTGCTCGACCATGTCCGAGGCACTCCTCGGCACGCGCTTTGACATCCACGGTGGCGGCATGGACCTGAAGTTCCCGCACCATGAGAACGAGATCGCACAGTCCTGCACCGCGAGCGGCGACGGCTTCGCGCGGCTGTGGATGCACAACGGGTTTCTGACCATCGATGGCGAGAAGATGTCCAAGTCATTGGGCAACTCCTTCACCATCGTCGAGGCGCTCAGGCGGGTACGCCATGCGGAAGTGATCCGCTACTTCGTGGTCTCGAGCCACTACCGCGGTCCGGTCACCTATAGCCTCGAGCAGCTGACTCAGGCCACGGCCGCGCTCGAGCGCATCTACAGCGCACTGCGCGACATCGAGCCGCTGCAACCGGCGCCGGTCTCCCGCTACACCGAAGCGTTCCGCGCCGCCATGGACGATGACTTCAACACGCCGGAGGCCGTGGCCGTGCTGCAGACCATGACGCGTGATCTGAACGTGGCCAAGCGCGAGGGCAAGGTGCTCGCCGCCCGTCAGATTGCGGCCGAATTGCGGGCACTGGCCGCGGTGCTGGGCATCGCCCAGTTACCCCCTGAAGAGTGGGCCCGCCTGCGTACGCCGGCCGTCGAAGGTGAGGATGCAGCGTCCGCGGAGCCGGCGGTGACCCCGGCGGCCCTCGAGGACGCCGCCATCGAGGCGCTGATCGTCAGGCGGTTGGAGGCCCGTAAGAACAAGGATTTCAAGGAGGCCGACCGGATCCGCGATGAGCTCGCGCAGCAGGGCGTCATCCTGGAGGACCGCCCGGGCGGCCGGACGGAGTGGCGCCGGGCTTAAGGGCAGGTAAATTGACGGGTGGTGGCCCCCTCCGTATCATCCCGGCCCCGCTGCCAGGGTCCTTGAAGGTATAGTCCGTGAGGGTCCGCGGTCGGCCGGTCGGGCGGGGCATGGCGCAGTCTGGTAGCGCATCTGGTTTGGGACCAGAGGGTCGCAGGTTCAAATCCTGCTGCCCCGACCAGTAAGAGTGCTGGATCCGGCGTGGACCTAAGGCGATGTCGCAGATTTTGCTGCGTGCCCGTAGCTCAGCGGATAGAGCATCGGCCTTCTAAGCCGAGGGTCGCAGGTTCGATTCCTGCCGGGCGCGCCAACTGGCGCGGACATGTGCGGTCAAGGGTTTCGATGGTGGACGTAGCTCAGTTGGTAGAGCCCCGGGTTGTGATCCCGGCCGTCGTGGGTTCGAGTCCCATCGTCCACCCCAATTTGGCTTGCCCGGACGCGGACAAGTTCAGCTAGAATCGCGGCCCCATCCCATGGGGTGGTACAGAAAATCAGGGCCGTTAGCTCAGCTGGTAGAGCAGGAGACTCTTAATCTCTTGGTCGTAGGTTCGATCCCTACACGGCCCACCATCCAATAAAGTTCACCAGCCACACCTGCTCGCTGATCTGACCCTTTGTCGATGCAATCGACACAGCGGTGGTCTAATGTCGAAAAAAATGATAATTTTCGACACATGAGTTTTGACCCTTCCAAGCCCTATAACGATTTGCCTAACCTGCCGCCGTCCGTCGACATCGAAACCAAGACGGTTCTCAAGGCATGCGTGAGCGCCAGGGCAGCCTTGGCAGCGCTTCGCCAAGCGACGGCGTTGATCCCGAATCCGCAGGTTTTGATCAATACCATACCGCTGCTCGAAGCACAGGCGAGTTCGGAAATTGAAAACATCGTGACCACAACCGACGCCCTGTTTCGGCATTCACAATTAGAGTCTCTTGCGCCTGATCCGGCAACCAAAGAGGCGCTGCGGTACCGGACCGCTCTCAAGGCCGGATTTGATACGCTCCAAAAGCGTCCGCTGACAACGCGTACCGCTGAGGAGGTGTGCAGCACGATCAAGGGCGTACGCATGTCGGTGCGCAAGGTACCGGGAACCACACTTGCCAGTGATACGACGGGGAAGATCATCTATACGCCCCCTGAAGTTGAATCAAGATTGCGAGACAAACTTGCAAACTGGGAACGGTTCATGCACGACCAGCCGGACATTGATCCGGTCGTCCGAATGGCCGTCGCGCACTACCAGTTCGAGGCTATCCATCCTTTCACAGATGGCAACGGGCGCACGGGACGGATCTTGAATCTGTTGATGCTTGTGGAGCAGGGTCTGCTCGATCAGCCGGTGTTATATCTGTCGCGCTACATTATCCAAAACAAAGCGGCCTACTACGACGGCCTGCTGGCGGTCACTACCCGCGAAGAATGGGAACCATGGATTCTGTACATGCTGCGCGCAACGCAGGAGACTTCCGAGTGGACACTCGCGAAGATCGACGCAGTCAGAAAGCTAATAGAACATACGGCAGAGTATGCGCGTAAGGCCGTACCCAAACAGTACAGTCGGGAATTGATTGATCTGATTTTCGTGCAGCCGTACTGCCGAATCGAAAATGTCGTTGCCGCTGGAATTGCAAAGCGGCAGACGGCATCCACCTATTTGCACGTACTTCAGGGAGCTGGAATTCTTCAGGAAAAGCAAGTCGGCTTGAATAAGTTGTTCGTGAATTCGAGGTTCCTGAGGTTGCTCACTCAAGAACCGAACGATTACAAACGGTTTGAGTCTCGGTAGACCATGGCGGCAAAATAGGTCTTTCTGACGGCATGTAGAATTTCGCTCCGGCCGTTCGTCTAAGTGGTGAAGACGAACTGCAAACCGTAGAAGGAGAAGAAATGCCGCAATACCTAGTTGCCATTCAGCACCCCGAAAACTACGAACCGGCGCTGGAAGATGACGCGATGATTCGCGAAATCAGCGCGCTCAACGAAGAGATGCAAGCCGCCGGTACCCGATTCTTCGCCGGGGGCCTGCAATCGCCCAGCCAGGCCAAATCGCTGCGCAAGCTGCCTGGCGGCAACGTCTCCGTCACCGACGGTCCGTACCTCGAGGCCAAGGAATACATTGGCGGCTTCTGGATCCTGGAGTGCGCCGACATGCAGGAAGCGCTGGCCTGGGGCCGCAAGGCCGTTGCTGCCTGCCGGGTTCCCGTCGAGGTGCGAGCGTTCCTTAAAATCCGGCCGACTAGAAAATCGGTTGGCCACGAGGACTAGAAATAGCCAGTCAGAGGAGAAAATTCAATGCGGTTCATGATGATGGTGATACCCGAAGGCTACGGATCGGCCGCGCCCGATGTAGTGCCCAGCGCCGAAGCGGTAGCTAAGATGATGGAGTACAACAAATCGCTGCAAAAGGCGGGCGTCCTGCTGGCATTGGATGGACTGTTTCCTCCTGCCACCGGAGCACGGATCTCTTACAAGGACGGCAGGCCGACAGTAACCGACGGGCCATTCGCGGAATCCAAAGAAGTCATTGGCGGCTACTGGATCATCCAGGTGCGCTCCCGCGAAGAGGCCATCGAATGGGCAAAGCGGGCGCCCATGTCCAACAACGAGAAAATCGAAGTTCGCCGGATTCAAGAGATGGCTGACTTTCCCGACGATGTACAGAAGGCGGCAGCAGGGTTCGAGCACCTGACGAGGTGAGGGCGGGCGGATGAGCGATGTCCAGAAGACGATTGCGGCCGTGTGGAAGATGGAGTCGGCACGACTCGTCGCTGCGATCGCCCGGGTCACGCGGGATATCGGCATTGCCGAGGAGCTAGCGCAGGATGCGCTCGTGACCGCCCTGGAGGTGTGGCCGAAGGAGGGCATCCCCGACAATCCCGGGGCCTGGCTGATGACCGCGGCGAAGCGACGCGCGATCGACTGGCTGCGCCGCGGCCGGATGCTGGTGCAAAAGCACGAGGAGATTGCCCGTGGCCTGGAATGGCAGCAACAGCGGCTGGGAGACGCGTTGTCGGAATCGCTCGATCAGGTGATCGATGATGACGTGCTGCGGCTCATCTTCACCGCGTGCCATCCGGCGCTTACGCTCGAGGGACGCATCGCGCTCACGTTGCGCCTGATCGGTGGCCTCACCACGGCGGAGATCGCCCGTGCGTTCCTGGTACCGGAAAAAACATTGGGCCAGCGCATCTCTCGCGCCAAGAAAACCCTCTCAGAGGCCCACATTCCCTTCGCGTCCCCGCCCGCGGACGAGTTGCATTGCAGGGTCGAGTCGGTGCTCATGGTGGTTTACCTGATTTTCAATGAAGGCTACACGGCGACTTCGGGCGAGGAATGGATGCGGGCGGCTTTGTCTGATGAGGCGCTGCGCCTGGGGCGCATGCTGCAACAACTTCTGCCCGCCGAATCGGAAGTCCATGCCCTCGTGGCATTGATGGAAGTGCAGGCGTCGCGCAACGCAGCGCGCCGGGGCAAGGGCGGCGAGGCCGTCCTGTTGCCCGATCAGGATCGCTCCTTGTGGGATTACGCGCAGATCCGGCGGGGAATGACCGCGCTCGAGCAGGCGCAAAGACTGGGCGGTGGCGCGAAACCCTATGCGTTGCAGGCGGCCATTGCTGCCTGTCATGCGCGCGCCCGCAGCGCCGAAGAAACAGACTGGGACAGCATCGTTGTTCTTTACGACGCGCTCATGCAGATCAATCCCTCGGCCATCGTGGCACTCAATCGCGCGGTAGCCGTCGGCATGGCGCAAGGCCCCGTCGCAGGCCTGGACGCACTCGATGCAGCCATCGCGCTTTGCGATGAGCCCATGCCAGCCGGATACCACCTCTTTCCCAGCGTTCGCGCAGATCTGCTGATGAAGATGGGCCGACTCGTTGAGGCACGCGAAGAAATCGAACGCGCCATCGAAGTGACGATGAACGTGCGAGAACAGGAATTGCTCGCGAAAAGGTTGAAGCAGTTCTGAGTGCGTGAACCGGGACGCAGATCTGCGCTCCTTCGGTAATGCCATAAATCGAAAGGCAGATCAGTAGTAGATTAGAGCTGTGGCTGACGCTTGATTATAGACGTAGCCAGCTGCAACCAGCACAGTCCCATTCGGCAACAGAGTTGCCGTGTGTTGGGAACGCCCCGTTGGGAAGCTCCCTGTGAGGGTCCAAGTGCCGGCAACAGGATCGTAAAGATTGGCATTTGCCAAAGAAGAAAACCCGTTAGGCGCCGAATAACCTCCGCCGGCGACAAGCACCGTCCCGTCGGGAAGTAGAGTTGCGGTTTGACTTACGAATATTGTCGTCAGGCTCCCAGTAGGAGTCCAGGTGCCAGTGGCAGGGTTGTATAGTTCGGCACTGGCCAACGGCGCCATATAATCAACGTCAACGGATGCGCCGTACCCACCTGCGACCAGTACTATTCCATCCGACAGTAGCGTTGCTGTGTGGCTTGAGCGCCCCGTTGCCATGCTCGCAGTGGGGGTCCAGGTGCCGGTAGCAGGATCGTATAATTCAGCACTGGTCGTTCCCCCTGTGCCGCCCAATCCACCTGCAACCAGCACGGTTCCATTCGGCAATAGAGTTGCGGTATGTCCCTCACGCGGCGTTGTTAGGTTCCCTGTGGGAGTCCAGGTGCCGGTGGCAGGATCGTATATTTCAGCACTGAATGCTGCCCCCAAATTACCGCCGGCTACCAGGACAGTCCCGTTCGGCAATAGCGTTGCAGTATGGCCGTAGCGCGGTGTCGTCAGACTCCCAGTGGGGGTCCAGGTGCCGGTGGCAGGATTGTATATTTCAGCGCTAGCCAGCGACACCGACATATCATTGCCGGCGCCGAGTCCTCCAGCTACCAGCACCGTACCGTTTTGCAGCAATGTTGCGGTCTGATTTGCACGGCTCGTTGTCAGGCCGCCAGTGGCGGCCCAAGTCCCGGCGACAGGATTGTATATTTCAGCGCTGGATAAGTAGTCGCCTCCACCGGGCGAGCCGCCCGCAACCAGCACTGTCCCGTTCGGGAGGAGTGTTGCAGTGTGGTCTGCTCGTGCCGTTGTCATGCTGTCGGTCGGCTCCCAAACACCGGTGACAACCGATAGCGGCGCGATTGCAGAGATCATTCCGATGGCAGCCTTGATCGTCGTGGCGCCGGGAGTGACCGCGGTAGCCACACCGGTTGTCGGGCCGATGGTCGCGATAGTCGGTGCACTGGAGGTCCAAATGGCGCCACTGGTGACATTCTCCGTCGTGCCGTCGGAATACGTTCCAGTAGCCGTCAATTGCGTGCTCAGGTTGGTGCTCGCCGAGATGCCGACCAGGGCCGGGTTGGGTGTAATCGCAATGGATTCCAGAGTTGGCCCGGAACTTCCCCCACCTCCGCAAGCGGTCAGAGCCGCCGTGACAAGCACGAGTACGAGAAAATGACGGATTGAGCGTGTGCCGAGCGTCAATTGCACGATGCGTAGCGTCGCCTGGTGCACCAAGTAAGGGTTCGGCACGTAATCTGCTCCGTATTTCATCCAGATAAACCCGCTACGTTCGATGGGCTCAGATAGTAGCGCTTTCCGTACAGCCCCTTCGCGCTGAGCTGGGGGATACTCAGCCAACCGTGACTGAGTGATCGCACGGTAGCGATCCGATCATGCGCGCAACCGACGGTCGTGCGGAATAGCGCACTCGGCCCTTCGGTCCAACTGGTCAGTGTTGATCCGGTGGTAAAGAACGCGCCATCGCAATGACGAAGAACGTGCGCGAACAGGGATTGCTCGCTCAGCATCTCGCCGCATTGCAGCAACCCGCATTCTGATCGCGGCGCGCAGACTGAACCTTTCAGCTGAATTACAGACGCTTCTCCAAGCATGACATGTGTCACATCGTCGACAATTTCAGCTTGTAGATTAGTAACATCGAAGAAGCGACTTCAAAAGACCGTCCGATGAATGGCGGCCTTTTGAGCAAAATAGAGAAAGCGAAGAAGGGACCAAAAAAAGTTTTGAGACGCGGCAACTGCGCTGCGTGCAGCTGCCGGGAAAAAAGATTAATTAATTAAGGAGACGGGAGATGTCGACCTCAGCTTTACACAGAATCCGCTACATGCTGGCGCTCGGCATGCTTGCAGCGCTTTTTGCGCCGCTTGCAGCGCAAGCCCAGGAACTGGACATCAGCTACTACACCATCGCGTCCAACGATCCTGACGCGGATCATCTGGCCGGCGGACTCTACACCAATGAAGTAGAAAACAGCCTCGGACCGAATGGGCTGCCTGTGCTGAATATCCCGCAGTTTGGTTGTACCTCCGACTGTTACAACGTTAACGGGGCGCCGGGATTTCCTTCCGGTGGCAGCACTCCAAACACCAACGTGCTGGCGAGCACGGGTGAGATCACCTACTGGGCCCCGTCTTTCAACACGTACGTCACCAATACGCTGAATACCACCACCAGCCTGCCGTTCAACGAGCCGGGAAATTTCTTCCCGCCAAACGGCACGGGAACTAACGACGGTGGTTCCAGCGGCTATCAGGCCGTGACGCTATCGGGAACTATCGATGCGCCGACGACGGAGACGCTCAACTTCACCATCGGATCGGACGACATGGCCTTCGCCTATATCGATGGATCTCTGGTGTGCAGCGACGGCGGCGTCCATGGTTCGTCCGGTGTGCCTTGCACAACGCCCACTGTCAGCGCGGGTAATCACACCTTCGATCTGTTCTTCGTCGATATCAACCAGACTCAGTCAGGTCTGACATTCGACATCACGACCACCGGAGTGACGACTGCGCCCAGTGGCCCACCGCCAGCCGGTGCTCCAGAGATTGATGCGGGCTCAGCTCCCGCCGCCCTGATCTTGTTATTCGGTGCCATCGCGGTCATGCGTGGCCGCCGCCCGGGTCATCGCCTCGCTGCCTAACGGCCAGGCAAGGACCGGTTGAAACGAAAACGCCCGCGACGATGCGGGCGTTTTCATTCGGGGCCTGAGCAGGACCCATTGCGCCTTTAGTTCGCCTTGGCGCCGGGCGGCGGCGCCGAACTCGTCGGTGCGGAGCTCGCGGCGCGCAGCATCGAAGCGTAGGCGCCCTCGTACTTTACTTCCTTGTTCGCAGCGACCGTCGCCGTGGCGATCTCGCCTTTCATCGCTTCGGCCTTCAGTTCCTCGCGGGCGCGATCGTCAGCCGCCTTTCCGGAGAAAGGCATCGGTTGTTCGTCAATGAGTTTCGCGTACGTGCCGCTGTCGCCCTGCCGCACCAGCAGCAGGCCGTCCTTATGCGCCCGCAATGCTGCGGCGAGGTCCGGTTTCAACTCACCCACGCTGACAGTAGCCACGGCGCGACGATGCGTGATGCCCAGCGCCGTCAGATTCTTGTCGACGTCTTCGAGCGTCTTCGCAGCCTTGTTGGCGTTGACGACGGCTGTCATGTCGGCTCCCGAAAACACGATCTGGTCGACCGCCATCAGCACCCGGTCGTTGAACTTCGCAGTATTTGCCCTGATGTAATTCTGGATATCACCCATGGTCGCGGGCTTGCTGTCCAGCGTCCGGTTGAGATAGGTGGTCGCCAATAGCTGTTCGCGAGCTTGCAGCAGATCCGCACGCACGCCGGTATCGCTATCCAGCTTGGATTGCAGCGCTTGTTGAACCAGGTATTTGCGAACCACGAGTTCGTTCACCATGCGTTTGATGAGCGCGGGATCTTTCTGCGCATCCGGGCTCACATGCGCCGCACGAAATTCCGCGTCCAACTCGGATGTGGTGACGACCTGGTCGCCGACCCGGGCAATCACTGCGCCGGAGCCCGCCTCAGTATCCGGGTGCTGTGTGCAGGCACCGACGGCCAGCGCGCACGTTCCAACCAAGGCCGCCATCGAGGTTTTATTCATAGCGCCGGATTATTACATGAAGTGTCGGCGCTTACGATTGTCGGTAATTTAAGGCGGCGGTGCAGGCGGCGGCGGGGTATTCGGCCGGGCAACCAGCGTGCAGGTAGCGGCCACCTGCCCTCCGGGAGTATCGAGCTGTACGGCGTCGCCAGCGGATTTGCCCACGCAGGCCATCTGGGCCCGGGGATTGAAGCCGCCTCTGCCGCGGCCGCCTCCGAAGCCCCCTCCAAAGCCGCCATTGGCGCCGGTGAACTGCAGTGATTCCTGGAAGCGGATCGAATCCCCCGATCTTTCGATGGCGTCGGGCGGCAATGCCTCGCCAACCAACGTATAGAGATGTTTTCCGACGAAGAATATCGCGACGGCCGAGCGACTGCCGTCGCTGCCGGTAACGCTCAATTCGCGTCCGAATGAGCGGTTGACGCGGGCATCAATCGCCACCGTCACTTTGCCCGAGACCCCAAAGGCTTTTTCCGCCTCGGCGATCGTGCTCTTGTCGTCCGCATTGGTCGTTGAGAAGTCCACGACGTTGAGCGTGTAAATGCTGTGATCCTGCTTGACCGAATAGCGCGTCAGCGGCAGCGACACGCCGGCTGCCGTGCGGAACGTGCTTTTGTCCACGCTCGGCGGCGCGGGGAATTGGATGGCGAAACCGGGGTCGGGATAGGAATACGCCTTCCATTCCTGGGCGAGCGCCACCACTGGCATCAGCCACGCCACCATCACGATCGCAACAATGACCTTCATCTAAATCCTCGGCAAAGCAGATTCGGCCGTGATCAGGCGCCGGGCGGCCGCTGTCCCAGCACCGTGCCGTTCGGCAAGGTCACCGAGACCAGCTGTCCACCATAGGAGCCGTCCCGCAGCGGATGAAGTTTCACGGTGACTTTGTCGCCCGGATGGACGGCATCCTGCGACCAGCCCACCCGTTCCAGCTGGCCCGCCCCGCCCAATTCCAACGACCATTCGCTTTGAACTCCGTTGGCGTCTGCGACCATGACACGTAGCCAGCCGTGCGGATTGATCAGTTCGAACTCCTTGACGTTGCCCGCAATCGTTTCCGTCTTGCTGCGGTCAAACATGGCAAAGGAGTGGTGGGCGCCCGCCGGCGTTGCGAAGCACAGCAGCGACAATGGCAGGCAGCTGACGATTGAAAAGCGCTTCATGTTGAAGTCCCCCGGATGCTGTGGACGTGGCGTCCAACTGGCTGGCGTGGATCTCCCAGACGCACATAAAGTGTAGCGCAGAGTCATAGTCAACGCAGCTGCTTAGAGGGTCTGGTCCACCGGACCGGGATTGCTCATACTGCCGGTCGTTACTGATTGAGGGCGAAAAGTGAGCGAACGTTTCAAGGACAAGAATATTGTCGTCATTGGCGGCAACAGCGGTATTGGATTGAGCGCCGCGCGTGCGTTCGCCGCGGAAGGGGCGAAGGTGGTCATCACCGGGCGCTCGCCGCAGACGCTGCAAAGCGCCGCGCAGGAGATCGGCCACGACGCCATCGCCCTGCGTTCAGACATCGGCGATGTGGCGCAGATCGGGGCGCTGTTCACGCAGCTCGCCGCGCAGCTCGGACGCATCGACGTGCTATTCGTCAACGCGGGCATCGGCGCCTTTGCGCCCATCGAGAAAGTGACCGAGCAGGATTGGGACAACATCCATGACATCAATCTGAAGGGTGTGTTCTTCACGGTGCAGAAGGCGCTGCCGCTCCTGGGCAAGGGCTCATCGATCGTACTGACGGG
>Ga0210391_10001574_pt1 | contig 20584 bp, 12 predicted proteins | sample IncBWC12OmetaG_FD_160573 | JGI IMG/M metagenome (GOLD analysis project Ga0210391, IMG submission 160573) | Forest soil microbial communities from Barre Woods Harvard Forest LTER site, Petersham, Massachusetts, United States - Inc-BW-C-12-O ...
TCCCACGTTCTCACCAACAGCCTGCGTAAGCCTCTCTTGAGTGCGAAAGTCATCATCTACTCGATGCTGTCCATCGGATTTCTCAGCTGGATGGTCTGGGGACATCACATGTTTGTCAGCGGCATGAATCCTTTCTCGTCGCTGCTTTTCTCTTTCCCCACGCTGACCATCACCATACCCGCCACGATCATCACGCTGATCTGGCTGGGCAGCTTGTACGGGGCGAACATACAAATCAATGCCGCATCCTTTTTTGCTCTTGGATTCGTCTCTATGTTTGTCACCGGCGGTGTGAGCGGATTCTTTCTTGCGCAGCCTTCGATCGACATCTACCTCCACGCTACTTATTTCGTCGTCGGGCATTTCCACATGGTTATGGGAGTGGCTGCCATCTTTGCCATTTTCTCCGGAACCTATTTTTGGTTTCCCAAAATGACTGGGCGAATGATGAACGAAAAACTCGGCATGCTGCATTTCTGGCTAACGTTCGTCGGAACCTACTGCATCTTTATGCCGTTCCATTATCTCGGCATTGTCGGTAATGTTCGCCGCTATTCGTCGTTCGTGGATGACTTTATGCCCGCGCTGATGGGCACGCACAAATTCATCACCATTGCTGCTCTGGCTACCGGCGCGGCGCAATTCATTTTCTTCTTCAATTTGATACACAGCCGGTTTCGCGGAAAGCAAGCCACGGCAAATCCCTGGAAGGGAACTTCGCTGGAATGGAGCATTCCCTCGCCTCCACCCTGGAACAATTTTGGTGAAACTCATCCGGTTGTTTACCACGACCCATATCAATACGGTTTGAAGGGCTCAACCGGCGACTTTGTGATGCAAACATCTCCGGAACAGATATTGAACGAATGACGCCGTGTCACGCAGGGGAAGTCAGATGCGGTTTTCAGAGTTAAATTGGCCGTAAAAGGATCTTATGTCGTCAACAATACATGCCCCAATGGCGCTGCCCCGCGGTGCGGCACTGAGGAAAGGCTCCGAGAGTGGAATCTGGATCGCTCTGTTTGCGATCACCATGTCGTTCGCGGCCTTTACGAGCGCGCTGTTTATCCGCCAGGCCTCCACGGACTGGGCGCACCTTGCGGTTCCTCCGATATTGTTTGTCAGCACCGCCATCTTGCTCGTCAGCAGTTTCACAATGGAGATTTCTCGGCGTGGGTTCGACGGAAAGTCACCCTCGCAAATATCGCAAATAAAGGAGCGTGGCGGGGGACTGATGCTCCTCGCAACCACCCTGTTTCTCGGCTTGGCCTTTGTGGGTGGGCAGTATTTGGCATGGAGGCAGCTTGCCGCTCAAGGGCTTTATCTGGCCACCAATCCAAATAGCTCATTTTTTTATCTTCTCACCGGTGTCCACGCGCTGCACGTTCTCGGCGGAGTTGCGGCATTGGCTTATCTGCTAGCGCAGAATGCCGCTCGCGGATCTGTTCGGCGAAACCTGGTGAATGGGGTGGTCATCTACTGGCACTTTATGGCTGCTCTCTGGCTTTATCTGCTCGTCGTCATTTGCGTACGTCTGTAATCGCAAAGGGGGAAGAAAAAACTGTGAGCGAGTCTCAAGCGGCGATGCACGGCGCAAGCGGTTCCTTAGTGGAAGGATCACCTTACGGCATTCCTTCCAGAAAACTGACGATGTGGCTGTTTATTATCTCCGACGCCGTAACGTTCGGAGCGCTGCTTTTCGGATATGGCTACTTGCGTACGGCGAGCACCGACTGGCCCGCTCCCTTCCGCTTTAATCCAAGCATATTGAACGTCATGTTCATGACGTTCATCCTTCTCACGAGCAGTTTGACGATGCTTGGCGCCGTCGACGCCGCCAAAGCCGGCGACAAGGCCAAGGCCAGGCGCTTCCTCTGGTCCACGATTCTATTGGGTCTGATATTTGCCGGGCTTCACATCCGTGAATGGATTGGACTCATCGATGAAGGCGTCAGTATGTTTCAAAATCCTTGGGGTTCGCCCCTCTTTGGTGCCACTTTCTTCAGCATAACCGGCCTGCACCTTCTTCACGTTACGGGTGGTGTCGTGGCCATTGCGGTCGTTGCGCGCGGTTTTTCGCGAGGTAGCCTGACTGCCGGCCATGTGGAGACCACCGGCCTATACTGGCACTTTGTGGACTTGGTATGGATGTTCGTTGTTCCCTTGGTGTATCTGTTGAATCTTGCCCGTTAGTTCCATCGGTCTGCGAAACGAGGGAAATATGGCAGCGTCAAAAAAATCTGGAAACGTTATCGCAAGATATTTGCCTGTTTATTTTGTCTTGCTCGCCATCGCTGGTCTGGAGGTTGTACTCGCCTATCAGGGCTTTTCTCCCGGAGTGCTCCTCGCTATCCTGCTCGCCCTCGCGATTTGTGGCGCAGCGTTGGCCGTCATGTACTTTATGCATCTCAATCAGGAGCGCCGCAGCCTTTTTTTGACGTTGATACCGGCGGTCATTTTCGTTCTAATAATGATGAATATGTTGTGGTCGGACAGTTTTCGCTTGTTGCACATGAAGCCTTTCGCGCACTAAGGCCTTTTTTCGAACCGCAAATCGGGATAAAACGGGGAAGCAGGTTTTTAATCGCTACCGCGAAGTCTGAACCGGACATTCATGATGAACAAAACCGAGATGATTTGCAGATTTTTGTTTCGCGGCGCCGCTTTGTTTTTCGCCTTGCTCACTCCATCTCTGGCGTTCGCCCAAAACTGCGCTTTATGTTATTCACAGGCTGCTGGTTCTGGAACACGATTGATTCAAGCTCTGCGCAGCGGCATTCTAATCCTGGTTTTTCCGCCGATGCTGATTTGCATCGGTCTCGCCTTCATGGCCTACAGGAAGCGCAATCAGTTCAACGAAGAGTAGCTAGATTACGGAAGGTCCAGATCCAGTGAGTAGATGTCGGTCGTACCACGTTCGATCATCACATAAAATGACCCGGCTCGGTCTAGCCCGGTAAAGTAACACTGCGCGGCGCTTCCGCGGAGCAGTTCTCCGAATCCAAACACGCGTTCCGTTTTTCGCGAGGCTACGCTCGCGCGGAAAATGGATTCCTGTTCATCGATTTGATCCTGAAAATAGATCGCAGAGCCATCGTGCGCCCAGTGCAGTGATTCGAGTAATCCCCCAGATGCGAGTTGTGCCCAGCTGGAATTTTGCATGTCGTAAAGAAGCAGTCTTCGCTTAGCTTCATCGATTGCTGCGATATACCGGCCGTCGGGTGACCATCGCGGTTCCATCAGCCCTTTCGACCCTGGTAACTCCTTCAGCGTTCCAGTCGTCGGTTCCAGCGTGTACAGCCCATAATCTGATTGTGCCTTTTGATTTCGCATGGACACCACAATGCGATAACCATCTGGCGACCAATCCGCTTCCGAGGCTTCCCATCCGCCGGGAAGGACTGGATGAAGTGACCCTCCGTCCGGTGAAATAACGTAAATGTTGCGCGGCTGGTTTTGACGAGCGCCTGTAAAGAGAATTTGTTTGCCATTGGGAGACCATCGTGCATAGCTGCCATGCAGAGGAGCAATCGTCAATGGAATACGCGCTTCACCATTGATCCGGCTTCTCCAGAGGGAATCATCGGGGCGCTCCGAATAGACGACCATTTCATCTTCGGGCGAAAAGCTGGCCTGTGCGATGGACGTGTCCAGGTTCAGGGTGGACATGCGCTGTGTTTGAGGCTCAATTTTTCCCAGCTCCCGATGTGACCGAAAACTGAAAGCAAAAATGCGTGAACCCATCTGAGCCGGGATCGTAACATGCAGAGAGTCCGGACCGCTGGTCAACGGAAATGGCTCGTGATGCGAGCGCCGGAACCAATTCCACGCATTCCGAATACCCCATAAGTTGCAATCGTACCCTTCACAACCGGAAAACAGAAAGTATTTGCCGTCTGCTGTCCAATTTCCAGCGGATTGGCGTGAAGGGTGATCTGTCTTTGACAGAATTGCGTGCAGTCCATTGCCCTCTGGCGTCATTTCCCAGATCGATTGCGTGCCGAACTCTCCAAGATCCAGTGTGAACCGGATGCTTCCGCCGTCGGGCGCCCAGGCCGGCGAACGTGGAAGGCCTTCCACATGTGCCAATTGCCGGTTTTGCGTGCCGTCGCGATGGATTGTGTACAAACTTTGTCCACGCACGAAAACAATCTGCGTCCCGTCGGGCGACCATGCTGGATCCGCTCCGATGGCCTGTCCCAGCCTCCGGGGTTCTCCGCCCTGAACCGGCCAGAGCCAAAGAGGCATCTCTTCGTCACGCCCGGTGAACTGCCCGATCAAGAACTGCGAGTGGTCGGGAGAGATGGCGAAGAGGCGTGTATTTTCAAAGGGCGTCGCCATCTTCTCTGCATTCCCGCCTTCCACGGAAGTCTGCATCAAATTCCAGCGGCCATCATCGCGTTCCAGAAAGAAAATTCGCGTTCCGTCGGAGACGATTCCGCCCCACTCATCGATCCGGCCAGCATTGGTGATGCGCGCCATATGCTGCATGCTGGGATGAGGCACGGGGTAGACGATGAAGAAAAGCAGCCAGGATCCGAACAGAATTGCGATAGAAAGCAATATTAAGTCGAACCGTTTTTGGGTGCGTTCGGCCCTTTCACGATCCCAATCCGGCGGGGTAGCGAACCCCTGCGCGATGTCGGGCGGCAGGTGCAGACGTACTTCGATAGATTTATCACCATTACCCAGTAGCGCGAGCCGTCCCTCTTGGACGGATGCAACTGCGTCATTAATAGTCTGGATAGGGACCAGGAAGCGATATCCTTGTCGGGGCACGGTTTCTATAAATCGGGGGTTTTCCGCTTCGTCCTGCAAAGCTGCACGGAGCTTCTTTAGGGCGGCGTTGAGGCTGCCGTCAAAATTGACGTGCGTTCCTTCCGGCCAGAGGGCTTGCCGGCACTGCTCTCGAGTCACAATCTCGCCAGGTTGTTGCAGAAGCAGTGCCAGAATTCGGAACGGCTGCACTTGTAGCCTGAGGCGCGTACCTTGTCGGCTAAGAGTTCCTCGGACTAGATCCGCCTCAAACAGGCCGAATCGCACCCTGCTGCCTGTTGAAATGTCGGGTCCGGGCATAGCCATGCTCCCAGTCAGGTCGGCGGACACTGTAACATAACGCTGGGTCGCAATCCAAGAGCCAGTTCATGTGACCTTATATCCACATCATAAGCCGAGAGTTAAGAGGTCATAGTATTTTCAGGCGCAGTTCGTTTGACCAAGTATCACATCTAGGGTAGTCGAGTAACTGAAGTCCGCGGCGGTGTACAGGCAGAAAGTCACCCGTCATCACCGCAACCTACTAGTAGGCTGATAGGAGGCCTTGGACTAGAAAATTAGCCCGTAGTCCCAGAACCATCGAAACGCTCGCCGTTGCGAGCCCTGAACCGCATCAAAAAAGCCTCCTGACGCGGGCGTTTCGATCCAAATATTTTATCCTCCTCTGATCGTCCCTTCTGGCATTTGCTAACGTCCCACAAAACATTGGACCCATGAGAACCTGTTGACCTCGTGCGTCACCGTCGACTCGGCTAGACCGTTTGGCATTCAGGCAGACTCCCGCCTCAAAAGGTTAATAGTTCTTTGAGAATCGTATCGGCGTTTCTGTATTGCTGGCTGATAGTCGGACAGTGGAGTCTTATTCTAGCGGAAGTTCTGAGTCGGTGTGGATCCCCGCAAGGGCACCATTCCTCGCACGGAACAGGGCAAATAGTTTCATCCAGGCCAATTTACATGGAATCTCCAATGTTAGATAGGAGGTTGGATCCATAATGCGATTGGAAAAACTGTGCATTGCATCTCTTATGATTATGTCTCTGCCAGCGATGGCCGGCCCTGGGAGTGGGACCATCACGGGAAGAGTGACTTTTTCGGGCACGCCGTCGAAACCTGAGTCCATAAATATGTCCAAGCAGCCCGAATGCGTCAAAATATATTCGTCAAAGCCGCTGATGACGGAAAAAGTTGTCCCGGGACCAGGCAATACCCTGGAAAATGTCGTGGTGTATATATCCGCGGGCGAATCCGAGGCCTCTCCCGTACCCGCGACGCCTGTGAATTTCGATCAGCAGAATTGCCGTTACACAACGCATGTGCTTGCCTTTCGAGCGGGGCAGGACGTGAATATCTCCAACAGCGATCCCTTTGGCCACAATATTCACCCGCTAGCCAAGATCAACCGCGAGTGGAACAGGATTCAGCCGGCCGGCACCCCGCCGTTCTCTTATTCTTATGACAAGGAAGAATTCATCCCCGTAAAATGCAATATTCACTCTTGGATGCAGGCCTATTTTGTCGTTCTGAAAACCGGACATTTTGCTGTTACCGGACAAGACGGCCAATTCAAGCTGCCCGAGCTTCCGCCAGGCAAATACACGGTTACAGCCTGGCATGAAGCCTATGGAACACAGAGGCAGGAAATCACCATCTCCGGAAGCGAAACGCGAGCGATCAATTTCGTGTTTCAAGCTACGCCTTAAAACGAGCCGTTAAACCGTCCGAATCCATGAGATTCTAACCGCGCAACAATTTCGAGGTGATTGTGAAGCTAATTGTTAGTTTGGCTTGTGTGGCTGTGTGCTTGTCGGCGGTGCCCGTAGGATCTCAGGAAATCCGTGACGGTCAGTCGTCGCTGACCGCAATGCATGACCGTTACAAGGACTCGTGGTACGACTCGGTCGTCTTCAAGGAGAAAGCGATAACGCTGAATCCTGATGGCACGAGCAGCACGGAGATTTGGGATGAAGCCCTGCAATTGCCCGGAAAGCTGCGCATCAACAGAGGACCTTCCAGCGAGGGGAACGGCTTCATTTTTGTCGATGGCACTTTGACGAGGTTTCAAAAGGGCAAGGATTTGGGCACACGTCCCTACGTACACATGTTGCTTGTGCTGGGATTTGACGTGTATCGCCAAGACCCAAAGACCACGATTGATCAGGTGAAAGGCCAAGGAGTCGATTTGTCGCAGATTCACGAAGAGAAATGGGAAGGGCAGGATGTATATGTTGTTGGTGCGGCAAAAGGGGATTTGAAATCCAAGCAGTTCTGGATTGAGAAGAATCGCCTGTTGTTCGTGAGATTGATCGAACCAGATGAACACGACGCCGCGAAAATTCGCGACACCCGCTTCAGGGACTATCGGAAACTCTCGACAGGATGGATTTCCGCGCGCGTTGAGTTTTATACCGACGGCAAGAATCTTTTCAACGAGGACTATTTCGATATAAAGGCGAACACGAAGTTCGACCCTGCTCTGTTCGATCCGAAGAAGTTCAACGAAACAGTTATATTCAACGACGCAAAACAATGATCGGTGCCCGTCAGAAGTAATCTGTTCGTGTCACGCGCCGAACCGTCCAAGTCAAAAGTCCCACAAATCAATCAAACGCCCCGCACGTAAAACCGATGTGTGGGGCACCTCGATTTACTCCCACTCCGCAACTTGTTCGGCCACTCCCGCAGCATTCAAGAAACTCATGCTAGGCATCCGTTTTTTAACAAGGTCGCTTACGACTCTCTGGTGAAACCTTCACGGTTTCCTTACGCGGGTCTCTCTACGTTGGTCTCAGTGCGGTGCGCGTACAAATCGCGCGAGATAGACCAAGTGGGGGGGGACCTCTAATGTTAGCCAGAATATCGATACTTATATTTGCTGTGTTATTGGTGGCGTCGTGGGCGTCCGGGCAATCCATGTTTGGAGGAATCGTTGGTATTGTAAAAGATCCGACCCAGGAAGCCGTTGGGAGCGCGCACATCACGCTTACGAGCCTTGATGACCAAACGCAACGCGCCGCGACCACCGATGCAAACGGAGAGTTTGAATTTATCAATCTAAAAGCAGGGCGCTACGCACTAGACGTGCACGCGGATGGTTTCGCCGACTATAAGGTTTCCTCGCTACAACTCGATGCGCGGCAAAGCCTTCGGCTCGACGTGGCGCTGAAGCTCGCCAGCGCGACACAAACGGTGGAAGTCTCGAGCGAAGGCGGCCCGGTGATTAACACGGAAAACGGCACTATTGGCGACACGAAGGATTTCAAGCAACTGACGAGTCTTCCCGTAAATTATCGAGGAGCCACAACGAGTCCGTTGGCGATGCTGGCGACTGTTCCAGGTGCGCAGCAAGACGCCAATGGCAACGTGTCAGTAGGTGGTGGGCTGCCTTCGCAAGTGCAGTATTCCGTCGACGGTTCCTCCACGGTGAACATTCGCCAGAATGGGGCACTCGGCAACATGAACCCGTCTTCCGAATTGATCAGTGAATTTAAGGTGACGCAGTTCAACAATAACGCGGAATTTGCGCAAATCGGCGACGTCACGATTTCCACGAAGAGCGGCGGCGATCAATTCCACGGCAGCGCATTCGAATATTTGCAGAACGATGCGTTTGACGCCGAAGTGTGGAACTCAGGAGACAAGCCGCACAAGGTATACAACACGTTTGGTGGGAGTCTCGGAGGACCGCTCGTGCTTCCCAAACTTTCCAGGGGCAAAACCTTCTTCTTTGCCGACTACGAAGCCAATCGCCGGCGTTTTACTACCGACCTTTTTCTCTTTGTTCCCTCGAATGCCATGCGCGAAGGCAATTTCTCTGCGGTTTCGACTCCTCTCATGGATCCATTTACCGGTAAGCCTTACCCGGGGAATATAATTCCAAGCGGCAGTGCGTGCGCCAATTCGCAGGATTGCATCAATCCCGTTGCCACCAGCCTGCTCAACAACTATCTTCCAGCGCCAAATATAAATATCAGTGCCGCAGATTTTGGTTCGCAAGCGAACTATCTGCAGCAGACCCCAACGCCCAGCAATACGAACGGTTTCGATGTTCGGGTCGACCGCACAATCACCTCGAAGCAGTCTATGTTCGTCCGGTGGAGCTGGAAAGATATCAGCGCGCAATCGCTCACCGATACGGCCTTAAGTACTGTGAACAATTACCTGCCGCCCGATCACGATTCTGAGCACAACAAGAATCTCATCGTCTCGCACAACTACCTCATCACCAACAATCTCGTGAACGAGGCGCGCTTTGGGCTTTCCTTGTGGCAGTTCCAGGTTTTCTTCCCAATTGAAGGCGCTTCCGCAATATCCACTCTTGGACTGACCGGGCTGGACCTTAGCGACCATCCCGACGCAGGAGCTTTTCCCATCTTTAATTTCAGCGATGATTCAGGCAACTACTCGCCGATTGGGCGGGACAAAGATGGCACTACCAAGTCGCAAACGATCCAATTCGCCGACAATTTAAGCTGGATCAAAGGCCGCCACACCATGAAGTTCGGCGTCGACGTGCGCCATGTGCGTTACCAGGATCTGGAAAGTTTCGGGGGCGCCGATGATTTTGGCGCGTTTACATTTGACCAGGGAATATTCACGGGGAACGCGTTTGCCAATTTGCTTCTCGGCCTGCCAACGAAGACTTATGTGGCGCAGTCCGGCCCGGACGTACACGCGCATACCATTCAGACCGGTATTTATGCGCAAGATGAATTCCGTCTAAATAGCAGGCTAACGCTTACGTTTGGCCTTCGGTGGCAGGCGCTTCCGGCATTCGTGAGCGATCTTGGGAATCTCACGGCGTTCAACGTTCAGAACAGCGGCATTATCATTCCCGTGGGGAATCAACCGCGGCCGGGCTTTCTTGCCAGCATAAACAGTTGCAACCCCGCCGATCCAAACAACTCCGACGACCCATGCGGCACGCCAACTGCCGCCGATATCGCGCTCGGATGTGTCCCGGTACTGGGCTCCAACCCAAGCATGCCCTGCGCTCCCGTCGAGTACGCTAACCAAGCTGGGCTTGGCCCGGGTCTGCGTGAATTTTATTGGAAGAATTTTCAGCCGCGGCTGGGCTTCGCGTATCGGCCATTTGGCAACAACAAGACCGTGGTGCGCGGAGGCTTTGGCATATTTACGATGACCAATCTCGGTCAACTCTCTTTCAATACGACTAACATCGATGTGTCTGTGGTTCGCACCACGGCCAATTCTTTCACCAACGGACAGCCTGCGTATCAATTCCCCAGCGCGCGGACCCCGGATGATCCATCGACGATTGCAGGCACGGGCGATTTCTACCAAAACACGCTTACGAATTACCGTGACCCGCAATCGGCCCAATGGAACTTCACGTTGGAACGCGAACTCGCTGCAGGTATCACTCTTCGCGAAAGCTATCTGGGCATGAGTTCCTACCGGATGAGCCAGACCGTCGACGTAAATCAGGTGGAACCGAGCACGATTTCTCCGAACCCGAACCCCAAGCATTATCTCAACTGGGGCCGCATCCTCTCGACCACAAATTCGGGGCATGTGAATTACAACGGGCTCCAGTCCGAACTGAACATGCGCGCGCGCGGCGGCCTTACCTTTCAGGCCAGCCACGTCTGGGCCAAGAGCCTCGGCAATATAGGAGGCGATGACCCCACCACCTTTAATCCGGAGATCATCTACGGTACGCCCGTCGCAAATCGCTTCGATCTTTCTGCCAACCGCGGAAATATGGCAGACACGCGCCGCAACCGATTCCTGCTTTCCGCCGTTTACGAATTACCTGTAGGCCAGAATCGCAAATTCCTATCGCACATGAATCGGGCTGCCGATCTCGCTTTTGGCGGGTGGTCCCTTAGCACAGTCAGTTTGTGGGAAACTGGTCCTTATCTCACGCCCATCACCAGTTCAAGTTACGATACCGGAAATTTGAGTCTTTCATATCGCGGCGCTTTCCAGCGGCCAGACTGCATTGGCAATGGCAACGTCGCGAATCTTGCCAGCGGTAGCATGTTCAATTTAAGTGCGTTCAATCCGATCCCGTCAGGTCCGGTCGGAAACTGCGGGGTTGGCATCCTGGAGGGACCAGGCACGAGCACGATCGCTGCCGGACTCTCCAAAACAGTCTCTTTAAATGAGCGGATGCGTCTACGTTTTGAAGGGACCTTTACCAATCTGCTCAACCATCCGAACTTCGCTCCGCCGCCAACGAATGTGACCTCGGCATCTTTCGGGATAGTGCAAAGCGTTCAGAGCGCCGAGAATAGCGGCAACCGCACAGGTCAAGTGAGCCTCCGATTTGAATTCTAAAGCTCGACTTGCAGGTGAATTGCCGAAGAGAGAGGGAGGCGAATGGTATCGAAGAACTGAAACAGATCGTGTTATAAGGGATTGATTTAAATTTGACGCCTAGACTCGCCGCTGGCGCCCTTGACGCTGTCTCAAAATAAATGATCCCTCTGCTCTCCATCATCGCTCTTGGCTTCTTTCTTGGAATGCGGCATGCCACTGATCCGGACCACGTCATTGCGGTGACGACGATTGTCAGCCGGCAACGGAGCATTCGACATGCTGCAGTGATCGGGGCACTTTGGGGGGTGGGGCACACCATCACGATTCTTCTTGTGGGCTCGGCAATTATTTTGTTCGGCATCGTGATTCCGGCTCGAGTGGGACTCACCATGGAATTGTCCGTGGGCGTGATGCTGATTCTTCTCGGAATCCTGAATCTCTCGGGGATTACGCGCTGGGTTACAGAAACGCTTACGCCTTCTCAATACGGCCATCATTCACATCCACACGGACACGGTGACTATGTCCACAGCCATCCGCACCGCCACGATCCAGAGAAACACGGGCATGGCGAGGAGGCGACCCCCGTGGGTTGGATGGATCGCGTTTTTGGCCGGATGGGCGTTTACCAAGTCGCCCGGCCGTTGGCTGTTGGCATCGTGCACGGACTCGCTGGGTCGGCAGCTGTCGCTTTACTCGTTCTCACAACGATCCGGGTTCCGTCTTGGGCAATTTTGTATCTTCTGGTATTCGGAATTGGTACGGTCGCCGGCATGATGCTGATTACCGCAGCGATTGCCGTGCCCTTTACGTTTTCCGAAAGCCGGTTTGCACGCATCAATCGCGGCCTGGGACTAGTCTCTGGATTCGTAAGTCTGGCATTCGGCATTTTCATCGTCTACGAGATGGGTTTCGTCAATGGCCTCTTCACGCACAATCCCACGTGGGTTCCTCATTAAGATGTTGTCGCCAGTTGTGGAAATGGACTAGAATCGCGGCGAGCTATTCATCTGGTGACTTGGAGAAAGTACAATAAGCTCATCGGTCAACGGTACCTTTTGGTTGTGGGATGCTTGTCCTTTTCCTGCTTGCTGGCGTAATTCGCGCCGAAGCCCGAGAGGAATTCATGAGCGCTAAAGCTGTGGGTAAGAACACAGAACGCGAGGTGGCTACGAAAGCGGAGACCAGCCTTCATGTTGCCCACGACGGCGACACCACAATTGTGGCCATTGGCGCTTCCGCCGGCGGCATCGAAGCTCTTACGGATCTAATGACTCACCTCCCATGCGACACGGGAATGGCTTTCGTGCTGGTGCAACATCTTGACCCGAAACATCACAGCATTCTTACGGAGCTGCTCGCCCGAAAGACCGCGATGATTGTAACGGAAGTGACGGACGGTCTTGCCGTGAAACCCAACCACGTCTATGTCATCCCGCCAAATGCCATGATGTCCATATCGGGTCAAACGCTGCACCTCAGCCCGCGTGAAGAGTTGCGCGGCACGCACATGTCTGTGGATCATTTTATGCGTGCACTCGCAGATCAGAAGGGAAATCGCGCCGTTGGCGTCATCCTTTCGGGATCTGGCACGGACGGAACTTTGGGTATGTCGGAAATTCAAGCGCACGGCGGCGTAACTTTTGCGCAGGACGAAGCTTCCGCGAAGTATGACGGCATGCCGCGAAGCGCTGTGGTTGCGGGCTATGTGGATTACGTGCTTTCGCCCAAAGGTATCGCCAAGGAACTTGCGCGGATCGCGAGTCATCCTTATATAGCTCGCGAGACTCAGCCTCACGGCAGCGAAGTGGCCCAGGATGCCGGCGCGGGGCTCGCCACTATTTTTCAGGTTTTGCGACGAGTAACGGGTGTGGACTTCACGCATTACCGGCAAACAACTATTTTGCGGCGGATCCAGAGGCGCATGGTGGTCCACAAGATTGATAAAATCGAGGACTACGCCAAGTTTGCCCAGGGCCAGCCCGGGGAAGTGAAGGCGCTGTATCAGGACATGCTGATCAACGTCACAAGCTTCTTCCGTGGGCCCCGCGTATTCGAAGCGCTGAAGTCATCGGTGTTCCCGGCGATCCAGAAGAACTTATCGCGGGAGCGCGGGATTCGGATATGGACCCCTGGGTGCGCTTCGGGCGAAGAAACCTATTCCGTGGCCATTGCACTGCTGGAATTCCTGGGTGACAAAGGAGCGCAATTTCCGATTCAGTTTTTCGGAACGGATGTAAGCGATCTGAGTGTAACCAAGGCGCGCAACGGCCTCTATCCGGAGAATATTCAAGGCGACGTTTCGCCTGAGCGGCTGCGCAGGTTTTTCACGAAGGGTGAAAATGGCTACCGGGTCAGCAAAACGATCCGGGATATGTGTATTTTCGCACAGCACAATGTTGCGAACGACCCTCCGTTTTCCCGGATGGACCTTATCTGCTGCCGGAACCTGCTCATCTATCTCGAGCCGATTCTGCAAAATAGAGTGATCTCCTTGTTTCATTATGCGCTGGGGCCGAGCGGATTTCTGGTCTTGGGAAATTCCGAAGGTCTCGGCGCGACAACGGGTCTGTTCACCGTGGAAGACCGCACCCAAAAAATCTTTTCAAGAAAAAGTGGGGGCGCGCACCAGGGCGGGAATCTTTCGGCGGAGTCGCAGATACAGCGCAGAATGTATGGACCAGTCCACTCTCCCGCGAAGCAGCAGGATTCCATCTGGAACTACACGGAAGCGCAGAAGGAATTCGACCGCCGCCTGCTGACAGAATACGCGCCCGCGACGGTCTTCGTGAACGAGGAAATGGAGATCCTGCACACCCGTGGAAACGTAAATCGCTACCTTAAGCTAGCGCCAGGGCGGGCCAGCTTGAGCCTTATGAAGATGGCTCGGGAGGGGCTCGTCATCGAACTTCGGAACGCGATTAACCGTGCGAAAAAAGATAATGCCCTTGTCGAAAAGCGATATCTGCGAATCAAAAATGGAAACGAGAACAGCGAGAAGGACGAGGCGGCGAATTCAATGCGACTCGTAAACTTCGATGTGATGCCGGTGACTTTCGGAAATACCAGCGAGCTGTGCTTCATGATTGTGTTTCAAGAAGCGCCCATCGAGCCGCCACGTGAAGCCGCCCCCCGCCGAACACGGGGAGGAGAAGAAACGGCATCGTCCTTGAAACGAACGGCGAAGCTCGAGCAGGAATTGGCGGCCACGAAAGAATACCTGCAATCCGTAATCGAGAGTCAGGAAGCCACAAACGAAGAGCTGCAATCCGCCAACGAGGAAATACTCTCCAGCAACGAAGAATTGCAGAGCACAAACGAAGAAATGGAAACTGCTAAGGAGGAGTTGCAGTCCGCCAACGAGGAACTGACGACCGTGAACGACGAGCTGCGAAGCCGCAATCTGGAAGTCACGCAGATCAACAATGATTTGATCAATTTGCTCGCCAGCATCGATATCGCGGTGATTATGATTGGCAGTGACCTCACCATACGGCGTTTCACTCCCAAAGCTCAGAAGTTTCTTGGGCTGATCGCCGGCGATATCGGCCGACCGCTATCGAATATCAATCCCACCATCGAAATTGCGGATCTGCAGTCGATGGTGCTGCAGGTTGTATCGGATTTCCGGCCGCTGGAGAGGGAGCTAACGGACCGGCAGGGAATTCATTACCAGTTCAAAATTCTTCCCTATCGGACGATTGACAATAAGATTGAAGGGGTGGTGATCACCATCGTTGATATCGCTCCCGATAAAATCGGCGGTAAGGCCTGAGTTTCTGGACATCGGGACCGTCGAGCGCGATTTGTCATCTATCTAACCACAGCCTTCCACTGTGAAGTATTAGCTTTACATTGTGTTGACTTAATGACTATACTGCTTGGAGTAAAGCTTCCAGGGTCAAGATGTCCCCATCCGTAAGATCTTTTGAAGCACGTAATCGCGTTGGAGAAATAGTTTGGCCAGCATCCGCCATGGAGAAAGAACCCAGTCAGAATTCCTGGATAGGGTTCCGGTAAGCAGGATTCGCGAGCCATTGGCCGGAACCCTAAGCTCTCTAAGCAGACTTCTGCGTAATTCCACGATCGGCGTCGCTCTGTTCGATCGGAATTTGCACTGCAGAGCGTTCAACGGTGCCCTCCGCAGAATGATTGGTGTTTCTCAAAAAAGACCCATCGGCAAACAATTGCATCAGGTATTTCCAGGCGAGGCCCCCAAGTTGGAAATTGCGTTCCGGCGGGTTTGGGCCACCGGAAATTCCGTGTCGGACCTTGAATTGACGGCTCAGTTGCCTGCCGGAACGGACCCTCGTCGCTGGGTGTCGAATTTCTATCCCATAACCGACGAATCTGGGCAAGTTCGGCTCGTCGCCACCACGCTCTGCGAGGTAACCAAAGGCCGCTGCGTGGAATTAAGGCTGTCTCGTCTCCGCGACAAATTCCAATCCAATGTTTTGCTTCAACCCAATCTTCTCGAAGAGGAATTTGCCAGGATGTCGGTGCAGACATTCGAGCTGGTGAATCGCTCCGTTGCGCTCCTAAAGAGTTCCTTGTCTCTACGATTTTATAACTCCGAGACGCGGCTTGAGGCGGCCCTGGTCCGGCACGCTCTGCACATGTCGGCAAATAGGGTGAGCGAGCCAGCATTCTCTGGTATTCCGCTGCAATCTGATTCCGCCACGGAGACGGAGTCCTCACTGAGCTCTCCGAATGATAATGATACGGATCCTTACGTGGGCCGCCCGAGTCCGCGCGAACGGCAAGTCCTATGCTTCTTGGCCGATGGTAAATCCAACAAAGAAATCGGTTTCATTCTCGATATCAGCACGAGAACTGTGGAGTGTTATAGAGCTCGCATCATGGTCAAACTTGACCTGCACTCGACCGCAGCACTCGTGCGCTACGCAATCCGACATCACATAGTCGAAGCTTGACCACTTGTTTAGTGTGACCCGCTGATAAGACGACTATAATATTAGGAAATAAAGCGCATCCAAACTACGCCGAAAAACCTTTGCTGACTGAACTCAAGTTCAATTAAATCAATTACTTAGAAGGAAGCAAGGCTTCGCCAAGTGGGCCTATCCCTTTGTGGTCGGCTTCCGTACCCTACTGTACAAGCACTACGGTTCATCATTCTTTACCTGAGGCTGTATCCAGAATCGGGTCGACAATCGTCAAAAGTACACGGATGATTGTCCCAGAGTCCAATCTAACGCTTACAACAAGGAAACGCCTTGCCTGCCGATCAAAATGAACGCCCAATCATTGGGCCAGATCATCAACTTCCCGATTCCAAGACACCGCCCCACAAGGGTGGAAAGTGGATCGCATGGATTATTTTGCTCTTGGTTGTCGTGGTGGTCGTTGTGCTGCTCCTGCGTCACCACGAAGACACTGCGACTGCCGCGAAAGCACCCAGGGGAGGCGGCGGACCGGTCACGCTCACGACTACAACGGCGCAGAAGGGCGACATCGGTGTCTACCTTGACTCGATCGGGACGGTCACGCCCGTTTATTCCTCTTCGATTACGAGCCAAGTGAACGGAATTGTCACGGCGGTTCACTATAAAGAAGGACAAATTATCAGCAAGGGCGATCCACTCATTGACATTGACCCGCGGACCTATGAAGCCACTTTGCTACAAGCGCAAGGCACGCTAGAACGCGACGAAAATGTTCTAGGCCAGGCAAAGATGGACCTCGAACGTTACAAAGACGCCTGGGCTCGAAATGCCATCCCCAAGCAAACTTTGGATGATCAGGAAAAAATAGTCCTGCAAGACCAGGGAACGGTAAAACTCGATCAAGGCGTCGTAGAGTTCGACAAGATTCAGGTCGAATACTGCCACATCACTGCTCCGATCACGGGCAAAGTAGGCTTGCGGCTTGTCGATCCCGGCAATGTCGTGCAGTCCTCTGGAACGCTGACGCTTGCTGTAATCACGCAAATGCAGCCGATCACTGTAATCTTCACGATTTCCGAGGATAATCTTGGGCAGGTGCAAACGCGTCTGCGCACCAATGCCGTTCTCACGGTGGATGCGTTTGATCGTGCTGGCCAAAAGAAAATAGCCAGTGGCAAGCTGCTGACGCTCGACAATCTGATTGACACAACCACTGGAACAGTAAAAGCGCGGGGAGCGTTCGAGAACAAAGATTTGATGCTCTTCCCGAATGAGTTTGTGAATGTCCGATTGTTGGTGGATACCCTCCACGGAGCCACGCTGATACCGGCTTCTGCGATCCAACATAACGGTCAAGCCGACTTTGTATACGTGCTGCAGGACAACACCGCTCACATGCGCAGCATTAAGTCTGGTGTCACCGATGCAGGGAAGACAGAGGTCACCGGTATCAACCCCGGGGACGTGTTGGCGAATAGCAGTTTCGATAAATTACAGGACAATTCAAAGGTTGTGGTAGCCGGAACCGGAAAGCCTGCATCCGGAAATTCTGCCGGGAGTTCTGCTCCTTGAGTCCGTCACGCCCCTTTATTTTGAGGCCAGTTGCGACGGCGCTGCTAATGGCGGCGATTCTCCTCGTGGGGATTGTCTGCTATACGCAACTGCCCGTGTCTGCCTTGCCGCAGGTCGACTATCCTACGATTCAAATCCTCACGTTTTATCCAGGAGCCAGCCCGGACGTTGTAGCAACGACAGTGACCGCTCCCCTCGAACGCCAATTCGGGCAGCTTCAGGGCCTTAGCCAGATGACTTCAAGCAGCTCGGGCGGCTGCTCGGTCGTCGTCCTTCAGTTCAACCTAAGTCTCAATATTGATATCGCGGAAGAAGAAGTGCAGTCGGCCATCAATGCTTCTCAAAGCTTTCTCCCGGCAAACCTGCCTTCGCCGCCGATCTACAGCAAGACAAATCCAGCAGATGCCCCGGTCATCACCCTGGCTGTCACCTCGAATTCCATTCCGCTCGCTCAGGTGGAAGACCTCGTGGACACCCGGCTTGCTCCCAAGATTTCGCAATTGACCGACGTCGGTCTTGTGAGCATCAGCGGCGGTCAAAAGCCTGCTGTTCGTATTCAGGCCAACCCGGCGGCGCTTTCATCCTACGGCATCAATCTTGAAGACTTGCGCACCGCCGTAACGCAAGCCAGCGTCAACGCTGCCAAAGGAAATTTTGACGGTCCGCGCCAGGACTTCCAGATTGACGCCAACGATCAGCTAGTCACCAGCAAGGACTATAGACAGGTCGTCGTTGCCTACCGCAACGGCGCGCCGGTGATGCTGACTGACGTCGCAAAAATAGTGGATGGCGTAGAGAACAGCAATCTTGCAGCTTGGATGAATAAGACGCCCGCGGTTATCGTAAACGTGCAGCGTCAACCTGGCGGAAACACCATCAGCGTCGTGAAGCGCATAAAAGCGCTTCTGCCGCAGTTGGAAGCAAACCTTCCGAAGGGAATTGACGTTACCACGCTCACCGACCTCACCACGCCTATCCAGGCATCCGTTTCCGACGTCGAGTTTGAATTGATGCTGACGATTGGCCTCGTCGTTATGGTGATTTTTCTCTTTTTACGCAATTTCTACGCCACGATTATTCCAAGCGTGGCCGTGCCGCTCTCGCTGGTGGGCACCTTCGCGGCGATGTACGCCCTCGGCTACAGCCTCGACAACCTGTCGCTCATGGCCCTCACCATTTCCACAGGCTTCGTCGTAGACGATGCCATTGTCATGGTCGAAAACATTTCCCGTTATATCGAGGAAGGCGAGCCGCCCATGGAAGCGGCCTTGAAGGGCGCCGAGCAGATTGGCTTCACGATCGTCTCGCTCACAGTTTCTCTTATCGCCGTGCTCATTCCTCTCCTCTTTATGGCTGACGTAGTCGGCCGACTCTTCCGCGAGTTTGCGGTTACCCTGGCCGTAACCATCATCGTTTCCGCGATCGTTTCCCTGACGCTAACGCCCATGATGGCCTCGCGCATTCTAAAACAGCATCCCAAGGACCAGCAGGGGCGTTTCTATCGCGTCACAGAACACGCTTTTGAGTCCATGATCGCCTTCTATGGCCGCACTCTAAAGTTTGTTCTGCGCTTCCAGACCATCACCCTTCTCATCGCTCTGTGCACTCTTTTGCTCACCATCTTTCTCTATATCACTATTCCCAAGGGATTCTTCCCGGTGCAGGACACCGGAATTATTCAAGGCATTTCTCAGGCGCCTCCCACCATCGGCTCAAAGGCCATGGCACAAAAACAACAGGAGCTCGCTGACGTAATACTTCAGGACCCTGCGGTCGAGAGTCTTTCTTCTTTCATCGGCGCGGATGGCACGAATATCACGATCAATAGTGGAAGGATGTCCATCAATCTGAAGCCGCTCGATCAGCGCAACATGAACGCTTCCGATATCATCCGTCGGCTGCAGACCAAGCTGGCTGATGTACAGGGCATTCAGCTCTTTATGCAGCCCGTGCAGAACATCACCATCGACGATCGCGTCAGTCGCACACAATACCAATACACACTGGAAGACCCCGATGCGAATGAGCTGAACGACTGGACCAACCGCTTCGTCGCTAATCTGAAAAAGTTGCCCGAGCTAGAAGATGTTGCCACCGACCAGCAGCCCGGCGGACTTGCTGTCTCGCTCGTAATCGACCGTTCCACGGCTTCTCGATTGGGAATTGCGCCCACCACCATCGACAACACTCTCTATGACGCCTTCGGCCAACGCCAAGTCAACACCATGTATACGCAGCTGAATCAATACCACGTTATTTTGGAGGCTCAGCCCCAGTTTCAACTCGACCCCGATAAGCTGAATAAACTTTATATTCAGTCGAACTCTGCGGCTAACACCACTGGCGCGGCCGCTTCCTCCTCCGGCAATGGTTCCACATCCGCGGGCTCCAACGCGTTGACCGGTTCCGCTCTCTACACTCCGTCGGCGAACACGATGGCTTCGCCCGCCAATGCACTCACCCCGAGCACTTCGAGCGCAACTTCCAGTAAGGGCGCGTCGTCGGCTGGTACTTCGAGTTCCACAACGAGCAGCGCCGTACCCCTGGGCGCGTTCTCGCATTTTGAAACGGTAACCGAACAACTCTCCATCAATCATCAGGGACAGTTTCCGGCGATTACGGTTTCCTTCAACCTCGCACCCAATGCTGCACTCGGCGGCGCAATTTCGGCCATTACCAAAGTACAAAAAGACATGCACATGCCTGCCAGCTTGCAGGCCGATTTCCAGGGCACCGCTGCGTCCTTCCGAAATTCGCTCTCCAACATGCCTCTGCTTATCCTCGCGGCTCTGGTTACCGTCTACATCGTCCTCGGCGTCTTGTACGAGAGTTTCATCCACCCCATTACGATTCTTTCCACGCTTCCTTCCGCGGGAGTGGGCGCCTTTCTCGCGCTAATGCTTTTCGGTCAGGATCTCAGCGTCGTTGCCATCATCGGTCTCGTACTCCTTATCGGCATTGTCAAAAAGAACGGCATCATGATGGTCGATTTCGCGCTGGATGCGGAGCGCAACCACGGAAAAAGCTCCACCGATGCCATCTACGAG
>Ga0210391_10001578_pt1 | contig 20546 bp, 4 predicted proteins | sample IncBWC12OmetaG_FD_160573 | JGI IMG/M metagenome (GOLD analysis project Ga0210391, IMG submission 160573) | Forest soil microbial communities from Barre Woods Harvard Forest LTER site, Petersham, Massachusetts, United States - Inc-BW-C-12-O ...
CATGGGGTAGAGGTTGTCCGGGCTGATGGGATTGACGGAGATTGGTTCGGGTTGCGGTTTCTGAGGAACTGGTTTCCAAATATTGCCGCTGCGAACCTGGAGTTCGACCTCGAAGCGGCTGAACTTTCGCGTGCTGTTGACAAAACGCGGGGCACCAAGGACTTGCAGTTCGAGGGAACCATCCTGTTTTTTCCGTAGATATACCGACCGCTCGTGGCCGATGAGGGCGAAGGGTGCAATGACGATTGGTGAACATTCTCGATTGATGAGCGATTGGGCCTGATAGCGCATAAGCGCCAAGCGGATGAAGCCTGGGGGAGCATCTTCGATGAGAATGTCGGAGTACCACAGCTGCTGACCAGCGTCCCATTGGACCGGATAGGTAGCAATAGTGAGATAAGGCATTGTTGTGGGGTCAAGGTTTGTTGGCGCTGTGTCTACGGAAGGATCGGCGAAGGGAATCTCCGCGGGGAATGCGCACTTATGGATGGTTGCATTTTGAAGAGGCTCATCGGACTTGCTAGGAGGAATTTTGAAGGCGGTACTCGATGGAGCCAGTCGCATCACGGGCGACTCCCAAACGGGATCGTCGGGCCGTTCGGTGGCTGACGACATCGCCGGGTCGGCTCCCCAGCGGGTGACATAGGGCTCAAGCACGGTGTTCCCGTACCATGATTTGTAGGCTGTGGGCACGAATTTATCGGCGGAGTCATAGCAAGGACTTGCCGGCTTAGGAGCCATTTCACCCCAAAGGCTGATGCCGAGAAGCTCTCCGATGCCTGTGCTGTCCCACAGACAATCGATGTATATACGGAAGGCTCCGCCAACGCGTTTTTGGAAATGGGTGTTGTATTCGATGTCACGCGATTGAGTGGTCAGGAGCGGAATGATTTTGACGATGCTAAGTGGTTGGGGCCGAGAGGTGCTGAGCACCGTGATCGTTTGGTGGGGCGCCGGTTCAGATGTCACGAAGTCGGTTTCGCTCTTGTCGTCGGTATAGTAGTGCATGAACCGGCTGACGGAGTCGACCGAGAGATCCACGGAGCGCCAGCGCGTGTCCGGGAATGTTTGCTTTATGCCAGTGAAAGGCTGAATCGTGTTCGTGTTCTGTGTATTAAGACTGTATTGAGCGATGTGAGAAGTGCTCGCTACCGACAAAAGGCCAGCGGATTGCGAAGGGTCATTCTTGGAGTCCGACCATCCGGCAATAATCTCAAGCTTGCCTGTGGAGCGGCGGTCTCCGATGTCGACCTTAAAGGACAGAGCCACAATGGCACTGTCGTAAGTCTGCTGAATCGTAATGGAGCCTTTCTCGATGTGCGATGGAGCAAGAGGTTTTCTAACGGCGCTAATGATGACAATCTCGTGCGCCGGCGTCACATTTGGAAGGGCACCGCTGGCTAGAGCTTTTGCTACGTCTTGCTTTGAAGGCGGTGCAGCTGCCGAGAAGTTCTGAGCGGCTGAGAGAGTTTGAATCAGAGTTGGCCCGAATTTAACGGCATCCGCTGGAGCGGCAAAAAGTTTGGTAGCATTGTCCTCGTCTGGAACGCACCGAAGCAGCAGTTTAACCTGCCAAGCTTTAGGAATGGTGACATTTAAGATCCACAGTTTTTCTGACGTACTCCATTCCCAGGTAGCTTGGGGGGAGTCCGGCAAGCCAGTTGAAAAGGTCTGCACCACGAGGCGCATCCTCCTTGCATTCGGCCACTGCCTGGGACCGTTGCCATCGTCTGGATAGAAAGATGCCGATTCAAATGGGGATGAGCCGATTGAGCTGATTAAAGCATTGGTGGAATCGGAGAGATCGACAAACGCAGGAACGACTGCCTGAGCCATTGGGTCAGGAAGATAGGCGCAAGAGGGTTGAGACTTACCAGCTTGATAGATAGGAACCGTGTACTTGGTATCCTTTCCATCTGTCTTCGACGGTAGTTTGATCGTTGGAAACTTGCCGTTTGGGTCGATGAGGACGTCGTCAAAGCTGCCAATTTCGTCATAACTCTTGAATCCGTTTTCTGAAATGATGGCGTCTGAATCCAAGTATCCGTGCTGGACAATTAGATCAAAGCCCGCGACTGGAGGAACAAGACAGCGAAGTGATTGGTGGTTCATATCGTTGTCGCGGACCACAATGCAATTCAGGGATTCGCCGGGAAACTCAGTTGGATCCAGAGTACCTTCGAGGAGGACCTCGGGAGGATGAACGGGGTCGTAGCGTGAATACTGGATGGAGAGTTCCGTCTTCGGGCTCGATGTCGTTCCGGAGTCGACGCCTGCCATGCGTTGGCCCAAGAGATCAACGGGACAGACCCGAATTTGATAGGTGTTGCCGAAGCGCAATCGCGTGAAGCCATCCTTGCTGTTGTTGAGCGGTTGGTAGCAGGCCGCAATCGGAAAATGGATGTCTGTCGCGGATGCGACCTGCTTGACGCCCTGATCGCCGACTTTGGGATAAGGCGATGGCACCGTAAGTCCCCAACCTTCCCACCGGAAGAGTGTGGAGGCGGTGTGATGATTGAGGACGACTCCGGAGGTTGAGGTGCCTGGAGAGGGCTTATCGAAATGAGTCGCGGCGCCGAGATCCAGCGGGACATCTTCTTGGAGAATGAATTGATCCTCCGGGATCGTTGAGCAGTCCGGCGGCGTTTGGGTAACGTTGTAGGCGACGCGACGTTGCGTAAGAGACTTCCAGTTCGTCCCATCAACGGACAACTCCGGGGAGTATCCGCGGATCAGGTCGATGAGGCCCAGGGTGGGCGTGATTGCCGGCTGCTTAAGATCATCCACGTAGCGGCGGAGGCGCTCTTACAGGTGAACTGCGGTATCCGGGTGGATGAGAGAGATGCCCATGCTTCGACTGGGGAGTGCCGCAGGGCCAACGGCGTTGTCGGTTATTGGAGGGTCAGGGAGATCACCGTCGCTATTCGGTGTGGGCGTTGGCGGAATGCGCGAGCGAAGGGAGTTGGCATATTGGATGGTGCGAAGACCTTCGCCATCAAGATCGTTAGCGGCGAGGTCGCAATCGTTGAGGACGAGATAACCGCTAGAAAAGTTGAACGTGACCGATTGGGTTGTCGGTGGCGGTATGTATTTGGGGTAGCCGTCGCCGGTGCAGGCAACCTCCACCGAAGAAGTGCCGTCGAGTGGCGAGGTGACACTGAGAGTCGTTTGATCCGTCAAGCCGGAGGGTATCGCGATCTGTATTTCATAGGCAAATCCAAGCCGGGTTAGCCACTCGGGAAAGGATGCGAGAGTGTTCAGAGTGCGGAAGAGGTCGGGGATTGTTGAAGGTTTGGCTGCAGCAGGCCGTACCGATTGCGACGCCGCGGCCGCAAGCTTCTTGGGTTGGCAACGCTTATGGAAAACGGCGAGCTCAACAAAGCTCGTAATCGCGTCTTCGTCCTTGCTGGGCCGACCCGGCTGGCGCGAGGGGTTGAGAAGTTTCGCGAGGGCAATGAAGACTTTATCGTTCAGCGTGTTGTAAGGGTTATCGGAGAGACGATACAGATTGCGTTCGGCGAGGCGAGCCTGCCTTACAGCGAGTCGTCCTCCTTGCGCCATTAGCTTCTTGATCGAATTTTGAAAGTCGATAGCAGTCTGAGTTGGATTTTGTGAGGGTTTGGCCGTACGGGGTTTGAGGAAGGACAGATCCGTTATGGTGCTAGTGATCACGTCAGTGGTGGCAGTAAAAAGTTGCAGGCCGGACTTAGGTTGGAGAGCGGACATTGCGGCATAAGTGTGGGCAACGTTGAGTTGTCCGACGTGCTGGACGATGTCGTGAAGGGGCGAAGTCATCGCAATAAGATCGTGAGCGTCGGTATTTCCAGGACCTGCAGCGGAATCCAGAGCCGCACTCGTGCTGGCTATTGCTGCGGCATCGCCCTGTGCCGGGGCAACGGGAGGAACGTAAGCAAGGAGTGCGGCCCAAGCCTTGATGTTTTCAGGCGCATCAACCGGCGGCGGGGGAAAGGCGAAGGGGATGGAGCTTGTAGGCTGGCCCGGATTAGACACGTTCAGCACGCCACCTTTGCTGACGATGGTTGGAACTGCTTTGGAGAGCCAGCCGGCCCAGAAGTTGGAATCGAACGAGTTGATGTCGATCTGTTGATTGGGTGTGACGAAGACGGCAAAGTGAAACATGTTGCCCTGCTTACCGCGAGGGATCACTGTCCAATTTGTCTGCGGCATACGAAGTTACCTCTTGGCGAAAGCTGCGGTGTAGGTTTTCCAGAAGGGTTCAGGCCAAATGCGATCATTTGTCGTTGATGAAGTCGATGAAGCAGGTAGGGCGGCGGCAGATACGTGAGCGAGTTCGACGGCTGATGAGTTGCTTGTACTACTGCCAGCCCACGTCCACTGCATGGTGAGGGAGACATCAGCGCTGAAGAAGAGGATGGAGATGGAGACGGTGACGGTGCAAGTCCCGTAGACAGAGCTTTGGCCGTTGTCATTTTCATAAGTAAGGCCGATATAGAATTCAACCGACAATGTCAGGATGTCTATAACATCGAGACTACCGCCGGCGCGGACATAACCGGTGAGCACACAGCGGTTATCTCCGAAGTCAAAGTAGATCCCGCCGAAGATGTGCACTTCGCCGGTGGCGACCGTAATATCGATGCCCGTGGTGGCCCCAAACTCCATGGCGCCCGAGACATCGTCGACGCCAGCGGAACTGAGTTCGAGGCCGAGGAATCCTCCGCCGCCATAGATCCCGGCGCTGATGAGGAAGTGGCTTTCGGGGCGGGCCAAGTAGAACTGCAGCTTGAGGGGGTCACCGGTAAAGGACAGAGTGAGTAGAGCGCTAAAGTCTAGGCCAATAACCTGAAACCCGCCCGCCTCGATGTCGGGGACATCGAACTCGTAACCTACGCCAATGCCCGTGCCAGAGACCTGGAGAATGGGACCATCGCCGCCATCGCCCGCCAACGGGCCAAAGGCGTCGGCGAGCCCGGCGACGAACCCAAGAGCGTCACCCAGAATGACGGGGTTGGCAGAATCCAGCTTGCAAGAGGAGTGTGATCCGCTGCCTTTGGAAGAAGTGAAAACAAAGTTCTCGAATTGGACGGTGATGAAAGGCAAGCCCGGCAGGAGCTGCAAGGAGAAGTCATAAATACCGGCGGAGACGGAGTAGTCGAGTGAGACGGACGTAGGCGCCGCGGGAATGGCCTGCGCTGAAACGGTGGCGTCGATTTCGAGTACGGACTTGGCAATCTGGCCATCGGATGCTTCGCGGTGGGCAAGGAAGATGGGAGCGCCAGGAGGGGCATCCTGTAGCGGGATTTGGGCAAGCGTGTAGTGCGCCGAGACAGCGATGGGAGTCTCAATGGTCTCCATCACCTGTTGATAGAGAGCTTCGACCGAGAGGATCGTGCCAATTGTGTTGGAAAGTGTGCCCAGAATGCCGCTTGATATTGCAGTGTTGGCGAGGGTGGTGATAAGGTCGCTGACGGCTGCGTCTATGGCGGCGTTAACTTGATCGATCGCCAAGGTTTGGGCGTTCTGGACAAAGGTCTGGGCTGTTGGGATGAAGGTTGAATAGGCGTTATAGGCGGCGGTCACCGTGAAGCAGTTGTAGTTGGAACGAACCTGTTGAAACGCAGCAAAATGGCTATTTACGGTTGCCAGGAGGGTTGACCTGAGGATGGCGATGTTGTTGACGAGCGTTGTTTTAATCGTAGCTTTTTGGTTTTGTAGATAGGTGGCGTAAAAGTTCGACGTCAGATGCGTTTGATCTGCGACATGGGCGACGTTCGCGATGAAATCCTTTAGTTGCTGAATCAGCGAAGCGACCTGGGTCAACACGCTGTTAATCGGACCCGGACCGGGACTCGTGACGAGTGCGTCAAAGGCGGAGGCTATATTGCCAAGGGTTAATTCGATGCGCTTGGCAGGAAGCGCGAGGGGATTGAGTGGCGCGACCGCGGCGGTAACAATATCCTGTGACAACTTCTTGTAGCAATCCTGCTCGGTAAGAACAATGATGGGGTTTGCAGCCGTGCTTACCGCTGCCAGTTGATCCGTCAGTAGATTGATGTCGCCTGCGGCACGAAGAAGATCAAGATCTGACTGAAGAAGCACATTAGCGCAGCCTGCATCGTCCTGCATTTCCTGTAGGCATGCCTGAAAGGCAGTGGCGTATTGATTGTAGAGATCTTCAAGACTTGAAATGGCGCCGGCTATCTGTGGCTGAGCCTGCGATAGGGTTGGGAACGCGATTTGCGTCAGGCTCTTATACATTGCAGACTGAATGGCGGCGGCTGCTACCTGGAGGGGATCCTGGATGGCATTGTCGAGACTCGCAAATGCTGCTTGCGCAGCAAGGATGTCGGCCTTGATGGTGGCTATCTCTTGAATTACCTCGTCAGCGACGGCGAAGACCTGATCGAGATTAAGCGTGGGAAGAAGATTCAGGTTCGAACCTATATCGCCGATGACGGCGATGACATCCTTGAGCTTGATGCATCCGAGCAACGTGCTGTCTTCGAAGCTTCCGAATGCAGCCACCGGATCAAAGGTGTTATCCGCAGGAGTGGAATTCGCAGGAGGAACCGTTGCCGTGTTGCCGACGTTTCTCGATAGGCCCTTCATGGATGCAGTTGGAGTGGCCATACCGCCACCCTGCGGGCCCGGATACTGCAAAGTGGCATTGTTGCCCTGAATTTCGAGATAGGCCTGGGTGGCGTTGGGCTTCGCTGTGCTGCCGAAGGAATTGTAGACATAGACTTTTGGGTACTTTACCTGGACCAGCGATCCGGAAGATCCGGCAGCAGGTACGCCGCTGAATACCCGCACAGCAGGAACATCGACGTTGGCATAGTCCAGGACAGGCCGGAAGGCGATGTAGTCTTCCCCGTCGTTGTTGTAGGTTATGGGATCATCGTACGGTGAAGCTTGGTCATAAAGGATTGTGGCCGTAAAGGTCATGCTTCCGGTATGCTGCTCGGTGTCCCCGGCCTTGAGCGATGGGGCAAAGTGCACGGATTGGCCGCCGAAGTTGGCTGTGCGGAAGTCGACTTTCTCGGACATGTACTCATTTAGCACCGGCGCCAAACTGCCTGCGGTCGTGCCCAAAGGGGACGCCACGAACATCAACGGCATGGAAAAGGGTACCGCTGCCGCTGGAGATGCTGAGTCATAGCCGGTCATTGCAAAGGAATATGGCTGCTTCGAAGCCATCGACGGCCAGAAGTATGCAGTCTGGCAGGCGGTAAAGTAGTCCGGGTTTGCGCCTAGAGTTGCCGAGCCGGCATACAGTGCTGGGGTTATCTCGGTATCAATGTCTATGCGCGTAAAAGGGAGTTCATTGCCATTACCCGGAAGAGTCTTGATGACGCGAGTTTTTTCCAGAACCGCAACGAAGAACTGGGTGCGGAGATAGCAGATGTTCTGGAGCGGATCAACGTTTTGCTGGACGGAATAAAAGGTGCGCTTGGTGACCTTGAGCAGAGTGGCATTATGACCGAAGGGCCACAGGTAGCCCTTGTAGTCGACCTCGACAAAGTAGTCGCGCCCCTGGGCGACGCGGTAGATCACCTTCTGAACGTCATACGGGCGCTTCGTGGCGGTCGATACTGCGAGCGGGTCGAAGTTGCCATCGAATATCGTCCATGCGCCGATGGCGGATAGAATGAGCTGCTCCATCGCGAGGGGGCGAGGCTCGTTGGTCTGCTGATCCAAATCGATAAGCTGACGGCGATCATCCTGGGAGATGGGATAGAGCTTATAGGGAACTATCAGACCAGTGGAAGAGTTGACGGCTGATGTCAATGAGGATGGAAGATTAACGGTAACGCCGAACCCATCGTCTGAGACCGATGTTGCCTGGAGAGTGGTCATGCCGTCGAGCGGCGTGTTTGATTTGAAGACGTAGACAAATTCGCCAACACGAATGCAATTGGCAATCGTGGTGGTGAGTATGACGGACTTTTGACCAGTTGCGCCGGAGACCTGGGCAAGCGCCTGCGCAGACAGCATGGAAACGAAGAGATTCGGGTGCGGTTGGGTATTCTTCGCCGAGTGGTAGGTAAGAGTATTCCCGTTGACCGTGTCGATCAGAAATACGCCGAGGATGCCGTCGGTCGCGGCGGTTGGTACAGGGCCACAGCAACTTTGGAGGGTCTGACCGGCGTCGGAGACGCTGATGACGTCCCCGACCTGGAACGTAACCTGGCCGGCAAACGTGATGGTGGTTGTACCGGGTCCGAGCTGACCTGTGGGTGGTGCCTGCCAGACAAAACTGGTGACCGGGGGCGCATAATCGGCTGCTGAGTAGGCAATAAATCGGTTAGCGACACTGAGAGTGATTGAAGAAGATGGGATGTCAGAGCCATTCTGGCCAAACGTGATCTTCGTCAGGGTGGCATCGACAAATTTGATGATGAAAACGCCGGAAAATTCTATGGGGTCGAGGATGCCGATGGTCTGACCAGCCTCCCATGCAGGCTTAGGCGGTGCAGGAAATTCTAGAGTAACGATGTTGTTCTTTCGGGACGCTTTGACGAGCTTGACAGTTTGAGCTTGAAGCTCGGTGTGCCAAAGGAGTGGGCTCGCAGTCTGATCCGCAAATGTCGCATGATTCCAAGTCGTCTTTCCTGACTGCTCGGCAGACTGAAGAAAGAGGCGCGTCGGGATCTCGATAACCGTCTGGTGATCGTCGTCCGGTTTGGGCAGATCGGTGGTATCGCCCGGAGGACGCAAGGTGTACTTCGACCAAGCGAGAAGGTTTTCCACATTGAGAGCAAGACCATTGGAGTCGATGGGAAGATCGAAGGCCAGGCGGGTGGGACCGGAGAGTGAAATTTCGACCGGGCGCACAGGCGTGGGTACAGCAGGAGGATTATTGGGGGGGGCTTCGTCAAATGTCTCCTCCTGCTGGTGTTGCGGAGGGAAGTGCACGATCATGACGGGTTGACCACCGTCTTTTGGAACCAGATAGGGCAGATTAGAGTGAAAATCGATCTGCACATTGGCGAAGGTGAAATCGAGATAAAGGAAATCCTGCGGACGCGTGACTCGAAGTATAAGGTCATCCATCGGGATGGACGGGGAACAGTCGAGTTGGCTACCGTGATTGCCGGAGACAATGAGGTCGAAGATAGTATCTTGATCGGCTGGAAACTGCTCACAGTAAATCTGCTGCAAGCCTGAATCGATGACTTCCGTCGCGCCGGGAGTGCCAAGATCAGTGGTAATCGCGACCCTTTTGGCAAAGCGGAGGGCTCGGCTAGGTCCGACAGCGATCGCTTCTTCCAGTAGCGGTGAAGTGAAGGTTTCCTGAAGAGAACCATTGCCGTCGGCGATGAGTGCGTAGGAAGGACGATCCAGCGAGAGCGCAAATGGCTGGCCTTCAGGATGCCGGAGAGAGCCCGGGAGGTGGAGAGTGTGTCTGCTTCCCTCAGCGGGTGCGAAAACTATTGAGACAGGTGAGGCGCCTGAAGAGGACTCGAAGGCATCGATCTGAGCGGATAGAAACGGTTCGGACGGACCGGCGAGCTTCCATTGGTTCCGGTGAAGTATGGCGGATTCAGCTTGCCAAGGATGTTCATTGCGCAAAATCGAAACTGAGGATCCTTTGCCCTGAACGCCAAGGAGCGGATGCCGATCTTCCGAAGCAAGCTGTAACGAGGTGCGGCCAGCCCGCCTACGGGATGCTCCGGTCGGAAGAACGAATGTAGACGTATCGAAGTCGAGCGACCATGAAGCGTCCAGTTCGGCAAGCCCTCGGTGGGCGGTAACCTCAAAGGGCGACTGGTCTCCGAAAATGTTTAGGGCAGACTGCAGGGCGAATCGGAGAGGTCGCCCCATGAGCCAAGAGACAAGATCGATCGAGCCTCTTTGCCCATAAACGGGTAAGTCAATTTCGCAAATCCAACTGCCCAAACTGCGGCGGGCAGTGCAGAGCATGTCCGCGAATAATTGGGTGCCGGGATAACGCGCGCTTACAAGAGAGAATGCGATTTCGTGCGGGGTATTCCGCAGAATTGTGAGGTTGGCGGTGCCGGCAAACGCCGCAGGATCGATGGTCCAACGGGGCACCCCGTCGAGGAGAAAGACAGCCCGATTTCCTTCCACGCGAAACTGGGTGCGACTGGCCAGCCCGAGAGGAACAGCATTCGATGCTGCGAACCCGACAGCGCTTTGAAGGAAGCGTCGTCTGCTTAGCTGAAGCGAACCGGTCTTTCGAACCAGCTCTTCAACATATAATTCCAATGACTTCGGGTCGAGTTGCATGCAGACCTACCGATCGGCGAAATAAACTCAAGGTTGCTTCTACTCGGAATACTGAGTTGGCGGATGCGATTTGGCTAAGGCCTAAATGTTTTGAGATCACAGCGCAGATTTCTGGTAGCAAATCCATTTTCATCAACCGATTCGTCTTTTCGAACGACCTTTGATTTCAAAATTGCACATACTTGATGGCCCGCTAAGGTTTACGACCGTTTTCCCCTGTATGCGGGACAGACTCTTCGTTGTGGAGCGCCATGATTCTTTGATCGCGTGTACGTTGAAGCCAGGCGTTTTTCACTGGGTACCTCCAGCCGACTCAATCGTCCGCGGAGTAAACTTTGCATGACGCAGCGTGTGGTAGGAAACCATAAGGGTTGACCGCAACGCCAATTCTGAAGCGGCCGCCTTAACCAAATCGCTGAGTGTCGCGTTATCTCCGATAGAGATTTTGCCAAAAACACCGAGGCTGACTCCGAGCCCTCCAGCAGTGTTGGCTACAAGACCGCCGACCGTGGAAGCCTCATCGCTTGCCCCGTTAGCTAGAGTCTGCAGGAGCCAGACATTCTGCGTAGTAATCCCACATGCGCCGCTAGGTTTGCCATCCTGGTCCGTTTCGGATGGAATTTGCACGTACTCCGCCATCCCGGTGGTCAAAGCAGTGGGTTGGTTTGCCGAGTTGCCTGGATAGTACGTCGTGCTCGGGAGATAAATCGCGGTTGCAGTATAAGTGGTTGTTGAAGTCGGTTTCACCACCTGCATTCCACCGCTCGGCGATGGCAAGGGATACGTACTGCCATCCGATCCGATCAGGGTTACCTTAATGGCATTCGTTGCCTTTACGTTCAAGGCAGAAGAACTCCCTGCCTTAATGGAGTCGGGAGCAGCCGTAATACTAATGGATGGAGTCACGCCTCCATCGACGGATACGGCTGCACTGGCCGATGCTGTTCCGCCAACTTCGGCAATGGTTGCAGTGTACACAGTTGTGGCTGTTGGTGTGACCACTTGGGTTCCACCCGTCGTTGTTATGCTACTAGATCCGGTTAGGGTAACTGCTTTGGTGGCATTCATCGCCGTTACGGTCAAAGTAGATGATGTTCCCAAAGGGGTTGATGTAGGGTTCGCAGTAATGCTGATGGCTGGACTTGGCGTTAAGCCGTTCCCTACCGTCACTATGGCACTCGCTACCACTGACTCTCCAATACTTAACTGGCATGTCGCGGGTGTAGTAGGGTTCGGGCATATGGTATTGCCCATCACCGGAGTTCGGTCTATCGTATCGATTAAGAATTCGAGCAAGACAGTCTCCGCCGCGACAATCTCTGAATCAGGCACTGAGAAGTTGCTTAAGTTCGAGACGAGGTTGCCTGTGCTCGGAAGTTGTGGCTTTGTGATCGCTGTGCCGAAGCGGTCGTAGAATGTTCCGTTGTAATAAGCCTTGAAATATGAAACGAAAGCTGGGTCGAGTTTCGTAGAATTGTTAATAGTAATTGGCCTGGCGTTAAGGCCAAGAACCTTACTATCAGGTTGCTCGATGACAGAATCAGCAGCGCCACGCTTCAGTTGGGACTCGAATAAGTTATTGGCGAATTGCTTCAACTCTGGATGTTTGAGGTCGGGTGCAGCGGCATGCTTTTCTATTACAGTTCTCTGATTCTGTATTGTGCTAGCATCCGTCAATGTGCCGTCAGCTACCTGTGCATCGAACTGGGCTCTAGCCGAAACATAGGTTAGAAACTCCCGAAATGCATTCACAACCCGGTCGTCCCTGAGCTCGGCAGGCAGGCTGCTATCGACCCGCTCCTTTATTTTTCTTTCGTATTCATCGAAATCCTTCGCCTTTTTTATCACTAAGCTTCGCCCAGTTCCAGAATCGATCGTGCTCAGGTATTCGTAGCCAAATGTGGAGATTGTTAAGTGGGACACCGCCATTTCAACGGGAGTACAAGCTGCAGGCGGTGCGATCACCGGCTGAAGTTTCTTGATTTGTATGAGCGTGCATCCTGTAAGCAAGGAGGCGGCGCAGCCAAGTGAAACAACAGACATCACTTTGAAGCGAATCCCACCTGCGGGACGCGGCCTTTGACGGCTGCGCAGAGCAGCGAAATTCAAACAGTCAGATTGCATCTGATGTCTCCGTGCGCTCAAAAGTCCGCTCTTTCTAGTGAAGCAAATCTTCCACCATTGCTAAAATTCGTTTCCTGCGGAACGTACACAGGCGTAAAAGACGCCGCGGATTTTGATCCCGCTCCCCAAGAGGCTGTTTCGTTAGGGAGGACCTGAGTTGTGCAGAGATGTATTCGTCCGCATGGCGGATATATGACTCGTCAATAGCTCTGCGAGAATCCTGAATCCACAGCCAATACTTGGACGCACTTAGAGGGGACGCGCCGACCTTACTACTTGGGGGCGAACCGTGTCAAGCGCTACGCCAAAAGACCCGCGGCCCGTCCGCATGTCTCTACTTGCGGGACTTCCAGTTGATCTTGAGATTTTTCGCGTTCCTGCACGTCAGACATTGCGGCCAAGTTCCGCAAGGCCGCTTCGGGCTCCCACCTTGCTGCGCATGCGATGCGTCGCATGCCACCCACCTCAGCGGGCCTGTTCCTGCCCGCAACGCCGGCCCTGATTCTCTGAAAAGCAACACCAACAGCAAAAACTCCTAAGGGGAGCTCCGCCCCTCGCGCCCGCAAGGGGTTTCCCCAGGCTTCCGCGCTTCGCTTGTGCAGCCCTTCGCCCTTTCCACTCCCGCTTCGCTTCGCTCCAAAGGTGGGAGACCCCCCTCCCCTTGAGCTTGCTACTCCTATCCGCTCCATTACAGAGCGGCATTCGCTTTTTCCAGCATCCTTTACCCGCTACCCCAACAGCGTGCCTTGCGGCAGCACCTGCCCAGAAGGGCGAGACAACGGGCTTACCTTGTTCCATTTGAATGACACGAATGACTTAGCCCCCACCTCTACACCGACAGCCTTTGTGCCCGTGTACTCCATCCCTACCGGTGGAGCAGCCGGCTGTGTGCCTTTTGGCTAGAGCCTGTCGGCGCCTTTGTCTACTTGGCCGTTACGATGCCTGCGGTGGTTCACTTTCGTTGGACATATCATTCAGCCTGGCTCCTCCCACCGCCTTGACGCTGGCAGTGGCAGAGAACCGCCTCGCGGGGTTCTCCTTGTCAAAGACAGAGGCTCGTTGTCTCGACAGCTTTCGACCCAGCCGTTACCAGCCACGCCGATGTCGATAGGCTACTCCGGACGGAACCGCAGGTTCAGCTCACTCCTTTCGTGTTGAACAATCATTCAAATAGCCTCAAGTCGCACGGCAGGAACAGGCCCGCTGAGGTGGGAAGCGGAAGACGCAGCATCACCAGCGGCTGGAGTGAGGGAGGAGCCGTCCTCCCGCAGGACAAACACTGCTAAATGGCACAATCGCAGGAGATAATGGACGGTAGATACTGACTCGCCATGTCGAAGATCGCAATTCCGGTGCTGTTCCCGATTCCCACGGACGAGGATGACTTCGAGGATCTTTGCGTCGATATTCTGCGGATTTATTGGAACCGCCCCGGCCTAGAACGGTACGGGCGCAAAGGCGAGCGACAAAACGGCATCGACATTCTGGACCTTGGGGGCGTAGCGCCTCTCCATGCTGCGCAATGCAAGCTCAAGGAGTTTCAAAAAACACTCTCGCCGACCTCCATTGCCGAGGAAGTCGCAGACGCCTGCAATTTCGAATTTCAACTCGGCAGATACGGCATTCTCACCACAGCCAAGGTCTCCACCCAGGCGCAAAAGAAAATCCTTGAAATCAATCAACGTCATCGGGAACGGAGCCTCTTCGAGGTCGAGTTATTGACCTGGGGCAAACTGTGCCAGCTCATTCAGAGATATGACGACGTTCGCAGGACCTATTTCGAATTGACAGTCATCACGACAACCAGCCGCATCGGATCGAAGTCCCCCATTGTCGCGCAGCACATCAAGGAAGCGGGTCTTGTGATTGAGACGGTGGGCCTCACGGCGGAGATCGACGCAACGCGCGATGCGGTCAACAAGCGCGAATTCCAAAACGCACTCCTGCTGTTGAATCGCATTCTCCAGCGGGAAGATTTTGGCTCGATTTCGGCCCACGACCGCTTTCGCATCAGCTCCAATCTCGCCTTCGCAGAGCTGGGTCTGGGCAGACCGGAAGTCGCTGCGCAGCACTTCTTCGATGCTTTCGGCTGGGAGCCTACCGACGAACGGGCGAAAACCAATGAGGTCTTTGCGTACATTCTCACCGGCAAGCACGAGACGGCTTACGAAAAAGCAACGGCGCTTCGGAAAGAATATCCAAACTCTACGAAGCTCGCCGCAAATTGGGTCATCTCAGCGCCGCGCTCGGCCAGCTTGAGCAGCATGGAGAATGAGCTTGAGGATGTCATCAAAAAAGATGGCGAAGTAAACCTTGCGCTCTCTCAGCGCGCGCTGATGGAGATGGAGATCGGCAAAGGAGTTGCTTATGCGCAAGCGGCTCTCAACGTTTTGCCGGAATCCTCCCAGCCTCCCCTGTTCTTGGCGCGGGCCTATATGGGCTGGATCGTGCGCGCAGAGAAAGGACTGGACGGCCCCGGCATCTCGCGGGAAGAGTTGGAACGGGAGATTGATACCGCGTTGGTGGAGGCGCTGAGGTTTGCGGAAGTGGAACGGGACACCCGCACGCAGGCGGAAGCCCTAGTATTAAGAGCCGACCTGCGGATGTTGCAGAAGCGCGCAGAGGAGGCGGAATCGGATGCGTATGCGGCCATCCGCATTGATCCAGACAACGTTCAGGCACTTCTGGCGCTGTCTCATTTGCAAGGTTCGCGGAAGCGGATCGACGAGTCGATTAGCTTGCTGGATCGCGCTTACCGCAAGGGAGCGAGGCCGGAGGCGGCACTGATGTACGCTCGTGCGCTGGCACAGCGGGGCCTTCCCGAAGACTTGCAGCTTGCCGCTTCGATCCTCTCTACGTTTGACATCTCCACGCTCCTGCGCGAATTCCGTCCAGTCATCGCATCGACAGCCGTAGACGTATTGGTGCGAAGAAACGATCTGGCAGGGGCTAGAAACTATATCGAGGGAGTTCGAGCACACCTCGATCGGGAGGTTGTGACTGCGCTGCTGGCGCACATCGTGGCAAGAGAGGGTAATAAAGACGAAGCGCAGCAATTGGCTCTTCAGGCAAAGCAAGAGATCGGCCCCTCCAGCAGTGTCGAATCGAAAGAATTCTTGGCGCGGCTCTTTATGCGGCTGGAGATGCCAGCCGAGGCTCTTCCCCTATTCCAAGAGTTGTTCGATCTGAATACACAATCCTTTGACAGCGGGATGTTGCTTGACTGCGCGGCGCGCCTGCACCGCGATGACGTTGTGATCGCCACTTGTGCGGAATTAGAGAAGCGGGGACAAGACCCGTGGGAAGTCGTCAGCTTCGAGGTTCAATATCTCCAGAAATACTCGCGGGAAAGGGCGCTCGTCCGGCTCGATGTGTTCCTAAGTGCACATCCGGGCCACAAGCTCGGAATGCTGATGCGATCGGTGATCGGGGTCCAGTCCCAAGAGCCATCGCTTGTCAATGGAACCATCGAAGCTCTCCCCACGGTGGAAGAGCTTTCGCCGGACTATATTATTCCTGCGATCCATGTTCTGCGTTTTGCGGGCGCTGGCAATGCCACGGTAGATTATGCGTACCGGTTCCTACGTCTCCATTTCGACGACATCCGCGCACATCAGGCGATGATGCTCAGTCTGATGCCGGGCGACCCGTCGATCATTCTTGCTCCTTCCCTGGATACGGTTGCAGAGAACGCAGCGGTGGCTGTGCACGAGGCCCTGAGCGGGAATGTTCGCTGGTTCGTATTGGAGAACACGGATAGGCCCGACGCTGCTTTTGAGGAGATTCCTCTCAACTCGGAACTTGCGAAGGAACTTCTCGGGAAGCATGTCGGGGACACAGTAGTTCTCGCCAAAGGTTACATGGAGAGCCGAACAGGCACGGTGCGCCAGATTCTTCCCAAGTACGTCCGGCGATTCCAAGACTGCATGGGCGAGATGCGGTTGCGCTTCGGAGCCGCGAGTTCGGTCGAATCCGTACACCTGGGCACGACGGAAGAAGAGGTAAACCGCGGCTTGCAGAAGGTTCTTGACTCGGCCAAAAGGCGGGAAGCCTCGATCTTGCAGGTACGCCGCATCTACGATGAGAATCCTATTCCCCTCCATCTTTTTGGAGACCGCTTCGGGAAGAACGCTTATCTGGCGCTTGCTTTTCTTGCCCAGCAAGAAGATCAGGCAGTCAAGTGCTGTTTTGGAACACCGGAGGAACGCCGTCAGAGCATCTTTGCGCTTCAAACCTGCAACGCCGTTGTGCTCGACATTACAGCGATCGCCACAATTCGCATGATCGGTTGCGAAGACCTCGTGTTCGAGGCCAAACGGTTCCACTTTCAAATGAGCGAGGGAACCTTCAACGAGTTGCAGGAAACCTTGATAGATGATCTATTTTCGGGTTCCACGAGTGGAACAATCGCGCATCGTGAGGGTGTTTCCTCCTTCACGGAAGAGACAGCGGAGCAGAAGGCCGTACGACGACAGGAAGATCAAAACTTTCTGGACCGGCTGAAGGCGGCAGTCGAGATCGTACCGGTGATGGAATTGTCCGCGCTCGAACCTGCGAAACGCGAACCACTGGAGGAAGTCTGTGGATCATACGGCGCGGAGACGATGCTCCTCGCATCCCACCCGGACGCAGTTCTGTGGACAGACGATTTGATCCAGGCAGAACTTGCAAAGACAGAGTTCGGTGTTAAAAGAGCATGGACGGAAATCATCGCCGAGCAGACAATGCTCGCGGGTCAAATAACCGATGCCGTAAGGCAAAGGATTGTTGCGTCGTTGATCGGAATGAACTACACCTCGACTTATCTCGATAGCGCCATCATGCTCAAGGCTGTTGAAATGTCCGATGCAACGCCTTGGAGGTTTCCGTTTAGGCAGTTCCTCCAGATTTTCCAGAAGCCTACTGGGAATCTGCAAACTCTGCTGGGAATCTTTGTGGATTTCGTCATCAAGCTCTATCGTGCAGACTACCTACCGGAATCCCGGTGCAGAATCGTAATTGCTCTTTTGGATGCTCTGTGGCGCAGTGTTCCTTTGCGCCTTCCGCTTCTGCATATTCGGAGAAACAGTGCTCAGTTCTTTGGCTTGAATCCCGTCGGCCAGAATCAGTTCGATAAATGTTTTGATCAATGGTATGCCACAGTACCGGACAAAATCGTCGGCGGATCGCATCCCTCTTGAAGGTTCTCGTCAGACATTGGCAACGGAACCTCGAATCCTCGAATTGCTATCAAACTACCTTTGCTGCTTTCGTGGGCTTAGTCAGATTCAAAGCCGCTATTGGGTTGAAACTTCAACGTGCGACCATTCTCGGTGACCGTTCGGACTACATGGTCGGGAGTACCTTGCGGTACCTGCGCTTCAATTTCAAGAGTGACTGAGACATTTGCTCCAACAAGCCCAACCAGATGGCTAATAATCTCATCGGCGATTCTTCCAGCGTCGCGGCCCACACGGGTTGAATCAAGTGTCACCGTGCCGTGATAGCGCTTGGGGCGCTTCTGTCTGGCATCGTCGGACGGTGTCTCCGTCGACTCTGCTGGCGACTCGCCGGTCTTTTCTCCAGGTCCGCTCTTCGTTTCAGCGGGCGCTTCAGGTTTTGTTTCACGGTCAATTTGCAGGCGCGCAGCTTCCGGCTTGACCAGCAGACCAGGATCATCCTGCGTGACTGCGATGATCGCGCTTTGTCTCAGTCCACGGTATCGTCCTGCTTCTTCATCGAAGGAGTCTGCATAGGCATACGAATCTTTCTCCCAGGTCAGTAGGCTCAGTCCGGCTCGAATCGCATTCAGGAGGACAGCTCCATCACGAAGGCGTGGCAAGTAAAGATACCGGCCAAAATCTTCGATCAGTTGTCGGATCGGCACATGGTTTCCGCCACGCCACAGCGGGACTCGATCCAATTCCATTCGCAAGATCGTGGGCGCAAGGCTTGATACGAGAAAGTCAGGCTTGAGCTTTTTGCTCGCGCGATCTGCCAGTGCGTCTGTGCCGCTCAATTTCAGAGCTTGCCAAGTAATTTGAGCTTGAGGATTCTCCTGTGTCGGTACGATGAGCCATTGGTACATCTCGGGCAGCCGGGCATGGACGACACCATCAGCGGCCTGTTTCTGAGTCTTCGCTTGAGTAATCTGGTGTTGCGTAAGATTCAGTTCTTCGCTTTCTTTCAGGATTGAATCCCATGCGAGGAATTTGCAGATTGCCTCTTCGAGGTCCTGAACTCGACTCTTATCGGCTGCAAGAAAAACGAGCGAGTTGCGATAAAGGCGGGGGGCATTGCCCCTATTCTCAAAGATCGAGCGCGCTGCCAGCTCGGCTGGATTATTCGCTTCTTTGCTGTATGCCTGGTCAATGCTGAGAACGACAAGGCTGGCTTCCAGATTGTCTGGAACATCTCCGCTCGTTGCTGGCAACCGATGAACTCGATAGAAGTCCCCAACTTTGGCCAGATTGCCGCGAAGACGCAAGTCTAGTTCTGCGACGATCTTGTCCTCGTCGCGTTTCAGTTGTTCTGCTCTGTCCTCAGCCAGCTTCGTTACAGTTGGTTGCGTCGAATACCAATAGCGAGGTCCATCTTGATAAAGATAGGTCGCCCTCGAAGCGAGCCGTCGTAAAGCGTCTCCGAAGACTGCCGGGGTTTCACCGGGAAATACGCTGCCGAGCTTGATGCGCCGATCCTCAATGCCTTTGTTGGCCGCACGATCAATGGGGGCTGAACCCAAATAGATGGCGCGGGCAACACGCCTCGTCGCCGAATACTTGCCCAAATTCGCAATTTCGCCGTCGATGCGCAAGGGGAGGGAGTTGCCACCATCGACATCTTTCTCGATGACCGGCACCCATTGATCCGAAAGATACCGCGTCAATTCGAACTGCACGCGGCGGTCGTTAATGGGAATGCTCGCCGGCAGAATTAGCGCACTCCGGTCCCCTTGCTCCCACAGCGAATGAATCACAGCAGCCATCAATCGCAACACGCCGCGGGTGCGCTGGAATTTTATGAGCGTGGACCAATCGGAATAGAGGCGGTCGAAGATCTCTGGATGGATGGGGTAGGCGGCCTTCAGCCGCTTCTCATAATCCCCTTCGCTGCATTCGGGTGGAAACTCGGACTTCTCTTTGCGGTACATTTCGACGAAGGCGCGCGCCACTGTATCGCGGGCAACGTAGCTATCCGTTGAGAGCGGCTCAAAGAGCCTACGGCGAACGATCTCAAAACCTTCTTCGGCGCTGGCCGGTCTCCACGATGCTTCCACGCGTCCAACTGCGTTGCGCAACCGATCAAGTGCTTGTCTGCCGCGAGTGCCGCCTACTTCCACGTCGTCAGCAATTGCGTGTGGAGAACCCGTCGTATCCGACGCGGGCAAACTGATCACAAGAAGGCATTGTTTCGCTGATTTCGCCGATTCGGTCAGAGCCTGAGCAAACGAAAAGTGGGTTTCGAAATCGCCGCCGGGCAGATCCCGGTTGTCGTGCAGTTGTCTGGCGTAGGCCACCCATTCGTCGATCAGAATCAAGGACGGTCCGTACTCATTCATCAGCTCGCGCAGAACATCACCGGGGCTCGTAGCAAGCTCATCGTCGGCTGCAATTCGCGAAAACGCCTTCTTGGCCTCCTTGACTCCTCCGCGCCCAAAGCCCAATTGCCATGCCAGCTCGCCCCACAGGGTCCGCACAACAGTGCCGTCTGATTTGGTCACCGGATTTCCCGGCGAAATCTTGTTCCCAACCAGGACGACGCGATTTACCTTGAGTGGCTTGGAGACGCCCGCTTCCGTCAAAACCTCGTCGATACCCAGAAGCCCCGCCGCAGGCACGTCCGAAAATAAGTGAAAGAGGGCAAGCATGGAGTGGGTCTTGCCGCCGCCAAAGTTGGTTTGCAGTTGTACTACGGGATCGCCGTTCTGACCAGCCAATCGCCGCACAGCTCCTACCAGCAATTCCTTCAGGCTTACTGTTAGATACGTCCTGCGGAAAAACTCCTCCGGCTTTCGATACTCATCCGAACCCTCGCCTAGGTACACCTGCCACAGATCGGCTGCAAATTCGGCCTGGTTGTAATTGCCGCTTTGAACGTCCTTGTGTGGATTGACTACCTCACGCCACGGCTTCAGGCTTGTGTCGCTCTGGCTCTCAATGGCGCTCTCGGCCGTTCTCCGTTTTTCAGAGCGTACCTGCTCATCAAAGCGG
>Ga0210391_10001580_pt1 | contig 20543 bp, 13 predicted proteins | sample IncBWC12OmetaG_FD_160573 | JGI IMG/M metagenome (GOLD analysis project Ga0210391, IMG submission 160573) | Forest soil microbial communities from Barre Woods Harvard Forest LTER site, Petersham, Massachusetts, United States - Inc-BW-C-12-O ...
ACAACCACTGTGCAGGGGCGTTGATTTTGCTGCCACTGGGAATTCGGCAGGCGTGGTTGTTGCGGGCGGCGGGGAATTGGCGGGCGGTGCCGTGGGAGGCTTGGGCGGCGATTTTGTACATGGGGGTGTTTGGGTCGGCGGTGGCATACCTGTTGTACTACTGGCTGCTGCGGTATTTGGAGGCTTCGCAGCTGAGCGCGTTTACGTATTTGTTGCCGGTACTGGCGACGATTCTAGGGATTGTGACGCTGGGGGAGAAGGGCTCGTGGATGGAGTTGGTGGGCGGCGGGCTGGCGTTGGGTGGAGTTTATTGGACTGAGTCCGGTAGGAACGCCAACTAGCATGATTGCACTCTTCATCAGAATAGGCATTCCCCTGGCGATCGTACTCGTCTTTGCCCTCGCGCGTCGGTACTTGCCGCTCAGCACAATAAGAGTGTCGCCGCGAGCGATCACGGTGGACGAGCTTGATTCAAGTTTCGCCTCTAAGCAATGGATTGTGAGTCTCAGCATGATCATTGCGGGTGGGGTTTTCTTGTTCGGAACGCACGCGCTGCTTGTTGGCCTAAACCGTTACTTGGCTTCCCGGGGTGAACCTGCACGCTTTCTCCTTCTTCCGCAGCCAGCGGTCTGGTGGTTTTTCCCCAGTTTCGGCGCGCTGACGTTGTCATGGGAGATTGTATTGAGCGCTATGGCTCTTGTTGGACGCGAGGCTGAAGCAGACTCGTATAATTATTGGTCGAGCCTGAAGGCCGGCTTTGACTGCAGAAGAATCTTACGCTGGTTCGCCTTGCTGGTGGTCTTGCCTGTCGGGATATTGACGGTTCTCGCCCTGCCTGAGCATTCCGCTGTCCGCGAGAGCGATATTCGGGAATGCGGATACGGGCTGGCGGGCTGCAGAACTTATCTATATGTAGACGCAAGACGAATCACCCTCGTCGACGGATTTCGCACGCGAGACGGCAAGCTTACGCGCAGGGCTGGGATTGTCATTGACTTCAATGACGGAGAAAGATGGTCTTCGGCGGACTACGGAGATTTTAAGCCGCAGGTAGATTCCGCCTTGGCTAAATTTCTAGGAGACAAGACGAGGCTTCTTTTTAACTCCTTCCAAACAGAGGCGGATATCCCCCCGCTGGACACAACGAAGACTAACAGCCCGCGTTGACCTGATTTGTGGGGCGTGTTAGTTTGCCGAGTCTCGCCCAGTCTTGCTCGCGATAGGTGCGCTTGAAGCACAAGCATGCTCAGAGCTGAGAGGCCATGTTCTTCGCATGACGACGAAACCGACTAATCCGAGTGGCAAGATGCCTTTGCGATGGGGCGGGGAAGCTGCGCGTATTGCGGTAATTCCTGGGGATGGGATTGGCAAGGAAGTGACGCCGGAGGCGGTGAAGGTGATCCGGGCGGTGACGGCTCCCGCTAAGAGGCCCTTGGAGTTTGCGGAGTTTGATTGGGGGGCGGAACGGTACCTGAAGGACGGCGTGAGCTTGCCAGCGGGGGCAGTGGAGATGCTGCGGGACGAGTTCGATGCTGTTCTTTTTGGGGCTTTGGGCGATCCGAGAGTTCCTTCGAACCAACACGCGGCGGACATCTTGCTTGGGCTTCGCTTCAAGCTGGATCTCTATGTGAATGCGCGGCCTGTTGAGTTGCTGCATGAGCGGCTGACCCCGCTACGCGATCGGACCGAAAAGGACATCCAGTTGATGGTCTTCCGGGAGAACACGGAAGGGCTGTATGTGGGAGTGGGAGGGTTCTTCAAGAAGGGGACGGCGGACGAGATTGCCGTGCAGGAAGACGTCAACTCGCGCAAGGGCGTGGAGCGGATTATCCGGTATGCGTACGACTATGCCCGGCAGAATGGGTTGAAGCGTGTTTGCATGAGCGACAAGTCGAACGCGATGACGTTCGCACATGACCTTTGGCAACGGGTCTTTAAGGAAGTGAAGCAGGAGTATCCGAAGATTGAATCGCGGCACCTTTATATTGATACCTTGTGCATGGAGATTGTGCGCGACCCTTCGCAGTTCGATGTGATTGTGACCTGCAACCTCTTTGGGGACATCGTCAGCGACTTGGGAGCGCAGTTGGCTGGCGGGCTTGGGTTGGCGCCTTCGGGAAATATTCATCCCGGAAGGACTTCGCTGTTTGAACCTGTGCACGGTTCCGCGCCCAATATTGCCGGGAAGGGGATCGCGAATCCGTTTGGATCTGTGCTGGCTTCGGCGATGATGCTCGATTTTCTGGACTGGAAGAAGGAAGCTCAAGTATTACGCGAGGGAGTGAAGGCGGCGTTGAAAGAAAACTTTGTTACGCCGGATCTTGGCGGAGTTAAACAAACAGTTGAAGTTGGGAATTGGTTGGCAGAGTTCGCTAGTATGGCCCAATAACATCATTTAAAGCAGAGCTTCAGGTGTCGGCGCGCATACCGGCGCTCTCTAAATTCTCTAAGAATAGTTCACGCTTTGCTTTCGGTCTCCCAAAGTTAAACCAGTGATCAGCATCCCCATCAGGAATCCGCCAATGTGTGCCCACCAGGCGACGCCTCCTGTGGCCGACGCGCCGACTGTGCTTACACCTGCGAAGAATTGAAGCAGGAACCAGTAACCCAAAATGATGAAGGCCGGAATGGGGATGAAGAAAATAAAGACTAGCGTCAGGACCTGAGCTCGCGGGTAAAGAATGATGTATGCCCCCATGACGCCGGAGATGGCGCCGCTGGCCCCGAGGGCGGGCAAGGAAGAATGGTAGTTGAAGACAATATGGGCGAGGCCGGAGCCGATGCCGCAAACGAGATAGAAGAGAAGATAGGGGAGGTGGCCAAAGTAGTCTTCCACGTTGTCGCCGAAGATCCAGAGGAAGAGCATGTTTCCGGCGATGTGCAGTAAGCCGCTGTGCATGAACATGCTGGTAAAAATAGGCAGGAAGGCGGCTTCGAGACTGCCGTGGCCGCTGAGGGCCAGGCGGATGTGGTTCGGGATGGTGGCGTTGGCCAACTCGAAGGCTTGGTATTGATGCGGCGTCATTGTGAGCTGGTAGAGAAATACGATGACGTTCGACAAAATGAGAAGAGTGTTGATGACCGGGTAGGTCCGGCGAGGATTGAGATCTTTGAGAGGGATGAACATTCGCTAGCGTGTGTGGTGCGAGGCTCCCATTTGATGATAAGCAGGCCGCAGCCTGAATGCTAACCGCGCTTCTTGTGCGGGGCGTCTGCTGCTGCGCGATCGAGCTGCGCTTTGGAGAATAGCGCGCGGTTGCGTGTGCCTTTGCGGAGCAGCTCCTTCACTTTGGGCAGGGCGCTGATGCCGCCGCGTGCTCCCAGTGTTTCGCAGTTCAGGCCGGCGGCCGCGCAGGCAAAGTCCAGAATACGTTGCATGTCCCATGCGTGGAGGGTCCCGTACGAAAAGGCGGCGTGAAAAAGATCACCAGCTCCCGTAGTGTCCACCACGTGGACTTTGAAGGAGGGAGCATAGCAGAAGTGGGTGCCATCCCAAGCGAGCGCGCCATTCATGCCGAGCGTTGCGCAGATGGTGCGAAAGCTGTACTTGCGCTGAAGTTGAGGTAACGCTTTAAGGAGGTTTTTCTCACCGGTGGCGTCAACTGGAAATTCTTTCGAGGTGACCGGGAAATCGACGAATGGGAGGAGGCGCAGAAGTCCTGGAGTCATGTGATCCAAGTCGGCTACTACCGGGATGCCAGACGCGCGCGCCCATGAGGCGGCAACGCTGGTCGTTGCGGGATCGTGTCCGTCGACGTGCAGCAGGCGAGCTGAAGTGATCCAGGCTCTCTGCAGAAAAGCGGGTGAGACGGTGAGGCGGGGATCGCGCCTCCATACAATGGTGCGCTCGCCTGAGCTGGTATCAATAAGGATGAAAGACATTTGGCTGAGCGTTCGGGGGATTTGGGCGAGGTCGCTGTGGACGCCGGCACGATGGAGTTCTCGGCGGTGAAGGTCAGCGGCGTGGTCGTCGCCGACGGCACCGACGTAGTGAGTGTGCAGGCCCCACCGCTGGCAGGCGATGAGTGCAGTGGCGACTTGGCCGCCCGGCATGATTTGTGCGCCGAGCATTTCTACTTTGGAGCCGAGGGTGGGGAATTGGGGAAGTTGGAGGACGGTATCGGTGGCGTTTTCGCCGATGCCGAGAATGTCGAAACGTTTGGCGCGCATAAGGTAGTGGTGCAGGGTATCGGAAGAGCGGAGAAATGCAAAGGGCGATGAGAGTGATTTGTGCGTCCGATAATTTTGGGTGCGATTTGGGGGTTGGTTAACAGAATCTGGTGGGCGGGTTTGTGGGGTGCTAGAGATCCTCATCGCTGAACAATGTTGGGCCTCGATAGATATGGAGTTGTGTACTCATCGGGAAGAGCGGCAGCAGAGCTGCCGCACTCCATACGCGTTTCGAGGATGCGTTTTTGCGGGATGACGGCGTGATTTTTCTGCGAGTTGTCATACAAGCATTGCGCGGCGGGAGCGTGTGTGGTAATTAAATTAGTTCTGCGTGTGCCTGCGAATCGGTCGTGACTCTGCATGTAACTCTGCAACGTGTCCGGCGCAGCGTCGGCGCGCCGACAGCTCATGCCTGCCAGGGAAACGGAAGCCATCATCTTGAAGACCTTCTCGCTGGGAGAGGCGGACCGCCTGGTGAGTTTTTTCGGGCGGACATCGGGACGGATGCGCGGGGTGGCGGCAGGAGCGCGGCGGATAAAGAATCGCTATGGATCGACTCTGGAGATTCTGTCCCACGTACAGCTTTGGTATACCGAAAAAGAGACACGCGACCTAGTGCGCATCCAGCAGTGCGAGCTCCTCGAATCTTTTAATAAGTCGCAGAGCGATTACGAGCTGAGTACGGGGTTGGCGGTGGTCAGCGAAGTCTCGGAGCAGGTTCTTCCGGAGCATGAAACCGCGGAGTCCATGTTCCGGCTTCTACTGCTGACGGTTCGGGAAATAGAGCGAACCGGCGCGTGGCAGTTGCCCTTGAGTTACTTTGCGTTTTGGAGCGTGCGCCTGGGCGGCTGGCTTCCGCAGTTTGATCGATGCGCCGCTTGCGGCACGGCGTTTGGAGCGCAAGCGGCTTTTCATGCACCGTGGGAAACGGGACTGCTTTGCGAGAAGTGCAGGCGAGGCGGAATGCGTCCCCTGCATTTGGAGGCGCGGAAACTCGCGGAGCGATTTGCCGGAGAGAAACTCGACAAGATAGAATTCCTTCCGGCGATGGTGCAACCCGCGGCGGAATTGCGAGAGGCTTCGCTGAACTGGATTGAGCATCACACGGAGAAGCCGCTGGCTACACGAAGGCTTTTGGAGACCACTTGATTGCTAAAGTAAAACTTGAGAAAAAGCCGGTTGGGCTCAACTTCCAGGATTTGGTTTTGAAGCTCTCTCATTTTTGGGTGAAGCAGGGATGTGTGCTGCAGCAGCCGTATGATGTGGAAGTTGGCGCGGGCACGATGCATCCGGAAACTTTTCTCCGCGTGCTGGGACCGGCAGCGTATCGCGTTGCGTACGTGCAGCCGAGTCGTCGGCCCGCCGACGGAAGATACGGCGAAAATCCCAACCGGCTTTACAAGCACACGCAATTTCAAGTCATCCTCAAACCTTCTCCCGCCGACGTTCAAGATCTTTACTTGGAGAGTCTCGCAGCCATTGGAATTACTTTGAAGGAGCATGACATCCGGTTCGAGGAAGACAACTGGGAATCGCCGACGCTGGGGGCGTGGGGCATTGGTTGGCAAGTGCTGCTGGATGGTTTGGAGATTACGCAGTTCACTTATTTCCAGCAGAGCGGCGGTATCGACCTCGACCCCATCTCCGTGGAACTGACCTACGGGTTGGAGCGCATCTGTCAGTTCCTTCAGAATGCCACAAGCGTTTATGACTTGCGTTGGTCGGCGGACAAGACTTATGGAGAGATACGGCTGGCCGAGGAGCAGCAGTTCTCGGAGTACAGCTTCAATCGCAGCGACGCGAAAGCCATCCGCGCGGAATTCGAGTTGCACGAGAAGCAAGCCAAGGAGTTGCTCGACGGGTTTCCCACCACTGCGGGGAAAGAGCAGGCGATGTATCCTCTGCTTCCGGCTTATGACCATTGCCTGAAGTGCTCCAACCTTTTTAATTTGCTGGATGCGCGAGGCGTCATCTCGACGACGGAACGCGCCGCGCTTATGGCGCGCGTGCGAACGCTGGCATGCCGCGCGGCTGCAGCGTATCTCGAGCAGATTGGCGGGCCTGCTGTGCGCCGCGAGGTGCGCGGATGAAGCGGGCCAAGGAAAACGTGATCGGAAAGAGAGTTGAAGTATTGCTTGAAGTTGGAAGCGAGGAGATTCCGGCGGGGATGTTGCCCAAAGCAGAAGAAGACCTGCGTGCTAATTTGGAAAAGCTGCTGGCCGCCGAGAATTTATCCGACGGCGTAAGCGTGGAGACTTTCAGCGCGCCTCGCCGGCTCGTCGCGCATGTTCGCGGTCTGCGCGAAAAACAGGCGGACGTTGAGAATGAGGTGACCGGTCCGCCCAAGTCAGTGGCATACGATGCCGTAGGCGAGCCGACACGCGCGGCTCATAGCTTTGCGGAGAAGCAGGGGCTTTCGCTGAAGGACCTTTATATAGTGAAGACCCCCAAGGGCGAGTACTTGGCCGCCAAGCAAGTGAAGCGCGGGCGGACAGCAGAGCAAATCCTGAACGAAATCCTTCCTCGAGTGATTCATGATTTGTCCTGGCCGAGGTCGATGACGTGGACAGGGATTGATGGGGCTCGATTCATTCGTCCGATTCGTTGGATCGTTGCCGTGGTGAACGGCAAGCCGCTGAAGTTTTCGTTTGCTGGTGTCACAGCTGGAGACACGACACTGGGCCATCGGTTTCTGAGCAAGGGACCGCTGCGCGTCAAAGACTTCGCGGACTACGAGAGGAAGTTGAAGGCGAACGGGGTGATTGTCCGTCCTGCGGAGCGCGGGGAGAAGATTTCAAAAGAACTGGCGGCACACGCGAAAAGATCGGGGTACCGGATACACGAGGACGCGGAGCTTTTGCGCTTGGTGACCTACCTCAACGAATGTCCAAGCGTACTCGAAGGAGATTTCGATCCGGCGTACCTTGCGCTTCCGGACGAGATTTTGATCACGGTGATGCGCGGGCATCAAAAATATTTTGCAGTGGAGAAGCGCGGCGGGGAAGTGGCGCCGCATTTTCTGGCGGTGATCAATCTGCCGAAGGATCCGAAGGGCTTGGTGCGCGCCGGTCACGAACGTGTACTGCGGGCACGGTTGTCCGATGCACAATTTTTCTGGGAGTCGGATCAGAAATGTCGGCTCGCCGACTATTTGCCGAAACTCGAGCGCGTTACTTACGAATCACGGCTGGGAAGTTATCGCGACAAAGTGGAACGCGGGCGCGCGATTGCTCGGTGGCTTTCCGAGCAGTGGTTTAACAGCGGCCTGATGCAAGCACATGTGGCGGAAGCGGATCGCGCAGCGGAACTCTCCAAGTGCGACCTGGCGACGGAGATGGTCCGCGAATTCACGGAGCTGCAGGGAATCGTCGGGGGGCTCTACGCGCGAGCGCAGGGCGAACCTGATGACGTCGCCGATGCGATTTACGATCACTATCGCCCGGTCGGTCTTGAGGATCCCATTCCAAGAAACCTGACCGGCTGTGCCGTCGCTTTAGGTGACAAGCTCGACTCGATTGTTGGATGCTTCGCTGTTGGTTTGGTACCCACAGGATCGAGCGATCCTTACGCTTTACGGCGCGCGGCTTTGGGGATTGTGAAGATTATTCTGGAACGGAAGGTACCGGTCTCCATCTCGCTTGCAGTTGGTGCGGCCGCCAAAGCTTTGCTGACGAATCCTCCGAAGCGGGGAGTCACCCCGGAGCAAGAGACGCAGGTCCTCGACTTTCTGCTGGACAGAGCGAAGTTCGTGCTGCGCGAGCGGGAGAAGTTCAGCTATGACGAGGTCAATGCTGTCTTCCGTGCGGGAGTCGATGATCTGGTGGATGCGCACAAACGGCTTATTGCGCTGAAGGCCATTCGCAAGTCCAAGAACTTTGAGCCGCTGGCGGTATCTTTCAAACGCATCCGGAATATTCTGGAGAAATCGAATTTCAAGAAAGAGAATGCTCCCGGAATCCAGACCGGCTTGTTCGAGAGTGGTGTGGAACGTGAACTGTTCTCCGCCGTACGTTCGGCCGCGGCGAAAGTACAGGCAGAGAAGCGTGCGGGGAAATATCAAGAAGCACTTGAAGTCATTGCGGGGCTTCGCAAAGCCGTGGACGACTTCTTTGAAGGCGTAATGGTGATGGCGGAGAATGAAGCCGTGCGGAAAAATCGTCTAGCATTGCTCTCGGAAATACTGAGAGAGTTCACGACGATCGCGGATTTCTCGGAGTTGGGTGGCGAGGAGCGCAGATAGGGAAGATAAACTTTTGCTTTAAGTTTGAGTGAGCAAGTTGAGTCGGCGTGCCGACACGTTTTTCCGGCCGCCGTGAAGATTGAGAATCGCTGCAAAGTTTTCAAAATCCAAAAACGACAAGCGAGGAACACAGTGGCTAAATGGGTCTATTTTTTCGGAGCAGGCAAAGCAGAAGGTGACGGAACGCAGCGCGCCCTCTTGGGCGGGAAGGGCGCCGGCCTCGCCGAGATGAGCCGGATTGGCTTACCCGTGCCTCCTGGCATCACCATCACAACAGAAGTTTGCACTTACTTTTACGCAAACAAGAAGACCTATCCGATGTCGCTCGACGCGGAAGTTCGCAAGGCGGTCGCGCGCGTCGAGAAAATCATGGGCACGAAGTTTGGCGACAACAAGGCCATGCCGATGCTGGTGTCTGTCCGCTCCGGCGCCCGCGATTCAATGCCGGGCATGATGGACACGATTTTGAACCTGGGCCTAAACGATGAGACCGTGCTAACGCTGGCCAAAGCTACCAAAAATGAACGGTTCGCGTGGGACTGTTACCGCCGGTTCATTCAGATGTATGGAGACGTCGTCATGGGCGTGCAGAAGCGTCCGGACGAGGACCACGAACCGTTCGAGGTCGTCATTCATGAGTTGAAGCACGAGATGTATCACGCCGATGTCGATGACCCGAAGTTGACGGTGCAAGACCTTCAGAAACTCGTCGTTCGCTTCAAAAAACTTATCAAGCAACGCAGTGGGAAAGAGTTCCCTCAGGATGCGTGGAAGCAGCTTTGGGGCGCGGTGGGCGCCGTGTTTGGTTCGTGGATGAATGATCGCGCGATTGTATATCGCCGCAAGTACAACATCCCATCCGAGTGGGGCACGGCTGTAAACGTTCAGGCGATGGTCTATGGGAATACGGGCGACAAGTCGGGGTCTGGCGTGGCGTTTACGCGCGATCCCGCAACCGGCGAGAAGGTTTTTTACGGGGAGTTCCTCATCAATGCGCAAGGAGAAGACGTGGTGGCGGGCGTGCGCACACCAGAGCCAGTTGCACAGCTGAAAAATTATCTGCCTAAGGCGTTCAACGAATTGGAGAAGATTCGCCAGACCTTAGAGAAACACTTTAAGGACATGCAGGACTTCGAATTCACTATCCAGGACGGCAAAGTCTTCATGCTCCAGACGCGCAACGGCAAACGGACAGGGCTCGCTGCGGTCCGCGTCGCTATCGAAATGGAGAAAGAGAAGCTCATCGATTGGAAGACCGCGATCCGGAGAGTTCCGGCTGACCAGCTCGAACAGGTGCTGGCACCCATCTTTGATCGCAAGGCGGTTGCGGCGGCCAAGGTGATTGCCAAGGGACTGCCAGCGGGCCCCGGTGCGGCCGCTGGCAGAATGTATATGAATGCGGACCGTGCCGTTGCGGCGGCGGAAAAGGGAGAAAAGGTTCTGCTCGTTCGCAATGAGACTTCTCCCGAAGATTTGCGCGGAATGATCGCGGCCGAAGGCATTCTCACGGCGAAGGGCGGCGTCAGTTCGCACGCAGCTCTCGTTGCTCGCCAGATGGGGAAGGTCTGCGTTTGCGGAGCCGCGGCGCTTCAGATTGACTATGCGGCGAAGACCATGACCGTGGATGGCACGACGTATAAGGAAGGGGACTTTCTTTCCATCAACGGGACCGCTGGCGAAGTCTATGCAGGCCAAATACCCACGGCGGCATCCGAGATTGTTCAAGTATTGATTGAGAAGTCGCTCGACGGAGGGAAGAGCCAGACGTATCAAAACTTCAAGAAACTGATGGATTGGTGCGCAAAGGTCACTCGCATGACGGTCCGCACGAATGCCGACACACCGGAACAGACGGCGCATGCGGTAGCGTTCGGCGCTGTCGGCATTGGGCTTTGCCGCACCGAGCACATGTTCTTTGAAGGCAATCGCATCGACGCCATGCGCGAGATGATTTTGGCGGACACCAAGGAGCACAGGCAGGTCGCACTTAAGAAGATCCTGCCGTACCAGAGGGAAGACTTCGTCGGAATATTTAAAGAATTGAAGGGGTATCCTGCGACCATCCGGTTCCTTGACCCGCCGTTGCATGAGTTCTTGCCTCATGATGATTCCGCGCAAAGCGCTCTTGCAAAAAAGATGGGAGTGCCGGTTGAAAAAGTAAAACAGAGAGTTAAAGAATTACATGAGTTCAACCCGATGCTTGGATTCCGAGGCTGCCGCTTGGGCATTGTCTATTCTGAGATTTCCGAGATGCAGTCGCGCGCCATTTTCGAAGCGGCGGCGGAGGTTCAGAAGGCTGGCATTAAGGTGAACCCCGAAGTCATGATTCCACTCGTTGGCTTCAAGAAGGAGTTGGACCTGCAGGTCGAGGTCGTTCATCGGATCGCAAACGAGGTAATGAAGGAAAAGGGAGTAAAGCTGAATTATCTGGTTGGCACGATGATAGAGGTTCCGCGAGGAGCACTCACCGCCGACGAGATTGCGCAGACGGCCGAATTCTTCAGCTTTGGCACCAATGACTTGACGCAGACTTGTCTCGGTATGAGCCGCGACGATTCTGGATCATTCCTCGGGCCTTACCAAGAACTAGAGATCGTGAAAAAGAATCCGTTCGCCACTATCGATCAGGCGGGTGTTGGGCAGCTGATCGAGATGGCCGTGACGAAGGGAAACAAGACGCGGCCCGGGATCAAGTTGGGCATCTGCGGTGAACACGGCGGCGACCCGGATAGCGTGAAGTTCTGCCATCGCACAGGACTGACTTATGTGAGTTGCTCTCCATTCCGAGTGCCTGTGGCGCGACTTGCGGCAGCTCAAGCAGTGGTTGAAGAAGAGCAATCGAAGAAACAGAAGGGGAAGTAATAAAATAATTTCAGCAGTCCTGAATTGAAGTAATACTTGAAGCCGTCGGCGTGCAGACAACTGAAGTAAAGTCTGCGATCCGGACGGCTTCTTTTTTAGGTGGGCATCTTAAAGAAAAAATAGAGTCCGAGAAAAAAGAAAGTAATGTCCGTGGACCACGCGGCAAGGAACGGCGGCAATTGTCCAACGCCGCCCATAGCTTCCAGTAAGCGCGCGGCCGTCCAGTAGACGATTCCTATAGCGACCCCCAACGCCACTCCGCCGATTGCGCCGCGCGTTCCGACCAGGAGCGCGAAAGGTATCGCAAGCAACATGATGGTAGGAGCGATAAGCGGGAAGGCGAGCTTGACATGCCATTGCACGGTCAAGTTGGCGACGTCAAATCCAGCTTTGCGCAGCCCATCGATGTAGCGCCGCAGCGCGCCCCAACTCATTTGGGAAGCCTGCCGGACCTCACGATTGAAATAACTGGGTGGCTCGGAAAGCTCGGGCAGCGAAGTGACTGGGAAGCGCTCGTAACGAGTGATAGTGCCGTCGGCAAAATCGCGCACCCAGCCGCCTTCGAGAACCCACACTTTCTGAGAATCGGACCATGTCGCGCGCGTGGCAAAGACGCGCCGCCGCATTTGAAACGTCGCGGGGTCCAGTTCCACCACGCTGAGGCCGCCAAAAAGGTTCTGCGCGGGGTCAAACAGGTCGTAGTTGTAGATTTTTTCGTCATTACCAAAAATCCAGCGCTGTGGACGAGCGTATGTTTGCGCTGGGCGCCCTTTAATCTGGTTGCGTAGAGCGTCCTGGCGCTGGTTGGCGTAGGGGAGATAAGTCTCATCCAGGACGATCATGCTGGCGGCAAGTGCCAGTCCACCGAAGAGAAGAGGTACGGCTAAGCGGTAGAGGCTGATGCCGCTCGCTTTGCAGGCCACGATTTCGTTGTTTTTGCTCATTACGCCAAGAGTTACGAGGACGGCCACGAGCGCGCCAAGCGGAGCGAGGTTATAAACCAGGAAGGGCGTCAGGTAGCGGAAATAGTCGACAACAATGAGAAAGGGGACCTTGTGGCGCGCGATGTCGTCGAGAAGCTCAAAGAAAGTAAAGGCTTCGAAGAGAAAGATGAAGGCCGCCATTAGCAGCGCGAAATGAAAGGAGAAGCGCCGCAAGAGGTACATATCCATCAAGCGAGGGAAGCTGCCGCTTGTATGGACACCGTTCTCAAGGGGTTCTGCCAGGCCGTTGGGAATGCGAGCCACGATTGCGGCGTGCGCGCGCGCTTTCCGGCGGCGAAGCAGCCGGGCCCAGCTTCGAAAACGCCCCATAGGCTTCATCCAGCGACTTTCGCCGCGGAATTGTTCCATGCGGGGAAGCAGCGCCAAGCCAAGAATCGCCAGCAGAATATTTGCGCCCCAGATCCCCGCAAAGGGAGGCAGCGCTCCTTGGCGTGCGAGGCCAGCTCCAATTACAGTAAGCAAGTAATACGAGGCAATAATGATGACCGCAATCAGGGAACCAGCTGCCCGTCCGCCGCGTCGAGGCTGAGCGCCGAGCGGAACGGCAATCAGAGCGAACGCGAGACACGCCACGGGAAAGGCGAAGCGGCGGTGCAATTCCACGCGCGCCTCGCGCCAGTTCGCATCGTGTGAGTCCAGCAGCTCTCGCAGGGAACGCTCGGAATTGCTGAGTTCTCGAGGTTGCGCAGGAACGAGACCATTCACTTCGAGGGGCCAGTCGCTTTGTCCAAAGGACGTCACCGAGTACCGGTCAGGATCTTCCCGCGAAAATTCGTGCGTGCTGCCGCCCTTTAAGTGAAGCTCCAGCTTGCCCTCTTTGGGTTCGGCAATTACAATCGCATTCTCCGCCAGGGTGAGTTGCGAGCCGTTCTCTCCTCCGGCTTCAGCGAGAAATACGCCGTGCCATTGCGTGCCACTGGCAGACACGTCGTTGACGTAAAGAACTAGCTTGGGGAAGCGCTCGTCGAAGACGCGGGGCTGCACCGCGAAAGAGGCTTGGGAAGCGAGCAGATCGGTCTCGAGGCTGCGGTATTTGTGATACGCCATCGGCCCAAGCCAAAGCGTCATGCAGAGAGTGACGAGAGCCCCGGTGACGGCGAGAACGCCCACAGGCAGGAGAATGCGGCGGCGACCGATACCGAGCGCAGTTAGAGCGATGATTTCGCTGTCCGCTGACATGCGGCCAAGTCCGAGGAGCACGCCGATCAGCACGGCCATGGGGAGCGTAAAGGTGAAGACAGCGGGGAAAATGCACAGAAATAGTTCGAGGATTTGGGCGCCCGAACCGCTATGACGGACAAACAGCTCCATCAATTGAACAAGCTTCGGCACGAAGAAAACGAATGTGAAAACGGCGAGTCCGAGGAATGCGTGACGAAAAACTTCACGAACAATATAGCGGTCCAGGATGCGCATAACGCAAACCGTGAGTGTAACACGGCCTCGCCAGTAGAACGGGAAAGAGAGTCGCGATGAATCGCGTGCATGTTGTGCTTTTGTGGCACATGCATCAGCCACAATATCGGGACCCGGAAACTGGCCGGTATGTCCTGGCGTGGACGCGGCTTCATGCGCTGAAGGATTATTGGGGCATGGTGGCTATGCTCAAGGAATTCCCGAATTTTCACGCCACTTTCAATGTTGTGCCTTCGCTCGGGATGCAGCTCGAGGAATACGCCAGCGGGGAATTCAACGAGCCATGGTTCTCGCTGGCTTTCAAATCTGCTGATGACCTAACACGCGAAGACAAGGCCGAGATCCTGGCTCGGGCATTTCAAGTGAATCATGAACGGCTGATGTCGCGATGGCCTCGTTTTGTCGAATTGTATGAGTGGTCGCAACCCGCCGGTGGAGCGCAGGCGCAGGTTTCTTTTACGCAGCGTGACTGGCGCGATCTGCAATTGCTCTCGCAATTGGCTTGGATGGAGGAGACCTGGTTCGAGAAGGATTCGGTGGTCAGCCGACTCGCGAGCAAAGGAAAAGAGTTTACGGAAAATGACAAATCCGCGCTAAAGGCGAAGCAATTGGAACTGCTTGGTTTGGTTTTGCCGGAGTACCGCGCGGTGGCTCAGACGGGCCAGATTGAGCTCAGCACCACGCCATTTTACCACCCCATCCTTCCGCTCATCTGCGATTCGGACATCGCTCGCGTGGCCAATCCCAGCACGCCTCTGCCGCGCCGTGCCTACCGCCATCCTGAGGATGCGCGCGAGCAGTTGCGGCGCGCATGCGAATATCACGAGCGCGTGTTTGGCGTGAAGCCCGCGGGACTCTGGCCTTCGGAAGGGTCTGTCTCCGATCAGGCTTTGACGATCGCTGCCGAAGAGGGTTTCCAGTGGTTCGGCACGGATGAAGGTGTTCTCGGCAGAACGCTGAACGCGGGATTCTTTCGCGATGCAAAAGGCGTTCCTGCCAATGCGGACCGTCTATACCAGCCGCTGCGCGTGCAGCTTGGCGGAAAACCGATCACGGGACTATTCCGCGATCACCATCTTTCCGATCTTATCGGGTTTGTTTATAGCCGCATGAATGGCAAAGAAGCCGCTGCGGATTTGCACGGCCGTCTTCGCGAACTTGGGGAACGCGTGCAGAGTTCGCAACCGCTTACCGTTTGCCTATTTTTGGATGGCGAAAACGCCTGGGAATACTATCCGGGGAATGGGCGAGAGTTCTTGCGCGAGTTTTATGGCCGAATCCAGAGTGATCAGGATTTTCGAGCGCTCACGGCAACGGAAGCGATTGCCGCAGCTGGCGATATACCAACCAATCCGGGTATTTTCCCCGCTTCCTGGATTAGCGCGAATTTCGATGTCTGGATCGGCCACAGCGAAGACGTGGCCGCATGGGAGCTGCTATGGGACGCCCGCGAAGCCTACGGAAAGGCCGCCGACGCGCTGAAGCAAGGCCGCGACGGGGCGCCGACAGAAACTGCGTTGAAAGAAGCGATGGAATCCCTGCTAGCCGCGGAGGGAAGCGATTGGTGCTGGTGGTTCGGACCGGAACATAGCACTGCGAACGACGCGGAGTTCGACGCTCTGTATCGAAAGCATTTGACGGCCGTTTATCTGGCGCTCGGACAAGTGGCTCCGCAAGAATTGGCAAAGCCCATTAAGCGTCAGCCGGAGCATGCATTGCAACTGGCGCCGACGAGCTTTTTGAAAATTGCAGTGGACGGGCGAGATACTTCCTACTTCGAATGGCTCGGCGCCGGATTGTATTCACCAGAGCGCCGCGGCGGCGCCATGCATGGCCGCACATTCTATCTTCATGAATTACGTTATGGTTTCGAAGAGGACAGCTTTTGTGTGCGAGTGGACCCGTTTCTCGATCTTCTAGGAGAACTTGAAGATTGCGAATTCCGGATTACCATAGGCGCAGCCGAAGAAATTAACATCGTGGCGAAGTTGATGCGCGGGCACTTGCAGGAATTCGCGGTAGAACAGGGACGCCTGTGCCTCCTTAATCCGAAAAGCGTCGCTGAGGCTTCTTTTGATCGGATACTTGAAGTCTCCATTCACCGCAGCGAGCTCAGCCTGAAAGGCCAAACAAAGCTCAAGCTTGGCGTCGCACTGTGGCATTGCGGCTTGCCCGTGGATGTGCTCCCCGCCGAAGGCTACCTCGAAGTCCAACTTGGCGAAGATCACTCGGCGTGGCCGCCCGAAGACACCGCATAATCCGCCGCTCTCTATTTCTCCATTCCGGAAATTGATGTGGGCGCTCTTTGTTATCTATACGCTTGTCAAACAGGGCGCGTAGCCCCGCGGTTGCCCCACTCCAATTCTCTCCTTGACAGCCTAGGAGAGTCGGCTTACATTCCTAGTTGATCTAGGAGAAGAGGGGAAATAGCTTCGGCCTGTCTCCCCGCAGCGCATGGACAAACAACTCGACCTTCTGCAAGGCACCCTCGACATGCTCATACTCAAGGCGGTATCGCTTGGCCCGCTGCACGGCTACGGCATCCTTCTTCGCATTCAGCAAATATCGCAGGACCGCCTCGAAATCCAGCAAGGCTCGCTCTATCCCGCGCTCTACCGTCTAGAACATCAGGGCTGGATTGCTAGCGAATGGGGCGAGTCCGAAAACAAACGCAAAGCGAAATACTACACGCTCACAGTGGCAGGGAAGCGCCGCCTGCAAGCAGAAACCGAAAATTGGAACAGCATGGCCGACGTCATCGCAGGAATCCTGGGAACGAAATCGGAGGAAGTATGACGCTCTGGAGTCGGCTCCGTACTTGGTCGCAGGCGATACTCCAACGTTCCCGGATGGAAAGCGAGATGGATTCGGAGCTGCGATTCCATATCGAAGCACGCGCTGAACACCTCATGCGCGGCGGCATGCCGAGAGAAGAAGCCATGCGACGAGCGCGCGTTGAATTTGGCGGCGTCGAGCGCGTTAAAGAAGAAGGCAGGGAAGCCCGCGGCGTCAGTTTTCTTGATGAACTTCTGCAAGATCTTCGTTATGGGCAGCGAGTTCTACGTAAGAGTCCTGGCTTTGCAGTCGTCGCGGTACTTACCTTGGCGTTGGGTATCGGCGCCACGACGGCCATCTTCAGCGTGGTCAATGCTGTTCTTCTGCGACCACTGGCTATTCGAGATTCCTCCCGCGTGGTGCCTCTGCAGGAGCAGTGGAGAGGTTCAGGTGTCGATGTCTCCGTTGGCAATTTCAACGACATCAAAACGCAAAGTAGCTCCTATACGGAGATCAGCTGCTCGCACGATGCGAGCTTTAATCTGCAAACTCAGGACATTCCCGAACGCGTCGACGGCGCAATCGTGACCTTCAATTACTTTGCGACATTTGGCGTGCCGCCGATCGCTGGACGCGTGTTCACACCCGAAGAAGATACGCCCGGGCATGCTCCTGTCGTCGTCCTCGGCGAGCGATTCTGGCGCACGATCCTTCACGCTGACCCCGCCATCATTGGCAAACCGATTCGCATCAACGGCCTGCCAACTGTAGTTGTCGGCGTGATGCCGAAGAGCTTCGATCCATTATTGAGCAATAGCAATATTTGGATTCCCGCTGCTTTTACTCCGGCGCAGCTTGCGGAACACGACGACCATTACCTGGACGTGATGGCCCGTCTCAAGCCCGGAATCGCAATGGCGCAGGCACAATCTGAACTAGAAATAATTGCCCTGCGTCTCCAGAAGCAGTATCCGCTCGATGACGCCGACCGCAGCTTCCGACTTCAAGCGCTGGCAAGCGCGCTGCTAGGCGACCAGCGTCTGAGCCTCCGGCTCATGCTCGCCGCGGTTGGGTTTTTGCTTTTGATTGCCTGCGCGAATATTGCAAATCTGCAGCTGGCGCGCTCTCGCACGCGTCAAAAAGAAATCGCTTTGCGCGCAGCACTCGGCGCTTCGCCGAATCGCATTGTGAGGCAGCTTCTTGTGGAAAATATCGTGCTTGGGCTGGCCGGCGGTGGCGTGGGGGTGCTGCTCGCCTATTGGGCTGTTTCCTGGATTGTTGCCCACGGCCCCGCTGAGATGCCGCGGCTGGATCAGTCCCGCATTGACGCGAGCACGCTCGCGTTCGCCTGTGGTGTTGCACTTCTTTCCAGCTTTTTGTTTGGGCTGGCTCCGGCGCTGCGCTCCGCCTCGACGCGCCTTAATGAAGTGTTCAAGTCAGCCTCCAGTATTGTGGGCGGGAACCGTGATCGTGTTCGCAGCCTCTTGGTAGTCGCGGAAGTCGCACTGGCACTTATGCTCTTGGTCGGTGCGGGACTTTTGATTCGCAGCGCTCTGCTCGTGTCTCACGTAGATCCTGGTTTTGACACATCCAATGTCGTCGTTGGGCGTATTGGCCTGCCTGATTCCGGCTATCACGATCCAGCCGTTGCTCGACAGACTTTTGAGCGCATGATCACGGCTGCTAGTGCGTTACCAGGAGTGTCGTCGGCAGCCGTTGTCTCTCGCGCTCCGCTTGCCGGAGGTGGCAGCAGCAATGGCCTGCTCGCCGAAGGCAGGGCGCTCGATCTTGCGAACCTCGTGAACTCGCAATTGCAAATCATCTCTCCAAGTTATCTCTCGACAGCTCGCGTGCCGTTGAAAGCTGGCCGCGATTTCACTCCGCAAGATACGCGCGAGCGCACCTTTGTCGCCATCATCAATGAAACTCTCGCTCGTACGATGTGGCCTGGCGAAAACGCCATTGGCAAACGTTTCGCGTGTTGCGAGTCCGGGCCAAAGGGGCGCTACGATCCGGTTTGGCACGAGGTGGTCGGCGTGGCGGCAGATATCCGCGCGCAAGGTCTTGACCGCGAGGCACAGCCAGCGTTTTACATTCCCATCGCTCAAATGCCGCCTGCTTCGTGGGATTGGATTGGCCGAACCATGGACTTGGTGGTACGGACTCGCGGAAGCGAAGTTCCTTTGCGTGAATTGCAAAGCACAGTGGCGTCAATTGCGCCTGAGGTCCCCATTTACAGGCTCTCCAGCATGAAGCAGAAAATATCAAGCACGCTCGAACGCTCGCATTTCGACACATATCTCCTGGCGATCTTTGCAGGCACGGCGCTCCTGCTCTCGTCGGTCGGAATTTATGGAGTGCTCTCCTACATCGTGGCGCAGCGGACACGCGATATCGGTATTCGCATGGCGCTCGGCGCATCGCAGGGACAGATTGTCTGGGGTGTTCTCGGCTTTGCTGTCCGGCTGGCCGGCATCGGGCTAACTGTTGGCATTGCCGGCGCTTTGCTGGGGACGCGGCTGCTTTCTTCGTTGCTCTACGGCGTGCGTTCCACCGATGCCATTACTTTTGCAGCAGCATCGCTTCTACTGTTGCTCGTTGCGCTGATTGCTGGTTATCTCCCCGCGCGTCGCGCGACGCGAGTCGATCCCATCGTCGCGTTGAGATACGAGTGATGGATTGCTTCGTCGCAGAAATTCCGAGCAGGAGGCCGGAGGAAACATGACTCTCTGGAGTCGGCTCAGTTCATGGTGCAAAGCAGCACTGCGGCGTGCTCGCATGGAAAGCGAGATGGATGCAGAGCTTCGCTTTCACATTGAAACGTTCGCCGAGGATTTGGTGCGCGGCGGAGTTTCACGCGAAGAAGCCGTGCGCCGAGCGCGCATCCAGTTTGGCGGCATGGAGCGCGTCAAAGAGGAAGGTAGGGAAGCGCGCGGCGTACGCCTTCTTGATGAAATGATTCAGGATTTGCGTTACGGCGCACGAATGTTTCGCAAGAGTCCGGGTTTTACTGCCATAACCGTCCTCACTCTTGCGCTCGGCATTGGCGCGAACACCGCCATTTTTAGCGTGGTGAACGCAGTACTTCTTAGCCCGCTGCCCTACGCGAATGCTCATCGTCTAATGTTGGTCAAAGAGCTCCTGCCCAACATCACGGCCGAGCCGTTCAACGTCTCTGGACCGGACATCGCCCAGATTCAGAAACTGAATCATGTGTTTGAAGGGGTGGGCGGATTTGGCGTGTGGACCTATGAGTTTTCCGGAAGGGGCGAGCCGGCGCGTGTCACCGCCGACCGAATAAGCAGTAATCTTTTCGATGTACTCGGTGTGCAACCAATCGTAGGACGTGCATTCGAGCCGCAAGAAGAGCCGTTCGGGAATCAAGTCGCCATCCTGAGTTATGGATTCTGGAAGCGCCAATTTGGCGGACAGCACAATATCCTGGGCCAGACGATCAGTCTAGACCGCAAGCCCTACACGATCGTCGGTGTGATGCCGGAGAGTTTCATCTTTCCGCTCCCCGGGATGATGCAGGGAGTCGCGGCCGATCTCTGGGTTCCACTCGGGTTGTCCAAAGAAGAGCTGGCCGACTTTGGAGACAATTTTTCTTACACCGTCGTGGGCAAGCTGAAACCAGGGTTACAACCAGGGCAGGTCAATGCAGACCTGCAACTTGTCGCTCAAGGAGTTCTGGAGACCTACAAACAATGGTCGCGCGACGCGAACTCGCCTCTAGGCGACTTCCGGCTCGGCATGCTCTCTGTGCCTCTCCGTGACGAGGTGACCGGCCCGCTGAAGCCAATGCTATTGATGTTGCTCGGGGCTGTCGGCTTCGTGCTGCTGATAGCGTGCGTGAACGTTGCAAACCTCCTGATGATGCGCTCCGTCGGGCGCCAGAAGGAGATAGCGGTTCGATTGGCGATTGGCGCTGGAAGGCTTCGGTTGCTTCGTCAGTTTTTAGTGGAAGGCATGTTACTTGCTTTCACTGGAGGAGGGCTCGGTTTGGCTCTCGCCGTTTGGTTGAAGGACATTTTGGCGGCGCATATGCCGGCCAATATTCCCCAGTTTCATCCTAT
>Ga0210391_10001581_pt1 | contig 20527 bp, 20 predicted proteins | sample IncBWC12OmetaG_FD_160573 | JGI IMG/M metagenome (GOLD analysis project Ga0210391, IMG submission 160573) | Forest soil microbial communities from Barre Woods Harvard Forest LTER site, Petersham, Massachusetts, United States - Inc-BW-C-12-O ...
GAACAGACCGAGCTCGGCCATCTTCGGAACCAGCTGCGTGGGGAATTTTCCTTCGCGGTTGCACTGCTCGACGATGGGAAGGATTTCCTCGTCGACAAACTGGCGAGCGGACTGACGCGCCAGCTTCTCCTCGTCGCTGAGCAGCGAATCGAAATCCAGAAAATCCACCCCGGGGAATGACGGCATTTCGTGGCTCCTTGGCCTGTGTGAACGGGTCAGCGTGTGCGTTGTGGGGCTCACTGCCTCAGATGCGCTTGCCTGGCGCGCGGACATGCGGCTAAACGCCGCGACCACCCCATCGCAAACCGCGATTTTATACAAAGGATACAGACAATCGCTAGCTGGCAGGGTGCAATATGTCGCGCCCGGCAAAAGCCAAAGTGGTCGGTATTCGCGATGTTTTGTGGGTGCGGTTGGCGATTCGCTCGCGGTCCCGTAAAATGACGACCCGAGACTGAATCGGAAATGCGCGAGTGCGGCGCTTCAACTACACGGAGGATTTCATGGCGGATTTGACGCTGGAGCAGGCGGAGAAGATCGTAGCGGCGGCGAAGAAGAAGTCGACCGAGATCGGCACGAAGATGGACATCGCCGTGGTCGACGCGGGCGCGAACTTGAAGGCGTTCGTGCGCCAGGACGACGCATGGCTCGGCAGCATCGACATTTCGATCAAGAAGGCGCGGACGGCGCGATTCTTCAACTTCAACACGGGCGAGATCGGCAAGCTCTCACAGCCCGGCGGGCCGCTCTACGCAATCGAGCACAGCAACGGCGGGCTGATCACGTTTCCCGGCGGCGTGGTGCTCAAGAACGCGAACGGTGAAGTGGTCGGAGCGATCGGCGTGAGCGGAAGCAGCGTGGAAAACGACCACGCGGTGGCTCAGGCTGGCGCCGACGCGCTGAATAAGTAGGGAACGCCAGCGGCGCTTGGCAGCCTCACTGGAGTCGCAATCGCGTTCCAATTTGAAACCACCGAAAACCGTAACGAACTCAACATTGGACGGTGCGATGCGCGAATTTTCGCAATCGCACCGTCCCGCAACTGGTTGACGCCAAGCAGCATGAATGCGATAATCTGTGTCCTTAGTACGTCCTAGAAGCTAGCTCTGGTGAGCCGGCAGCACGCCTGAAACCAGAATACAAATTAAAGAGAGACGGGGCAGCCGCACTCGCACAATTTTGTAAAGATGCAAATCCTTCACCAGATCGCAAACTTCTTCCTCCAAGCTCTGCCCACCGTCATTATTTTCTTTTTCTTCTACCTGTTCATGCGTTGGGCCTTCTTCACGCCGATCCAGAAGGCGATGGCCGAGCGAAGCTCGAAGATCGAAGGCGCGCGCGCCGAAGCAGCGACGGTGGAAGCCGCAGCCAAGCAGGATTTGCAGCATTACAACGACGAGTTGAACCGGGCGAAGGCGCACATCTACCAGGAGCAGGAAGCGTCGCGTCAGGCTGTGCTCGACGAGCGCGCGAAACTTTTGAAAGCGATGCGTACGCGCGCGCAGGAAGATATCGCCGCGGCCAAACAGAAAGTGCAAGAAGAACTGAAGGCTGCCGAAGTCGACGCCGAAGCGCTCACGCCTGCGCTGGCTGGAGAAATCGCGCGCACGATTCTTGGGGGCAGCTCCCCTTCAAGCGAAGGAACGCGCCGCTAATGCGCCTCCTACGAATCCTCGCTGGTTCGATCCCTGTCCTAACGATTGCGCTCCTGTTTGCGGCGACGCCGGTGGTTGCGCAGGAAGGCGAAGGGCCGGTCAACACTCCCGCGGGCATGATCTTCCGGATCGTGAACTCCGCCTTCGTAATCGCGTTGATCGTGTGGGCCTTCAAGAAGTGGACGCCGCTATTCCGGAAACACGCCGACGAGATTTCAGAAAAGATCGCGGAAGGCACGCGTGCGCGTGAAGCAGCAGAGCGGCAGCGCCAGGAAATCAAGGCGAAGCTGGCCGGCCTCGAGACTGAGATTCAACAATTGCGTGACAGTGGCAAGCGTGAGGCGGCAGCTGAAGCTACGCGTCTGCGCGAAGCCGCAAAGGCCGACGCACAGAAAATTGAAGCGCAGGCCAAGGAAGAGATCGCAGCGGCGGTTCGCGCGGCACAACTGGCGTTGAAAGCAGCGACAGCGGGCAAGGCCGTGGCACAGGCCGAAGCCTTGTTACGCCAACAGATCACGCCGCAGACGGACGCGAACCTTGTCCGCACGTTCGTGGCGATCCTCGAGAGGAGCGTCAATTGAGCGCGCTCACCGATCGATACGCGGCCGCGCTCGCAGATGTGGCCGTCGAACGTCATGCGGGCGATGCGATTCGCAACGATTTGAGTGCCTTCGTCGAGTTGTTCTCCCGTTCGCCGGAGCTGCACGAGGCGCTCGATAGCCCGGTGGTTGAGCGCGAGGTGAAGCACCGCGTAATCGCTGAGCTTTGCGCCAAGATGGGATTGAACGAGGCGGTCCGCAATTTTATCTACGTGGTCGTGGATCACGGACGGCTTCACTTGTTGAATGAAATCGTTCCGGCGTTTCGCGCGGAACTGAACGAACGGCTGGGAATTGCGGATGCGGAAGTCACGTCGGCGCATCCGTTCAGCGACGCCGACAAGCGGCAGCTTGTGGCGATGCTCGAGAAGCGCACGGGCAAGAAAATCTTCGCGCAGTTTTCGCAGGACGCGGCGCTGGTGGGCGGCGCGGTTGTGCGCGTGGGCTCGACGATTTACGACGGCTCGGTGCGCGAGCAGTTGAACCGGCTGCGCGAACAGCTGGAATCGGAATAGTTCCGCAAGATCAGAGGAGCAGTGAATGGCGAATATCAAGGCGGATGAAGTCACAAAAATCCTGCGCGAGCAGATCGAGGACTACCAGCAGAAGCTGGCAGTCGAAGAAGTCGGCACCGTGATCTCGGTGGGCGACGGCATCGCGCGCATCCACGGCCTGGACAAGTGTATGGCCGGCGAAATGATCGAGTTCCCGCACGACGTTTTCGGAATCGCGCTGAACCTCGAAGAAGACCAGGTCGGGTCGGTGCTGCTGGGCGACTACGCGGAAATTCGCGAAGGCGACACCGTGAAGCGCACCAACAAGATTATGTCCGTCCCGGTGGGCGACGCGATGATCGGCCGCGTGGTGAACGCGCTGGGACAGCCGATCGACGGCAAAGGGCCCATCGCGACGAAGGAACGCTACCCGGTTGAAAAGATCGCGCCGGGCGTTGTGGATCGCCAACCGGTACGCGAGCCGGTGCAGACCGGCATCAAGTCGATCGACGCAATGATTCCGATCGGCCGTGGACAGCGCGAGTTGATCATCGGCGACCGCCAGACCGGTAAGACCGCGGTGATTCTGGACACGATCCTAAACCAGCGCGGCGGCGACATGATTTGTATTTACTGCGCGATCGGACAGAAGCGCTCGACGGTTGCTCAGGTAGTGAAGACTCTGACGGACATGGGCGCTATGGAGCACACCATCGTCGTAGCGGCCACGGCGTCTGAGTCGGCATCCATGCAGTACATCGCTCCGTTCGCGGCGTGCGCGATCGGCGAATACTTCCGCGATACGAAGCGCCACGCCATGTGCGCGTACGACGACCTTTCGAAGCATGCGCAGGCCTACCGCGAGATTTCGCTGCTGTTGCGCCGTCCTCCCGGCCGCGAAGCTTTCCCTGGCGACGTGTTCTTTTTGCATTCGCGCCTTCTGGAACGCGCCGCGAAACTGAGCGATGCGCTCGGCGCGGGTTCGCTGACCGCACTGCCTGTGATTGAAACGCAGGCGGGCGACATTTCGGCGTACATTCCGACGAACGTGATTTCGATCACGGACGGCCAGATCTTCCTCGAAGCCGACCTTTTCAACAGCGGCTTCCGTCCCGCCGTGAACGTGGGTCTTTCGGTGAGCCGCGTCGGCGGCAACGCACAGATCAAGGCCATGCGCCAGGTGTCCGGCACGCTGCGTTTGGACCTCGCGCAGTACCGCGACCTCGCCGCATTCGCCCAGTTTGGAACCGATCAACTCGATAAGTCAACGCAAGCGCAGCTCGCACGCGGCGCGCGTCTGACGGAAATCCTGAAGCAGGATCAATACCAGCCGCTGCCGGTCGAAAAGGAAGCGCTGATCATCTGGGCTGGCAGCAACAAATACCTCGACGAATTGCCGGTCAACGAGTGCCGCCGCTTCGAACGCGAAATGTATCCGTTCGTTGAGACGAACTATGGCAACGTCTTCAAGCTGCTTCGCGAGAAGAAGCAGTTCGACGATGAGGTGAAGGCTGAGGCGAAGAAGGCGCTCGATGATTTCCTCGGGCGATTCAAGACGTCCGTGAAGGATCCTAACGCGCCGACGGTGGAAAAGGCCGCGGCAGCTGTTGCGCCACCTCCCACTGTTCCGGCGGCCGCTCACTAATAACGCGATTCGATGCCCACACTTCTCGATTACCGGCGAAGAATCCGCTCTGTAAAGAGCACGCAGCAGATCACGCGCGCCATGAAGTTCGTGGCTGCGGCGAAGCTGCGCCGCGCGCAGGAAGGCGTGTTTGCTGCACGTCCATACGCGAAGGAGATTCTCCGCGTGTTGCGTTCGGCCGCGGCGCGTATGGAAGCGCCGGCACATCCTTTGCTCGAGCGCCGCGAGGAAAAGAAGATTCTGATCTTGCTCGTCACGGGCGATCGTTCGCTCGCCGGCGCATTCAATACCAACGTGTTGCGGCACGCCACCGAATTCATTCGAGCGCACCAGGTCGAGAAAATCGAAATGATCGTGGTGGGTCGCAAGGGCCGCGACTACTTCAAAAAGCGCGGCGTCACCCCAGTCGCCGAATATCTGGACGTTTCGGCGTCGGTCGACATCAAGAAGGCGCGCGAAATCGCGCACAAAGTGGCAGAGCTGTACGTCTCCGGCGAAGTCGACGCCGTCTACGCCGTCTACAACGAATTCAAGAACGTGATGGTGCAGAATCTGCGCGCAGCGAAGCTGCTGCCGATCGATCCGGCGGTCGTGAAGCAACTGCCAGACGGCGAAGCGCAGCTCACGGACGAACCGGCCGAGAACGCAAAGGACCTTCCGACAGAGGCCGCCCCAGGAGGCAAAGGGCGCCTGATCGACTACATTTACGAGCAGCCCGTCGAGCAGATTTTCGCGGGGCTTCTGCCTCGTTACTTGGAGTCCGAGATTTTCCGCGTGTTGCTGGAGTCGGCCGCGGCTGAGCATGCCGCCCGCATGACGGCGATGGATTCCGCTACCCGGAATGCTACCGACTTGATCCGGAAGCTCACTCTGCAGATGAACAAGATTCGCCAGGCGGCGATTACAACGGAAATTATTGAAATTGTCAGCGGCGCGTCGTCGGCCACATCTTAACGCGCGCCCCGTAGGACAGAAGTCACGAGGGAAATAAGAAAATGGCAAACGTAGATCCAAACACAGATCACAAAACCGGCAAGGTGGTCGAGGTCATTGGACCTGTCATCGACGTACAGTTCGAAGAAGGCCACCTGCCGTTCATTCACAACGCCATCCGCATCACCAGCGAAGGGTTCAACACGCCGGAGCCGATCGACCTGATCGCCGAAGTAGAGCAGCACCTGGGCGAAGGTCGCGTGCGCACGGTCGCGATGAAGCCGAACGAGGGTCTTGTCCGCGGCATGAAGGCCACCGACTTGGGCCAGCCCATCACCGTTCCCGTGGGCCGCGCGGTGCTCGGGCGCGTGCTCAATGTGCTCGGCGAGCCTGTGGACAAGCTCGGTCCGGTGAAGGCAGAGAAGTACTACCCGATTCACCGCCCTGCGCCGGAATTGGAGGACCAGGCCACGACTCTCGAAATGTTCGAGACGGGCATCAAGGTCGTCGATCTGATCGAGCCGTACTTGAAGGGCGGAAAGATCGGCCTGTTCGGCGGCGCGGGCGTGGGCAAGACGGTTTTGATTCAGGAATTGATTCACAACGTCGCGATGAAGCACGGCGGCGTGTCTGTCTTCGCGGGCGTCGGCGAGCGCACTCGTGAAGGAAACGACCTCTGGCTCGAAATGCAGGAATCCGGCGTTGTGGTCCCGGGCAATCCGGAAAAGTCGCGCTGCGCGTTGATCTATGGCCAGATGACCGAACCACCCGGCGCGCGCCTGCGCGTGGGACTGACCGGTTTGACAGTGGCGGAATATTTCCGCGACGAAGAAAAGCTCGACGTGCTGCTCTTCATCGACAACATTTTCCGCTTCGTGCAAGCGGGCTCGGAAGTATCAGCGCTGCTCGGCCGCATGCCTTCCGCGGTGGGCTACCAGCCGAACCTGAACACCGAAATCGGCGCGCTGCAGGAGCGCATCACTTCCACCAAAAACGGCTCGATCACGTCGGTGCAGGCGATTTACGTGCCTGCTGACGACTACACGGACCCCGCTCCGGCTGCGACGTTCACGCACTTGGACGCGACGACCAACCTGAGCCGCCAGATCGTGGAACGCGGTATTTATCCCGCCGTCGATCCGCTGGCCAGCTTCTCGCGCATTCTGGATCCGCGCATCGTGGGACAGGATCACTACAACGTCGCGCGTGCGGTGAAGTCCGTACTGCAGCGCTACAAGGAATTGCAGGACATCATCGCGATTCTCGGTATCGAAGAACTTTCGGACGACGACAAGCAGACCGTCGCGCGCGCGAGAAAGATCGAAAAATTCATGTCTCAGCCGATGTTCGTCGCCGAGCAATTCACCGGCCTCGCGGGCAAGTACGTGAAGATCGAAGACACCGTGCGCGGCTTCAAGGAAATCGTCGAAGGCAAGCACGACGATTTGCCGGAGCAGGCGTTCTACATGGTTGGCACGATTGAAGAGGCTCGCGAGAAGGCGGAGAAGGCTGCGGCTACGGCGTAATCTCGCCGGTCGCGCGCGGAATTTCTAACAATGGCCACGCTACCCGAAAAAATCGAGCTCCAGGTGGTGACGCCCGCGAAGCACATCCTCAGCGAGGATGTGCAGTCGGTGGAGCTGCCCGGCAAGGATGGCTACCTCGGCATCCTGCCCGGGCACGCTCCGCTGCTCACCGAACTTGGCGCTGGCATCCTCACGTTCAATAAGGGCGGCGAAACCCGCTCGATGACGGTGATCGACGGTTTCGCCGAAGTTTTGCCTAACCGTGTGATCGTGCTAGCCGATGAGTCTGAGCGCGTTGAAGATATCAACGCCGGCGAAGCGCGTGCGGAGCTCGAAAAGGCGCAGCACGATCTGCCGAAGGCGGGCGCCAGCGAAGAAGATTGGGAACGCGCCAACGCCGCGATCGCGCGGGCCACGGTACGCGTCCAGGCAGCGGAAAAGAGCGGCGGCGGATCGGGCGCGGCGCGCGAATTGCAGTCTACCCACTAGAGCTAACTCCCTTGTTTTCCTCAGCACACAGCCGAAACCGCTTACGCTCATGCGCATCCAATCGGATATAGTGAGATTCACGGCCCAATGAGCGAAGTCACTGTCTACTCCACATGCTGGTGCGGCGATTGCCGGCGCGCGAAGAACTTTCTTCGCGAGCGCGGCGTGGCTTTCCGGGAAGTGAATATCGACGACGATCCCGAGGCAGCTGCGTTAGTGATGAAAGTGAATAACGGCAAACGCAAAGTGCCTACCATCGGCACCACCGACGGCCGCTATTTTTCGCTCAGCCCGTTTGACCCCTGCAAACTTTCCTCGGAGTTGAATATTCCGCTGAACGTGGCGCACAAGTGCATCACGGATTTCCTGAAGAAGTAACAACTCCCGCTTAAATGCTTTGATCCGAATTGGATTAGCGACGCGGAGACGTGCGTCTAGCTGAGGCCCACGCCGCAGGTCATGACTCCTGCGAGTCGCATTTCAGGAGTAAGGGCGGCGATGTCCGCGTCTGCGCCGACGGCAAGAATGCCTTTCTTTCCTGCCACGCCGAGGCGGCGCGCGGGAAGAATCGTGGCCATGCGTACCGCGTCAACGAATGGCACGCCGAGATTCACGAGATTGCGCAGAGCGCGATCGAGCGTGAGCGTGCTTCCGGCGAGATTGCCTTCGGCGCTGCGCGCGACGCCCTTCGAGACCATCACTTCAAGTTCGCCGAGGCGATATTTGCCGTCCGGCATTCCGGTAGCGGAGATCCCATCGCTAATCGCGATTACCGTGTCGAATCCCTTGGTGCCAAGAAGCACCTGCATCGCCGGCCCCGCGACGTGAACGTTGTCGGCGATGATCTCGGCCGTCACGTCGGTGTCCGTAAGAATCGCAGCAATCACGCCGGGATCGCGATGGTTGAAAGGCCGCATCGCATTGAAAACATGCACGCCGTGTCGAGCTCCAGCTTCGATCGCGGCGCGGGCTTGCTCGTAGGTGGCGTCTGTATGGCCGATTCCGACGACGACTCCCGCAGACGTTGCAGCGTGAATCAAATCCATGGCACCGGGAATTTCAGGCGCGATCGTGATCATCTTTACGAGCCCGTCGGCTGCTTCGAGAAACTGCTTGAAAACGGGCACGGACGGCGGCGCAATTGAATCCGACGGATGGACTCCGCGGCGCGCGTGCGAGATGAACGGTCCTTCCAGGTGAATTCCGAGGATCTCAGCGGCGAAGCGCGTGCGTTCGGCAGGCGGCTTCTGCGCTCGAATGTATTTGGCGATGCCTTCCAGGCTGCGGCACGTAACGTCGACCGGCGCCGTAACAGTAGTTGCGACCATCGACGTGGTGCCGAACCGCGCGACGGTAGAAGTGATCTTGTCCAGCGCTTCGGGCGTCGCTTCCATCACATCGCGGCCGCCGGCGCCATGGATGTGTACGTCGACAAATCCGGGAACAACGGTCAGATTCGATGCCACGTAATCGGTCGCGCCCGGTGGAATGTGCGCTTCATCGCGATGGCCGATGCCCGTGATGCGGCCGTCTTCGATCGTCATCACGCAGTCGGTGAAGTCTTCCTGCGGTGCGAGAATGCGAGTCGCGTAAATCGCAGTGGCCGTCATAGCGTCACCATGCTAGCTGAACTCACAGTTAAAATCAGCGCCGAGCCTTGCATCCTTTTCCTGGTCCGCTACAATTGAGAGTCGCATTTTATTGGAGGATTTCATGGCTCATGACAAGCGCTACGTGGCGCAGAAGCGCCAGCGCCGCCGCCGCAAGGCTGCCAAATCGAAAGTGAAACTTTTCGAACAGGGAAAAGTGCCCTTCGAGAAGCTGCCCGAGCTGGCGAAGCGGCTTCATCACCGCAAGGTGAAAGCCGCGAAGCGCACCGCGTAATTCACGCACCGTTTCTTCGCACCCGTTAAGTTTTCGCGATCGCGAGATCTACACGCACAAAAAAGGGGCGTCGCAAGACGCCCCTTTTTCGTTTTTATGCACCTTCCGCCAGAGCGAGATGCCTTGGCGTAGCCGGCTTAGTTGCCGCCGGTTACCGCCTGTGCGTGCGTCGTGTTCACCTTCGGAACGCTTAGGTAGCCCGTGATCTTGTCCTTGCCTACCTGGTTAACCACGAATTCAAGCGGAGCATGCTGGCCGTTCTCAAACAGGTACAGTGGTTCGTTGGCCGTCATGTTCTTCTTGTCGTGGCGCTGGTCGTCCACAAAGATCGTCACAGCGTACTGGCTCTTCTTCGAGTTCGTCGCGTGTAGTTCGACCATCAGGTTGCCCACTTTCTCGCGCGAGTTCTTCTTCTCGATGTTGAATTCGTAGTAGTCGCGTTCACCCAAGCGGCGAAGCTCTTCCACTTCGTCGTGATTGCGCGCGATCAACGTGCCGAATTCGCCGCGAGCCATTTGCAGGTTGTTCTTGGTGGCGTCGAGATCGGTCTTTACGCCGGTGACGTCCGTGCCAAGCTTGTTGACGTCATCGGTGCTGGCCTTCGTCGCCAGTTCCGCGCTCGTCTGGTTCTGCAGGTCCGCAAGCTGCGCCGCGTCGTCTTCCTTGATCTTCCTCGCCTGCGAGCGCGCCTTCTGCAGCTCACCCTCGGTGAGCTTCATCTTGTCGGTCACAACGCTGAGCTCGCCTTCGAGCTGCGCGTTGGTGTCTTCGGCCTTCGCGAGACGCTGGCCGAGAACTTCTTCATTGTGCGAGATCTCGTCTTTCTGGGACGCGACTGTCTGCGCGAGTTCTTTGGACTTGGTCGACGCCGACCAGCCCACACCCAGCCCAGCCAGCGAAATCACGGCCAGAGCCAAGACTCCGACGCCCACCCAGCGGGGAGTGCCCTGGTTCTCAGCGATCACGACGTCCTGGTTATCATCGATACTCATTTCAGTGTCCTCCGGAAATCCCTTGCGTGTACGGGTAAATGCAGGGGGAGGGCCAAATTCCTGATTAGGGGCTGACGTCCGTAAATCGCTGAGCATTATGGCTTTACTAATTTTCAAAGTGAGACGGGCTTGAGTGAAGACCCTAGAGGCTGTGCAAAATTTACGTCAGGTTAACATTTCTGCGTGGTAGGGCTGACACGGCTCCAAACCAGCCGTGGATGGCACGGAGAGCCGGGTACGGAGCTCTCAGCGCCCTTATCGGGTCGGGACGATGGTCATCGCCTGAAGGCGCGCGATCCGCTCTGAAAGCGGTGGATGCGTGCTGAACAAGCCCGAGAGAAATTGGCGAATCGCCATCGGCTGTACGATGCAAAGCGCTGCCGTCGTGGGCGGAATGTTGCTCGGGATGCGTTGATTGTACGCGCCGAGTTTTTCGAGCGCGCTGATCAATCCGTTCGCCTGACCGACCATTTTCACGCCAGTCTCGTCCGCCTGGTATTCACGGCTCCGCGAAATTCCCAGCTGGAGCAGCGCAGCGCCCAGCGGCGCCAGAAACAGCATCAGAATCGCAACGATCGCACCGCCGTTGTCGCGGCTACGCCCCCCGCCATAACCGCCCCCGCCAAACATCGCACCGAACCGGCCGAACTGCGCAATCATCGTAATCGCGCCGGCAAGCGTGGCAGCAATCGACGAAGTGAGGATGTCGTAATTTCGGACGTGCGAAAGCTCGTGCGCGATCACGCCTTCGAGTTCATCGTCGTTCATTATCTCCATCAGACCTTGCGTTACGGCTACCGAAGCGTGGCTCGGGCTACGTCCAGTCGCGAAAGCGTTCGGTGCGGCCTGCGGCACAAGATAGAGCTTTGGCATCGGCAAGTTTGCCTTTGCCGACAGGCGCTCCATCACCGCGTAGAGTCGCGGCGATTCCTCTCGCGAAATCGGAACGGCTCCGGCGGACCTGAGCGCGATCTTGTCCGAAAAGAAATACGCCCCGCCGTTCATCATGATCGCGACAATGAGCGCGAGAATCAGGCCGCCGCGGCCCGCGAGTGCTCCGCCCACAAACAGAAGAAACAACGTCATGGCCGTAAGTAGGAATGTCGTCTTGAAAGTATTCATTGCGGAGACCTCATGCGCGCGGACCGCTCGAGGCGATCCGCGCGCGGATGATGGTTAGGATGCTGCTCCAGCCTTGGCCGTTTCCGGCGCGAATTTCATTTCGCCGGATTTCGCGTCGGCGTCGACCTTCACGGTCTGGCCGGCTTTCACTTCTCCGTCGAGGATCTTCAGCGCGAGCGGATCCTGAATTAGCTTCTGAATCGCCCGCTTCATGGGACGCGCGCCGTATACCGGATCATATCCTTCTTTGAAGAGCAGCGTCTTCGCTGCCGAAGTGAGCTTCAGCTTGATTTGCCGCTCGCCCAGCCGCTTCAACAAGTGCGCAAGCTGCAAGTCGATGATGTGCTCGATCTGATCCTTGCCCAGCGGGCGGAACAGAACGATGTCGTCGATCCGGTTCAGGAATTCGGGCCTGAAGACTTCGCGCAATGCCGCGAGAGCCTCGTCGCGAGCCTTCTTCGGATCGGTGGTCATCAGTTCGAAGATCGCACTCGAACCGACGTTGGACGTCATGATGATCACCGTGTTACGGAAATCCACCGTGCGGCCTTTACCGTCGGTGAGGCGACCGTCGTCGAGAATCTGCAGCAGGATATTGAAGACGTCCGGGTTCGCCTTTTCGATTTCGTCGAACAGGATCACCGAGTACGGCCGGCGCCGAACTGCTTCCGAAAGCTGGCCACCTTCTTCGTATCCGACGTAGCCCGGCGGCGCGCCGATCAAGCGCGCGACGGAATGCTTTTCCATGTATTCGGACATGTCGAGCCGGACGATCGCGCGTTCGTCGTCGAAAAGAAATTCCGCCACGGCGCGCGCAAGTTCAGTTTTTCCGACGCCCGTCGGTCCGAGGAACAAGAAGGAACCGATGGGCCGGTTCGGATCGCTCAACCCGGAACGGCTCCGTCGAATCGCATTCGCGATCGCGGCAAGCGCATCGTCTTGCCCGACTACGCGGTCACGCAGCCGCTCTTCCATGTGGATGAGCTTCTGCACTTCGCCTTCGAGCAGGCGCCCCGCGGGAATTCCCGTCCACTTGCTGACAATCTTGGCGATTTCTTCCTCGCCGACTTCTTCTTTCAGCATCGGATGGTCTTTTTGCAGATCGCCCAGGCGATCCTGCGCGACCTTCAATTCCTTTTCCGCCGCGGAAAGCTTGCCGTATCGAATTTCCGCGACCTTTGAAAGATCGCCGGAGCGTTCGTACTGCTGCTCCTCGGTTTTCAACCGGTCGATCTCTTCTTTGCGGCTGCGGATTTTAGCGATCGCGTCCTTTTCGGTCTGCCAATGCGCCTTCAGCGCATTCGACTTTTCGCGCAGCGTGCTCAGTTCTTTGTCGATCTGCTTCAGGCGGTCGCGCGAAGCCGAATCGGACTCCTTGCTCATCGCCCGGCGCTCGATTTCGAGCTGCATGATGTGGCGCTCGATCTCGTCGATTTCAGCGGGCAGGGAATCGATTTCCATGCGCAGCCCGGCAGCAGCTTCATCGACCAGGTCGATGGCCTTGTCCGGTAGGAATCGGTCGGTGATGTAGCGTTGGGAAAGAATCGCGGCGGCGACGATAGCAGCGTCCTTGATTCGAACGCCATGATGAACTTCGTAGCGTTCTTTCAATCCGCGCAGAATCGCGATGGTGTCTTCGACGGACGGTTCGTCCACAAAGACGGGCTGGAAACGGCGCTCAAGCGCGGGATCCTTTTCGATGTACTTGCGGTATTCGTTCAGCGTGGTCGCGCCGATCGCACGAAGTTCGCCGCGAGCGAGCGCAGGCTTCAGCATGTTGGAGGCGTCCATCGAGCCTTCCGCCGATCCCGCCCCGACAAGCGTGTGTAGCTCGTCGATAAACAGGATGATCTGGCCGTTCGACTCGGTGACTTCCTTCAGCAGCGCCTTCAGCCGGTCTTCGAATTCGCCGCGATACTTCGCGCCCGCAATCAGCGAGGCAAGATCGAGCGAAACGATCCGCTTGGTCTTCAACACTTCCGGCACGTCGCCAGAAACGATGCGCGTCGCGAGACCTTCCACGATGGCCGTTTTGCCAACGCCGGGCTCGCCGATCAGCACAGGATTGTTCTTCGTGCGGCGCGCCAGGATTTGCATCACGCGGCGGATTTCTTCGTCGCGGCCGATCACGGGATCGATCTTGCCGCGGCGCGCCATTTCCGTCAGGTCGCGCGCGTACTGCTCCAGCGCACGATAGCTTGCTTCCGGATTTTGCGACGTAACGCGATGGCTGCCGCGAATGGCAGCCATGGCCTGCAGGATCGCGTCGCGCGTCGCGCCCTTGCGCGTCAGCAGCTGCGAGGCGGGATCTTTGGATTCGGCGGCGATCGCGAGCAGGATGTGCTCGGTCGAGACATATTCGTCTTTCAGACTCTTCGCTTCGTCAAACGCGTGCTCCACCACCCGGTTCGAAGCGTCGCTCAAATATTGTTGGCCGGCCCCAGAAACCTTTGGCAGGCGCGCGATCAGCGTCTCGGCTTCGCTCGCGAGCGCGGTCGGCGACACGCCTAGCTTTTCCAGTAGTGGCGGCACCACGCCGTCGCCCTGCGCTACGAGTGCCCAGAGTAGGTGCAGCGGTTCAAGCTGTTGTTGGCCCTCCCGGCTGCCGAGCTCCTGCGCGGCTTGCAACGCTTCCTGGGCCTTTACGGTCAACTTATCAAAACGAATCATGGGCGAAGTCTCTCACTTTTCTCTAGATCTAGAAAGAGGGCGGGGTGGCGTGACCCACCGAGCCTTACATTCAAGGATCTTTCCGTATATTTAGCGTAATAGCATAGTAAAATCTGCGTGCACTATTGTCACGTATTATTTTACTCCATTGCGTTCAGTTGTTTACAAGCATAGCTTATTCTATTACTCTTGCAATGAGACACTTAAGGTAGAGCGTCTCTGGCATCGTCAGCAAGACTGGGTGGTCCTGCGCCTGCATACGCCGCTCGGCCACAACGATGGACTTCCTGGCATCGTTGGCGGCCTCGGCGAGGATCTGAAGCAACAGGGCTTCACTGACGTGGTAGGAGCACGAGCAAGTGATCAGGTAGCCGCCCGGCTTGAGGAGCTTCAGGGCGCGAAGATTGATCTCCTTGTAGCCGCGCTGGGCGGCTGGGATGGAATCGCGGTTCTTGGCGAAGGCTGGCGGGTCCAGAATCACGGTGTCAAACCGGCGGTCAAGCTCGTCGTACTCCTTGAGCACATCGAACGTGTTCGCCTCGCGGAACGTGACATTCGATATGCGGTTCAGCTCCTGATTCCGCCGCGCCGCCGCGATGGCGGCAGGCGCCATGTCGATAGCTTCCACGTGGTCGCAATTCGCCGCTACCGTCAGCGCGAATCCGCCTTGGTAGCTGAAACAGTCCAGAACTTCGCCCCTCGAATATCGCCGGGCCGCGCAATGGTTTTCGCGCTGGTCGAGGAACCCTCCGGTCTTCTGCCCTCCAGCCAGGTCATAGACGAACGAGATTCCGTTCTCCTGCGCGACGATTTCGTTCGGAACCTCGCCGTGTAGCACGCCGACCTTCTGTTCGAGATTCTCGAGCAGCCGGACCTTCGGATCGTTACGCTCCAGAATTCCTTTTGGCGCGAACATCTCGACCAACAAATTGACAAGCACGCTTTTCTGCTTTTCAGCGGCTTGGCTCAGCGTCTGAATCACGAGGCACTCGCCGTAGCGATCGACGACAATAGATGGCAGATGGTCCGCTTCGCCGTGTACAAGGCGATAGGCGTCCGTATCCTCGACGACCAGCTTGCGGTAATCGGCAGCCTGCTTCAGACGCGACGCAAAAAAACGGCGATCGATCGAAACGTCCTCGCGAGTCAGCAGACGAATCGCAATCTGCGAGCGGTCGCTGTAGAACGCGCGGCCCTGGAAATTGCCGCGCTCGTCGTTGACGCGAACGATCGCTCCGGCTTCAGCATTCGCGGGTTTCACGTCGCTCCGGTAAACCCACCAGTGCCCGGAGCGCAGGCGATCGACGCCCCGCGAGCTGATGACCACCGTCGGCTCTCGCAAGAAAGACCTCGAAAAGGGATTGGCGCCGCCGATTCGCTACAATGGACGCGAATTCGCGCGCGGTTTAGACGGCATCTCGTTCGTTAATTTGCCGGCCCGAACGAGTTCTTAGCATAGTCGCACACGCGCCGCCACCCGCATCCACGATGAATCTGAGTGAATTCGATTTCGAGCTTCCGCCGGAGAGCATCGCGCAGCGACCACTCGCCGAACGAGATGCGTCGCGCATGCTCGAACTCAACCGCGCAACGGGCGAATGGTTCGATCGCCAATTCCGCGAATTCCCGGATCTCCTGCGCGGCGACGAGCTCATCGTCTTGAATAACGCGCGCGTGCTCCCCGCGCGTCTGTTCGGCCGCCGGAAGGGAATCCACGCCACGCCGCCTGGCGAAGACAATCCTGAGCGCGAGCTTCACCTGGCTGCGGAGATCGAAGTCCTGCTCGTGCGTCCTCTCGGTGAAAATCGCTGGGAAGTGCTCGTGAAGCCCGGCCGCAAAGTTCCAGTGGGCGAGCACATCATCTTCGGCGAAGGCGCTCTCGAAGCCGTTGTAGAAGAGCGCGGCGACTTCGGCTTGCGCGTGGTTCGATTCGCACCGGTTCCGAACTTCCAGGAAGCGGTAGCGAAGCTCGGCCACATCCCGCTCCCGCCCTACATCAAGCGCGAAGACGACGCCGCCGACCGCGACCGATATCAAACCGTATACGCTCGCGAGGGTACAGCGGTAGCCGCACCGACAGCCGGGCTGCATTTCACGCCCGAAACGCTCAAGCGTATCCGCGATCGCGGCATCGAGATCGCGGAAGTCACTCTCGACGTCGGCCTAGGCACCTTCGAACCCGTGCGTACCGAAACACTCGAAGACCACAAAATCCACGCCGAAACCTACGAAATCTCGCAAGCCACAGCCGACTCCATCGCAAAAGCCAAGCAAGCAAACCGTCCCATACTCGCCGTAGGCACCACAGTCGTCCGTACACTCGAGGACGCAGCCGAAAAAGAGCACGCCACGTCGAACGCCACGCAAGCGTTACCCCGCGCCGGACGGACCGAAGCCACGATCTTCCTCTATCCCGGCAAGCCAATCCGCGTAGTCGATCAGCTACTCACCAACTTTCACCTGCCGCAGTCGAGCCTTCTCGCTCTCGTCTCGACGCTCGCCGGACGCGAAAATATCCTCCGCGCCTACCGCCGCGCCGTCACCGCGGGCTACCGTTTTTACAGCTACGGCGACTGCATGTTGATTCGATAGAATGGCTGCGCCCATTCCCGTAAAGCTTTGCAGCGTAGCGATTTCGTGCATTCCGGCCCACGGTTCGACTATAATTTCGCGTTTGTGGACGGGGGCGTTTGAATGCGTTATCTGATTCTGAGCGACATCCACGCGAACCTCACCGCGCTCGACACCGTGCTCGATACGGTGAAAGGGCGGTGGGATAAAGTCGTCTGCCTGGGCGACGTCGTGGGATATGGCCCCGATCCCAATGAAGTCGTAGACCGTATACGCGATATCGACGCAGTCACGATCCGCGGAAATCACGACAAGGCCGGCTCAGGCCTTGCGAACGCAGACGATTTCAATCCAGTCGCGCGGAATGTGGCGCACTGGACACGCGATCAGCTTCGCCCTGAAAATCGCGAGTGGCTCGAAAAGCTCCCGACCGGCCCCGTCACTGTCGATACGTTCATGATGGTCCACGGCGCCTTCCGCGACGAAGATGAATACGTTTTTGCCCCGGCGCAGGCGCTGGACAGCCTGCTGGATGCCCGTGCGCAGGTCACATTCTTCGGCCACACTCACTTGCAGGGCGGTTTCACTCTTTTCGACAACAAAGTGGGAGTTCTACATTTCAAGCCGCCGGCGGGAACAAATTTCTCCACTTTGACGACTGATATGGAGACGACGTACCTGCTGAATCCGGGTTCGATCGGCCAGCCGCGCGACGGAGACACCCGCTCGGCATTCGCCATTGCGGATCTACCGAATAACGTCGTCGAGTTCTGGCGCGTGCCCTACGACATCGAAGCCGTCCAGAGGCGCATGACGGCTGCGGGATTGCCGGAGCCTCTGGTGCTGCGGCTCTCGTTCGGCCGATAGAACGGCGCCAGCATCGGGAGCCGTCGCGCGCTCGCCGGGAATCAAATCGACGCGGCTACTGGCCGCAAATCACTTCAGGATCTTCGGATGGAACCGGGCGAGAGCTCTTACAAAGACCAGCGCAGCCAGTTTCCCTACGCGTTCACCGCAGGGCTAATCATCGTCGCCATTTTAGTGGCGGTCATCGTGCTCGTGGTGAAGCACACGCGCACCGCGCCCGTTGCCGAAGTGAAGCTCCCCTACGGCGCCACCGAGCAGGCTTACTCCGACCGAATCCATTTCGACGACATCAAGCTCGCCCACGCCACCAACTTTCTGAATCAGGATTTTACGTATGTCGCCGGAACGATCGCGAACATGGGCGACAAAGACATCAAGGCGATCCAGGTTCAAATCGAATTTCGCAACACGCTCGATCAAGTCGTGCTTCGCGAGAACGAGTCGCTGATCCCGCCTGACGCCGAGCCGATTCCCGCGGGCCAGCGCCGCGACTTTCAAGTGACACTCGAGCACCTCTCCGAAGAGTGGAATCATCAGTACCCTTCTATATACGTCACGGGCCTCGTACTAGAATAGCCGCGCAGTAGTTCCCGCCACTCAGAAGGACTCGAACATGAAAGCGGCCGCCGGCGATTGGCAGGCGAGCGATTGGCAGGAATTGGATCGCGCGCTCGGAGAATTCGCTGCTTCGGGGAGCGCCGAAGTCCGCGAAGACGGCGGGTGGCTCGCGGAGCTCGCCGCATTTCAGTACGAGCTGTGCACCGATGGCAAGGACTCCGTCGTTCACCTCTGGTCGGAAGCGCGTAACCTGACGCGTCGAATCGTCCGCATTCGCGAACAGAGCGCCGAGCTGATCGTGTTGGAGGTGCGGAAGTTCGGCCGCGCCAAGCCTGTGAAGCTGGAGTTTCTGCGGCGCGAGACTGCGCGGCCCGAAAGCCGCATCGGCCGCGAACAATTCCGCTCCCGCTTCGAACGCATTCTCGCCGAACGTTTTCCCGATGCGATCGTCGATTCGCTCACTACAGCGCCGGATCTCGAGCATTCTTTCTCGGGAATTTATGTGCGTGGAGTGATGCATGAGGGCTGCGGCGCGTGGGCGTTGCTCGCCGCATCGAGCGACGAGACAGCAGCGTCAATCGAAGGGATGCTTGCGTTCGGACTTTTGTGGCTGGATTGGACGCGGAGCCATGCGGCCAAGCGCGCGATCGAGGGGCTGCGGCTTTTCGTTCCGGCAGGCACGTCGGGATCGATCTCCGAAAAACTCCCCGCCATTTCCACGGGGAGCGCTCGAATCGAGATCTTCGAAATGGTCGAGCACGACGCTGAAATTCGACGCGTTCCCGTTTCCGACGCTGGAAATTTGAAGAGTTGGCTGGTGCCGCGCCGCGTTGTCGAGGCTTTGATTGGGAATGCGCAGGACGCGCTTGGCAGAATTCGCGCAATGTGGCCTGGAACGCCGTCGGCGATTGAACTTCGACCAAGCCCGGACGCAAAGGAAGTGGCGTTCTGCTACAAAGGGCTAGAGTTCGCGCGCTTGACTCGAGAAGGCATGCTTTTCGGCTTGGGCAACGCGCAAAAGCCGCTCACAGAAAGAAGCGAACGAGTGCTCGAAAGAATGTTGTATCAGCTCGAGCTTCACCGAAACGCGAAAACTCGCGACGCGAACCACTGGATGTATCGCGCATCTCCCGAGCGGTGCCTGGAGTCGATGGTGATTGAAGAGCCTACGCGCGTCGACGCGCAGCTCGACAAGCGGTTCTTTTATTCGCAGGTTCCCGCGCTGGCGGCCAACGGACGGGGAATCGTCGATTTGCTCGGCATCACGCGGCAAGGACGCCTGGTCGTGATCGAGTTGAAAGCCAAGGAAGACATTCAACTGCCTCTACAAGCCGTTGACTATTGGCTCCGCGTGCGGCGCCACCAGATGCAGATCGACTTTCACGCGGAGGGCTATTTCAGCGGAGTGGAAATCGATTCGCGCCCGCCACTCGTTTGGCTTGTGGCATCGGGATTTCAGTTCCATCCCTCTACGACGACGCTGATGAAATATTTGTCACCGGAAATTCAGATCACGCGAATCGGGTTGAACGAAAAATGGCGCGGCGGCATCAAAGTTCTATTCCGGCAGTAGAAATTCAAAAAGTGTGCGCAGAAAAAAGGAGAGGAAGTGGTCCGGATTAGGCCGGTGCCACTTCCCGGGGTGTGTCCTAGAAGCAGTTATAAAATTAGACGCTCACAACCAGAAAAGGTTGCACTGAAATCGATGTTTAGGAAATCGCGGGAAACTACTAATAAAAAAGATATTTGCGCCACTTCTCGTCGCGATGGCCGATCAAGCGCATCAACTGGCGCGAAGTGTGTAGCGTGAAAGGACGGGGTCTGCGCTGAAGCTTGATCCCTGCTTCTTCCGGAGTTCGATCGCCCTTGCGATTGTTGCAGGCGTAGCAGCAGGCGACGAGATTCTCCCACGACGAGCGTCCGCCTCGCGAACGAGGGAGAACGTGATCGAGCGTGAGCTCCGATGTAGGAAAGATCCGCGCGCAGAACTGGCACGTGTTCCGATCGCGCAGCAAAATATTTTTCCGCGAGAGCGCCCGGCTCTGCTGCGGGATATGCCGGTAGGTCAGCAGGCGAATCACAGATGGCACCTGCATCGAACTCTTGGTCGAATGCACGCTCGATGAGTTGGTCTCTTCGGCCTGCGCAACGCCCTTCAGCATCAGCACCAGCGCCCGGCGCACCGCGGTCACATTGATGGGTTCAAAGGTGGCGTTCAGGACCAGGACGGGAGCTTGCATCACGGAAGGACGACTGGGGTTCGAAGCGAGGGACTTGGCTGCCGGTGACTCCGGCGCAAGTCCGCCTCGGCCCAGTACGGGCCGGGGTCTTAGGCCACTTTTATGTCGGTTTTCCAATTGCGCCGCCCTCGCGTCGCTCGAAAAACACTGACTGAATTATAGTAGATGCTGCGTGTGTGCCGCTAGTTTCTCGTCTGTAAATTTCCAGAGACCTGTTCGATGACGGGTTCGATCGCCCGTTTCGGCGCCGGCAGCAGCCCCAACCCCGACGTCACGCGAGCC
>Ga0210391_10001583_pt1 | contig 20485 bp, 12 predicted proteins | sample IncBWC12OmetaG_FD_160573 | JGI IMG/M metagenome (GOLD analysis project Ga0210391, IMG submission 160573) | Forest soil microbial communities from Barre Woods Harvard Forest LTER site, Petersham, Massachusetts, United States - Inc-BW-C-12-O ...
ATGCCGTCATTTCCCGGGGTGGATTTTCTGGATTTCGATTCGCTGCTCACCGACGAAGAGAAATTGGCGCGTCAGTCCGCCCGCCAGTTCGTCGACGAGGAAATCCTGCCCATCATCGAGCAGTGCAACCGCGAAGGAAAATTCCCCACGCAGCTGGTTCCGAAGATGGCTGAGCTTGGCCTGTTCGGCGCGAGCCTGAAGGGCTACGGCTGCGCGGGAATGTCCAACGTGGAGTACGGCCTTGTCACGCAGGAACTCGAGCGCGGCGACTCCGGCCTGCGCAGCTTCGTTTCCGTGCAGTCCGCTCTCGTGATGTATCCCATCTTCGCGTTTGGCTCCGACGCGCAGAAGGACAAGTGGCTGCCGCTCTTGCAGCAAGGCAAAGCCATCGGCTGCTTCGGCCTCACCGAGCCGCAGTTCGGCTCCAATCCCGGCGGCATGCTCACGCGCGCCAAAAAAGACGGCGACAGCTACATCCTCAATGGCGAAAAGATGTGGATCACCAACGGCTCGATCTCCGATGTCGCCGTCGTGTGGGCCAAGTGCGAAGACGAAAAGATTCGAGGCTTCCTGGTGGAAAAAGGCACGCCCGGTTTCAAAGCCTGGGACGTTCACGGAAAATATTCACTGCGCGCTTCGGTGACTTCGGGCCTCGCGATGTCCGACTGTCGCATCCCGACGTCGAATCTGCTTCGCGGCGTCGAAGGTCTGCGCGGCCCGCTTTCGTGCTTGAATCAAGCGCGTTACGGCATCGGTTGGGGCGGCATTGGCGCAGCGATGGCGTGTTATGACACAGCGCTGCAATATGCCAAGCAGCGCAAGCAATTTGGAAATAAGCCGATCGCTTCGCACCAGCTCGTTCAGGAAAAACTGGTGTGGATGATCACGGAAATCACCAAGGCGCAGTTTCTCGCGCTGCAGGTCGGCCGCCTGAAAGACCAGGGCCGCGTGCATCCCTCACACATTTCGATGCTGAAGATGAACAATGTGTGGGTAGCTCGCGAATGCGCCAGCCGCGCGCGAGAAATCCTGGGCGCAAACGGCATCGTCGACGACTACTGCGTGATGCGCCACATGAACAACATCGAGTCGGTGTACACCTACGAAGGCACCAACGACATCCACAAGCTCATCATCGGCGAGCGCATCACCGGTATCGCCGCGTTCGAGTAGATCCGGGGTCCATCCATCGAAACGCACTTGCTCGTCAGCACGTACGAGCGCCAGGAGCCGTCATGGAAAAGGAACTGAGTCTGGAGTTTTTGCGCGTCGTCGAGCGCGCCGCGATCGCATCGGCCCGCACCATGGGCCAGGGCGACGGAATGAAATCCGACCGCGTCGCCGTGGAAGCGATGCGCAGCGAGATGGACTCGGTAAACATGGACGGCACCATCGTGATCGGCGAGGGCGAACGCGACAAGGCGCCGATGCTCTTTATCGGTGAAAAAGTCGGCGCTGCGGCGCATGATAAGTCGCGCAAGTATCCCGAAGTCGATATCGCCGTCGATCCGCTCGAAGGCACCAATCTCTGCTCGTCGGGCCAGCCCAACGCCATCGTCGTGCTCGCGGCGAGCAATCGCGGCGGGCTGCTTCACGCTCCGGATCTCTACATGGAGAAAATTATTGTCCCTCCGCAGTGCAAAGGCCTGGTCGAACTCGACGCTCCAGTTGCGCACAATCTGAAAATCATCGCGAAGTGCCTCGAACGCCGCGTGGAAGATCTCGTGATCGTCGTGATGGATCGTCCGCGGCACGAACACCTCATCGCCGAAATTCGCGCCGCCGGCGCGCGCATTCAGTTGATCTCAGACGGCGACCTTTCCGCCGGCATCAGCGCTGCGGTTGCCGGCACGAACGTTCACGCCGTGATGGGCATCGGTGGCGCGCCCGAAGGCGTGCTCACGGCCGCAGCGCTCCGCTGCTTGAACGGCCAGATTCTGGGCCGCCTCGTCGTCCAGAAGCCCGAACACCACGAACGCATCGCGCAAATGGGCATCAAAGATCCGCGCCGCATTTATGACACCAACGAACTCGCCCCCGGCGACAACATCATCTTCGCCTGCACCGGCGTCACCACCGGCAGCCTGCTCCGCGGCGTGCGCTTCTTCGGTGAGGGCATCCGCACGCAGTCGATGGTCCTGACGCTCGATAATCGCCAGGTCCGCTTCGTCGATACCGTGCACCTCGAAAAAGGCCCGGACGTCCGCGTCAACTTCTACTAGCCGGCGCGCGTATCGGAACCCGAACCAGCCGCAGCGGGAGTACAATCAACTTCGTCGCGCCACCAGCCGCGCTTCGCCGGTCCTTTGCCAGGAAACATTTCCAGGCCGTCTCGCGTACATATGGATAGGATGCTTTGGGTGAACTATGTCTAGCGCCTCTTCAGGACGACCGCCGGTGAACATGGCGCCGCCGCGCCGCGACAACAACGCGGTCTGGTGGATTCTCGGCATTGTGGTCGGCGGCATCCTCCTGATGGTCATCTTCGGCCTCGCGCTGGCCGGCATGTTCCTTCACCGAGTCCACGTCCAGAACTCCGAAAAGAAAGTCGACATCCAGACGCCCGTCGGCGAGTTCAAGGTCGATACTGACGGCAGCCGTCACACAGGGCTTCCCGTATATCCCGGCGCATCGCTCAGGTCCGACAAGGACGGCAACGCTCACGTCGAACTAAGCCTCGACGACGCAGGCGTGGGCCTTGCCATCGAGACTTATCAAACGGGCGACGATCTCGACGAAGTCGATGCCTGGTACAAGAAACAGCTCGGGCCATCCTTCAAGCGCGAAACACCGAAGTCCAGCGGTGCCCATCACCACGATCATGACGATTTCGAAGCCGACGCGGACGTCGCCTACAGCGACGACAGAGGCGAAGGCGCGAGAGTCGTCGCACTCACCAAGCAGGACGGCGGCGTCCGTATCAATCTCATCCACGTAGGCAAGCGCGAAGCGCAGTAGTCGGACAGCCACCCCGGCGGTCCTCTTACGAACAAACTCGCCGCGTTAGGTTGCGACTCGAAGTCGAATAAACAATCTCAAATGAGCAGTGCGGGTGTGCAGCGGCAGGAACAAATCAACGAAGGGCGTCCCGCCGGGCCGCGCGTCGGGCACGAGCGGCGTCAGCAGGCATTGCATTTCCGGGAGCTATATTGTGAGTTGAGGCTGCAGGCCGGGCGCTTGTCCGAGGAGAGAGGACGCGCCAAGCCTGCACCTGAACTTTTTTGAGCGACGCGAGAGCCGACGAAAGCTCTAGCGGTGCAGCGCCGAAACCGTCGACGGGCGGCGGTGCGACAGCGAACCCAGGCCCGCGACCTGCGGAGCCATCGGACGCATTGCGTGGTTCGTGCTCACGTGCTCGCTGATCGCCTGTAGCCGTTTCAGAATTCCCTGCCACTGCGTCCAATCCAGCTGGCGCAGGTAAGGACGCAAGCCCTGAATGAACGGATCTTCGAGCACCGTCTCGCCATTCGACTCGGGCACGAAGAAGCGGTTCAATCCAACGCCGAGCGCTTCGGCAATCTTCTCGAGCGTGCCGAGGCTTGGCGTCATTTGGCCGCTTTCGATGCGCGACAGATACGAACGCGAAACGCGCGAACGTGCCTGCAGCTGGCTCTGCGTCATGCCGCGCGATTCGCGCAGTTGACGGATCCGCTGTCCGATGTTTTCCACCGTCTCGCGGTTCGGCCAGTTTTCAAACAGCTGACGATCGTCGCCCGGCAAATCCTGCGGCGACGGCGAAGGAATCACGAACGAAACCTTCGGCGGCAGCATGCGCAGGCAACGGCGGCAGTTGTCCGTCTTGGTGCGGTATTGCACCAAGCCGCAAACTGCGCAGCGCAGTACTTCACGATCGATTTCAGTGCTTGCTTCTAGAGTTGCTTTTTCGACCACCGGTTCTCCTCGCAGACCAACACGGGAATGCGAAGAGGAGGGACGTAGTTGTCTTTCGGGGGAAGGCAGTGACCGGCGCGAGAGCGATTCTGTATAGGGTGCCATTTCTTGTCAAGTCCTTTTTCGGATTCCCAGGATTTTTTGGTTGTGCGATCTGCTCGCAAACGAACGAATCACTGCACATGCAATGTCAGGACCAATGTGCTCGTCTCGATATTGATGGCGAGTCGCCCTTTTGCGTCCGCTAACGCACTGGACACAGTGCCACGTCGCGTCATTCGCTGACGTTTTTTGCAACACCTTTGGAACACGCTATTTGCAGACCGAATCTGCACACTCGAATTTTCGCGCCGATCGTTTTTCCGCTCGAATCGCGCCGGCTTTCGCTCGGTTTCGCCGTGAAAAATTGCCGCTGGCCGCGTCTGTGTTCAAAAAATGACGCGAACAAATACCGAATTCCTCTCACAAAGTCACACGAGGCGTCTCAAATCGAGACGTTTTCGCGTCTCGTTGAGACGAATCTAAGTTTTCTAATCCTCGCGAGCTCAAATCGCGCTCACACTGCTCCATCGGCAACCTTCCGCGCGTTCGTGAGCAATTTTTGGCGGCAATTAGGCGAAGGAGACTGCTTGAGAGCGTTCCGCGGCGGCACGCGCGTTTCAAATCGAACGTGTTTGCAGCCCGCGTGCGTCCAGCTAGAATGTCGCTCTATGCCTACACGCGATGATGCTTGGAAATTGCTCTGCGAATACACGCATTCGGACAGTCTGCGCAAACACGCGCTGGCCGTGGAAGCTTGCGTGCGCGCGTACGCAAAGAGGAATGGCGCAAACGAAGAATTATGGGGAAATACTGCCCTATTGCATGATTTTGACTACGAGCGCTGGCCTAACGACGCGCACTCCCCGATTGCCGAGCACCCGTATCAGGGGTCCGAGATCCTGCGCGAGCTGGGCTATCCAGAGGAGATGATCCACGCGATACTCGGCCACGCCGACTACTGCAACGTCGCGCGCGTTTCGCCGCTCGATAAGACGCTCTTCGCCTGCGACGAGCTCTCCGGGTTTCTTACAGCGTGCGCGCTGGTGAAGCCGACGAAGAGTATTCACGACGTCGAAGCGTCCTCGGTGAAGAAAAAACTCAAGGACAAAGCCTTTGCTCGCGGCGTAAGCCGTGACGACGTCTACAAAGGCGCCGAAGAACTCGGCGCTCCACTCGATGAACACATCGCCTTCTGCATCGCGGCGATGCGCGCTGTCGCTCCCGAACTTGGACTCAATGGCATCGCCGCCGCATCGACCGCGTCGTAAAAATTATTTGCAAGAACTCATCGCAGAAATATTTTGCGATATCAAAAATTTATCCTCAGCCTTTGCACAGAAATTCGCCGTCGACTCCTATCCGCGCGCGAATCGCGTTGCTAGACTCACGCATACATGGAACGCGCCGGAACTTTTCTGGGAAGCACATTCCGAAAAATGAAGCGGCCCGAAGCTACCATCACGTGGCTTTCTGCGGTGTGGCCGAGCGTGGTAGGCCGCACGCTCGCCGCCCACACCCGGCCAGTCCGATGCACGCACGGCCGTCTTGAAATTTCAGCGGACGCGAAGCCGTGGCAGAGGCAGATCGAAGGCTTCTCCGCGGAGTTCCGTGCCAGTGTCAACAAAGCCTGGGGCAGCACGCTGGTCCGCGAAGTGAAATTCGTCGCCACGCAAGCCGAGCTGCGCCACATCTCCAAGGAATTCGACAACAACCACACGCCGTTCGTGCGCGGCAATCGCAAGCGCTGACTTTCCGCCGCCAAATTGATCCGTGTGCGGCGGCTTGTCGCGTTTGCCGCTCGGAATTTCTGTACTAAGATGGAATGACGAGCCGCCATGAAAATCAGCCGTGAAGATGTCTTGCGCGTTGCGCAACTCGCCCATCTGGAGCTTTCGCCCGAAGAAGTGGAAACCTATCGCGGCCAGCTCGACGAAATCCTGAATTACATCGGCAAGCTGCAGGAACTCGACGTGACCAACGTCGAGCCGATGGCTCAGGTGGCTTTTGCCGGAGCCGGGGAATCGAGTCTCCGCGACGACGCACTTGTACCCTGCACGGTCGTAAACGATGTGCTCGACAACGCGCCTGACGCCGTAAAGCCCTTCTTCAGGGTGCCGAAGGTGATCGAGCGATGAGCGCGTCGTCGCCCTGGACCATCGCGAGCGTTCGCGAGTCGCTCCTCACCAAGAAAATATCGGCGCGCGAGTTGACGCAGGACTTCTTCCGGCGAATCGAACAACGTAACCCGGAGTTGAACGCCTATCTGGCGCTATCGCCAGAGCGCGCCCTGGCCCAAGCCGACCGCGCTGACGCGACGATCGCCAAGGGCGCCACTGCGGAGAGCCTGTCGCCCCTAGCGGGCGTCCCGATCGCTATAAAGGACGTCCTGAGCACCAAGGGCGTCCGCACGACCTGCGGTTCCAAGATCCTCGAGCCTTATATCCCGGCCTACGACGCTACTGCCATCGAGCGGCTCGAAGCCGCCGGGGCCGTCATTCTAGGCAAGACGAACTGCGACGAGTTTGCCATGGGCAGCTCGAACGAGAACTCCGCATACGGTCCCGTACGGAACCCGATCGCGCCTGATCGCGTACCAGGGGGCTCGAGTGGCGGGTCGGCGGCCGTGGTCGCTGCTGGTTTGGCCGTCGCATCACTTGGGACCGACACTGGTGGCTCGATACGCCAACCAGGTGCCTTCTGCGGCGTCCCCGCGCTAATGCCAACATACGGCCGCGTATCGCGCTATGGTCTGATCGCATTCGCGTCCTCTCTGGATCGTATTGGCCCCTTCACCACAAACGTAGACGACGCCGCCACGATCCTTAAGATCATGGCTGGGCATGATCCGCACGACTCGACCTCGGCCCCAGTTTCGGTCCCAGACTACCCTACCGAGGCGCGCCAGGACCTCTCCGGAATGCGCATTGGCATCCCTGAGGACTACTTCGGCGAGGGGCTCGACGCCGAGGTGAAAGCCAAGGTCCAGGCGGGGATCGCCCTCCTTGAAAAGCTCGGGTGCAAGCGCATCCCGTTGAAGATGCCCCACACCGACTACGCCATCGCCACCTACTATATTGTCGCAACGGCAGAAGCCAGCTCGAACCTGGCGCGCTTCGATGGCGTGCGCTACGGAATCCGCGTCCCCGGCGGCACCCTCATGGACATGTACCGTAAGACCCGTGAAACCGGCTTCGGCCCGGAGGTCAAGCGGCGCATTATGCTGGGTACCTACGCCCTATCCGCGGGCTATTACGACGCCTACTATCTCCGCGCCCAGAAGGTCCGCTCGCTCATCGCGCGCGACTTTTCCGACGCCTTCCAGAAGGTTGACGCCATCGTGACGCCCACAACGCCTACCCCGGCATTCAAGCTGGGCGAAAAGACCGCCGATCCACTCCAAATGTATCTCGCTGACATATATACGGTTACGGGATCCTTGGCGGGCGTGCCGGGTATGTCGGTCCCTTGCGGCAAGACTTCAGCTGGCCTTCCGATTGGCCTTCAAATCTTCGGCCCGCATTTCGGCGAAAGCAAGATCCTGCGGCTAGCTCGCGGTTTCGAACAAGCGGGCGGATTCTCGATTTAGCTCGCCGCATCCGATACACGCGAGGTCAATAATGAGGAACCTCGAGCCTATTCTCACGCTGCTGTCTGACACCCGCTCCCAATTCATCGCCATCGTCGATCAGTTTCCCGCTGATCGGTGGCGAGATTCGCCGGGAAACGGCGCGTGGTCTGCCGGAGAAATCGTCGCGCACACAATGCAGATCGAGGAATCGATCATAGCGGCATCGCGAAAAACTCTGAAAAAACCGCCATATCCCGTGCCTTTCTTGAAGCGCTTTCACATTCCCCTGTCGCTCGCGACCACGCGCACCAGGAAATTCAAATCGCCGGTGCCGATCGATGCGAATCGCATTCCCGATCCGCCGAATTATGTCGCTGCCGTAACCGCCTGTCGCCGCGGCACGCTCGACTTCATCGAAGAAAATCGCTCGCGAGATCTTAAGCCCTGGACCTTCCCGCACCCCACCTTCGGCCCGCTGAACATCTACGATTGGTATCGCCTCATCGCCTACCACGAATTACGGCACGCGAAACAAATCCGTGAAGTAGCAGAAATATTCCATCGTTAGGATTATGTTTCCCTGACGGGTGCGCGAAAATTCGCAAGCACCTTCGGAACACTTTCGCTCGCTACGGCGTCAAATACTAGAGCGGACTGAGTTTCGGTCTTAGCTTGAGTTTCACGAGTTTTGGCCGAATAGAACGGAAGGACTATTGCAGGGGACATGTGCCACTCGTAGTCTGACGTCAGCAATCGGTGATTGTGAGGCGCTCACACATGGTGCGAATCAAGCTCAGCCAGAAAGTTTTCACCGAAGACGAAGTCTGTATCCTCACCGGCATTTGTCTCGATCATCTACGCAACGTCGCGAAGAACAAGCACCTCGGCCGCATCGTCCGCGCCGCTGAAGCAGCGGGCGCCGAAGCCGAAAAGTGGCTGTTCACGCAGGCCGAGTTGATGATCCTGCATGTGCTCCAGCCCCGCTGCGAGCATCAGCCGGTCGTCGTAACCACGAACTAAGTTCTTCTCCGGCGCTGCCCAGCGCCGGCGTTGTCGCTCCGCTATTCCCGCGTTATTCTAGCTTCGCTCAACCCTGCATCGTGTTTTAGCATCCTAGTGTTTAACTGCGTTCGGACGAGGCCTTGAGTGGTCCGCTTCTCTCGAAAATCGCTTCCCGCTTCGCTAATTGCGCTGCTGCTAGCGCCGTTTGCGGCCTCCACTCTGTTCGCGCAGGCCGGGCCAGCGGGCCCTCAGCCGGCGCCCGCGAGTTCGCAGCCCGCCGCTTCGCGGGATAAGAAGGGCGATACGGCCGCTAACCCCATCCCGCGCGGCAAAAAACTCGTGCTGAAAGACGGCACCTTCCAGCTCGTCCGCGAATACGAAGTCGACGGCGATCGCGTCCGCTACTACAGCATCGAGCAGCACCAGTGGGAAGAAATGCCCGAATCTCTCGTCGATTGGGACGGCACCAAGAAAGCCGATGCGGACGAGGCCCAGCGCAAAGCCGCAACGATCGCGAAAGTCCACGCGCAGGAAGCTCAGCGCGGCGGCGATGTGACCGACGTTGACGCCAGCATTGAAATCGCCAAGGGCGTATTCCTACCCGACGGCGAAGGCGTGTTTCTGTACGACGGCGACAAGGTCGTGAAAATTCCGCCGGTCGACCCTGAAATTAAATTCAGCAAAACGCAGATGCTGAAGCAGGTTCTCGTTCCCGTGCCGATTGTTCCGTCGCGGCACACCATTTCTCTGAATGGAGCCCGCGCCAAGCTTCGCGCCGATCCCGGCCAGCTGGAAATTTACTACCGCACCGCCGACGGCCACGACCCACAGGTCCAGTTGATCCAAGCCAAGGTGAAAAGCGGCAAGCGCGACCTGGAAAATCTGGACGAGCTTTTCAACACCACCGCCGCAACTGGCGTCGTCGAGCTGCCGATCCAGCAATGGGAGATCGCGCGCGGCGTCTACCGCTACACCATTACGCAGAACGTCGCGCCCGGAGAGTACGCCTTCGCGGAGATCGTGCCGAACGGCGGGAACAGCCTCTACTTCTGGGATTTCGGCGTGGACGGACCTACAGAAAAGAAAAAGTAACCACAGAGGTGGTGGGTTTTAGCTGTGTGGCGCGGCGGGCGGTTGCAGCAGTTCGATCAGCATCGATGCCAGCGCGGCGATGTGAAACGGCTTCTGCAGCACAAACGCGCCTTTCTCTCGAAACAGCGCCATCTCCGACGGCTCGAACATCGCTCCGGTCATGAACACAAATTTCGTTTTCGCCGCGAGATTCTTCGCTCGCAGCTTTTCGAAGAACTGGTCTCCGTTCATTCCGGGCAAATTGTAGTCACACAGAACGATGTCATAAGTGCGCTGGGGCAATAGCGTCAGCGCTTCTTCCGAGCTCGCGGCGCCTTCGACGATCATTCCACGCGCGGAAAGCCCTTCCTGAACCAGCTCGCGGATGCTCTCCTCGTCGTCCACGACGAACACCGAATGTCCTTGCAGCTGCGCTTTTCCGGCAGGCGGCGCCACCGCGGGTCGCAGCACCGGAGCGGACGTTGCGGGCCCCGGCAGCAGCTCCTCAAACGCCGGCAGCAGCACCGTGAATTCCGCGCCCGAGCCTGCCGCGGACTGCACCTCGATCGTCCCGCCGTGTTCCTTCACAATCGCGGCGCAAATCGTCAGTCCGAGCCCCGTGCCTCCGGCCGTCCGCCGCGTGGTGAAAAATGGATCGAAGATCTTGCCCAGGTTCGCCGCCGGAATGCCGGGCCCGTCGTCGAGGATCGTCACCGCGACTTTGCCGTCCTGCGGCTTGATCGTGATCGTGATTTTCCCGCTCGGCTTCGCCGCCAAAATCGCCTGCTCGGCGTTCGCAATCACGTTAAGAAACACTTGCTGCAACAGCTTCGAGTCGCCTTGCACTGCCGGAAGCGGGCTTTCGATCGCCACTTCGAGATCAATGTTCTTCGGCTTCAGCACGAGTTCCTGCGTCGTCGTAACTCCGCGCAGCACGTCCTCGATACGCAAGCGCTTACTCACGAGCGTCGACGGCCTCGCGAACGAAAGCAAATTCTGCACGATGCTCGCCGCGCGCCGCGCCTGCTTCAGAACCAAACCCATCTGACGCTTGCTCGATTCGTCCGTCGCTTTCTCGAGCAGCAGGTCGCTGATGCCGATGATCGCCGTCAGCGGATTGTTCAGCTCGTGCGCCACGCCGGACATCATTTCGCCCATCGCGGCCATTTTCTCTTTCTGTAGGAGCTGCTTTTCCGTATTCTTCGCTTCCGTCACATCGCGGATTGACGCCACCACACCGCTGATTTTGTGCTCGCTGTCGAAAAGCGGGCTCGCGCTCGCGCGCAGGATCCTCCATGTTCCATCGGTGTGCAGCGTGCGGTACTCGCAGAGCACGCTACCGGTTTCGCCTGTCACCAGCTTCCGGAACATCTCCTTGATCGCCGGCAGATCGTCGCGATGGATCGCGGTGCCAAACTCTTCGCCTACCAACTGCTCCGCTGGGTATCCGAGCACATCCTTGATTCGCGGGCTTGTGAACGTCACGCGCCCCTCGCGGTCCAGGACGGAAATCATGTCTGGAAAGCTTGCGACGAGCTGCCGCACGAATTCCTGTTCCTGGTGCAACCGGTGTTCGATCTCGATTCGCTCAGTGACGTCTCGCGCCCATCCGGTCACCGACGTCTGCTCGTCGTCCCTCTGCAGCTGCAGCCAACAGTCGAAGATTCGCGTCGAGCCGTCTTTTCGCAGCTTCGCCGGAACGCGCCCGAACCAAGATCCTTCTTTCAGAAATTCGGGAATGGAATCACGCACGTGCGCCAGGGTCGGTTCGGTCACAAATTCGGAGAGTGTGTGCCCGATCAGGTCTTTGAAAGAAGTGTCGAGGATTTCCGCCAAGCAGCGGTTTGCCACACGAATTTCGCCCTCGAGCGAAATCGTAAACACCGCGTGATCGAGGTGGTCGATCAGCTCGCGGTAATTCATCTGCGAACGCGAGATCACCTCGACCAGCTTCTGGAACTGCGCGCCGGTGCGCGGCTCTTCGGCGGCGTCCGCTTCGGGCTTTTCGGTCACGGGCATTGTCGGATCGGAAGACATATTAAATGTCCGGGCGTACCACAGGCGTTCCAATTAGCTCTGCCGGAATTCGGGGCCTATTCAGGCAGGCTCTTCCTCCTAAATTGTAACCATCCAAATCGTCCCCCCAAAAAGTATCGCCGCACGTGATTCCAAGTTGTTTACTGGTCGAACGAACTATCCCGATTCGCCCGTCACGGAGGCAATCGCCATGCCACAGGCGCAAAAAAGAAAAGGCGCTCCGAACTTCCGGAGCGCCTTTCCATTTCCTATCGATTGTTGTGAAGCGGGTTAGTCGCCTTCCGCCACCGCGTCGGTGTCCTTGCGGAGGAAGTCCAGCGCCGCAGCCTCTTCCGGGGTGAGTTCCGGCTCGAGCTGTTGCGGCTCTTCCTTCGGAATTTCCGTGAGCAGCTGGATGTTGCGGTAACGCTCCAAGCCAGTGCCCGCCGGAATCAGGCGGCCCATGATGACGTTCTCTTTCAGGCCGCGCAGGTAATCGACCTTTCCGGAGATCGCCGCTTCGGTCAGCACTCGCGTCGTTTCCTGGAAGCTCGCGGCGGAGATGAACGAATCCGTCGAGAGCGACGCCTTGGTGATGCCGAGGAGCAACGGACGGCCCGTCGCTGGGCGGCCGCCATCCTTGATGATCCGGTCGTTCTCCTCGCGGAAGCGGAACTTATCCACCTGCTCCTCGAGAAGGAACGTGGTATCACCAACGTCCTCGACCTTCACCCAACGCATCATCTGGCGAACGATCGCTTCGATGTGCTTGTCGTTAATGTTCACACCCTGCAGCCGGTAAACTTCCTGAATCGAGTTCACCAGGTACGCCTGGGTGTACTTTTCTCCCAGGACGGCGAGGATGTCGTGCGGGTTGAGCGGACCGTCGATCAACGGTTCGCCGGCCTGCACGTGTTCGCCTTCCTGCACGTTGATGTGGACGCCGCGGGAGATCGAGTATTCCTTAACGGTTTTGCCGTCCTCGCTCTCCACGTAAATCTTGCGCTGTCCCTTCGCGATTTCGCCGTACTTCACGACGCCGTCGATTTCGCTGATGACCGCGGGATCCTTCGGCTTGCGCGTTTCGAAGAGTTCAACGACGCGCGGCAGACCGCCCGTGATGTCCTTGGTCTTCGTGGTTTCGCGCGGGATCTTGGCCAGCACGTCGCCCGGTTGCACTTCGTCGCCGTCGGCCACCATCAAGTGAGCGCGCGAAGGCATCAGGTACTTCTTGCGAACACGGCCTTGCGAGTCCTTGACCATGATCGTCGGCTGATGCTTTTCGTCGCCCGGCGGCAGCGTCACAACCAGCTGCGAAAGGCCGGTGACTTCGTCCACCTGCTCTTCGATCGTCAGGCCCGGCTGCAGATCCTTGAACTGAATCGTGCCGCCCGCTTCCGTCAAGATCGAGAACGTGTACGGATCCCACTCGACCATCGTACTGCCCATGGTGACCGGCGCTCCGTCTTCATACTTCAACCGCGCGCCGTACACCACGTGGTGCCGTTCTTTTTCGCGTCCCTTTTCGTCCACGACGGCGATTAAGCCCGACCTGTTCATCGAAACGATCTGCTTGCCGCGGCCCTCGACCACCTTCAAGTCAATGAACTTCACGAAGCCGTTGTTGCGGGCATCGACCTTCGACTGTTCGGTGACGCGGGTTGCCGTTCCGCCGATGTGGAACGTACGCATCGTCAACTGCGTTCCGGGTTCGCCGATGGACTGTGCCGCGATGACGCCGATCGCTTCGCCCATTTCCACGAAACGGCCGGTGGCCAGGTTGCGTCCGTAGCAGCGTCCGCAGACGCCGCGGCGAGATTCGCACGTCAGCACGGAGCGGATTTTCACGCGCTCGATGCCGGCAGCCTGAATCGCGTTCGCCAGTTCCTCGGTGATCTCCTGGTTGATCTCAACGATCACGTTGCCTTCGTAGTCCTTGATCTTCTCAAGCGACACGCGGCCCACCACGCGATCGCGCAACGGTTCGACTTCCACTCCGGCTTCGAGAATCGGTTCCACATAGATTCCGTCCGCCGTGCCGCAGTCGAACTCATTGATGATCACGTCTTGTGCCACGTCGACTAGACGCCGCGTCAGGTAGCCCGAGTCCGCCGTCTTCAAAGCGGTGTCGGCCAGACCCTTACGAGCGCCGTGCGTCGAGATGAAGTACTGCAGCACGGTGAGGCCTTCGCGGAAGTTTGACGTAATCGGTGTCTCGATAACTTCGCCCGACGGCTTCGCCATCAGTCCGCGCATACCCGAAAGCTGGCGGATCTGCTGTTTCGAACCGCGGGCGCCCGAGTCCGCCATAACGTAGACCGGGTTGATCACGCCCTGCTTGTCCTGCTCTTCCAGGGCTTTGAACATTTCGTCCGCGACTTTTTCCGTCACGTCCGACCAGATCGCGATGACCTTGTTGTAGCGCTCGCCGTTCGTGATCGCGCCGTCCAGATACTGCTGCTGAACCTTCACGACCTCGTGCTCGGCGCTGTCCACCAGCTTGAACTTCACGTTCGGGATGACCATGTCGCTGATGCCGATCGAAACGCCGGACTTCGTTGCATAGAGGAAGCCGAGTTCCTTCAACTTATCGAGCGCGACCACGGTCTTCTCGAGGCCGAAACGCAGGTAGCAGTACTGCACCAGCGCCTGCACGCCCTTCTTCTTCAGAAGGCCGTTGATGAACGGCATCTCGCTCGGCAGGTGATCGTTGAAGATCACGCGGCCGACGGTGGTCTGCAGGAACTGCTTGTTCAGGTTGACCGGCTCGGTGTGCGAAACGTCCTGATCGTCATACGCGTTGGTCAGGTCGATCACTTCACCCGTGTAGCGGAGGCGGATCGGCGTAAGAAGCTCAACTTCATTCGCTTCGAGCGCCATCACCACTTCTTCCGGCGAACCAAAGGCGCGGCCTTCGCCCTTCGCCTTCGGCTTGGACTTGGTCATGTAGTAGATGCCCAGAACCATGTCCTGCGTCGGAATCGCCAGCGGGTAGCCGTTGGCCGGCGACAGAATGTTGTGCGAGCTGAGCATCAGCACGGACGCTTCGACCTGCGCTTCCGGTGACAGCGGAATGTGCACCGCCATCTGGTCGCCGTCGAAGTCCGCGTTGAACGCCGTGCAAACCAGCGGGTGGATGCGGATCGCCTTGCCTTCCACCAGCGTCGGCTCGAACGCCTGAATACCCAGCCGGTGCAGCGTCGGGGCGCGGTTCAGCATCACGGGATGTTCGCGAATCACGTCTTCGAGAATGTCCCAGACCACCGGCTCCTGCGCTTCCACCAGTTCCTTCGCCTGCTTGATGGTGGTGCAGTGGCCTGCAGCTTCGAGCTTGTGATAGATGAATGGCTTGAACAGTTCGAGCGCCATCTTCTTCGGCAGACCGCACTGGTGCAGCTTCAGTTCGGGGCCAACGACGATGACCGAACGTCCCGAGTAGTCGACGCGCTTTCCGAGCAAGTTCTGGCGGAAACGGCCCTGCTTGCCCTTCAGCGTGTCCGACAGCGACTTGAGCGGGCGATTGTTCGTGCCGCGCAGCACACGTCCACGGCGGCCGTTGTCAAACAGGGCGTCCACCGCTTCCTGCAGCATGCGCTTTTCGTTGCGGACGATCACGTCCGGGGCGTGAAGCTCCATCAGCTTCTTCAACCGGTTGTTGCGGTTGATCACGCGGCGGTACAGGTCGTTCAAATCCGACGTGGCGAAACGGCCGCCGTCCAGAGGAACCAGCGGGCGCAATTCCGGCGGAAGCACCGGGATCACGTCCAGGATCATCCACTCGGGCTTGTTGCCGCTCTTGCGGAACGCCTCGAGAACCTTCAGGCGCTTCGCGAACTTGATCCGCTTCTGAAGACTCGGATCCGTCTTCATCTTTTCGCGGAGCTCTTCGCTCAGCTTTTCCACTTCCACGCGGCGGAGCAATTCCTTGATCGCTTCCGCTCCCATGCCCGCGCGGAACTTACCCGGGAATTCCTTCTGAAGTTCGCGCAGCTTGTCTTCCGGAAGAATTTCCTTCTCCCGCAGCGACGCGACTTCGCCCGGATCGATGCAGACGAACGTTTCGAAGTAAAGGATGTGTTCGAGGTCCCGCATCGTGATGTCCAGCAAATAGCCGATGCGGCTCGGCAGACCCTTAAAGAACCACACATGCGAGCACGGCGAAGCCAGTTCGATGTGTCCCAAACGTTCGCGACGAACCTTGCTGAGCGTCACTTCGACGCCGCACTTGTCGCAGATCACACCGCGGTGCTTCATCCGCTTGTACTTGCCGCACAAACACTCCCAGTCCGTCACGGGGCCAAAAATCTTGGCGCAGAACAGGCCGTCGCGCTCGGGCTTGAAAGTGCGGTAGTTGATGGTCTCCGGCTTGGTTACTTCGCCGTGCGACCAGCTCCTGATTTTTTCCGGACTTGCCAGGCTGATGCGAATCGAATCGAAATCCGCGATCTGACTGGCGCGATCATAAGGGCTCGATCGGTACAATGGCTGATCCTCCTGTCCGGTTCGGCCGGACAATGTACTGCAGGTTCAGAAACCGTGCGGCTCGGTCCCGCTCCGCCGGCTTCGGTAGAAGCCTATGAATCGGAGCGAAGCGGAACCGTCCGCGTGAATTAGTCCGCCGCTTCCAGCTTTTCAGGCTGCGGCTTTTGGCGCTTCATCAGCTCGATGTCGAGACAGAGAGACTGAAGCTCGCGGACCAGCACGTTGAACGACTCGGGCACGCCCGGCTCGATGCCCGGCTCGCCCTTCACGATGGCCTCGTAAATCTTCGCGCGGCCATACACGTCGTCCGACTTTGCGGTCAGCAGCTCCTGCAGGATGTGCGCTGCGCCGTATGCTTCCAGCGCCCACACTTCCATTTCTCCGAATCGCTGGCCTCCGAACTGCGCCTTACCGCCCAGCGGCTGTTGCGTGATCAACGAGTACGGACCAATCGATCGCGCGTGGATCTTGTCGTCCACCAAGTGGGAGAGCTTCAACATGTAGATGAAGCCCACGGTCACCTGCTGGGCGAAGACGTCACCCGTCATACCATCGTGGAGCGTGATCTTGCCGCTCTCCGGCAGCTCGGTAAACTGCAACAAGTGGCGAATGTCGCCTTCGCGCGAGCCGTCAAATACCGGCGTCGCAAAGGGCACTCCGTCGCGGAACCCGTGCGCCAGGTCAAGGATCTCTTCGTCGTCGAGGTTGGCGATCGTCTTCCAAACCGACGTCGGTCCGAAAGCGTCCTTGAAATACTTGCGCACTTGCTCGGCTCGCGATTCCTTGTCCAGTAACGCGCTGATCTGCGTTCCGAGTTCCTTCGATGCCCAACCCAGGTGCGTTTCCAGAATCTGCCCCACGTTCATACGGGACGGAACGCCCAGCGGGTTCAGCACGATTTCCACCGGCGTGCCATCGGGCATGTAAGGCATGTCTTCCTTCGGGATGATGCGCGCGATAACGCCCTTGTTTCCGTGGCGTCCCGCCATCTTGTCGCCGACCGAAAGCTTGCGCTTCATGGCGATGTAGCACTTCACCAGCTTGATCACGCCCGGCGGCAGCTCGTCGCCCTTCTTCAGCTTGGCGATTCGCTCGTCGGTGATTTTCCGCAGCACGTCGATCTGCCGTGAAGTCATCTCTTCGACTTCGTCGATCTTCTCGATGAGCAACGGGTCCTTGTCGTTGAGCCTCAGGCGCTTCAGGTTGCGCGTCGAAATCTTTTCCAGGATTTCGCGCGTAAGTTCGGTGCCCTTGGTCAGCAAGCGTTTGTTCGTCCGCTCGTCGTGCAGGTCGGCCACCAGCTTCTGGCCGCCCAGCAAGTCGTTCAGCCGCTTCAAACGCTCGTCCGTCAAAATGCGGATTTCGTCTGCGAGGTTCTTCTCAAGCTTGGCGACCTGCGCCGCCTCGATCGACTTGTGGCGTTCGTCCTTCTCCGCGCCCTTGCGGCAGAAGATCTTCACGTCCACGATCGTGCCTTCGATGCCAGGCGGGCAGTAGAGCGAAGCGTCGCGAACGTCGCCGGCCTTTTCGCCGAAGATCGCACGCAACAACTTCTCTTCCGGTGTCAGCGTGGTTTCGCCCTTCGGCGTAACCTTGCCCACCAGAATGTCGCCTGGCTTCACCGTCGCACCGATGCGGATCACGCCGCTCTCGTCGAGGTTTCGCAGGAAGCTCTCGTTGATGTTCGGAATGTCCCGCGTGATTTCTTCGGGACCCAGTTTCGTATCGCGCGCTTCGATTTCGTATTCCTCAATGTGGATCGAGGTGTAGTAATCCTCTTCCACCAGCTTTTCGCTGACGAGGATCGCGTCTTCGAAGTTGTAGCCGCGCCAGGGAACGAACGCCACAAGGACGTTGCGCCCGAGCGCCAGCTCGCCGCGGTCCGTGCAAGGACCGTCCGCCAGCACCTGACCCTGTTTCACGCGGTCGCCCGCGCGAACCAGCGGCTTCTGGCTGATGCACGTGTTCTGGTTTGAACGCTTGAACTTCGTGAGCAGGTAGATGTCGGAACCCACTTCGCGGCTGAGTACGCCGGACTGGTCCGACTCCACGCGCACGATAACGCGCTCGGAGTCCACCTGATCGACGATGCCGTCTCGGCGGCACACGATCACGGCGCCCGAATCGCGAGCCGTTACGCGCTCCATGCCCGTTCCGACCAGCGGAGCGTCTCCCTTGATCAGCGGCACAGCCTGGCGTTGCATGTTCGAGCCCATCAACGCGCGGTTCGCGTCGTCGTTCTCAAGGAACGGGATCAAGCTCGCGGCCACCGATACCAGCTGCTTTGGCGACACGTCGATGTAATCCACTTCCTCGCGGCTCTTCAGCACGAAGTTGCCCGCCTGGCGGCAGTTCACCAGTTCGGTGGTGATGCGTTCCTTTTCGTCGAGCGAAGCGTTGGCCTGCGCGACCACGTAGCGGTCTTCTTCCCAAGCCGAGAGGTAGAAGCAGTGCGCATCCCAAACGACGCGACGACGCTTCAACTCCTCGTTCGCTTCCTCAACCTTTTCCTTTTCGACGATCTCGCCGGCCTTGAACTCGCTATCGCCCGCGTTCACGATCTGAACGAAGTCGATCACGCGCCCGTTCTTCACCTTGCGGTACGGCGACTCGATGAAGCCGAACTCGTTGATCCGCGCGTACGAAGAAAGCGAGCTGATCAAGCCGATGTTCGGACCTTCCGGCGTTTCAATCGGGCAGATACGGCCGTAGTGCGTCGGGTGAACGTCGCGGACTTCGAAACCCGCGCGCTCGCGCGACAAACCGCCCGGCCCAAGAGCCGAAAGGCGCCGCTTGTGCGTGATTTCGCTCAACGGGTTGGTTTGATCCATGAATTGCGACAGCTGTGAGCTGCCGAAGAATTCGCGGATCGCCGCCATGACCGGCTTTGCGTTCACCAGGTCGTGCGGCATCGCCGTCGACATTTCCTGGTAGACCGACATCTTTTCCTTGATCGCGCGCTCCATGCGAACCAGACCGATGCGGAACTGGTTCTCGAGAAGCTCGCCCACCGCGCGGACGCGGCGGTTTCCAAGGTGGTCAATGTCGTCCACCGTTCCGATGTTCTTGCGCAGCTTGAGCAGGTACTTGATCGCCGCGATGAAGTCCGACGGATCAAGCGTCCGCTTCTCGAGCGGCGTTTGCAGGTCCAGCTTGATGTTGAACTTCAGGCGCCCGACCTTGCTGAAATCATACTTGCGGGCGTCGAAGAACATGCCGTTGAAGAGCGCCGTCGCTGTTTCCAGCGTCGGAGGATCTCCGGGACGCAGCTTGCGGTAGATTTCGATCAGCGCTTCCTTCGGCGAACGAATCGTGTCCTTCTCCAGGGTGCGCGCGATGATGATGCCCACGTCGTCGCGCTCCGGGAAACACACATCCACTTCCGTGATGCCGGCTTCAGCGATCGAAGCCCACATCTCCGCCGTCAGCGGCTTGTTTGCTTCCAGCAGAACTTCGCCGGTCTGGCGGTTCACCAGTTCGCTGACCGTCACCGCGCCTTCCAGATCCACCACGCCGACTTCCACCTGCGTAACGCGCGCCTTCTGCAGTTCCTTGTACAGCGGGTCGCTAATCTTCTTGTGCGCTCCGACGATCGCTTCACCCGTCTTCGGGTGCTTGATTTCCTTCGAGAGTTTCCGGTCGATCAGGCCTTCCGACGCGTTCCAGTAGATCTCGTTGTCGCGGAGCGAAATGCGCTCCACCTGGTAGAACGTGCGCAGGATGTCTTCATTCGACTTGATGCCCAGCGCGCGCAGGAAGATCGAGCCCAAAAACTTGCGTTTGCGGTCGATGCGGACGTACAGGATGTTTTTCGTGTCGTACTCGAATTCTACCCACGATCCGCGGTACGGGATGATCTTGCCGAGGAAATAACTGCGATTGTTCGACGTCTCAAAAAACACGCCCGGCGAACGGTGCAACTGGCTGACGATTACGCGCTCGGTGCCGTTGATGATGAACGTACCGTTCTCCGTCATTAGCGGGATGTCGCCGAAGAAAACTTCCTGTTCCTTGATATCGCGAATCGACTTCGCGCCGGTGTCCGGATCCTTGTCGTAAATTGTGAGGCGGATCGTCACCTTCAGCGGCGCCGAATATGTCATGCCGCGTTCCTGGCACTCGTTCACGTCGTACTTCAGTTGCAACGTGACCGGGTCGCCGCACTTGTTGCAGAACGTCGGGGTGTTCTTGTTAAACGTGCCGCACTTCGCGCACAGCACGTCGCCCGTCTTGTACGGGTTGGTGACTACCGACGCGCCGCAATTCCGGCACGTGGCGCGCAAGTGATGCAGGCCGCGCAAATGGCCGCACTTGCACTCCCAGTTGCCGATTGCGTAATCGACGAAGTCCAGCTGCGAGAGTCCGCGGAAGTCCTGAATCGGAAACACCGAGGCGAATACCGACTGCAGGCCC
>Ga0210391_10001585_pt1 | contig 20476 bp, 17 predicted proteins | sample IncBWC12OmetaG_FD_160573 | JGI IMG/M metagenome (GOLD analysis project Ga0210391, IMG submission 160573) | Forest soil microbial communities from Barre Woods Harvard Forest LTER site, Petersham, Massachusetts, United States - Inc-BW-C-12-O ...
AGCCCTGCTGTCCGACGACTTTGTCATCACCATCGAGGACGGCAGCACCTACAGCAAGACCGGCTATATCAGTCACAGCGCCGAGCCATCGGTTCACGTGGAAGTGGCAGAAATGTCAGACCTCAAGGTTCGTATGCACGGGAACACCGCCATAGTGACGGGTGCGTATCACGAAATAGGCGAGTCCAACCGCAAACGCTACGAGTATCACGACCGGTTCACCGATATCTGGATGAAGAACAGCGGCAAGTGGCAGGTCGTGGCTTCGCATTACAGCGTGCCCGTGAAGCAGTGATCGGGGTTCACTCCAGCGACAATACCACCCAATACGCGCCCGTAGGATAAGTCTCGGTGCGTGCGTAGCAGGTGCCCACTGAGAAGCTGCGCAGATTGTGGCCGGCGAGCACGCGTCCGGCATTTGCGGGCAATGTTTCTGGATGCATGCTGGTGTACGTCATCACCGTATAGCGCTGAGCGAGTTGATGAACTGCCGAGGTAGCGAGCTTGTCGGCTTGCGCCATGGAGCAGGCCGCCGCGTCTGCGTTGGGCAGATCGCTGCGCGCGAGATCAGGCTGGTTGGCCTGACGCCGCGCTTGTGTCACCGTCGCCGCAATCCGCTCCTTTACCTCCGATGCCGAATAATTGGGGAGGGCATGGCCGAAATCCTGCACGATGTAGAGCCGGTCTCCGCTGCGGACCACGCCCAATCCGATCACGTTATAAGCCGGGTTGAGCAGGTTGGCACGATGCGGCGGCGATAGCATGAGATGTTGATGTCCCTTTTCGGCGTCGAAGTCGAACGCAACATTCTCGCCTTCCTGATCGAGTTGCGTAGCGGTCGCCGTGGCCAGGCGTTGAGGAAGGGAGGGCTCGCCGTCAAACTGGTGTGAAAGTTGGCGCGCTGCAAACATCGCTTCCGCGTGCGCGCGTGCTGCATGGCAAAGCCCGGCATCGAGCGTCAGGCGCGGTGCGCCGGCCTGTGCTCTCGCCTGATTCGCGAGTTCCAGAAGCTGTTGTTCGGCTGGTGAGTCGTAGTCGCCGAGAGGAATATCGGGAACGGTCGCAGCAGCGGGTTTCAAAGTCGCGCGCTGCGCCGATTGCCCCGCAGGATCATTTCCTCCGGGCGCAGCCATCAATCGAGACAGCGGCACCGAGGCGGCGCCCATCACCAGCAGAAGCGCCATCGCGAATCTTCTATCGATCACCGCTCGATCCCTCCATAGGCTCTTGGCATTGCTCGGCCCACTCATCTCGACCTGGGGGGATCTGACTTCAGGTTCAAAACTTGCCGCTAGTGCTAGGCTAGAGGCTGGAAGCCAACGTGAGAAGTTACTTTCGCCATGGAACTTGTGATTATTGGAGTTATCGGTGTGTTGTTTGGCAGCGTGCTTGCCTGGCTCGTGCTGCGCTCGCGAACCGCTGGACTAACAGAGCGTTTGTCTTTGATGGAAAAGGAATTAGCGGCCGGAAAGGCTGACCTGGAGCGGCTCCAGCAGGCCCGCACGGAGTTGGTCGCAGCGAAAGCCAGGTTAGAGTCGGACTTGGCGTCTGAGCGAAAGTCCAGCGAAGAAAAGATTATATTAGTGACCCGAGCCAGCGAGGATTTGCGCAATGCCTTCAAGGCCCTCGCCTCGGAGGCATTGAGTGCGAACACCTCGTCTTTTCTCCAGACTGCCGAAGAGACCCTTAAACGATTTCAGATTCAGGCTGAGGGCGATCTTGAGAGCCGGCAGAAAGCCGTGGCTGACATGGTTGCTCCGGTGCGCGATTCACTGAATAAAGTGGATGCGCAGATTCAGCAACTTGAAGTGGAACGAGGCAAGGCTTATTCGGCGATGCATACCCAGGTGCAGTCGCTGATTACGACACAGAAGGAACTGCAGTCGGAAACCGGCAATCTGGTGCGTGCCCTGCGGACTCCTAACGTGCGCGGCCGCTGGGGAGAGATTCAGCTGCGCCGCGTGGTTGAGATCGCCGGCATGCTCTCCTATTGCGATTTCACCGAGCAGGAGTCGGTGACCACAGAAACGGGCAGGCTGCGTCCTGATCTGGTCGTTAAGTTGCCAGGAGGCAAGCACGTTGTTGTCGATGCGAAGACGCCACTGCAGGCGTTCCTCGATGCCTTTGAGACTGACAACGAAGACGCGCGCCGGGCGTGTCTGGCCAATCATGCGCGGCAGGTGCGCGACCACATGAATACGCTGAGCGGCAAGAAGTATTGGGAGCAGTTTGAGGCCACACCGGAGTTCGTGGTGATGTTTCTTCCCGGGGAAACATTCTTCAGCGCCGCGCTCGAACAAGATTCCAGCTTAATCGAGCATGGAGTTTTGAACCGCGTGATTCCAGCCTCGCCGACCACACTGATCGCTTTGTTGAAGGCCGTCAATTACGGATGGAATCAGGAAAAACTTGCACGCAACGCGCAGCAGATCAGCGCTCTGGGCAAAGAATTACACGATCGCTTGCGGCTTCTCGCCGGACACATCACCCAGGTGGGCACTGGACTCGACCGAGCGGTCGAGTCTTATAACAAAGCTGTAGGATCGCTCGAGAGCCGGGTGCTGGTTTCAGCGCGCAAGTTCGCCGAGCTAGGCGCGTCGGTGGCCGACGACATTCCCGAACTCGAGCCCATCGAAACCACCGCGCGTGCGCTCTCCTTTGATTGGGACGAAGAAGACGCCGCCCCTGAAACTCCAGAAGACGAACGCAAGGCGGGCTGAGAACCGCCTAATCTCCCTCGCCGGTGAGAGAATCCTTATCCTGCCGGATCCTGCGGCACTGCCGGTGTCCTGCAGCATTCCGGCTGATCCGCTTTCGGACTAAAGATAGCGCCAGCATCGCCGATAACCTCATTGAAGGCGCTGCATCGCAAAGCGGCATCGCTCTCCCCTCGCTCCATCCCTCTTCACGAAAGCAATGCGGTAAGGAGTTATCGGGCCCGTGAAGCGTGGTGTCGCATCTCGTCTCGGCAAAGCAGCAATAGCCGTCCCTCCTGCTGCAGGCTCGCTCGCGGAGAGCGGACAAAATGACGCGCTCCCTCTGTTTCACTCGGCGGCATGCAGCGCAGGGGCGCCAAGCAGTCGTACGAACACCAAATCACATTTGGGGGAGCAGGCGAAGTGAGCAGTCCCGGGACTCAACTCGAAAGCAAGAGCACTGCCGAGCCAAAACCCAAGCTGCAAGTCCTGCTGGTCGAGCACAATCCGCTGGACGCGGCATTGCTTCTCCGCGCGCTGGGGTCGGATGGCTTCGACATCAGTTCAGTGCTGGTGCAAGACGAAGCTGGTTTCACTGAAGCGTTGCGCGCCAATCGCGCCGAGATTGTGCTGGCGGATTACAGCCTTCCGAACTGGAAAGGCATGGAAGCCCTGGACGTGCTGCGCCGCGAAGGTCTGGATATCCCGGTGATTGTGGTTTCAGGCGCGCTGGGCGACGTGAACGCTGTCGAATGCATCAAGCAGGGCGCCACCAACTACGTGCTGAAAGACGGTCTGGCGCGCCTGCCCGAGGTGGTCCGCCGGGCCTTGCGAGAAAAGACCGAGCGCACCTGGCGCCGCCAGGCGGAAGAGGACCTGGCTCGCAAAGTAGACGAACTGGCCCGCTCCAATGCTGACCTGGAGCAGTTTGCCTACGTAGCGTCGCATGACCTGCAGGAACCTCTGCGCATGGTCACGGCTTACACCCAGCTACTGGCCGAACGCTATCACGGCAAGCTCGACGAGAATGCCGACAAATTCATCGCCTATGCCAGCGAAGGCGCGCAGCGCATGCAGGTGCTCATTCACGACTTGCTGGCATTTTCGCGAGTCGGCGGGAAGGAAGCTTGCGAAAGCATCGATTGCAATACGGCGATGAAAGAAGTCCTGCAAGCTCTGGCGGCAGCGATTCAAGAGAGTGGTGCCGTCGTCAGCCATGGGGACCTTCCGGCGGTCTGGGCGGACCGCACCCAGGTGGCGCAGGTCCTTCAGAATCTGATCGGAAACGCCCTCAAGTTCCGCGGGAAAGAGCCGCCGTTGGTTGCGGTGCAGGCGGAAAAAACCGGCGAGCTATGGCAATTCAGCGTCAGCGATAACGGCATCGGAATCGCGCCAGAGTACGCGGAAAGCGTTTTTATTGTTTTTCAGCGCTTGCACGGGCGCAGCGACTATCCCGGAAACGGCATCGGCCTCGCCATCTGCAAGAAGATCGTTGAGCACAATGGCGGGAAGATTTGGGTGGAGTCGAAGGCCGGATCGGGTTCCACATTCAAGTTCACCCTGCCCTGCCACCGTCGTGACGAAGGAAAAGGGGCGCAATCGTGAAACTGGCGCTCGAACTCCTCGTGGTCGACGACAACCCGGGCGACGTGGCTCTGATTACCGAGGCGCTCGCAGGAAGCAAGCATCACCCCCAGATCACCAACGTCCGGGACGGCGCCGAAGCGCTGGCTTTTCTGAACCGCCGGGAAAAGTATGCCAGCGCGATCCGGCCCGACCTGGTCATTCTCGACCTGAATCTGCCCAAACGGGATGGCCTGTCGGTATTGGCCGCCATGAAAGCAGGTCCCGATCTGCGACGGATTCCCGTCGTGATCTTCAGCACCTCCGAGTTGCGCAAGGATATTGTGCGCAGCTACGAGATGGGCGCGAATTGCTACATCCGCAAGCCGGGAAATCTGAATGATTTTTTTTCCGCCGTGAAGTCAATCGAGGAATTCTGGTTCGGCTCCGCGGTGTTGCCATCACAAGGAGACTAATGGATCACCCCATGACGCAAGTATTGCTGATCGAAGACAATCCCGGAGACGCGGACCTGGTCCGGTTGCGCCTGGTCGAAGGCAAATCTCCAGTCACCGTGAGTTGTGTCAACCGGCTCTCTGACGGCCTGGCTGCGCTGACCAGGCAAACTCCAGCAGTCGTGCTCCTGGACCTGAACCTGCCCGACAGTCACGGAGCGGAAACCTTTCGCCGCGTCATGGAGCATGCGCCCAACGTGCCGGTGGTAGTGCTTTCCGGCCAGGACGATGAAGCACTGGCCATCAAAGCGGTGCATCAGGGCGTGCAGGACTACCTGATCAAGGGCAACATTTCCAGCAAGCAGCTAGAGCGCGCCATCCGTTACGCCGTGGAACGGCAAGGGCTGCTGCGCGCCCTCGATATCGCTCAAAAACAGCAACTGGAATTCAAGAACCAGTTCTTGTCGCACGTTTCGCACGAGTTGCGCACGCCCCTGACCTGCATTCACCAATACGTGACTTTGATTTTGGACGGCCTCGCCGGACCCGTGGCTCCTGAACAATCCGACCATCTCAAGACAGTTTTGAGAAGCGTGAATCAGTTGCATGCCATGATCCGCGACCTGCTCGAAGCCACCCGCGCCGAGAGCGGCAAGATGCGCGTCGAACTACGATGCATTTCACTCAAGGAACTGGTTCAACAAGCGGTGACCATGCTGCGGCCCACGGCCGATGGGAAGAAAATCGGACTGGAAATCGGATTGGATCAGAGACTGCCGCTGGTGCATGCCGATCCCAGCCGCGTGCTCGAAGTGCTCATCAATCTAGTGGACAACGCGATCAAGTTCACGCCGCCGGAAGGGTCAGTCGTTGTCAAGGCCTGCATGGTGGAAGCAGACCCGGGCTCCGTCTACATTTCGGTCAGCGATACTGGCCGCGGCATCGGTCCGGAAGCCAAAGCCCTTATCTTTGAGCGGCTCTATCAGGATCCTGATGCGGTCGACAACAGCCGCTCTGGGTTAGGACTCGGATTGTTCATCTGCCGCGAAATCGTGCGCTTGCATCAGGGACGCATCTGGGTTTCGAGCGAACCGGGACAGGGCAGCACCTTCACTTTCACTCTGCCCGTCTACTCCCTGGCCAAACTGCTTGCCCCGGCCATCACGCATGAGGGCCGTTTGCGTCCCGCGTTTGTGCTTGTGCGCGTTGAACTCGCTCCCCTCTCCGGTCTTCCGCGGGGCAACTGGAAGGATACTGGCGCCAGTGCCTGGAAACTCTACGCCACTGCGTGTATCTCGACAAGGACTTGGTTCTGCCGCCCATGGGAACCTCAGCCACGAATGAAACCTTGTTTGTCGTGGCCTCGACCGACTTGCAGGGTTCCGGGGTCATGACCATGCGCATTCGCGAGCAAATGGAGCGCCTGGGCAACCTCAAGGCCAAATGCATTCTGACCGTTAGCGCGCTTCCAATCGAGGTTGCGCCCCACAATCCGGACGCAGACCTGGAGCAGCAGGTTCAAAACGTCGCCGACCGCGTGACCCAGATGATCATGACGAGAATGGAACGAAAACCCTTGAACGCAAAAAAAGGCGCCAAAGCTTCCAATTGATACGCCCACAAAATTGATACACCCACAAAAAGGAGAACTCCAATGCCAAGACCGAAGATTCTGCTGGTTGATGATGATCCCGATCTACTCCGTGCCCTGCGGCTGAGGCTCCGGGCTAACAACTATGAAGTAACCACAGCGTCTGATGGCTACGCCGCGATCGCCGCTGCCCAGAAAGAGCGGCCTGCGCTGATTATTCTCGACCTCGGCCTTCCGGTCGGCGATGGCTTCGTCGTCCTCGACCGCTTGCAGAACAGTGACGCCCTCGCTGGCATCCCCGTCATTGTGCTGAGCGCCCGTGATCCTCAGAACAACGAGGAAAAAGCCCTCAAGGCTGGGGCCGCAGCATTTTTCCAGAAGCCCGCCGACAACGATGAATTGCTGAACGTGATCCGGGTCAGCCTCGGACCTGGGACCGCGCAGCCCACAGCTTGGCCGTCATAGCTTGGCCTCGCAAGACGAGCGGCACTCTAAACCATAAAAAACGGTTGTCATCCTGAGGCCCGCGCCCTTTGCGGGCCGAAGGACCTCCATCTCCACGGCACCCGAAGCCCCACCGGCTGTTCAGAGGGAATCCTCGCCCTAACTATCTCCATCCCATTCAGATACAAGATTCCACACAAACCTCCAGAAAAGCATACGTAGATTCTAGAAACCCATCTATAATCTTGGAAGTTGCTTTAGATAGGGCACTTAGCAGTCCCGCGATGGGAAACGACATGGCAGCGAAGTTGCTCATTGAGGTTCAGCCAGGCATTGAGTTGCCGGGGGGTGCTCTGCGGCCCACCAGCCACCCCACCGGGGGTTCGCCGCCGAAAGCCATGAACCGGGAGAGTCAAGTCCGCTCCGTTGCAGTCCTTCTATTTCTTCTGACCGTCGCTGCGGTCGTTTTCGCTGGCTTCAATCTCAATTCCGAGTGGAAGTTCCTGGTTCCCGACGACGGCGTCTGGTGGGTCGAACAAGGCGGGCACCTCACTGCCGACCGTGTCGATCCCAGCGGGCCTGGGGCAAGAAGCGGTATCAAACCCGGCGACCAGTTGGTTTCCATCAACGGTCAGGATGTCCAGAATATGTCGGGGCTGGAGCGCCAGCTCTACCGCACTGGCATTTGGTCGAAAGCCGCGTATTCCCTCCTCCGGCAATCGGTCCCGCTCGATTCCAGCGTCATTCTGGTTCCCGCCGAGCGGTCGCTCAACAACTGGCTGCGGCTGATTGCGCTTATCTATCTTGGCATCGGACTCTACGTCCTGCTGCGCCGTTGGACTGCTCCCGGTTCCATGCACTTCTACATCTTCTGCCTCGTCTCCTTCGTCGCCTATTCCTTCAAGTACACCGGCAAGCTGAACGAGTTCGACTGGACGATTTATTGGGGTAACATCGCTGCCGGCATATTGCAGCCCGCCCTGTTCCTCCACTTTGTCCTCACCTTCCCGGAAAAACGCGAGGCGGTGCGGAAGTATCCCTGGCTTCTAGCACTGGTCTATGCGCCGGGAGCAGTGCTGCTGGCAGTACACATTGTCGCGACGCAGTGGCTGCAGGCCAGCGAGCGCCTGCGCTGGAACCTCGACCGGATGGAAATGTCCTACGGATCGTTGTTCTTTCTGGCCGCCGCTGTCGTTCTCTGGTACAGCTACCAGCGCGCCAGCACTACGATTCTGCGTCAACAATTGAAGTGGGTTACCCGCGGCACAGTCCTCGCCATTGTTCCTTACACGCTGTTCTATGTCATCCCGTATTTGATGGGTTCGCTGCCCGGCGCGGCCATGAAAGTTTCAGCGTTGTCGCTCGCGCTGCTGCCGCTGACTTTCGGCTATGCCATCTTCCGCTACCGCCTGATGGATGTAGACCTCATCTTCAAGCGCGGCGTGGTCTACACCCTGGCAGCGGCCATCGTTTTGGGATTGTATTTCGGCCTGGTAACGGCCGTTGCTCTGCTCGTGCACAACTGGCGGCCCAACTCCGGTCCTGTAGGTCTGATCCTTGCTGTCGTGGTCACCGCGCTGCTCTTCGATCCGGTTCGCAAGTGGATTCAAGACCGCATCGACCAGTTCTTCTACCGCGCCCGCTATGACTACCGTCGCACCCTGCTCGAGTTCGGTCGCGAGCTGAGTTCGGAAACTAATCTCAACACTCTGCTGTCTTCGCTGATCGACCGCCTATCCCGTACTCTTGCGGTCGATCGCATGGCAATTTTCCTGGCCAGCGAAGAGACCGGACAGTGTGTGCCCGCCAAATCGTTCGGTCTCTCCGTTCCCGGCAATATCGACCTCGCATTCCTGAGCGCGCCTCGTCCGTCGCCGGCCGGACATCTCTTCTTCGAGAACACGCACCAGGTTCCCCGCGAAACGCCCGAAGCCCAGCAAGCCATCGCGCGGCTCGATTTGAACTACTACATTCCTTGCCACGCCCAAGAGAAGACCATTGCCGTGCTCGGCTTGGGCAAGACGATGAAGGGCGACTTCCTCTCCAGCGAAGACATGGAGTTGCTCGAAACCCTCGGCGGCTATCTCGGCATCGCCATTCAGAACGGCCAGCTCTACAGCTCGCTGCAAAAAAAGGTCGCCGAGTACGAGCGCCTGAAAGACTTCAACGAAAACATTGTCGAATCCATCAACGTGGGCGTGATGGCCCTCGACATGAAAGACCGCATCGAGAGCTGGAACGCGCAGATGGAAGTGATGTACGCCGTCCCGCGCTGGCAGACCATGACCCAGCCGCTGCAAGCCATTTTCCCGCCGGAGTTTGTGGAAGAATTCGATCGCATGCGGCAGGACGCGGGCATTCGCAATCTGTACAAGTTCCGCCTGAAGACGCCGGCCGGCGAGGTTCGCACCGTGAATGTAGCCATCGCGCCGCTCGTGACCCGCACTTTCCAGGTCATCGGCCGTCTCGTGATCATGGACGACATCACCGAACGCATCGATCTCGAAACCCAGCTTTCCCAGTCCGATAAGCTTTCCTCCATCGGGCTGCTCGCGGCGGGTGTAGCTCACGAAGTGAACACGCCCCTTGCCGTCATCTCTTCCTACACCCAGATGCTGAGCAAACAACTGCAAGGTGATCCACAAAAGGCCAGCTTGCTGGAGAAAATCACGCGGCAAACCTTCCGTGCCTCTGAGATCGTCAACAATCTGCTGAATTTCTCGCGCACCAGCGGCAGCGAGATCAGCGACGTGGATGTCAACAAAGTGATCGCCGACACGCTCGCTCTGCTGGAACACCAGTTCAAGGTCGCCAAGGTCCAGGTGCAAATTTCGCCAGAGCCCAAGTTGCCCGCCATTCAAGGAAATGCAGGAAGATTGCAGCAGGTGTTCTTGAACCTATTCCTGAACGCCAAAGACGCCATGCCGAGCGGCGGCACCCTGCGCGTGTCGACGCTCAACGGCGAGAGCGTCAGCGTGTCCATCTCCGACACCGGAACCGGCATCGCGCCCGAACATATTCAGCGCATTTACGATCCTTTCTTTACTACTAAGACTGCGCCCCGCGAAGGCCAGTCCCGCGGCACCGGTCTCGGCCTTTCCGTGACCTACGGCATCATCCAGGAACACGCCGGCAAGATTCGTGTAGAAAGCCATCCTGGGGAAGGCACCACCTTCACCCTGGATTTCCCCCTGAGCCGGAAGGCTGTTCCCTCGAAGGCCGAATATGTCTGACACTGCTGTAATCCCGCACACACTATTGAACGGAGCGCCAGGCCTCGCCGGCGCCATACTCATCATCGACGATGAAACTGAGATCCGCGAGTCGTTGCAGACTCTGCTCGAGATGGAAGGCTTCGCCGTTGAAACTGCAGCCACCGGCGAAGCCGGCCTGCAGCGCATCGGCGAACAGCCTTTCGACCTGATCCTGCTCGATCTCGCCCTGCCCGGCCGCGACGGCATGGAGATTCTCGCCGAAATTCATGCCCTCGAATCCCGCCTGCCCGTCATCATGATCACGGCCTACAGCACGGTCGAGAATGCCGTGCGCGCCATGCAGTCCGGCGCCGCCAACTTTATCAAGAAGCCCTGGGACAACGAAAAACTCCTCGCCGACGTGCGCGCCGCCGTCGGGTGGCGTCGCGCCGAAGAAGAAAACATCCAGCTGAAGCGCGCCCTCAAACAGCGCTACAACTTCGAAAACATCGTGGGCAAGAGCGAAGTGATGCTGAAGATCTTCGACCTCGTCGCCCAGGTGGCCAACAGCCGCTCCACTGTGCTCTTGCAAGGCGAAAGCGGTACAGGCAAAGAGGTAATCGCCAAAGCCCTGCACCTGAATTCGCCACGCCACGACCGGCCTTTCGTTCCGGTAAACACTGGCTCCATGCCAACGGATTTGCTTGAGTCCACCCTCTTCGGCCACGTGAAAGGCGCATTCACCAGCGCCATCGCCTCCAAAAAGGGCTTGTTCGAGATGGCCGACCGGGGCACGCTCTTCCTCGACGAAATCGCCACCATGGGTCTCGATACCCAGGCCAAAATTCTCCGCGTCTTGCAGGATCGCCGCTTCATGCACCTCGGTGGAGCCCAGGAAGTTCAAGTGGATGTGCGCATCATCGCCGCCACCAACATCGATCTCCGCCAGTCCGTCCGCGAAGGCCGCTTCCGCGAAGATCTTTTTTACCGGCTTAACGTGATTACCATCGACCTTCCTCCCCTGCGCCAGCGCAAAGAAGATATCCCGCTGCTCGTCGATTTCTTCCTGAAGAGGTACGCAGAGGAAAACGACCGCCCAGCGCGGCACGTCACGCCGGAAGCACTGCGGCCCCTCATGTCCTATTCCTGGCCCGGCAACGTGCGCGAACTGGAAAACGTGATCGAACGTGCCGTGGTGTTGTCTTCCGGCCCCGACATCACCCTCGACCTTCTTCCCGACAATCTGCTCGGTCGCGGATCAGCCTTCACCCTGCAGGATCCTCCCACCGATGCGTCACTGTTTGAAATCGTCGAAGACGTAGAGCGACGCGTCATCACCGACATGCTGGAAAAATGCAACTGGAACCAGACCGAAGCCGCTGAGCACTTCAAAGTCCCACTCTCCACCCTGAATCAGAAAATCCGCCGCCTGAACATCGAAATCAAGAAAAAGACCAGGGGATAAAGAAGGTGGTCAGTGGCCAGCGATTCGGCAACCACTTTCGGCCCCCCGTTTGATCTTTCTGACCACTGGCCACTGACCACTGACCACTGTTCTGTTATAGTTTCGTGAAAGCGCTGCAACTCAACTGCCGCGCTCCGAGCCGCATGGAACTCACCTCGCCCACCGAACTCGTCAAGGAAAGAGTCCAAACGGTTCAGGATTACGTTCTATTCTGCGGCCAGACAGTCGCCAATCTCTTCCGCAAACCGCTGTACTTTTCCGACATGATGCTGCAGGCGGACGCGATCGGCGTGGGATCCCTCCCCATCGTCGTACTCACCGGCTTCTTCACCGGAGCAGTGCTGGCCTTGCAAGCCTCAAACACCCTCGAGCGTTTCGGCTCCATCACTCTGGTCGGACAACTGGTTTCCACTTCCATGGTGCGCGAACTCGGCCCCGTGCTCACCAGCCTGATGGTAGCCGGGCGCAATTCCTCGGGCATGGCCAGCGAGTTGGGCTCGATGGTGGTGACCGAACAAATCGACGCCATGCGCGCTCTGGGCACCGACCCCATGAAGAAGCTGGTCACGCCCCGCATGACTGCCACGATTTTCATGATGTTTTTCCTGACCATCATTTCCGACATCGTGGGCCTTACCGGAGGCTTATTTATCGCCAAGGTCCTGCTCCGTCTCGATGCCCGCCAGTACTGGTACAACGCCTGGCAGTCGCTGGTTTTTCAGGATGTATTCATGGGCTTGATCAAGCCCGTTCTGTTCGGCTTCATCATCGCCACCATAGGCTGCTTCTATGGCATGAATGCGCGCGGCGGAACCCAGGGCGTGGGCCGCGCCACCACGCAAGCCGTGGTCGCCGCTTCCGTCCTGATCCTGGCTGGAGATTTGTTCCTTACACGATTCCTGATGGCCGTACTAACGTTTAACTAGCCTTATGTCCGCCCCGACCTTGCCGCTTGCCCGCACCGCCTCAAGCACCGAAGATGGCTCTACGCCAGCCATCGTATTTGAAGACGTGGCGTTGGCCTTTGGCGAGAACAAAGTTCTCCGCGGAGTTTCCTTCCGCCTGGCGCGAGGCGAGACCAAAGCCCTGTTCGGCGTGGCCGGTTCCGGCAAAAGCCTGATCCTGAAGCTTGTGCTCGGATTGATCCGGCCTGACTCGGGCACCATTCTAGTGCTGGGCCAGGACGTCACCCAGATGCAGGAGAAAGAGCTGTTCGCACTGCGCGACAAGATTGGAATGGTGTTCCAGGAGAGCGCTCTGTTCGATTCTCTCAGCGTGAAAGAAAATGTAGCCTACCGGCTCACCGAAGAGCATGGCATCTACGACGACGAAATCGATCGCAAAGTGCGCGAGGTTTTGCGGTTCGTGGAGCTCGAGCACACCCTCGATCTCGATCCCGCCGAGCTCTCTGGAGGCATGCGGCGCCGTGTGGCCATCGCGCGCGCTCTGATTACGCAGCCGGAACTTCTGCTCTACGATTCGCCCACCGGCGGTCTCGATCCTGTAACCTCAAACACCATCATCGAACTGATCGTGAAGCAGCGCGACGTATACAAGACCAGCGCCCTGTTGGTCACACACCGCCTGCAGGATGCCTTCACCATGGCCACGCACGAGTTCGATAAGCAAACCAACCACATCGTGCCCCTGCCGCCGGGCCAGCATTGCAGGGTTCCGCTATCTTTTCTGATCCTGCGCGACGGCAAAGTGATTTTCGATGGCGATCTGCAACAGCTGGCGCACACCCAGGACGAGTACATCAAAGAATACATCTCGTAGCAGTGCTCAGTGCCCAGTAAAAGCCCTTCGTCGTGCCATTAAGCCGTGCCATCAATAGGCTCGGGAAGGGCACGGCTTCCAGACGTGCCGCCCAGGCGACTCATGATTCTGCCTTTAGCCTCTGAAGTCCCCTCGAGGATTTTACTGGCCCCTGATCACTGACCCCTGGCCACTGCCTTTTTCACTTTCCTGTCATCAGTCTTTCCACCTCGTCGGCCCCCGATGGCAACGCCCCGCTCAATTTGATCAGCTTCCCATCCGGATCGACATAGAAGTCGTCTTCGATGCGCACCCCAAGATTCTCTTCAGGAATGTAAATTCCCGGCTCGATGGTAAAAGCCATGCCCGGACCAAGTGGAACCGTGTAGTCGTTGGCATCATGAACGTTGAGCCCGATATAGTGGCTCAGGCCGTGGATAAAATATTGTCCCAGCGGCTGTCCATGCAGATCCTTGCCGTGAGTGTTGATGTAATCGAAGGCGACTTGATAGAGCGAATCCGCGGAGCCGCGTCTGAGGTTCGACTTGCCAGACTGGAACGCCGCCATGGCCGCCTGTTGCGCTCCGAGAACAATGTCATAGATCTCGCGCTGCCGCGCCGTGAAGTGTCCGTTGATGGGAAGCGTTCGTGTGATGTCGGCCGCATACATTGAGTATTCCCCCGCCGCGTCGATGACCACCACGTCCCCGGACTTCATCACGTTATCGTCGTCCGAATAGTGCAACACGGTCGAATAATAACCCGAGCCCACGATGGGCGCATACGCCACCCGCTCGCAGCCGCGCTTTCCCCACTCGTATTGCATCAGCGCCGAAATTTCGCGCTCGTTTACGTTCGGCTTCACCGCCTTAAATGCGGCAAAGTGCGCCGCCACCGAAGCATCGACTGCCTTCCGGATCAGCGCCGCCTCACCCGCGTCCTTGGTGGTGCGCAGCGACCAGATCATCGGCTTCACATCCTGAAATGTCAGATACGCGTTGAACCGCTTCATGAACTGTAGTGGCTTGTACGAAGCAGAAGTGTCACCGTCCGCATCGACATCGGTATAGAGAACGGGGCGAGCGCCGCTTACATAGCGGCCAACGTCGTTTGGGAGTTGCCCCATGTCTTCGACATGATCGAAACCGGTAATCTTAGGTGCTTCGGGGTTCTCCGCCCCGAGCTTGGGCCCAGTCCATTTCTCCTGCGTGAGATTGCGCGGCGGGAGAAAAAGAATCTCCGTGTAGGGACGTGCCGGCTTATCCCCTTGAGCATCCGCTGCCGACGCGATCAGCAAAGCCCCGCCCGGCTCGACCGATCCCGAGAGGTAGAAAAAATTATCGTCCTGACGAAATCCGTAAAGATCATTAGGACCATCGTTCTCCGTGGCGGCAAACAGGACCACCACCCCTCCCACCTTCCGCGCAAGCGCTTCCCGCCGCGCATGATAGTCGGAGTTGGGCTGGCGATCGAAGGCAAAACTCGATCCAGCCGTGAAAAAGAAAGAGACGGCAAGAAAACTCGCGACCAAAAGATAAGACTGCAGCTTTCGCATCCTGTAATCCATCCTCGGTATGACGTGCGCCTGGATTGTAATCCCAGCGCTCAGGCGAAAGATAGCGCCAGCGTGTTCTTGAGTAGCGCCGGCGTCCCGCCGGCTAGGCAGCCCCCAAGATGCAGACCCTATTTCCCTATACTCCCACGGGAAACGGTTTAGTGTGAGTTTCCGCGCTCAGCTCCACGCCAGTGAACCGTCCCTGCAGCAGCGACATCAATCCCGTGTACCAGTAACCCACCACGAACAACAGCAAAAATGGAACCGTAACATAGTTCTCGTTCTCAACCGCGTAGTACACCGTGAGAGCGAAGTAGGCGCCAATCAGCAATTCAAGCCAGGGCACCCAGCCCAGGCGCTTGCGGTACTTCGTCGCGCCGACTTTGTCTTTCTTCGATTCAACGTGGTATTTGGGCGTGCGCGCAAACGCGCTCTCCTTGCCGATGAGCGCTTCGATCACAGCTTTCGTATTGGTGATGGTCAATCCAATGCCAAGAGCCATAAGGAAAGGCAGATAAAGCAATGCCCGCGGCCAGCTCTTGGGAAAAAGTTCACGCTGCGAAACCAGATAGAAGCTCGAAATGGAAAACGTCGACGCCATGAACAGCGGTAAGTCGATGAACAGCATCTGAAACCATCCCTGATAAAAGCGGATGATCATGGCCGGCAAGATCAGCACCGACAGCACGATCATCAGCGGATAGCTGAGGTTCGCGGTCAGGTGATACCAGGCTTCAATCTTGGTGTGCAGCGGCGCATCGCTGCGCATGACTCGCGGCAGAATTTTCTTCCCAGTCTGGATCAGCCCTTTGGCCCACCGCGCCTGCTGGGTCTTGAATGCAGTCATTTCCACCGGCAACTCCGCCGGGCATTCCACATCCTGCAGATAGATGAACTTCCATCCCTTAAGCTGCGCGCGATAGGAAAGATCGGTGTCTTCCGTAAGCGTGTCATGCTGCCAACCGCCGGCCTCATCAATCGTCGAGCGCCGCCACAATCCGGCCGTGCCGTTGAAGTTGAAAAACACCCCGCTGCGGGCGCGTCCGGAGTGCTCGAGCACGAAATGCCCGTCGAGCAGAATGGCTTCCACCTGCGTCAGAAAAGAATAATTGCGGTTGATGTGCGTCCAGCGCGTCTGCACCATCCCAATCTTGGGATCTGTGAAGTGATGAATCGTGCGCAGCAGAAAATCTTCCGGCGGAGTGAAGTCCGCATCGAAGATCGCAACGAACTCGCCTTTCGCCGTCTTCAGCCCCTTGGCCAGCGCTCCCGCCTTGAAGCCCTCGCGATTCGTGCGGTGATGGTAGCTGATCGGATTGCCCAGCGCCGCATACCGTTCCACCAGGTTGCGCGCCACTTCAACCGTTTCGTCCGTCGAATCGTCGAGCACCTGGATGTCGAGCTTCTCCCGCGGATACTTCAGCTTGCAGATCGACTCCAGCAGCCGCTCAACCACGTACTGCTCATTAAAAATAGGCAGCTGCACGGTAACCCGCGGCAAGTCTTCGAAGCACGCCGCCGGTTCCGTGGTGCGCTTTGCTTTGTGCTTGTAATACAGATAAACCAGAATGTAGCGGTGCATCCCATAACCCGCGAGCAGGATCAGTACGATGAAATAAGGAATCAACAGCGCGCGATCAAACGCGTCGGTGTGGTAAAGCCCCTGAAAAGTCTTGTCCAGCAGATGCTGGCGGAGATAGGGCCCAATGCCCCTGGGGGCAGCCCACACAGCCAGCATCGAAGACGGTATGAGATCAGAACGCAGCAAGAGGTCGAGTGAAAACTTCTATTCTACCGGATTCGTCGCGCCGGCATCCTGCCGGCTATCGAGAGAGCATCTCGCCCTCTCAGGACTAGCGGCGGCCACTTGCAATTCAGGGCCATGCGCTAGCGGATAACGTGGACCTTCACTCCCACCTTTAGCTTCTTCCAAGCCTTCTCCGCGGTGTAGACAGGGAGTTTGAGAGCGATTCCCAGAGCGAGGCATGCACGATCTCCCAGAGACAGCCCAAGACGCTGGGTCTGGGTCACCAGATCGCCAGCAATCCGCGCCTGTCCCTCGTCAAAGGCCAGGACTTCTCGAACCGGGCTGGTGGCATCTTCCCAAGCCTGGTCCGGGGTCCAGCCGCGGCTCACCAACTTCGTTTGCACTTCGGCGAGATTCACAGCGCTGCCAACGGCGCGGGCCAGCAGGGCGGGAGTCAGTTTCTCCGCTCCCGGCTCGCCTCCAATCACCGCCAGAATAGCGGAGGCATCGAGCACGACCCTATTCATGCTTCGCAGCCGCGCGGCGCTCCGCGAGCAACTCATCAACTAGCGAGCCGCCCTTTACGTACTGCCGGGCGCGGCGTTGCGCCCGCCGTATGCGGCGCTGCTGGGTCGTGATCCGCAGCTCATCGTTTTCGAGCCGCAGCACGACTTCGTCCCCAACCTCGATGCCAAGAGCCTTACGAAAAGAAGAAGGGATCACGACACGACCGTTCTCGTTCACACGCGCTCGAGCTTCTTCGGGCATGGCATTCTCCGACTGGAATGACACTATTGTATCATACTGTCACAGATTATCGTTCCTGCCAGAGCGCCGCTACCGCCGCGTCGCCCAGGCGAGCCCATCGGGATCGTGGCCAGCCTCGATGCGCCCAACCACTTCCAGTGAATGCAGATCGATGACCGCCACATAACCATCGGGAGAGCATGCCACGAAAGCGCGCGCCCCATCCGGCTGCATTTGAATTCCCGCCGCGCCATGCCCAACCGCAATTCGTTTGACGGTCTTGCGAGTCACCGTGTCAATGACGGTCACATCCGAGCTGCGCAAAGAAGAACTCAGCGCCAGCTTCCCGTCGGGCGTGAACTTCAACCGGTTCGCGCCCCGCACATCAGCCGCCAGCGTCTCGGTCACTCGCTTGCTCGCAAGATTAATGATCGAAACGGTTCCGTCCCCAGCATTCGCAACCCAAATTTCTTTGTCGTCCGCGGAAACGTCAAATCCCTCAGAGCCATCGCCAACACGGACGACCGTCTCATTCCAATCGCCGCCCGGAGCGCCCAGCGCCGAGCCTTGCCCCGGAGATCCTCCCACAGCCTTCTCGATAATGCTCACCGTTCCTGAACTCACGTTCGTCGTAACAATCGTCTTCAGATCCGGCGAGACATAGATCATGTGCGTCCGGTTCTGCCCGGTGCCCAGAATCCAATCAACATTCTTGGTCGCGGGATCATAGCTGCCAATCGCCTTCGCGCCTTCCGCCGTGAACCACGCCTTTCCCCCGACGAAAGTCAGTCCATGCGGACCCCGCAATGCCCCAAGGTCGACCGACGGCAACGCCTTTTGCGCCACCAGATCCACAAGCGCGAGCGTGCTGTAAGCCCCGGATCCATAGTTCGACGCATAGGCAACCTTGCCATCGCTGGACGCGATCACTTCATGCGGATCTTTGCCGACCGGTACGCGCGCGATCACCTGCAGGCTCGAGGGATCGACAATTAAGAGCACGCCGTCTTGCTTCGCCAGTATCAGCAATGCATTCGCAGGCGTCTCCGCAGCCCGCGCGAAGCTGGCAGCAAGCATTCCGGTGAGCAGAACCAGGAAGGTCAGTAGCAGTTTCATAATTCCAAAGGATACGCCATCGCACCCAGTGCGAGCACGAAGCCCGGCGCTACTCGTGGTCGTCAGTGGCGGGAATCGTCCTGAGTTGCAGGCTCGCGTGATCACCTTCGCTCACATGCAGCGCCTTGCCCTGTCCTTCGCAGCTCTTGAGGAACTCGGGATTATAGTAAGCGTCACCGTCGACACTCTCCCACGCAAAGACCGTGTAATCGCCGGGAGGCAAGCCGCGCAGCGTAAAGCGTCCGCTCTGATCGGTGGAAGCTTTGCGATAACGATCAGGATGTGCGCGCAAGCGCGCTTCAGGCACAGCAACCACTACCGCGCCGGCGACGGGTTCGTCTTTCTGATTAGTAGTGATACCCTCGACCCGGGCTCCGGCAGCGCTCGCCAGCACATCCACCGTGGCAGTGCCGCCGCTCACGCTGAATCCAGAGTCCGCCGCGTCGCGCCCGCCCGCCGCCACCGACTTCAGAAACCAGTCCGGCATCTCGCTGGCATCAGAGAGCTGAACGTAATAGCGCCCCGCGGAAACATTCTTCCACTCAAAGCTACCATCGGCATTCACGTGCGCCAGCGTCGGAGAGCCTTCCCCAATCGTGACGCCGCCAAGCGCATCGTCATCGCCGTCGGCCGAGCGCAGCTGAAGAAACATCTGCGCGGGATCAGGTCTCGAAACATTGCCCGCTTCCATGCGCAAGCGCCCGCGAATCGAGCCCCCGGCCTGCGGCGCAAGCTGCAGCCCGTCGACATTTGCCGAAGTAATCTGCAGCGATTGCCGCGCCAGCATCGGCACCGAGGCGTTATCGACGGTCGCAAAAATCGTGTACACTCCAGGAGAAACGTCGCGAATCTCGAAGCTGCCATCCTTATGCATCTCCGCGCCATTCAGCACCAGACTGAAATCTTTCGATTGCAGCATGATCGCAGCCGTAGTCCCCGGCGGCAGATTCACCACCGAGCCTCGGATGATCAAAGTGGGGCTCGGAGTCAGCGAGAAATTCGCCGGAAAGTCGTCCCCGGCACGCAACTGCACCGGCTCGGCCTGCCCGCGATCTCGCGTGCCCGGATAATAAGTAGTCTGGTAAGCCGCCGGCGCAGGTTTCTCTGAACTCGCAGCTCCGGCGCCATTGCCATTGTGAAGTGCAGCCGCATTTCCAGTAGTCTCGATCAGACTTCGAAAGTCCGGCGGCGGCGTCACCGAAATAAAATAGTTGCCCGCGGCCAGGGCCGCGATGCGGTAATCGCCCAAATCGTTAGTGCGCTCCGCGCCAACCTGCTCCCAGTGACTGCGTCCCGCCACAAAAGTCTGGCGCAGGATGGCGACTTGCGCCTCAGCCATCGGATCGCCATCTTCATCCATCACGCGCCCTTCCACCACCGCCGCGGCCTGCAGGCGAATCCCTAAATCTTTCAGCTCCTGCCCCGCAGCCAGCGTAAGCACGCGACCTTCACTGCGCCGCTGGTGCTTGTCAACTTCCTGGAACCCGCTGTGTTCCACAAACAAGTGATAGCGTCCCGGCACAATGTTCTCAATGCGAAACGCGCCATCCACCCCGGTGAGCGCGGTATAGTTCCCGCCATCGCTCTGGCTCTCAGCAATCAGTTCGATCAGCGCCTTCTTCACGGGCTCGCTGGCGGGATCTTTGGTGACAGTGCCGGAGACGACGGCTCGTGCTGGCGTGGAAGATTGCGCGGCGGATGGAATCGGGCTCTGCAGGGAAAGCGCGGCGGCTGCGACGACGAGCCACAACAGACCTGCGGGAAGAACCTTCATCTCGTCTAGTGCGGGGGCGGTCGGGAGTGCGTCGAGTCGTCGTCGTGAGGATCGGATCACATGCGCTTCGACCTAGTCATTCTAACCTGAGGTGGGTGGTTGATCCAGATCAAAAAAATTGCAGATTCAAGCTGGTAAAATATCTGGAATCAACAACTTACGCTCTCATGGTCTGGCTAAATTATTGACAGTAAAAGACTTACTTGCAAAATATTCCATGCAAAGGACTTAGGGGTTGCCGCCTCGGCTAAGTGCCTTGGAATCAGGTAGCGAGATCGTAAAATCTTGTATTCACGGGACTTATCTCGTTGTTATTCGATTGTCAAAGATCGGCTGGACTGGCCGGCTTCGTGGTCTCCCGGCTTGATCAT
>Ga0210391_10001586_pt1 | contig 20467 bp, 21 predicted proteins | sample IncBWC12OmetaG_FD_160573 | JGI IMG/M metagenome (GOLD analysis project Ga0210391, IMG submission 160573) | Forest soil microbial communities from Barre Woods Harvard Forest LTER site, Petersham, Massachusetts, United States - Inc-BW-C-12-O ...
TCCTAAACTTTAATTGCCTCAGGGGCTAAAGCCCCGTCAAAAACCCGATCTTAACGGCGCGGCTAAAGCCGCGCCCTGATACGAACCTTGTGCCAAACTCTTGATGCTTAGTGGCTCGCTTCTCCTGCCCACTTTACATCTTTCAGATTGATGCCTTCTTTTGCCATTTCGTAGAGCGGAGAAAGTTCGCGCAGGCGCTCGACGGTTTCGATGACGCGGTCGGCAACGTAGTCGACTTCGGCTTCAGTGTTGAAGCGGCCGATGCCGAAACGGATCGAGCTGTGCGCCAGGTCGTCGCCGGTGCCGAGAGCTTTCAGAACATACGACGGCTCGAGCGTGGCCGAGGTGCAGGCCGAACCGCTCGATACGGCGATGTCGTTGATGCCCATCAGGAGCGATTCGCCTTCGACGTAGGCGAAGCTAATGTTCAGGTTGCCGGGCAGGCGATGTTCCCACGAGCCGTTGATGTAGGTCTCGTCGAGACGCGTCATAATACGATCACGCAGGCGATTGCGCAGGCCGGCCAGACGGCAGGATTCCTTCGGCATTTCTTCCTGAGCAATCGCACAAGCCGCACCGAGGCCGACGATTCCGGGGACATTCAAAGTTCCGGAGCGCATGCCGCGCTCGTGGCCGCCGCCATCGATGAGGGCGGAAAGCTGCACGCGCGGATTCTTGCGGCGCACGTACAACGCGCCGACGCCCTTGGGGCCATACATTTTGTGGGCAGAGATCGACATGACGTCGATGTTCTGCTTGATCACGTCCACTGGAACTTTACCGATCGCCTGAGTCGCATCGGTATGAAAGATCACGCCACGCTCGTGACAGAGCTTGCCAATCTCCGCAACAGGCTGCAAAACGCCGATTTCGTTGTTCGCATACATGATCGACACCAGAATGGTCTTGTCGTCCATGGCGCGCTTCAGATCGTCGAGGTCAATGAGCCCATCTTTCTGGACGGGCATGTAGGTGACGCGGTAGCCATATTTTTCCAGGCGCTTGCAGGTATCGAGCACGGCCTTGTGCTCGGTGACCGCGGTGATGATCTGGTTGCCCTTCTCGCGGTACATTTCGGCCACGCCTTTGATGGCGAGGTTGTCACTCTCGGTGGCGCCGGAGGTGAAAATGATTTCTTTGGTGGTCGCGCCGACCAACTTGGCGATGCGCTCGCGCGCCGTTTCCACGCCTTCTTCGGCAGCCCATCCGAAGGAGTGATTGCGGCTGGCGGAGTTGCCGAACTTCTCCACGAAGTAGGGCAGCATTTCTTCCAGCACCCGCGGATCCATCTGGGTGGTGGCGTGGTTGTCCATGTAAATGGGGAGCTTCACACCCTTGGCGTCGGGGTGGTGGGCCTGCGTGAGTGCCTGGGGGATCTTAACGTCCGTGCTCATTGATTGCTTCTCCTACTCGTTAATCTTTTTGATGACTCTCTTGTCTTTTTCGCTTCAACCTACGCTTCAGCCGATCGTCACTAGTTCTGCCGCCTTCGGAGCCTCGCTACGAGCTTCTTCGGGCTCTTCGCGCATGTGCGAAATCTTGATGCGCTTCAGTACCGCTTCAATGCTCTCGTTCACCTTGCGCAGCGGTTCGCGAATATTGCAGCGATCGCTTTGGTCGCACTCTCCCCGCACTGTGATGCAGGAGGTGATGAACAGGGGGCCGTCGATCGCCTGAATCACTTCGAAAGCGGAAATCGTGTGGGCGGCGCGGGCCAGCGTGTACCCACCGTTGGTGCCGTGCTGCGACTGCAACAGTCCGGCCTTCACTAGGCGCTGCAGAATCTTCGCCAGAGCCTCGGGCGGAATGCCGTAGGCATCGGCCACATCCTTCGCGCTGCGCGAGCCCTCGGCGGAGTGCTCGGCGAGATGCTTCATCGCCATCAGCGCGTAGTCGGCCTTCTTAGTGAGCTTCAGCAACCGGTTTCCCTGTGCAAAATTCTTGCGAGCGGGGCGGGGTCGAAATCCGACCTTTTCTGTCGCAATTCGATTCTACGACACGGAGTTGTCTGCTGGCAAGCTTACGCAGGCAGAGGTTCGTAAAGTGTTCCTAACGGTAAGTATCAATGGGTGAACGGCTTATGTTTATGCGACGATTTCAGTCGGATTTCGAAAGCCAGACGATGCAGGTCTGGCTCCTGAGTGGTATCACCGCTCGGGTTGCAGAATTGCAACCGAGAAACACGGAGGGCTTGACAACGCGGAAAGCGGGTCTAAAATACCGGGAATTCCGGCAAAAACAAGCCTCCGCATTTTCTATCTTCTGAGGAACCTTCCGGATTTATGACCCCAAAGTCGCCCGCTCCTCCTCCAGCCCCTGAAGCGAAGCCGCCCTGCAAGCATCCGCGCGTGCAGATCGTTGGCCGGGACGAGGAATCGGAGTTCGTCGAGTGCAAGGAATGCGGCGAGATCTTCGAGTCCAGTGAATTCAAAGACATGAACATTGAAGAGCGCACGCAGGAGAGCGAGATCTGAACGGGTTCTCGTTTTTAGCGGTTTTGGCTTTCGTCAGGGCGGGCGCAGTGACGAAGGTAATCACGGCGCTTGGATTCAGCTTGTTCCGTCTGAAAACGGCCTGCTACTGTCGGAGCCGGGGGCGTGTGCAAACGCGGGCCTCCGACTATTATGCCCATGGTCGCCCTAGTCGTCGACGATTCCATGCTGATCCGCTATACCGTATGCCGCTTTCTGGAGCAGCGCGGTTTTGCGGTAGAGTCTGCGACCAACGGGCTGGAAGCCCTGGAAGTACTGGCTCGGGTGCGGCCTGCGGTGATCGTTACCGACATGCAGATGCCAAAAATGTCGGGGAGTGAATTGATCACGGCGGTGAAGAGCAAACCGGAGACGGCGGAGATTCCGATTATTATTCTGGCGAACCGGGCAAGCTGCTCCGATAAATCTGAGACGCGGGCGAGTTTTCACATCTACAAAGACATTGACACCGAGGCTCAACTCGCCAGGACGCTGGATGAATTGTTCGGGCAATCGAGCCAGGGGCAGGCGGCCGGGAAGTAGGGGAGTTCACGGTGTCGGTTGCGCGGATTTTCTCAGCGTAACTGAAGGCCGGCCTCAGCGGAAAAATCCATCGCAGCGAAATCTTTCAATAGAAATTTAGGATAGGCCGCCGCGGCGATCATGGCCGCGTTGTCGGTGGAGAGCGGGCGCGATGGAAAGTAGACCGGCAAGCCCTGCTTCGCTCCCTCGCGTTCAAAAGTTTGGCGCAATTCGCTGTTGGCGGCAACGCCTCCGGTGACGAAGAGCGTGGCTACGTCGTAGGCGCGGGCTGCTGCCAAAGTTTTTCCCACCAAATCTTCGACGAGGGAGCGCTGGAACGATGCCACCAGGTCGAGCGTGAGTTGGTCGCAGTGGGCGAGGTAATCTTCGAGTTTCGGCTTGGCGATGCTGAGTAACGCTCGGCGGCGTGCTTCGATGGCGGAGCGCATATCGTGAGTCTCAACGTAGCGCAGGATGGCCGTTTTGATGCCGCTGTAGGAAAAGTCGAAGCGGGGGCGGTTGGCTTCAGGATTGTCTTGTGCGACGGCTTTGCCATCGTTTCGGCCACGGCGGTCGCGATGCTTGATTTGGGCGGGAGGAAACTTTATGGCTTTCGCGTCGCCGTGCGGGGCGAGGCGATCGATGACCGGGCCTCCGGGATATCCGAGGCCGAGGAGCTTGGCAACTTTGTCGAAGGCTTCTCCGGCGGCGTCGTCGCGGGTGTGGCCGATGTTCTCGTAGGTCCAGGAGGAATCCTGTCGTGCGGCGAGGTAGAGATGAGTGTGTCCGCCAGAGACGACCAGGGCGAGGACGGGAAACTGCAGTTCGTGATTAACTTTTTGAGGTTGCTGATTCTGTGATAGATCGTTCTGTGATAAATCCAGCAGCACGGCGTGGATGTGACCCTCGATGTGGTTCACGGCGATGAGCGGCTTGTCGAGGGCGAAGGCCAGCGCTTTGGCGTAGCTGATGCCGACGAGCAATGCTCCGGTGAGGCCGGGGCCTTGCGTGACCGCGATGGCATCGACCGAATCGTAAGTGTGATGGGCTTCGGCCAGCGCCTGGCGTACGACGGGAACGATGGCGCGAAGGTGCTCGCGCGAGGCCAGCTCCGGCACGACTCCGCCGTAGGGTTGGTGAGTCGCGAACTGCGAAGCGACGACATTGGAGATCACCTGCTCGCCCGAGCGCACCACGGCCGCTGCGGTCTCGTCGCAGGAACTCTCGATGCCGAGGATGATGGCGCCGGGCATGTTCCTATATTATTCGAAGTCTCATGGCGGACTTGCTGCAACATGTGCGGGAGTCGGGATTTCCTTATCCGGAGCGGTTGATTCTTTTGTTTGTCGGTGGCTCGGAGTTGCATGGAGCGAAGGTTCACGGCACTGACGATGTCGACATTTATGGCATCTACATCGAGCCGCCGGAGATGGTTCTTGGGCTGGAGTCGATGCCGCATTTCGTGTGGTCCACGGCCGGAAATGACCGGCGGAACGGGCCGAGCGACGTCGACGTTACGCTGTACTCGCTGAAGAAATGGGCGGGGCTGGCTTGTAAGGGGAATCCGACGGCGTTGCATTTCCTGTTTGCAGAGAATGCTGTCGCCAACAACGTGTGGGTCGACATTTTGCGGAACCGGCACGCCTTCCTTGCCCGAACCTTTGTGAAGCCGTTTCTGGGATTCGCCGACGACCAACTCAAGCGCATGACTGGGAGTAAGGGGCGAGGCAAGAAGGGGCAACGGCCCGAGATCGAAGAGAAGTTCGGCTACGACGTAAAGGCGGCCATGCACACGCTCCGGCTGCTGTATGAGTGCAAAGAGTTGCTGTCGGATGGAAAGATTACGCTGCCTCGTCCTGAACGGGAATTTCTGGTGCGGGTGCGCACGGGCAAGTATCCGATGGTAAACGTGGTTGCGATGGCGGAGAAGCTTTTTGCGGAATGTGAGGAAGCGGCCAGATCGTCTTCGCTGCCGGAGCGAGTGGACCGGGGCGCCATCTCGCGAATCCTCACGGATTCCTATCGCAGAGCGTGGGATCCGGCTTAGAGAGCGTCAAAATTTGTCAGCAGTACTATGGAATCGGATTGGTCAGGGCTGACCGCCGTGTCGAGAAATTTCTCCACATCGATCGTGCAAACGCTGCGCCAGCGCGGCTTTCAGGCTTATCTGGTGGGGGGATGCGTGCGCGATCTTCTTCTCGGGCGCGAGCCGAAGGATTATGACGTGGCGACGAGTGCTACGCCCGAGCAGGTCATGGAGATTTTTCCTGAAACTTATGCTGTGGGGGCGCAGTTCGGGGTGGTACTCGTGCCGGAGAGTGCCGTTGCGGTCAATGCCTCTACGGAAAGTGCTGCGAAGTCTCGCGCGGTTGAAGTGGCTACGTTTCGAAGCGATCTCGGATATTCAGACGGGCGCCATCCGGATGAGGTGCGTTTCAGTTCCGATCCGCGGGAGGATGTGGCGCGGCGCGATTTCACCATCAACGGGATGCTGCTCGATCCCATAAGTGGGGACGTGCTGGATTTTGTGGGCGGGCGCAAGGATCTGGAAGCGGGAATTGTTCGGACGATCGGCGATCCGGAACGGCGCTTTGCGGAAGACAAGTTGCGGATGCTGCGCGCGGTGCGTTTTGCCGCGCGATTCGGATACGCGATCGAGCCGGCAACATTTGCGGCGATGCAGAAACTGGACGAGCAGATTGAGGTTGTATCGCGGGAGCGGGTGCGGGACGAACTGACGCGCATGTTGACGGAGGGGCAGGCGCGGCGGGCATTTCTACTGCTGGATGAGAGTGGATTGCTTAGGCATGTTTTGCCGGAGATTTCGGCGATGAAAGGAGTGGAGCAGCCGGCGGAGTTCCATCCTGAGGGTGACGTACTTGTGCACACTCTGCTGCTGCTGGAGAACCTGCCGTGGCCTTGTCCGCTGACGCTGGCGTGGGGAGCGTTGCTGCACGATGTGGGCAAGCCTCCGACGTTTCGCGTGGCACCCGACCGCATCCGGTTTGATGGGCACGTCGAAGTGGGAGTCAAGATGGCCGAAGAAATTTGCCGGGGGCTGCGATTTTCGAACGACGAGACTGAGCAAATTCTGGCGCTGGTTGACAATCACATGCGCTTTGGGCATGCGACGCGCATGAAGGAATCGACGCTGAAGAAATTTCTGCGCATGCCGGGGTTCGATGAGCATCTGGCCTTGCACAGGGCAGACTCCCTGGCCAGCCATCGCAATCTCAGTACGTACGAATTTATCCAGCAGAAGCGGTCGGAGATTCCTGTGGAGAAGATGCGGCCTGCGCCGTTGGTTACGGGCGAGGATCTGATTGCTCAGGGGCATGTGCCAGGGCCAAAGTTTCGCGAGATCCTCGGCGCGGTGGAAGATGCGCAGCTTGAAGGACGGTTGACGGCGCGGGAGGCGGCGCTCGAATTCGTGCGCCGCGAATTTCCTGCCTGAGATCGTCAAGTACGGCCCGACCCAATGCTAAAATCGACACTTCTTTGATTTGAGGCGAGGGTCTGGACTTGGAACAAGCGGGCGCGGGGCTGGAAAAAATCGTGGCGCAGTCTTTGCGGCTGGCGCCAAGGGCTGAGGCGCCGCTGATGGCTTGGCCGGTGGTGTGCGGGTCGGCGGTGGCCGAGCGCACGCGTGCTCTGAGTTTCGACGACGGAGTGTTGCGCGTGGAAGTGGCTGGGTTGGGATGGAAAGCCGAACTGCAGGCGCTGGCGCCGCGATATCTGGCGACGATCAACCGGTATACCGCCGTGGCTGTTCGCAGAATCGAGTTCGTAGTCGGGCGCACCGACGGCGACGAAAGTCGTCGCTGAAGTCGAATTTCCTTTCGATTTCCTCATCATGAAAGTTACCGAAAAAGATGTAGCGTACGTCGCGGAGTTGGCTCACCTGGAACTGACCGAGGAAGAGCGCGCGGGAATGTTGCGCGACCTGAATTCCATTCTCGAATACGTTGACCGGCTGAGTGAGCTCGACGCGTCGAAGGTGTCGCCCATGGCGCAGGTTTCCGATCGTTATGGCGTGGATGATGCAAAGCAGGGGAGCCAGCGATTCCCTTATGCGAGCCGCGAGGACATGGTCGAAGGACTGCGCAAGTCGTTGCCGCACGAAGTTGCGCTCGAAAACGCGCCCGACGCCGATGAAGATTTCTTCCGCGTGCCGAAAGTGATTGAACGATAAGGCCTGCGCCCGATCCGACTAAATTCATGGACTTGAAGTCACTTACGATTGACGCGGCCCGTTCCGCGGTGCAAGAGCGCACGACGACGGCGCTCGCGCTTACGGAAGCTCACTACGCGCAGATCCAGAAAGAAGATGGGCAGATTGGCGCGTTTCTGACGCTGTCGAAAGAGCGGGCTTTGGAGCAGGCGGACCGAATGGACCGCATGGCGGCGGAGGGCAAGAAGCTGCCGGCGCTGGGCGGCGTGCCGGTGGGAATTAAAGACGTGATGAGCACGCGCGGGCTGCGGACGACGGCCGGGTCGAAGATTCTGGAGAATTACATACCGCCGTACGACTGCACGGCTGTGGCGCGCGTGGAGGCGGCGGGCGCGGTGGTGCTGGGAAAGACGAACTGCGACGAGTTTGCGATGGGATCGTCGAATGAAAATTCGGCTTATCATCCGGTGCGGAATCCGCGCGATCTGAACCGCGTGCCGGGAGGGTCTTCGGGAGGATCGGCGGCGGCGGTAGCGGCTGACATGGCGGTGGTTGCTTTGGGGTCGGATACGGGCGGGTCGATCCGGCAGCCGGCTTCGTTTTGCGGCGTGGTGGGATTGATGCCGACTTACGGGCGCGTGTCGCGCTACGGGCTGATCGCGTTTGCGTCGTCGCTCGACCACATTGGGCCGCTGGCAAAAACGGTGAAGGACGCAGCCATTGTGCTGCGCACGATTGCCGGACGGGATCCCATGGATTCGACGTCGGCTGAGGTGCCGGTGCCTGACTATGTTACTGAACTCGACAAGCCGGTGCGCGGAATGAAACTCGGCGTGGCCAAGGAATATTTCGGCGAGGGTCTGGACGACGAAGTGCGGCAGGCCGTGGAAGTGGCGATCGACAAGCTGAAGGGATTGGGGTGCGAGATTGTTCCTGTGTCGCTGCCGCATACGTCATACGCGATCCCGACGTATTACCTGATTGCGACGGCGGAGGCTTCGGCAAATCTGGCACGCTTCGACGGCGTGCGCTATGGTCATCGGGCTCGCGGTGTGAAGACGCTGCAGGAGATGTACCGGCGCAGCCGCGATGAAGGTTTTGGCGCGGAAGTGAAGCGGCGCATCATGCTGGGCACTTATGCGCTGAGCGCGGGTTATTACGATGCGTATTACTTGAAGGCGCAGAAAGTGCGGACGTTGCTGACGCGCGATTTCGATGAGGCATTTCGCAAGGTCGATGCGATTGTGACGCCGACCAGTCCGACTGCGGCGTTTCGGCTGGGCGAGAAATCGAACGATCCGCTGGCCATGTATTTGGCCGATATTTATACCGTGACTGCGGATCTGGCGGGGATTCCGGGGATTTCTGTGCCGTGCGGAGAGACGCGAGAGAAGCTGCCGATCGGGCTGCAGATTTTGGGCAGACATTTTGACGAGGCGACGATTCTGCGCGTGGCGCACGCGTACGAACAAGCGGCCTAGTCTAAAGAGGTAGGTAGTAACACTCCCCAGCGCACGAGCGGCATAGAACTTTTCCCTCACGGCGAACCTCTCGGCGGAAGTTGATGCCTTCGCCACACTGCTCGCAGACTACGCGGTCACCTTTGTATCCGGGGAATTCTTCCGGGGCTAATTCGACTTTCACCCACTGGGTGGTGAAGAGATCGTCGTCGGAGATTTCGCGGTAGGCCAGCATCTGCTGCTGGTTCTTGTCGGGGATTTCGGGGTGCATCTGGCGAGCGAGAGCCTTCGATGATTCCTTGGCCGCGATGCGGATCGCCTTGCCGCTGTTCACGTCGATGAATGTGGCTGCGACTTTGCCCCAGTCGCGGAACTTCAGGGCGCGCTTACCGAGGCGGCATCCGGTGACGACGGCGACGGCGTCGGTGGCGCAGCGGTCGATTTCGACGAAGGTGACGAGGCGCTTGCGATCTTTTCCGCGGGGATCGTCGATGCCAAGTTTCTCGAGGCCCAGCATGGCGAGGCGGACTCCGAGGACCTGGCCGGCGCAGAGGTGTCCGTGGGCCTGTTCTGCGTCGCGAAGATATTCGTCGAGGGAGTGCATGCGAGAGCTGTCAGCTATCGGCTGTCAGCCTTCAGCTTAACATTCCGTGCGTAACAGGTAACTGCCGGTGGTTCAAAGCTACTTTCTGCGCCAGCGGATGCCGTCTTTGGTGATTTCGACGAGGATGCCGGCTTCGGATAGTTCGGCGCGAATTGCGTCGGAGGCCTTGAAGTCGCGGCCGACGCGGGCGGTTTTTATTTCTTCAATCTTCTTTTCAATGTCGACGTCTGAAAGTTGTGCTGACTGAATTGCGGCGCGTAGTTCCTCGCTAACGTCCTTCTCGCGGCCTTCTGACACGGCCCAGTCGAAGACCCGTTTCATCTTCGGACCATCATCGTCATCGAGCACGGCGAAGATTTCGTCGAACCTGGTTAATGCCGCTAGCAAAGACGGGATGTCATCTCTCTTGACTCCACCGGCGTCGAGCGAGGCGTTAGCCTGGCGGACCATTTCGAAGATTGCGGCTTGGGCCTGCGCGGTGTTGAGGTCGTCGTCTAGCGCGGATTTCATGCGGTCGATGGTTTGGGCTGCGAGCGCCTGCATCTCGGGGCTCGATCCAGGCGCGAAATTGCCCGTGGTCAGGCGCGAGCGAAAATTCCGGAGGCGCTCGACGGAGACCGCGGCCTGCTTCAATCCGTCGAAAGTAAAGTTCAACTGATTGCGGTAGGGCACGGAGGTGAGCAGGTAGCGGATGGACGAGGGCTTGTGGCCTTGCAGAACTAGATCGCGGAGAGTGAAGAAATTTCCCAGGCTCTTCGACATCTTCTCGCCTTCGACGAGCAGAAAGCGCGCGTGAAACCAGAAGTTCGCGAAGGGCTTGCCGGTGAGGGATTCGGATTGCGCGATTTCGTTTTCGTGGTGCGGGAAAATCAGATCTTCTCCGCCGGCGTGCAGGTCGAACGTTTCTCCCAGTTCTTCCATCGACATGACCGAGCACTCGAGGTGCCAGCCGGGACGGCCCGGACCGATGGCGGTGTCCCACGAGGCTTCGCCGGGCTTGGGGGCCTTCCAGAGAGCGAAATCGCGGGCGCTGTCTTTGTCGTATTCGTCGACGTCGACGCGGGCGCCGTCGAGCATGCCACTGAAATCTTTCTTGGAGAGCTTGCCATACTGCGGGAACTTGGCGATGTGGAAGTAGTAGGAGCCGTCGTCGGTGCGGTAGGCGATTCCTTTCTCGACCAGCGCGGCGACGAAGGCGGCCATTTCTGGAATGTGCTCGGTGGCGCGGACGAGAGTTGGCTCTTCAATCGCGATCATGGCTGCGTCTTCGAGGAAGGCTTTCTCATATTTTGCGGTGTATTGCTGGACGCTGACGCCGTCGCGGGCGGCGTTGCGGATGATTTTGTCGTCGACGTCGGTGATGTTCATGACGTGGCGGACGGCGTATCCGCTCTGGCGGAAGACGCGGCGCAGAAGATCGACGGCGATGAATGTGCGGAAGTTGCCGATGTGTCCATAGTCGTAGACGGTGGGGCCACAGGCGTACATGCGGACTTCGTGATCGCGAAGGGGATGGAACTCCTCGATCCGCGAAGACATGGTATTAAAAAGGCGAAGTGCCATAGTGAGATCGAGCACAGAGAAACAAACTAAAGATTCTAGGGTTGGAGTGAGAGTGGGTCAAATCTGGCCTAGAGAGCCGTGTCGCGAGCTGGCGGCAAGAGATGCGTGTGCTCGCGTAAGCGTTGCTGCACGAGAATAACGTAATGCAACGCCGAGATGATGGTGAAGATGAACGTAGCGCGAAGAAAGACCGTGCGGGCGATCCAGACCCAGCGTTGTGGACGAATCTCCAGCAGGAGAACGAAAAAAACTGCGGCGATCTGAGAGAAGGTGTTGGCTTTGCCAAAAATGCTGGGGCGAAAGTTTCGCAGGCCGGCGATTGCAAATAGGACTGCGCTGGCGGCGAGGATGGAAATGTCGCGGCTGAAGACCAGCACCGTGAATTTCCACGGAATTTTGTGCAGGATCGAAAGTACGAGAAACATGGTGCTGAGCAGGAGCTTGTCGGCAATTGGGTCGAGATACTGGCCGAGCAGGGTTTGCTGATGGAGCTTGCGGGCGAGGAGACCGTCGAGGCCGTCGCTGAATCCGGCGATCACGAATACGACGAGCGCCCAGAGATAGCGGCCCTCCACCAGATGAATGACGATGAAGGGAACGAAAACCATCCGCAGCAGGGTGAGTTGGTTGGGAGCGGTGAAGATTTGGGAAAGCTTCACGTACGCTCCTCGGGGGCATGCGGTCCGGAATGGGGAGCCCTGTTGTTGGCCGTTTCCTGTTGAGCTTCTTGCGGAAACACGCGGGGCGCCAGCGCGATCGATGGTTCAAGGCCGGTCTTGGCGAAGAAGCGATGGGAGAGTGAAGGCAGGCTGCCATCGGGCAGGTCGAGTTCGACGCGCTCGATGCGGTGCATGGGAAAAAATACGACAGCTGGAGTGAAGGGCTCGCCGTCACGGACCATGACCGTGAGATCCTCGAACGACGCGAGTTCGGCACCACTCAGGCTCAGGCCGTTGGGCGAAAGGGCAAGGATCATTCCCCAGAACTTTTCGCGAGGATTGGATAGGGTCGCGATGACGAGGGCGCCACGTTGGAATGGTTCGCGCGTTGCGGCCGGGGCCGGGCCGTTGCCTGGCGAGTGGTTTTCCACCTTAGGATTGTCGCCCGGAGAAGGCCGCATTGCAAATTCAATAAACCCTGGGCTTTGCGAGGACGCGATCGGGTGTCGCGCCGGGCAATTCAGGCGCGGCCTTGAATGTGATATTGTGCGGCTTTCGGGAGCACGGAACCGACTGACGATCTCGAAGGCTGATTGCCTTGGTGGACACCCAATCTGCCATTGGGTCTTGTCTGGTGTGACCGATTCGCGACGGGAGGCGCGACGAGTATGGCCCCGATTCTGCTGTGGCTCATTCTCGTGTTGTGCCTGCTGATCTCCGTGGTTAAGTATTTGATGGGAATCATCCTGCGATTTTCCTTCCCGAGCACGAGGGCGCGAAAGGATTACTCCTACGAACCTACCGTGAGCGTGCTGATGCCTTGCTACAACGAGGGCAAGACGGTTTACGAGACGATCGAGAGCATCAGCAAGAGCAATTATCCCAACGAAAAATTTGAAGTGATCGCGCAGGATGACTGTTCCGCCGACGACAGCTATGAGTGGATGCTGAAGGCGCAGCGCGACTTCACCAACATCCGCATCAGGACGGGGCGCAATGAGGTAAACAGCGGGAAGGCGCGGTCGGTGTGCAACGCGCTGCAGCACTCGACCGCGGAGGTTATCATCTCGATCGACTCGGATTGCATTTTTCATCCGGATGCGATTCGAGAGCTGACGGCTTGTTTTGCGGAGCCGCGCATGGGGTCGGTGGGCGGGCGTGTGGGAGTGAGGAATCCGAATGACAGCGTGATCACGGCGATTCAGACAATCATCTATTACTCTGCGTTTCAGCTTTACAAGATTCCGGAGAATTGGACACGCAGCGTGTGCTGCATCAGCGGGTGTCTGTTCGCGATTCGCCGCACGCTGCTGCTTGAGATCGAACCGGCGATTCGGGCGCGGCACTGGTTCGGCATTCCCGTGAATCAAGGCGAAGACCGGTTTCTGACGCATCAGACGCTGCTGCGGGGCTACGGAACTTACATCAACAATGACGCGTTGTGTTGGACGACCGTGCCGAACACTCTGCCCGTGCTTTTCAAGCAGCAACTGCGCTGGCGGCGCAGCATTGTGCGCGACTTCTTCTACACGCTCAGAACGTTGCCGCAACATGTTTGGAAGCTGCATCCGAATACAGTGTTGACGCTGGTGCTGACTCCACTGGGGGCGGTGATTGGATTTCTGATCGTGGTGACGGCGCTTGCAGCGGATCCGTTAGCGTGGGCGGGACCTTTGCCGTTGGTGGCTGCGCTTGGGATTGGAGCGGTGCTGACCTGGGTGATCAAGAAATATAGCGCGAAGGAAGCGGTCAACCATCCGTTGGCATTTGCGGCGTATGTGGGGTGGTCGATGGTCAGCAGCCTTTTCCTTACACCCCTGGCGCTGTGCACGATGGATTCTGCGGACTGGGGCACGCGAACTTTAGAACCCACTTCAGGACAAACTCTGGAACCAATTTTGAAACGACAAGAGGTGCCCGTTGGGAACGCCAACAGTTAATACGCCCGCTGCAGAAGTGAAGGCGGCGCCGCCCGCGGTCGAAACGAAGCGAGCGGGGGCGCAATCGCTGCACTACAAGCTGGTGATTACGCTCTACCGCATTTTCGCGATCACCGTGCTGTATCTGGTGCTGGCCGGCGTTCTTGCCTATGCGTGGGTGATGGGCTTTTATGCGGTGAACAGTTCGTGGGCGGCGCCGGTGATTCTGTCGGCGGCGGACGAGAAGAGCCTCGATTTTCGGGACAAGCTGGTGATCAGCCAGCAGACGATCGAAGACTTGAAAGTGGATACGAAGAAATTGGACAGCGGCCTGGAGGAGATGAAAAAACATCGCGGTGCGCTGCTCGAGCTCGAGCCGGAATTGAAGTCTGCCATTGCACGCGAAGAAGCCCACAATCTCACGACGGGGCCGGAACTGGCGACACTCGACAAGCAGAAGCTAGCCGACAACGCGAAAACGCAAAAAGTGCTGGCGCAGCTCAAGGAAGTGGAGAGCAACATCAACAAAGACCTGGCCGCAGGGTTGATTACGCAGGGCGACGCGGCGACGCAAATTGCGGCACTGAATCAGGCTCAGGGAGCTTATACCGACAACAAGATTGCCGAGCTGCTGCTGACCGACAGCGTTCTCGACAAAACTTCGACAGGCACTGCGTCACTGAATGTGCTGGTGAAGCAGGCCGAGTTGCGGTCGGAGGTTGCGCAGCTCGACATTGCGATCAACGTTGCGGAAAAACAGCTGCAGGAAGAAAACCGGCAAGTCGACCGGCTCAGACAAGCAATCGCTACGGCTAAGCAGAGCCCCTATTACCTGAACGCGTCGGGTCAGCAGCGGTTGTATTTTGCTTTTGTTCCTTACGACGATCAGGCTAACGCAGTGGCCGGCGCAGCGATTTACGATTGCTATCTGAATATGATTCTTTGCCGCAAGGTCGGCACGGTGAAGCAGATATTCCCGGGCGAAGAGCAAGCCATCCATCCTATCTTCAAGACGCAGATTCGCGGGTTCCTGATCCAGATGAATCTGGACAACGCGGAGGCTGCGAAATCGAAGACCGTGTTCCTGGGCAGTAAGCCTGTTTTGTTTTGAGGAGAGCGAAAATGTTTCTGAATAGCTGGAAGTTTAGGCTGACGTGTGCCTTGTTGACGATGACGGCAGCAGCGCCGGTGCTAGCGGCGGACGGCAACGATCAGATGGCCTACTGTTCGTATCTGATGGAGCAGGCGCAGGCGCAGCGGGACCTGTTGCGCTCGCCGATGGCATTGGCCGGCTTGACTCAACCCGAGACGGGATTGCCGACGCAGTTGGTCGCGGGCGCTTCGGTCGGCCTCTCTGAAATCAGAAAGGCCGGTCTGACTATGGACGCGGCCCGCAAAAACTGCGAGCTATACAAAGCGACAACCGGCGCTCAGCAGGATGTGCAATATGCCCTGGCCGGCCTGGAGAAGCAAGCACTGCGCAATCGCCTCGCGCTGATCGACCAGGCTTCGAAGTCGGTGGATGAGCTGATGGAAAAGACAGCGAAAATGGTGGAGGCGCAGAATGCGACGCGCCTGATGCTGTTCACGCTGCAAACCACAAAGATCAAGCTGGATGCGGACCGGGCCGACACGGCTTCGAAAATCAACACTCTCTATGTTCCTGCGCTCAGCGACAAGCCGTTGAAGAATCTGGTTGCGGAAAAATTGAGCAGTGAAATCAACGAGCAAAAGGCACTGGACAAGTTGACGCGGCAGAATAATTGGGATGTCGCGCTTTCGGTTGGTATTCATCAGCAGGTGAATCCGGTGGCGCAGAACCCACAACCGTACGGAGCGGTCTCAGTGAGCTACAACTTCGCGAGCCGAGCCATTAATAAGCACCTTGACCGCGCGGTGGACGCTTACGACGAGTGGAAAAAAGTGCAGGAGGGGGATGTCGTGCGCAGCATGGAGGTGTTGCGCCAGCAGTTATTGGATGGCGCTTCGGCGCAGGAATCCAGGCTTAAATCGCTGCAAGCAGAGAGCGGCGAGATCGGCAAGAATCTTCAGTTGGTGGGCAATCCAGACACTTCGGCCGCGTTCGACTTTCACAATCAGTTGACGGCCGCGCAGTTGCTGTTGCAGGTCGAGACGGGCGATGCAAGTTTCAGGATTGACCGGCTGCGTGAATACCTGGCAAAGAATTACTGACAGATAACTTTTGATCGAGAAGTCCGGTATGCTTGGCGGAAATGGAATGTGAGGCAGCCAGTCCGGTGATTGAATTTCGGGAAGTCTCTTACCGCGTAGCCGGGACACAAGTGCTTTCGGGATTCAACTTGCAAGTGCATCGCGGCGAGACCGTGGTGCTGCTGGGGCGCAGCGGGTCCGGCAAGACGACGTCGCTCAAGCTAGTGAATCGGCTGCTGACGCCGACCTCCGGCGAAGTCCGCGTGAAGGGGGTATCCAACGCGGAAGGTGATGTCATTCGCCTGCGGCGCAGCATCGGCTACGTCATCCAGGACGTCGGTTTGTTTCCGCATTTCAGCGTCGAGAGAAACATCGGTCTGATCCCGAGGATTGAAGGATGGCCCGAGGAGCGAGTTCGCGCGCGTGTGCTCGAGTTGATGCAGATGGTGGGGCTTTCGCCGGAGTTGGCGGGGCGCAGGCCGCATCAGCTCTCAGGCGGGCAGCGGCAGCGGGTGGGCGTGGCGCGGGCGCTGGCGGCCGATCCGGAAATACTGCTCATGGACGAACCGTTTGGCGCGCTTGATCCGCTTACGCGAGACGAACTGCAACGGGAGTTTTTCTTGTTGCAACAGCGGCTGCACAAGACGGTCGTCTTTGTGACGCACGATCTGCGCGAGGCGCTGCGCCTGGGATCGCGCATCGCATTGATGGAGGCGGGGCGACTGGTGACGGTGGCTACGCCCAAGGGATTTTTGCAGTCCGCCGATGCTTTAGCTGCGGCTTACGTCAGGGCTTTCGGCGATGGGCTGGAGTCGGCGGCCGATCGAGGCGCGTCATGAACGTCTTTCAATTTATCTGGCAGAATCATGGGCAGGTTCTGGAACTCACGCTCGAACATCTGCGGCTCGTTGGATTTTCCACGCTGTTTGCGATGCTGATCGGCATTCCACTGGGAATCGGGATTGCTCATCGGCCGCGATTTGACAAACCCGTGTTGGCGAGCGCCAACATTATCCAGACGATTCCGGCTCTCGCGCTTTTTGGATTTCTGCTGCCTGTGCCATGGTTGGGCGAACGCGCGGATCGACTCGCGATTCTGGCGCTGACTCTCTACGCGCTCCTGCCGATTATCCGGAATACGTATACGGGAATTCGCGGAGTCGATCCGGCTGTGGTGGAAGCGGGGCGAGGCATGGGGCTGACGGAATCTCAACTTTTATTTCAGGTCGAACTGCCGCTGGCGCTGAGTGTGATTCTTTCCGGAGTGCGCGTGGCAGTTGTGATTTCAGTGGGGCTGGCGACCATTGCGGCGGCGATTGGCGCCGGCGGACTGGGCGAGTTTATTTTTCGAGGATTGGCCATGGTGGATGACCGAGTCATTCTGGCCGGAGCCATTCCGGCTGCACTCCTGGCGCTGGTGGCCGATTTTGGCGTGGGATGGCTGGAGAGGCGCCTGCAGCCGCAATGACGCTTCGTCGCAATCTTTGCGTTTCAGTTCTGGCAGTGGCAGCTTTGTTGCTTCCATCTTGTTCGCCTTCGCATTCCGATCGCATTGTGGTGGGCTCCAAGAATTTCACCGAGTCGTTTATTTTGGGGGAGATCATCGCACAGCAGATTGAGGCTCGCACTCATCGGCAAGTGGAGCGGCGTTTTTACTTAGCTGGAAGCTATATCTGTCAGCAGGCGATTCTGGCGGGGCGAATCGATCTGTATCCGGAATACACGGGCACGGCGCTGACCGCGATTCTCAAAGAGGACGCGAGTGGTGATAGGCGGGATGTGTACCAGCTAGTGAAGAGCGAATACGAACGGCGTTTCGGGCTGACGCTCACTTCGGCTTTCGGCTTTAACGATACGTTTGCGATGGAGATTCGGGGCGAGGATGCTCGCCGTTTGAATATCAAGACGCTTTCGCAGGCAGCCGCGTTCGCACCGCAGTGGCGGGCCGGATTCGGCTATGAGTTCATGGAGCGTCCGGATGGATACCGAGGCTTGGCTGCGACATACGGGCTGCGCTTTGCAGAACAGCCGCGAATCATGGATTTGGGGCTGCTGGCGCGGGCGCTCAAGGATCGCCAGATCGATCTGGCCGCCGGAAATGCCACCGACGGGCTGATTCCGGCGCTGGATCTGTTTGTGCTGGAAGACGACCGGCATTATTTTCCTCCGTATGAAGCGGTGCCGGTGATTCGCGAACAGACGCTGCAGCAGCATCCGGAGATTGGGCAGGCGCTGGCGGAACTGGCGGGAAAGATTTCCGACGAAGAGATGCGCCGGTTGAATTATGCGGTCGATGGACAGCACCGGGACGCGAAGGAAGTGGTCCACGAATTCCTTAAGAGCAAGGGAATCGCACAATGACCGGCGGACGCGAGAAGTCAGATTATCCGGGATTCGAATCGCATGGTGTCGAGCTCCGGATCGAGTCAGGCGCGGCGCGCAAGCCGAGGCCAGTGTCGCATAGCCACAGAGTTACGCCTCTCCCCGGGGCGAGAAGCAGCGCTAGACATACTGGCCGTCACCATGCCCTTGGCGCGGCATGAAAAAGGCGGTTTCGGACAGATTATTTTCTGTGGCGACCTTGTGCAACGTACGGTCATCTAACCAGCAGTCAAAGGGGCAGGCCGCGGCCGGGTTTCCGCGAAGGGCTTGCCGGTGACTGCGTCAACGTGAAATAGCGGGATGCGCATCGCCCCGAGTGTAATTGGCTTCGTGAGTGGCTTGTCTGTGAGCTACGCGGCTCGGGTTGCTAGCGTTTGTGGGGCGATGGTAGTCTCTGAAGCCTCGTCGTCTGGGGCGGGTGCGTATTGCGCGGTGTGCGCGCGAGTGCCGCTAGAGCGTTCGCGAAGATGGATGCGCCCACAGCTTCGCGGTGTGAGATAGGTTTTCGCCGGTTCGTCTAAGACTTGTACCACCAGACTTGTATCGCCAGGAGTGTCAATGCGGGCTGCTCAAGCGGGTATCGCCGTCCCAAGTGAAAGCACCCGGCGCCAGCTGCTGGACCGCGTGGCCGACGCTCGTCGGCGGAGCGATGCTCTCTTTCAGATTGTGCGGGCTGACTCGATTTACGAGAGGCCTATTCCAGAGCGGCACCGCATCATTTTTTATCTGGGGCATCTGGAAGCGTTTGACTGGAACCTGCTGCACGAGAACGTTCTGGGGCTGAAGAGCTTTCATCCCGAATTTGACCGGCTGTTTGCGTTCGGAATTGATCCGGTTGGCGGTGGATTGCCCGCGGATCAGCCTTCCGACTGGCCCGCCCTCGAGACGGTGCAGGACTACGTTGGCAGAATTCGGACTTCCCTGGACGAGAAACTGGAGAGCGGGAATCTCGAAGGGCTGAGCCAGTCAGGCCAGGGTTTTCCTCTCGATACGTTGCTCAATGTGGCCATTGAGCACCGGTTGATGCACGTGGAAACCTTGGCTTACATGTTGCACCAGTTGGCGATCAGCCGAAAGATTCCGCAGAGCGAGCCGCTCGATCTCGTTACTTCCCCGATAGCGCAGTGCATGATCGAAATTCCGGCTGGGTCGGCGACGCTCGGACTGTCGCGGGCGGACGGGGCTTTTGGTTGGGACAACGAGTACGAGTCTCACGCGGTCCACGTGCCTGCGTTCGAGATTGATCCCTATGAAGTGACGAACCAGCAATATCTCGACTTCATGGCTGCGGGAGGCTATGAGAAGCGCGCCTTGTGGAGCGATGAAGACTGGGAGTGGAAGGCTGCGAATGCGATTTCTCATCCGGTGTTTTGGACGAAGGGGCGGGACGGATGGAACTACCACGGCATGTTTGAAGAGGTTCCGCTGCCTTTGAATTGGCCGGTTTATGTCAGTCATGCCGAAGCGGCCGCGTATGCGCGGTGGGCAGGAAAGTCGCTTCCTACGGAAGCACAGTGGCACCGCGCCGCTTATGGAACTGTGGATGGAACCGAAAGAAAATACCCCTGGGGCCATCAGGAACCGAACGCGAAGCTCGGGAACTTTGATTTCGGCCACTGGAATCCCACGCCGGTGAACGCTTTTCCGGCGGGGCAGAGCGCTCTCGGCGTTCACGACATGGTGGGCAATGGATGGGAGTGGACATCCAGCGTTTTCGCGCCATTCGCGGGATTCGAGCCGTTTCCGTTTTATCCGGGATACTCAGCGAATTTTTTCGACGGCAAACATTTTGTCATGAAGGGTGGGTCTACTCGCACGGCTGCGTGCATGCTGCGGCCCTCGTTTCGCAACTGGTTTCAGCCGCAGTACCAGTATGTATATGCGGGATTTCGCTGTGTGAATGATTGACGGAGTGGGTCCGATTAAGCGAATCGAGATTATGTAAATCGAGTCGAAGGAGTTTTCCGATGCTCGTCCATGCAATTCCCAGCAATGCCACGTACGAGTTTGCCGCTGACGTTCGCGCCGGGCTGATGCGAGCGGGGCAGAAAGAGCTTCCCTCGAAGTATCTTTATGACACCGTTGGTTCGGCGCTATTTGAGGTGATCTGCCACCTGCCGGAGTACGGTCTGACGCGGGCCGATGAACGCCTGCTGCGACGGCATGCAGATGAAATCGTCGACCGGGTGGCCGGGCCGGTTGCCGTGGCGGAACTGGGCAGTGGGAGCGGAAGAAAGACGCGCTGGCTGCTGGAGGCGTTTTGCCGCCGGCAGCGCACGTCCTATTATCCGGTGGAGATATCGCGCTCGGCTTTGGTGATATGCGAGCGCGAACTGAGCGACATTGACGCGATCAGCATTGTGGGGTTTGAGCGCGAATACCTGGATGGGTTGCTGGAGGTTGCCGCATATCGCAAGAGCGGGCAGCGCTTGTTCGTACTGTTTTTGGGCAGCACGATTGGAAACTTCGATCGACCCGCGGGCGCGAAGTTCCTGGCCGAAGTACGGCGCATTCTTGAGCCGGGTGACTCCTTGTTGCTGGGGA